>Ga0207421_10000251_pt1 | contig 67614 bp, 62 predicted proteins | sample SodLakKL_010_SED_4_FD_187542 | JGI IMG/M metagenome (GOLD analysis project Ga0207421, IMG submission 187542) | Alkaline sediment microbial communities from Lake Tanatar, Kulunda Steppe, Russia - 8KL_010_SED (SPAdes) (version 2) | ecosystem: Environmental > Aquatic > Non-marine Saline and...
AGGGCAGCTGTCCGAAAGCTTATTCGCGATTTTCAGCCCGATGCCGTTATTCATCTTGCCGCTGAGTCTCACGTCGATAATTCCATCAGCGGTCCGGAGCCTTTTGTGATGACAAACGTTGTCGGTACGTTCAATCTGCTAGAAGAATGCCGGCAGTTTTGGTCGGAAGAAAGGCGTAAGCTTTCGGACTACCGTTTTCACCACGTTTCTACTGATGAAGTGTATGGATCGCTCGGGGAATCCGGACTATTTACTGAGGAGACAGCCTACGCTCCGAATTCGCCTTATTCTGCAACAAAAGCCTCCAGTGATTTTATGGTGAGGTCGTATCATCATACCTACGGAATGAATGTAGTTACGACAAACTGTTCTAATAATTTCGGACCGCATCAGCACGATGAAAAGCTTATTCCAACCATAGTTCGGGCTGCTTTATCCGGAGCACCAATTCCAGTGTACGGAAAAGGGGAAAACGTGAGAGACTGGCTGTATGTAGGTGATCACTGTACCGCGCTGGACTTAGCTTTTCATGCAGGACGTAGCGGCGAGACGTATAACGTAGGCGGTAGAAACGAGTGGAAAAATATCGATCTGGTGAAAGCCATCTGTAATTTGATGAATGATTTGAAAGGAGGGGGGCCTCAGGGGGATTATAAAAATCTCATCAGCTTTGTCTCTGATCGTCCCGGTCATGATTTACGCTACGCCATTGATGCAACCAAAATAGAAAATGAACTCGGTTGGCAGAATACCAAAGACTTTACAAAATGTCTTACAAGCACTATTGAATGGTATTTGGCGCGTTACTCTTGAATAATATTATAAGACATATAGCTTATAATTAAGTTATATAAGGTATATGCCTTATATATTGCTATTATAAGGCAAATGCCTTATAATATATCAGCTGCGCTATGCATTAACAGGAATCCAATATGCCCGCTATACTAACTGCCGATCTGGAACAATCGACCTCGCTGGCTGAAAGCGAGCTGAGCCGAATAATCGATGTAATACGTCTGGAAGCTGATAGCCTCATAGCTGAAGGTTTGGTTTCTGATATGCGTTTTTTTCGAGGTGACAGTTTTCAGGCTGTAATCCCGGATGCTGCTGAAGCCTTTCGGGTAGCAATGATCTTAAAAACTGCCATAAACAGGCTTGGCCAGGATGAGACAGGTCGTGGAGATAAAATCCTTTATGATGTTGCAGTGTCGGTTGGATATGGGAAAATCGGGGAATACTCTGATATGGCTCTGCAGAACGACAGGCCATTTATTTTGTCTGGCAGGGGGCTGGAATTACTCAAAAAGCAGTCTCGCACTGCAGGCGTATTCACAGGTAATGAAACTGTAGACAGAGAATCGGACGTAGTCTTTTTTTTGTACGAATGGATTATGAAGCAGTGGAATATCTCATCGGCTGAAATTGTATACCACAAGCTGAAAGGCTTAACGGAAAAGGAAATAGCAGCTGAGCTTGGTATTAGTCAGTCGGCTGTAAATCAGCGGAGCCATGCTGCATGCTGGCATGGTCTGGACAAGCTGATTAAACGTTGTGCTGCCATAGATAGAGCATCTTATGAATGAATTTATCGTAATTCTCATACCGCTGATTCTGGCTCATATCTTAACAGACTTTGTGCTGCAGAGCCGTAAAATGGTTTCAGAAAAAGGAAAGCATAACCTGAAATCGGTCTGGTCGTATCTGCATGCTCTTATTGCCGGTATACTGGCTTATTTGCTTCTGGCTGAGTGGTCTCTTCATCCGGTATTCTGGGTTACCGCAGGCACGCATTTAGCGATTGATGCAGTGAAAAACGCGCTTGAGGATCAGCAGTCAGCAAAGGTATTTGTAGCTGATCAGCTGGCTCACCTGGCAGTGGCAGCCGGTCTGGCCTGGTGGATTTACCAGAATACGGACTCGCTCGGATTGTTTGGTACCATGCCGTTATTTCAGATTGGAATCCTCCTGCTGGGGCTGCTATTGCTTCTGAAACCATCATCCGTACTTATACAGAAGCTGATTTCCTCCTGGACGGCCGGAGTAAGTATTCCGTCTCAGGCAGAACCCACAGACAATATGCCGGGCGGTTTACCCAAAGCTGGCCATTATATCGGTCTTCTGGAGAGAATTCTGATTTACGTTTTTGTGCTGGTAAATCAGTTCGCAGCAATTGGGTTTCTGATTGCGGCAAAATCTATACTACGCTTTGGCGGCCAAAAGCAGGAGCGGGTTGAAACCGAGTACATTCTGCTTGGAACGCTGCTCAGCTTCACCATTGCGATTGTAATTGCTTTAGGAATCCGAATGCTGATAAACCAGTTTTGAGTCTGTCTTCCTAAAAAGGTGACTCCTCATCTGGCAGAACATCCGGTGCTGAGGGCGGAAGTTTTGGACGGCTGCCTCCTCCTTGCGCTGGCATAGCATCTGAATCGTCATCATCCATAAACGGATCGATGTCCACTCCACCTTCAATCATGGGGCCACCCTCAAATGAGGTAAGATTTTCGAAACGCGCGTATTCCTTCACGAACTGGAGCTTAACATCGCCGACCGGTCCGTTACGCTGCTTTCCAATTATTAATTCGCCGATTCCTGCTGTTGAGTGCCCCTCCTCATCGGTTGTGATGCCGTAATATTCCGGGCGGTACAGAAAACAAACCACATCGGCATCCTGCTCGATCGATCCACTCTCACGAAGGTCACTAAGCTGCGGACGTTTATTTCCGCCACGCTGCTCTACGGCACGGCTTAACTGTGAAAGTGCGATTACCGGAACATCAAGCTCTTTGGCAAGGCCTTTCAAACCGCGTGAAATCATTGCGATTTCCTGCTCACGGTTGGTATTGCTGTTGTTGGAGTTGCCGCGCATCAGCTGGAGATAATCGACTATAATCAAATCGATGTTGTGCTCGTTTTTGAGCCTTCTGCACTTCGAACGCATTTCCATTACGCTAAGGGCAGGGGTGTCATCAATAAAAATTCTTGCTTTGAAAAGACGGCTGGCAGCTTCAATAAGGCGTTTGAATTCTTCATCCTTAAGGCGACCCGTACGTGCGGCCTGAGCGTCCACGCGGGCTTCCATTGTGAGCAAACGCTGGATGAGCTGCATATCAGACATCTCCAGACTGAACAATGCAACGGCCGACTGCTTTTCGGGGTCCGGGTAAAGCGCAGCATTTCTGGCCACGGTAAGAACGAAAGCCGTTTTACCCATAGACGGCCTGGCTGCAATAATAATCATATCGCCACGCTGCCATCCTGCCGTGAGTTTATCGCAGTCGAGTCCTGATGGAATACCTGTAATGCCGCCTTTTTGTCCGCGAATTTCCTCAAGATGCTGCAGCGTCTTTTTCAGAATGTCGCTGATGGCATTTGAATCACTTCCGCGCTTGGAATTGGCAAGCTCGTAGATGGTTTTTTCGGCCTTGTCAAGCAGGTCGTACGGGTCTGATGAGCTGTCGTACGAATCCTTTATTACATCAGTGAACGCCTGAATAAGAGTACGCTTGATGGCTTTTTCGGTGAGAATCTGGCAGTGGTACTCAATATTGGCTGCGGAGCTCACGGAGCGCGTAAGTTCACTCAGATAGCCGGGCCCACCACAATCGTCAAGCAATTTTCTGTCGCGAAGCTCGCTTTCCACCGTAATAATATCCAGCGGATTGCTCTTTTCGTACAGGTCGGTCATCACTTCAAAAATATGACGATGCGATTTTCGGTAGAAATCAGACGACTGGAGCTGTTCAAGCGCAATTGTAGCGGCTTCATGTTCGATTAGCATACCGCCAAGAACGGATTCTTCGATCTCTACTGCCTGTGGTGGAAGGACACCGCCTTGTTCGTATTCGCCCATGGAATTGTTTTTTCGCTGATTATCGTTGTCGCGGTAGTTCTTAGACATGTATTAATTAAAACTGAAAAAGCTGCTGTGGGAAATTATTTGTATGATTCAAAGGCCGGCTTTCCGCCAAGCTCATCGTATCTGGCACGAAGCTTCTGGACGTCTTCCCAGGTATCGCGCTTGAGATGTTTGTTACGAAGCAGGGCTGCAGGGTGATAGGTTACCATGAGCTCGAAACTATTCCGGTACGGGTGAAACTCGCTACGCAGATCTTTAAGGGCCTGGGTAGTACCTAAAAGGGTTTGAGCTGATACAAGCCCAAGACATAAGATAAGTTTGGGCTGAATAATATCTATCTGGCGTTCCAGAAAGGGAAGGCTGCGTTTTCTTTCTTCGGCCGATGGATTTCGGTTTTCCGGTGGCCTGTGCTTTAAAATGTTCGCAATGTAAATATCAGAGCGTTCAATTTTGATGGCTTCTAATATCTTGGTAAGTAAATTGCCGGATGCGCCAACAAATGGTTCACCGAGTGCGTCTTCTTTGGCTCCCGGGGCTTCGCCTATAATCATCAAATCGGCATGCGGATTACCTTTACCAAAAACCAGGCGAGTATCGGCAAGGTCTGTTTTTAAAATATCGGCGGTGTCACAAAGGTTTTTGAGTTCATCTAAAGTAGAGCAGGCATTCAGAGATTCAATCATTTTCGGAGAAGGGTAGTCAGGATTGAGGGTTTGGGCATTATCTGCGGTATCCGTTTCCACAGTTTTTGGAGCTGATTCTATGTGTTTATGTACAGGATTCTTCGTTTCCTGGACTGACTTCTCCATACCGGCGAAGTCTGAGCTGCCTAATGGAGCATAGACCTCCTGCTGGATGTCTATATACTGCTGAATACGTTTGGCAAGATCGGCCGGGTCTGACATGAAAAGACTTAATAAAATATATAGAAGAATTTGTCTAAGTTGCTGAAGCGCATATGATAAGAGTATTATTCTTGTTTGCGTTCAGCTAATCATTTAATATAGCCTATTGATTGATGAATGAAAAAGCCAAATAGGGTAAAACTGCTCTCCATTCAGATAGAATCGGTCTGAAACTCGCGTCTTACTTTTACAAGGTGTTCTATGAAGCTATCCGGGCTGGACGGAGGCAAGTTATAGTAAAAATCGGTGTTCCAGGATCCATCGTTAAACAAGACCGTTTTATGCAGGTCGTTAGCCTGACTCGCATGCCGGAAACCAGCTGCGTTCATAATAGCTGCAGGGGCGGCAAGATCCCAATAGGCACTTTTGCGGTAACTTGCGAACCCTTCGGCCATCCCAAAAAGGGGCGCTACCATATCTACCATGCCGGGGGCATAACGTGCACGTTTTACCCCATAGCTCTTTATGGCTTCCCGAAGGGCTATATCGTAGGATTTTAGATAAATGCGCGGTTCATAAGACCAGTCCGATATTGGTTTCATCGGTTTGGAAGGACGACCGCTAAGATTTACAGAGGCAGGTCTCTGGCCAGGCCATCCGTAAATCAGTTCTGCCGTTTCTGGCCGATAGTGGAGACCGAAAACGGGAATACCTTTGTAGGTGAGGCCAATCAAGACATAGTAATCATTCTTTCCTTCAAGATAAGACTTAGTACCGTCTATAGGGTCGATATACCAAACCAGGTCGGTTCCGGGGGGATAACTCTTGTTTTCGTCTTCTTCACCTATTACAACTTCGTTTGGGAAATGTTGTTCGATTGCATTACGTAAAAACTGGTTAGCCCACTCATCGGCTGAACTCACTGGACTGCCGTCTCCCTTAATTCGTTGCGTTAGTAAACCCTCGTCCCTCAATCTCTTAACTTCTTTACCGGCATTACGGATTACAGGTTTTAAAATAGTAAATCGTTTCTCGTAGTCCTCTGAAGTCATCTCTATAGCCTGGTAATTTGTATTATTCGGATATCAAACGTTTTTTTAAAGCATTTAGTTATATTAGCATAACAAACGCTCAATATAGGGCGTTTGGAATATATTAAATTAACATCTAAAAAAGGAGATGGCATGGATACAGACAAAATTAAAGAAAAAGCTGAAATCGCTTTCGACAAGAAGACTTATGAAGATACCATTTCCAAGCTGAGTGATGAACGTGATCGTTTAGAACGCGATCTTAAAAAAGAATACCGGAATGCCAGAAGGTATGTGCGCTCTAATCCGGAACAAGGAGTAGGTATTTCACTGCTTGGTGGTTTTGTAATTGGTTTTGTTGTTGCAAAACTTCTAGACTAAGCATTTAGCTTAAGTAACTTTTAAACCTCCGGTTTTTCCAACCGGAGGTTTTTTATTTTAACCTTATATTCATGGGCGTCGCTTTTGCACAAGCAGAGTGGCCTAACTATCCGACAATCCGATTTACCAGCATAAATATGAGTACAAAGGAATTAAACTATACTTCTGATTTCATCAAAAAGCTACTAACGAGGCTCGACGGGCTAAGGGGGTATCTTTGACTACGATCAACGTTTACTCCGAATAGCAGAAATCGAACAAAGTACGCAGGCACCCGGATTCTGGGATAATCCCGATGAGGCGCAGTCTGTTATGAAAGACCTGAATTTTGAAAAGTCCTGGGTAAAGGCCTGGGATATTCTGAACGAAAAAAAAGAAAACATCACCGTATATCAGGAGATGCTGGCTGAAGGTGAACCGGTTGCTGACGAGCTGAATGCGGAAATCAAAGCCCTCGAAACAGGCATTGATGAGCTGGAATTTAAAAATATGCTCCAGCATGAAGATGACCGGCGCGATGCGCTTATTACTATTAATCCCGGAGCAGGCGGAACGGAGAGTCAGGACTGGGCAAATATGCTGTATCGCATGTATGTCCGCTGGGCCGAACGCGCAGGATTTTCTGTTTCTACCGTGGAATATCAGCATGGTGAGGTTGCCGGAATTAAGAGCGCTTCGATTGAGGTGACTGGTGAATTTGCCTATGGATACCTTAAAGCTGAGAACGGTGTTCATCGCCTCGTGAGGATATCACCATTCGACAGTAACGCCAGAAGGCACACCTCTTTCTGTTCCGTCTTTATTTATCCCGTTATCGATGATGAAATCGAAGTAGATCTGAATCCGGCCGATATCGAGCTGCAGCGCTTTCATTCTTCGGGAGCTGGTGGACAGAACGTGAACAAAGTAGAAACTGGTGTTCGTCTGGTCTGGACAGGAAAGCTTTCTGATGGTACCGAACCCCGGGTTGTAGCGGAATGCCAGCAGGAGAGAAGCCAGCTCAAGAACCGTGAAAAAGCTTTGAAGCTACTTAAGTCGCGTGTTTATACGCTTGAAAAGGAAATAAAGGAAGCCCAAAAAGATGCTCTTGAAGGCACTAAATCGGCGAACGAGTGGGGCTCACAAATCCGTTCGTATGTAATGCATCCCTACAATATGGTTAAGGATCATCGCACCAACCATGAAACATCTAACGTGGATGCTGTGATGGACGGAGAACTGGATGAATTCATCAAGGCGTTTTTGATGAGTGAATCTAAATAAGCTGGCGAAAACATTTTTTGTTTCACTCTAATTAGCACATCACCAACACATTATTCTTGGTGATGTGCACTATTTCAACATGATTTCTTTCGATTATCTGGTAATTGGCAGCGGCAGCGCCGGACTTTCATTTGCCCTTGAGGTGGCAGATTCTGGTACGGTTGGCATCATTACCAAAAAAAACAAGGCAGAATCAAATACAAACTACGCACAGGGTGGAATTGCTACTGTGCTAGACGATACCGATTCTTATGATAAGCATGTGAAGGATACGCTTACTGCAGGAGCTGGCTTGTGTGACGTAAATGTCGTCGAAAAAATTGTTGAGAGTGGTCCCAAAACAATCAGAAAGCTGATTGAGATGGGGGCAGATTTTACCAGTAAAGAAGGGAAGCTAGACTTGGTTCGCGAAGGAGGTCATTCGCATAACCGGATTATCCACGCAGCAGACATGACAGGTCGTGAGATAGAGCGTGTTCTGCTGGCTAAAGTAGAAGCCCATCCGAACATCACCGTTTTGGAGCACCATTATGCCATGGAGCTTATTACGGAGCATCATATGGGTTCCAAAGTAACCAAGTATACCGACGACAAACACTGCTACGGGGCATATGTACTTAACACGAAATCCGATACGGTGGAGCGTGTACTAGCCAAAGCCACGCTGTTGGCAACAGGTGGGGCAGGGCAGGTTTATCTGCACTCTACCAACCCGGAGATTGCTACCGGCGACGGGGTCGCCATGGCCTACAGAGCCAAGGCCCGCGTTTCTAATATGGAGTTTATCCAGTTTCATCCAACGGCTTTGCACCACCCTGAAGCCGATTCGTTTTTGATCTCCGAAGCCGTTCGGGGGCATGGGGCTATTTTGAGGAATACAGCAGGTGAAGCGTTCATGGAAAACTACGATGAACGAAAGGAGCTTGCTCCGCGGGATATTGTAGCCAGAGCCATCGATGACCAGTTAAAAAAACGTGGTGACGACTTCGTTTATCTTGATGTACGCCATATCGATAAGTCAGTAATGCTCGAATCTTTCCCGAATATTTATGCAAAATGTCTCGAGCATAATATGGATATGGCTACTGACCTCATTCCCATTGTTCCGGCTGCCCACTACATGTGTGGCGGAGTCTGGACAACCATAGATGGTGAAACAACCATATCGGGACTTTTTGCGGCCGGAGAGGTTGCCTGTACAGGTATTCACGGAGCAAACAGGCTGGCATCTAACAGTCTGCTCGAAGCGCTTGTGGTGGCAGAGCGGGCGGCTGTTAAAGCCAGGGAATACGCCGGGAAGTCTTTGTTAAATGAAATGGTTCCGGAATGGGATGATTCAGGCACAGTTAACATGGAAGAGTGGGTTCTAATTTCGCATAACATCCGTGAGCTGCAGCAAATTATGTGGGATTACGTGGGTATTGTTCGCAGTGATCTGAGACTAAACAGGGCGTTTAGAAGAACCCGGATGCTTCATGATGAGGTTGAAAGCTTTTACCAGCGTACGAAAGTAAGCGTGCCATTATGCCAGCTCAGAAACATGATTTCCGTTTCCTACCTCATTATAAAGTCCGCTTTAAAACGAAAAGAGAGCCGCGGGCTCCATTATACAACCGACTATCCTTTTATGAAGGAAGAGGTCGAGCATCATAATATCCTCTGAGAAAATGATTATCACTGGCATTACCGGCGGAATTGGCAGCGGCAAAACTACCGTGGCTAAAGTTTGGCAGGAACTTGGAGCTTATGTGATGTTTGCCGACGAGGTTGCCAAAAATCTGATGGTCTCAGACGAAAAGGTACGAAGCCAGCTAATTGATGCATTTGGAACAGACGTCTATAAACCGGACGGAAGCCTCAACCGGGAATATCTGGCGCAGGAAGCATTTCAAAAGGGCCGGGTTGAGGAACTCAACGGGATTGTTCATCCGGCTGTTTACCGCCGCGGCGCTGAGCTGATTGAAGAGCAAAAAGCAAAGGGAACAAGACTCTTTGTGAAAGAAGCTGCGCTTTTGCTGAAAAACGGACGTCCCGATGGATTCGATTTCATTGTGATGTGTGAAGCCGATGAGGAGGCGCGGGTCTCACGTGTCACGGAGCGTGATGGAAGTCAGCCTGAGGACGTGAAGCAGCGCATGGCTAAGCAACAAAATCCGGAAGAGCTCCGGGCTCATGCCGATATCATCATTACTAATAACGGTAATCTTGAAGAACTTCGTGAAAAAGCCAAAGCCGTTTACAATCAGATGATCAGCTAAGTTAACTGTTTTAATTTCAAAACTATTGGGCGAACACTAGTAAGGCATTAAGTTTATACTATACTTTACCACAAAGTCAACGCCAGTATCCTGGTCAACTTCTTTGCCATACAGATAACCGTTTCTTACTACAAATCGTAAATCTTGCCTGCGTTGCATTTTTGCCAGTAGTTCGCCCGATGGTGCCAAAACCCACCATTCCAACATCTCATTTCGTGTATCCATGGGAAGAGCTACCCAAATTCTATTCTCGTCATCTACCATCAGAGATTCAACAACGGGATATGTTTTGGGCAAAGCGTCGTTAATTCGTACAAATTCATTTCTGATATCCCTGACGTTGGGGTCAAATCTACTTCGTGGAGTGTGTTCTTCAAGATTAAAAGGTAAGCCTTGTATCGGATAATAAATGGAAGACTGATAGCTTCCCTTTGCATCATACTTTTTGACCAAAAGTTCCCGTGTAAATACTGTGTGAATAACATCTTCATCAGATATCGCCATCAGAGTTGTTCCCATAAACCGTAAAGGCATTGTGGGTCGCAATACCTCACCGACACCAATTCTAAATCCACCTAGTAGAATAAGAGGTTCAAAATTAATACGATTACCCAGGCTGTCCATTACAAGATATTTGGTTTCCAGACGTCCGAGTTTTGAACGGGAATCAGGAAAAGTAGCGAGATAATTCCCATCATTTCTTGGTTCAATATAGCCCGCTTCACCACCTTGATACCACTGTTCGAGCAAGATCGTACGCAATAAAGAATAATCTTCTGTAGAATATTCATTCATTCGTTGACCAGAATGATCGTATACATATATTTTTGATCCCCTTGTGTGCAAGCCAGCGATATGTCCATACTCACCTGGTCCTCCGCCTTGACTTCCCAATTGGGAGTAAAAAGTGCCGTCATCATTGAAAACATACAGAATTGGCATATAGTCTGGCTGAAAATTCCATACAATTAACCTGCCCTTATCATCAACAACAGCGCTCTGAATATTTGTCATATAAGGTTCTCCGGACTTGCCATAAGTCTGTTTGGGTATAAGCTCTAATGAATAAATGGGCTGTAAGTCTCCTGGATAGACAGTCACATTCTCCATTTGCTGTATAAGCGGAGGAATTGCTTCAAGCATAGAAACGTGTACCAATTGTGATTCTTTTGTTTCATCAGCCGGTTCTGGAGTAGTAGAACATCCGATAATTAACATCAGGCAGAGCACTAATTGAATACATCTATACATATATCGATAACTTTTGGTTTATTGCGTCAAATTACATTTGAGGCCGAAATCAATATAGTGATTAAACCAACTATATAATTTTCATCGGTCAAGTTTAGCTAATTAGATCAGCAGCTAATAAGCATTTCAAGCAGACTCGCTTCGGGGCGCTGGTTAAGTTTACAGTTTGCGAAGTAATCCGTTTGCAATAACTTGTTCGGTAGGGTTTGCTGTTTAAATGCAAGGCCGTTACCTGCTCCTTAAACTACCGTACTGCAGCAGCCTGTCGTAGTTTTCCTGCTGATCCCGGAAATACACCCTTATCTGGTAATCCTGAGACGACTGTGCGAAAAATGCCGCCAGTCTTAAGTCGTCGATTCCAGAATTAGTCCGAACGGCATAAACGTAATCGTAACGGCCTTCCTTCATAAAGATGCGCGCAGAAAACGCATCATCTGCTTCGCTGTAGGTGAGCCTTTGTGATTCACTCAGATTCCAGTTGGTGAAGGATCCTAGCACGTAAACTTCTTCATCCGGGGCCATAAACGATGGTCGGTCCAGGTTGAATTCTACTTCTGTGTATCTTGCGCTTCGTCCGGGTTTTGGTGCACCATATGCGTATGAACGCGATGGCCGTGGGTTTACGTCCAGATCGACCACATCATACTGCAATCGAATAAGCGGCGGATCCCGCTCGGGCCGTACTTCAATTACATCCCGGCTGATGCTGAAAATGTCGTCAATCAATAATGGCCTGAACTCATATCTACCGGGAAAGCCTTCGTTTCTGTCGTTATGCAACCTGATATAATCGGGGCTGGAAACATCCCGCTGCGATGCCCGTACAGATCTTCCCCAAAACTGATTCTGAGTAAAGTAAATATCAATATCGGTGAGGGGCAGATTCACAAATTCAGGGAAATAATATTCTGCGAAAACCTGGTGGTAGGGAAAGTTTCTTCCCTGAAAGAATTCAGAAATGGAAGCATCCAGACGTCCCCGGTCTTCCATCACAAAAAACGGGAGTGAAAAAAGCACCTCGCGCGTATTGTAATCCGAAACCTCAATCATAAAGTTACCGCTTACGCGAATGCCCAGCTCTCTGTTTGGGAATGAATAGCTGTAGCTGAAATATGAAGGCGATTGCCCCATACCCGGAGTCCCGCCGCCAATAACATCATCCTGAAAACCGCGGTTTACTTGTCCGGAAATGAGGCTGCTTTCGGTCCAGTCTGCGTTATAGTGGCGAAGACGTACGGTGAATGTATTAACGGTGCCGGCAAGCTCATCGAAACGGAGCGTGAGCGACTCGTTTGAATTTAGGGTGATGACCGGAACGCCTCCCGGAGAGTTTCGAAACAGCTCTATACTTCGAATGTAATCAGGAGGGGCAACCTGAGGCAGCACAGCCATGTCGTTTTCGACCGCCATGTTTACGGACTGCTCAGATTCGCCATTATTTTGTGAATCGGAATATAATGGCAGGCAGGACTGCAGTATAAAAATGGATCCCACCAGAATTAAACACGGTATTGAAACCGTGTTCAAACGTCTTAACGGGATATGAAAAATTTTAAACATCAAAATAATAGGTGCCGTCGAATGCTATAACGGCCGGACCGGTAAGGCAGAGATTAGAATAGCTTTTAGTATTTAGATCATACTCAAAAGATGTTTTGAGCACGCCGCCACTGCATTTTATATCGAATGAAAACGATCCGTCTTCAGTTGGGGTGAACTTTTTGTGATGACTTACGGCTGTGGCTAACGCCCCTGTGCCACATGCCAGGGTGAGGTCTTCAACACCGCGCTCATATGTTTTCATAAAAATTTGATCGGTACCTTTCTCGGGCCATACGAAGTTTACGTTGGTGCCTTTGGGAAAAAGATCGGCCCGGTTTCGAATGTCGCGACCCTGGGTTCGAAGTAAAGGCTCATCATCGAGATCTTCGGGCTTGGTCCAGGTTACGACATGCTCTGTGCCGGAATACACTTCAATGGCGTCGCGGTCGAACAATTGCATGGTTTCGCCCGGTGTTGGCCTTACGGGGAACTGAACGGTAACGTTACCTTCGGTAACAACGGCTCTGTACATTTCGGAATGAACCATAAACGATAGTTTTTCAGGAAATCCTGCTCTAACTGCAAATCGTGCCAGACAGCGGGCACCGTTTCCGCACATTCCGGCATCACTTCCGTCGGAGTTGCGGTAAATCATGCGGTAGTCGGCCTTATCGGATGGTTCCAGAACCAGTACACCGTCGGCTCCAACGCCAAACCTGCGGTGGCACAGGCGCGGCGTAATGGCAATAATTTCGTCCAGCAAAAATCCGTAATCGCGATTATCGAAAACGACAAAATCGTTTCCGGCTCCCTGCATCTTGGTGAATTTGAGTGATTTCGTTTTCAAAGCGTCGTCTAGTTCTATTGGTGAAGTTTTAGTTTTTGTAGGGTGAAGCCATCCAGGCCTTATCCCATTTCCTCTATGGCGGGGATATGAAGCCAGGGTTCAGACTCTTTGATGGGTGTATCCTTTCCGCGCATCAGGTACGCCATTCGGAATGCCAGTACGGTAAACGCAATTTTCGGACTTACATTTTGTCGTATCATATTTCTGAACGGATTAAACAGCTGCTGCATTTCATCGAGCCGGGCATTTCCGAGTGCTTCACAAAATTTCCGGATAACGTCCAGCTGATCGATATTGGTGATGAGCGTTTCATCCTGCGTCGCACGGTAGTACTCCAGGTCGCGAACGAGGACTTCGAGCAGGTTCAGAATTCCGGCCAGACCTTCGCGGTTATAATCTTTATGCCAGCCGCTAATGAGGGTGTTCAGCTCAACTGCATCAAGCGAGTAGGATGAGCGGAGGAATTTCAGAATTTCGGCTCTGCTTTGCTTCAGGCGCTTCACATCATAAAAACGGGCGGCCGAGTAACTACCTGATGATGCCCGGGCAAGAAACAGAGCGTCATCGGGGGCGACGCCATCATACTGTATAAGACCTTGTGTGATGTCCTCAGCAGATAAAGGTGCGGTACGAATTAGCTGACAACGCGAAATGATGGTTGGCAAAAGCATATTGGCATTATCCGTGGTGAGGATAAACATCACGCCTTCAGGTGGTTCTTCGAGCAGTTTTAGGAACGAGTTTGCGGCTTCTTTACGCATTCGCTCAATTTCGGTAATGATGATGATGTTTCGAAAGCCTTCATTCCGTTTTAAAAACGCCACTTTCTGTATGCTCTCCTTAAAGTACTTGATGGAGTAAAAGGCGTTCTTGTTTTTGGTGGCTTCCTCACCGGAAACGTCCGGGCGCAGACTGAAATCCGTTACTTCATAGGGATCTTTTGCAAGCAGCTCTTTCCGTTCACGAAGCAGCTTCATATCGGGCTCGCTGCCCGGTAGCGGCAGGAATACGTGAACATCCGGGTGATTGGCCCAGGTCGATTTACGGGAAAAAGCAGTGCCCTTCAGATCGGTAAGATGATCGATTCCGTTGGTGATTTCTGCCATAGCCAATGCCAGCGCTTTTTTTCCGGATCCGGATGGTCCTGCAATCAGGTAGGCGTGCCCCAGGCGCCCGGAGCTCATCATCAGGCGCACGTTCTCTCGGGCCGATTGTAATCCAATCAGCCGCCGGTCGCCGGGATTGATTTCAATAGTTGAGTAGGGGAGTTCAGTCGGTCCAGACATAATCGAACAGCATTATAGAAAGGGTGATAGTAACACCGCAGTAGCCTACAAGGGCAGCGGTTTGTTCTGCAATTTCAAAAAATGTGCCACCGGAGACAACTTCGCGCGTGGCATCACTAAGAAGTACAATAAGCGGAAGCAGCAGCGGAAGACATAGCACAGAAAAAATAGCACCTTTTTGCGAAGCTCTTGAAACCAAAGATGCAATTAGAGTGGAAACGCTGGAAAAGCCGAGTGAACCCAGAAGAAGCAGTATTAAAAGAGGGAGGAGCTCGCCTTCGAAACTACCGGTAAGGATAGCAAAAAGGAGTGCTGTTAGCAGAGAAACTGCAAAAGTAAAGAAAAAATTGAAGAGCAGCTTACCTGTATAAACCGGGAGACCGGGAGTATTTAGCCGGAGCAAATCGAAAGTCTGCTGATCGGTTTCCATAACAAATGAGCGTGCAAGGCTGGCAAGGGCTGCGAATAAAATGATAATCCACAGCAGTCCGCTGTACAAATCGGGCGAAAGCAGCGTTGTATCAAGTGAAAAGAACATTACCATAGTGGCTGCTGCAACGAAGGTTACAACAGTGTTGAACGCATATCTGGAACGCAACTCGAGCTGAAGGTCTTTGCGAAAAATGGCGATAGAACTCTTTATAAACTGCATTTAATCAAAGTACGAAGATTGAAAACAATATGGAAAAAGAGTTGAAACTACCCCGCACTTAAATTAACTTTGGCTATCGTTCAGCCAGTTGATTTATGGGCTGAACAATGCAGAATCAATTATTTTCGTTTACCGATATTTAGCCAAACCCTTTTCGATATGAAAGTGTCCGATATTCTGGAATCAGGTACCATTGTTCTGGATATAGAAGCAGGAGAAAAACAGGAACTTATAAAGCGCTTGGTAAATGAACTACGCAGTTCGGTGGACGAAACCCTCGTTCCTGAGATAAAAAAACTGGTGATAGAGCGCGAAGATGTAATGTCTACAGGCGTAGGTAAAGGAATCGCAATTCCGCATGCGAAAGTGCCAGGCATCGAAAATCATCTTTGCGTTTTTGCACGCCTTAAGAACCCTATTGAGTTCGGCTCGGTAGACGGAGAACCAGTCCATCTTGTTTTCCTTCTTGTAGGGGGGCACCAAAAGGCAGGTATTCATATTAAGTTGTTAAGCAAAATATCGAGGCTGCTGAATCATGATAATTTCAGAAATCAATTGCTCAAGGCGTCTGATGAAAAGTCGGTCATCGATTTATTCCGTGAAGAAGAAGAGCTCCCTGCCTGAGGTGCCAGACAAGGTATCAGCCTGCATTCAGCCCCGTTACTTGATTAGCACGCTGCTTTTCATTTCCATTATTTTGTTTTCTGCACAGCATGTTGTTGCCTCGGACTCTGTGCGTACTGCAGTAAATACCGAATCCCCGGCGGTTACGCAGCAGATTTATGATATTATTGGCGGTACGCAGGCTTCCAATGCGGTCTGGGCCGTATCAGTACGAGACCAGTCGGGCCGCTCAATTATTGATATAGACGCATCCACGCTGATGCGTACGGCTTCGAATTCAAAGCTTTTCTCTGCCGCAGGCATCCTTAACGGTCTGGGGCCGGATTTTACCTTTACAACGCGTGTTTATGGTGATGGGGAACAAATTGATAACGTCTGGTATGGGGACATTCACATCGTGGGCTCGGGAGATCCGTCTATCGATAAGCATTTTTACGATGATGACGCGCTCTTCGTTTTCAACAGCCTTATAGACCAGCTTAAAGAAAAAGGGATTACCAGAATACAGGGTGATGTGTTTGGAAACGAGCATCTGTTCGATGATGTCCGTTACCCCAGAGGCTGGGAGTGGGATGATCTTTCATTCTACTATGCTCCTGAAATCAGTGCTCTTTCGTTTAACCGTAACTGTGTTGACCTCACCGTACGCGCTGCTGGCCAGCCCGGTGATACGCCTCAGATTACATGGTTTCCGTTTAATACCGACTATGTCAATTTTCTGAACGAGCAGCTAATCACTCCGCGAAACATTCCTTATAATGAGTCTTATGCGCGCCTCCTGGGCACAAATACGATTCAGTTGCGCAGTACGCTTCCGGTTGGTTATCTCGAAAAAGAATCCCTTACGATTAGTGATCCGGCGTTATTCTTTATAGATACATTTGTTAAACAGGCCTCATACCGAAACCTGGACTGGGTAGGCGAGCTGATTGTAGATAATGGATTGCGTCCGTGGAATCAGTTTGCGCTTCTTGCCAAACATGAGTCGGAACCTGTCGTAAAATTATTGGAACGGGTTAATCGCAACAGCGACAACTTTTATACAGAGATGCTTACCAAAGCCCTCGCTGCCTATACTTACGACTCGCAGGGAACAACTGAAGGCGGGCTGTCACTTATCACGGAACAGCTTCAGTCTCTGGGTTTGGATATATCACAGCTCAATAAACGAGACGCCAGCGGTATGGCCGGGGCAAACTTATCGACAGCAGCAACAGTAACCGACCTGCTTCACCGTATGATGAGATCGGAACACGGGGATCACTGGCTTGAAACCCTGGCCAAAGCCGGTTATCACGGAACCATGGAAAATCGTTTTATTGAGTCGCCGGCCCTTGGTAATTTGTATGCTAAAAGTGGCTTCATCAGCGGTGTTAGATCACTTAGCGGCTATGTTACGACCAGCTCTGGCCAGACGCTTAGCTACAGCATTCTTACCAATAACTTCACAACCCGGGTTGCCACCGTTGATGCCGCCCATGAGCGCATCATAAACGTACTTTACAGCTCATTCTAAACTAAACCTATGTCTTCTAGCCAAACTGCACGAATTCTTATTACAGACGACGAATCCAGTATTCGCAGTGCGCTGAGGGAGATTCTTGAGTTCGAAAACTATCAAGTAGATGAAGCAGCTTCAGGAGATCAGGCGCTTGAGATGCTTCGTAAAGAGACCTTCGACCTCATGCTGCTCGACATTAAAATGAAGGGAATTGATGGCTTTGAAGTCCTTGAAGCTATAAATGAAGAAAAGCTGAATCTTCCGGTTATTATGCTTACGGGGCATGGTACAATTGAAATGGCAATACAAGCGACCAAACTGGGTGCCTTTGATTTCCTGCAAAAGCCACCGGATCTTAATCGACTATTGATTACGGTTCGGAATGCGCTTGAGAGAGGAACATTACAGCGCGAAAATCGCAAAATGAAGCGGAGTGTACCGTCAGTATCCGAAATTATTGGTGAAAGTGAGGGAATACGCCAGATAAAGGCAACAATCGCTAAAGTTGCACCTACCGATGCCCGTGTTCTTATTACTGGTGAAAACGGAACCGGGAAGGAGCTCGTAGCCCGCAGCTTACACGAACAAAGTCGTCGTTCAGCCGAGCCTTTTGTGGAAGTAAACTGTGCCGCTATCCCGTCTGAACTTCTTGAGAGCGAGTTGTTTGGTCATGAAGAAGGTGCCTTTACCGGTGCGAAAAGGCAGCGTATCGGGAAATTTGAGCAGGCCCACAATGGCACACTGTTCCTCGATGAAATTGGTGATATGAGCAGCACTGCCCAGGCTAAAGTACTGCGTGCACTGCAGGAAAACACCATTGTGCGGGTTGGTGGCACAGAATCCATCAAGGTTAATGTTAGAGTGCTGGCAGCGACAAATAAAGACTTAAAGGTTGAGATTCACGAAAACCGTTTCAGGGAAGACTTATTCCACAGGCTGAACGTGATTCCGATTCAAGTACTTCCGCTTCGCGAGCGTAAGGGAGACATACCGCTTTTGGCCAATGCTTTTCTGCTTGATATGGCGGCCAATGATATTATTTTTGAGGGTAAATCTTTTTCAGATGATGCTATGTCGGCTCTTCAGGAGATGGAGTGGACAGGAAACGTGCGAGAGCTTCATAACGTGGTCGAACGTCTGGGAATCCTGAGCAGCGGTACCGAAATTACTGCTAAAGACGTAAAGGCTCTGGCTGGTGGCGTTGGTTCTTCGCAGTCAGTCAAAGAAACTGCTATGGGAGATATGCTCGAAGAATATGATGATTTCCAGTCTTTCAAGGAAGCTGCCGAACTAATGTTTGTGGAATATCAGCTGGAAAAGCACAGTTGGAACATTTCACAGACCGCCGATTCTATTGGGATTCAGAGAAGCCATTTGTACAATAAGATTAAAAAATATAACCTCACCAGATAAAAACGCTTATGTCTGCAAGTATTATTGATGGAAAAATGCTTTCTCAAAAAGTCCGTGATTCTGTAACGGAAGATGTGAAACGCTGGGTGGAAAAGGGTAACAGAAAACCCAAACTGCAGGTTATTCTGGTGGGTGAAAATCCCGCTTCACGTGCTTATGTAGGCGCAAAAACAAAGGCATGTATAGACGTTGGTATAGATTCCGATACTTTGATGCTCCCTGATACAATATCCGAACAGGAGCTCACCGAAGTTATACAATCATTTAACGAAGACGATAACACCGACGGGATTTTAGTACAGCTTCCGATTCCAAATCATATTACGCCGCTATCCGTAATAGAAGCAATCGACCATAGAAAAGATGTGGATGGGTTTCACCCCATGAACGTGGGCCGTATGTCGGTCGGGCAGCCTTCATTCAGGCCATGCACACCGGCAGGGATTATTGAGATGCTTCGCCATTATAGCATTCAAACAAAAGGTAAACACGCGGTTGTGGTTGGAGCGAGTAATATTGTCGGTACTCCAATGGGAATCATCTTGTCGCGTGAAAATACAACGGGAAAGGCAACTACAACGATTTGCCATAAATTTACCAAAGACCTCACCAAGCATACTATTGATGCCGATATTCTGATAGTTGCTGTAGGCCAGCCGGGTCTTATTAGCGGTCAGATGGTAAAAGAAGGCGTTGTTGTTATCGATGTGGGGATAACCCGAATTGCAGATCACACAACTGAAAAAGGGTATAAACTAACCGGTGACTGTGATTTCGATTCGGTTTCTGAAAAGGCCAGCTGGATTACTCCGGTACCCGGTGGCGTTGGCCCAATGACGGTAGCCATGCTTATGAAAAACACTCTTCTTGCTGCTAAAAAGTCAATTTATCCGCCTAAGTAGCCTAATAAGTTAATTGCTTAGACTTCCTGCGCGGCAGGCTTTTGTTTTAACCGGTTTTTCTTTGCTTCACTACTCCATGCTTTTAAAGCATCCTGTAGAGTGCTAAGCAGCAATGCAAAGCGATTTTCATCCTGTTCGAGTAATGTGATTCTTATTCCGCATTGGGTGGTACCGAAACTGCTCAGCGGCACTGCGCAAATGCCATGGCAGGCCAGAAGGTAGTAGGTCAGAGCATAGTCTTGAGCCTGATCCGGTTGCATCCAGGATTCGATAAGTTGCCGGTCGGTTTCACTGATGACACTAAGCGGCAGTCCGGATTCATCTGGGTTTTCAAGATGTACAGTGGCATAAAACGCTCCACCACCGCCGCTGCAGCCAAATCCGGGAACAGTAGCTATCATTTCTCGTATCTGAGTCATTTTTTGGAAAAGAATCCATTGATTGCTCGTTTTCCACGAGCCATATTCCGGATGACTCATAATTGCGGGAATTACCACCTGAGGAAGGGTAGTGCTGCAAACTTCGGTCATTTTGCCATGATCAATGGCATCACATAGTGAGCTGAACGCATCGCATTTTGTGCGGTTATGATACTGAACCCAGCCGCACCGGCTTCCCGGCCATGGAAACTCTTTCGAGATGCCCTTCATAATTATCGCCGGAACATCATCACCAAGTACCTCGCATAAACGGGTCATTTCGCCCTCATAAACGATATTCTCATAGATTTCATCACAAATAATGAAAAGTCCGTGTTTCTCTGCGATTGAGACCATTCCGGAAAGAAGGTCGCGGGGCCAGACGGTTCCGGTCGGGTTATCCGGATTGATGATAAGCAGAGCACACACTTCCGGATTGGCTTCAACAATATTGTTAACTTCATCTAAATCGGGCAGCCAGTTGTTTTGCGGATGGCAGCTATAGGTAAGCGGCTTTTGGTGAATCCGACCTGCTTCGGCACCCGAATGGGCTGGATAGGTTGGTGACGGCAAAAGTACCCGAGCCTGAAATGGCAAAAGTCCGTATACACGTGCTATGGCATCGCCAAGACCATTAAAGAAAGCAATATCATTAAGGTTTATTTGATTGCCATTCAATCTATTAGAGAGGCCAGCAAGAAAACTTCTGGTTTCTTTAATTCCTTTGGAATCACAGTAGGCATAACTTACATCGGTGAGAACAGCTTTGGAAACAAGGGCTTTAATCCAATCCGGAACGCCAAGGCCTTTATGCACCGGGTCACCGATGTTTTCCCAAAAAACGGGCTTACCCGATGCTTGAATTTTGAGTGCTTTTTCAACTATCCCTCTGATCTCGTACTTCTGCATAGTACGGCCGTTTGCATAATGCTGTAGTCTCATTTATGACTTTTGCTATAGTAAGTTAAGGTTTAGTAAATATCCTAACAAAATAAGGTAAAAGCAATTGAATGGCTTAATAATTATAACAAAATATAGGCTATGCAAATTTAGTAAGTAGACTGTACCGCAGACGGATATTTCAATTTAGGGGTTTATCCTACCTTCGAAAATGATATTTTCTATCTTCAAATATATTCACGTTTAAACAGACGAGACTCCAGCATGAAAATCTTGGTAACGGGCGGATTGGGCTACATCGGATCCCATACAGTAACTGAACTTTATAAAACGGGACATACTGTTGTAATTATAGACAATCTGTCAAATAGCGAGCGAAGTGTTCTTAATGCGCTGGAACAGTTATGTGGAACTACAATTCCTTTCTATGAAGCCGATATAACAGATACAGCCGCTCTCAGAAAGGTATTTGAATCTGAATCTGATATCGAAGGGATTATTCATTTTGCGGCGAAAAAATCGGTAAACGAATCCCTGCAGATTCCCGTGGTATATTATGAAAACAACATATCCGGGCTAATTAACGTAATGCGCCTGATTGAAGAATTCAGGATTCCATACTTCGTATTTTCATCATCCTGCACTGTCTACGGCGAGCCCGAAAGCGTACCGGTAACCGAATCCACGCCTACAACCCGATCCGTAACTCCATACGGAAATTCCAAGCTTTGGGCTGAAGGAATGATAGAGGAATTCACCCGTCTGACTTCGGGTTTGAAATCCGTGATTCTACGTTATTTTAATCCGGTAGGGGCGCATGACTCGGCCAGAATCGGTGAGCTTCCCCGCGGCGTGCCAGGAAACCTTATGCCTTTTATCACACAAACGGCTGCAGGATGGAGAGATGAGCTGCTTATTTTCGGCAAAGACTACGATACCCCCGACGGTACCTGTATTCGTGACTTCATCCATGTCTCAGACCTTGCCCGTGCTCATGTAGATTCGCTTAATTATGCTAAATCAAACGATTTCGATACGGAAATCTTCAACGTTGGAACTGGAAACGGGCAATCAGTGGATGAGGTAGTTAACTCATTTGAGAAGACATCGGGCATCAAGCTGAACCATCGCTATGCCGATCGCCGCCCGGGTGACATCATGCAAATCTGGGCGGACACCACAAAAGTGAATACGGTACTGGGCTGGAAGGCAGAATACTCGCTAGACGATATGACACGCAGCGCATGGGAATGGCAGAAAAAACTCGGCAAAACCAAGGCTTGATTACTGCTTCCGTTTAAGAAATACGCCAGAGAGACCGGTCAGGGCCATAAAAAGCATCAGAAAGTTAAACCAGTCTCCGTGTCGCACATAAAATGTTTTGTGCTCGTAAACAGGAACTTCAAGTTCAAAAGCAGTTCTGGTCCAGTATTCTGTTTTAGTATGAGGCCGGCCATCGGCGGTAATCATGCCTGAGATGCCATTATTGGCACTTCTCACGACTGCTCTTCGGGTCTCGATGGCCCGAAGCCGGGCAAATTCGTAGTGCTGAATATGCCCACTGGTGTTTCCCCACCAGCCGTCGTTTGTTATAACGGTGATGAAGCCCGCGTTTTTCACAACGCTTCGGCGTACGACATCAGGAAATACGGAATCGTAGCAAACAACAGCCGGGGAGGATGGGCCGTTGGTGCTGTCGAAGAGAATCATCTCCGTACCTCTTCCGAAACCTGTAACTTCGCCCCAGTTTACAGGAAGCGGAGTCCTGCTGAGTGCATGTGCAAACGGCATACGTTCAACTATGGGAACCAGCCTTATTTTGTTGTAGAAATTCATGCTGCCATCGGGATAATAAGCAACCGCGCTGTTAAAGTAATTAAACGCGCGGCCTTCTCTGTCGGTTCGATGCACGCGTGGTGCCTCTTCATCTTCATAATACATAAAAAAAGGAGCGCCGGTAACGACAGGAATACCCCACTCGGCTGCTTTACTGAGCAGATGCCGGTCGTTGTAGGATTTAAAAAGCTGATCCACGCCACCCATTAGTGCATTCTCGGGCCAGAACATAATTTGCGTCTGATCGGTAACTACGGAATCCATCATGGCGGTGAGTTCAAGCAGGGGAGTTGTCGTATCGTTATAGCCGGCAATGGGCAGGTATGAATCGTAGTTTGGCTGGGCAATTACTACATGGACCGTTTCATCGGTCTCGAGGTCCAGGTTCCATAACATCACTAAAGAAAGCAGTGCAGAAAAAAACCAGATTGATGTGCCGGAGATAAAGCTTTTGGTCTGCCAGAAACTTGTTTTTGCGTTTACGGATTTGGATGCGTTCAGGATGCCATCATACAAGAAATAGGATACTGTAATAGTGAGAAATGAGACCGATAAAAAGCCTGTGAACTCAATATACTGAACCGCCCAGGTGTGCGTGGACCATGCGTTGGCAAGAATGAGCCAAGGCCATGCCAAATCCCATTTAAGGTGCAGCCATTCATAGGTTACCCATACGCCTGAACTCAAAATACCGGCCAGCCAAACTGAAGAGAACCGTTTTACTATCAGGTGCATCAGACCGAATACGACTGCCATTATGGCGCTGTTGGCAAGTATGGCGGCAGTACCACCAACAACCGTGGCCATGGTAAGCCAGTAGGTGCCTATTATATTCCAAACCAGAAAGGCGGGGTAGCTGTGGTAGGCAGCATCACGGAATCCGTTACTTAAGTGAGAGAGGCGAAAAAGAAGGATAAAAGCGGCAAAAAGCAGGAATGGGAACGGAAAAGGAGAAAAGCTTAGTCCCATGAGTACTCCCGCCAGCCCGGACAGTATCCACTTGTTTCTAATGTTCATAATGCGGTTGATCAATTTACGTCCTCTTCTGAATACGATTTCCCTGCCAGCAGAAAAACGAATTCGCCTTTTTGTTTAGATCGGGTTGAGAATTCATCATAAAGCTCACGAAGCGAACCCCGACGGATTTCTTCATACATTTTGGTTAGCTCACGGCCTACTGCACAAAGACGATTTTCATCGGTATGCTCGAGCAGTTCTTTCATCAGCTTAACGATGCGGTGAGGACTTTCATATAAAATGATGGTGCGTTCTTCTTCAACCAGTAGTTTGATTCGGGTTTGTCGGCCTTTCTTTTGGGGCAGGAAGCCCTCAAACACAAACCGGTCGGAGGGGAGGCCGCTTGCTGCCAGCGCTGTAACTGCCGCTACCGGCCCGGGTATGGGAACTACAGGAATGCCGGCCTGATGGGCCGCACGCGCCAGCAGGAAACCGGGATCGGAAATGGCGGGCATGCCAGCATCACTAATGAGCGCTACCGATTCGCCTGCCTGAATTCGGTTTATAAGCTCCGGAGTTTTGCCATGCTCATTATGCTGGTGATACGAAGTGAGTGGTGTCCTGATCGACATATTTCTCAAAAAAGAACCGCTGGTCCGGGTGTCTTCACACGCAATTACGGAAACCGTATCAAGAATATCGCGTGCCCTTGGGCTGAAATCGTATTGATTTCCGATTGGAGTGCCGACCAAATACAACTTTCCGCTTTCTGCTTGTTGAGTTGGACTGCTTTTTAAGGGTTGAGGCTCCATAATTCGTTTTGTTTCGTATGCTCTGTGATAGTTGCCCGTGCGGTGGAAACCGGCGCCGGTCTGCGTGTCCGTTCGAAGGTAGTGATAAAATCGAAATTATTGGAACATATCCGCTGTTATTGCAATCTGTAATTAGCATGTCATTGCCCTTTTTCAATTTTAAAGATGAGCCCGTATTTGTAAATTAGGCCCTCCTGATTAAATAACAGAAAAAGCTGTATTGAACTCTCACAACCAATACGTAGAACGGAAGATAAATTATGAGTATGAAAAATTTTAAAGCAACCGGTTTAAACCACATCACCCTAAGGGTTAATGATATAGACCTTGCGGAGAAGTTCTATGGTGAACTTCTTGGTTTTGAACTGGAAAAGAAGATGGGCCGGAGTATGGCTGTGTACCGTATTGGAACCGACTCTATCGTTCTTGTTGAAGCTGAAACGAGCTACAATCGCGACTCCAAAGATTACCGTGTAGACCATTTTGGGTTTACGGTACCTAAATCTGAAATCGTGGATGAGGTAGCCGCTTTTATGAAAGAGAATGAGGTGACTATCCTCAGTGGGCCTGCTAACCGTAAAAAAGGCCGTTTTTTGTTTATCTCTGATCCAGATGGCAACATGATCGAAATTTTCAGCGAAGAATAGCGTAGTACTACAAGCTGGGAAACTTATACAATGGAGAATGTTTTAAATCCGGGCGAATCAATCATAATGGCATGAATGTGCACTTCTGTCCGTTAAGTTTAAAACAATCTCCTTTGGTATGATATTTGCTAACTCTCTGAACAAAAGGCCGTTGGTGCGAATTCGCCCGTCAAGAAGAACTTTAGTTAACAACAAATTACGGCTCAAGGATTTAATTATTGAAGTACCGAAAATTATTTGAACAATTTATGAGCGACAAAAAAGTAAAAGATATCGATTCTGAAGAACTGGATACTGTTGAGGAATCTAATAACGAGGCCCGGGAGTCTGTTGAATCAGAAAACGAACTGAGCGCAGAAGAGCTACTGGAAGAAAATGAAAAGCTGAGAGATGAGGTCAATCAAAAAAATGACCAGATTCTCCGTAAAGTAGCTGAGTTTGAAAATCTCCGTAAGCGTACTCAAAGAGAAAGGGTACAGCTGTATGATGATGCGAAAATAAACGCCATCAAGGATTTACTGCCGGTTTATGATGATCTGGAACGAAGCATCAATAATATCCCTGAAAGTGTAGATAAGTCTTTCGCACAGGGTATCAAGCTTGTGTATAATAAATTCAGCAATGTTCTGGAGCAGATGGGGGTCGAGTCGATTAGTGAGAAGGATGTGCCTTTTAACGTAGATTTGCACGATGCGCTGCTCAGACAGCCGTCGCCTGATGACAAAACCGAAAGTAACACCGTGCTTCAGGTGCTGGAAACAGGCTATAAGCTTGGCGACAAGGTAATCCGACATGCTAAAGTGATTGTAAGCGAGTAAATCAGATATGAGTAAAAGAGATTATTACGAAGTTTTAGGAGTTTCCAAGGGTGCTAACGCCGACGAGATTAAGCGTGCGTACCGCAAAAAAGCTATGCAGTATCATCCTGACCGAAATGCAGATGATCCTACGGCTGAAACCAAATTTAAGGAAGCTGCTGAAGCCTTCGATGTGCTTAAAGATGATAACAAACGTGCCCGCTACGATCAGTTTGGCCATGCCGGAATGAACGGCGGCGGTTTTGGCGGCGGCGGAGCTAGTTATCAGGATGTCGATTTCGAGGATATTTTCAGCCGCTTTGGTGATATTTTTGGAGGTGCAGCAGGAGGACAACAGCAGCGCGGGCGTGGAAGACGTTCAGCAGGAGTGCCCGGCAATGATATGAAAATGACCATCAAGCTAACGATGGAAGAGATTGCTTTTGGAACTGAGAAAAAGCTGAAGGTCAAGAAATACTCGAAGTGTAATTCCTGCAAAGGAACCGGAGCTGAAACCGACGAAGACTTCATGACCTGCTCCACATGCAGCGGATCTGGTGAATTGCGTCAGGTATCCCGCACCATGTTCGGCTCGTTTGTAAACGTGCAGCCTTGCCCGTCCTGCAATGGCGAAGGCCGTACTATTAAAAGTAAATGTAATTCTTGCGGCGGCGATGGCCGTACAAGGAATGAAGAAACGATTTCCGTTAAAATTCCGTCTGGCGTTTCCACCAACAATTACATCACCTTAAGAGGACAGGGAAATGCAGGACTTCGAGGCGGACCTGCCGGAGATCTCATTGTTGTAATTGAGGAAAAAGAGCATGAATACTTCGAACGCGATGGCGATCATATTTTTTATGATCTTCAGATAAGCATTCCTGACGCTATTCTTGGTACAGAAGTTGAAGTGCCCACGCTTAAAGGAAAGGCTAAACTTCGCGTGGAGCCGGGTACACAATCCGGCAAGTTGCTTCGTATGAAAGAGAAGGGTATACAGCGCCTGAACTCAAGCATGCGCGGCGATCAGTTCGTTCGGGTAAATGTGTTCATCCCGAAGAAAATTAGCGATTCAGAGCGGAAGCTTGTTGAAGAACTCGCTTCAGCTGATCATTTCGATCCGTTAAAACAAACCGATTCTGAGAACGGATTTTTCTCCCGACTCAAAAATATTTTTAGCTAAAGGCATTTTTAAGCGCTTTTAGCCGTTCATGCTAGGCTACTAACATCACACTTTACACACTAACACTTAGAATTATGGCTTTTCGCCTGTTTACTTTCTCAACACTTTTCCTGCTTGTGCTCTCGGCTTCTTTTGCCAATGCACAGGATTCATCTCTTGATGACGAACAGAAAGCTGCTGTAGAGTCGGCTGTATTTACCGATTGGGATGGCAACGAGGTAAGCGTTTCCGACTTCGAAGGCAAAACTATAATGATCGATTTCTGGGAAACCTGGTGCAGCCCGTGTATTGCGGTAATGCCAACGCTTAATAAATTGATGGATGACTACAGCGACGACTTTGTTGTTGTGGCTGTTTCTCCAGGCTGGTCGGATACCGAAGATGTTGTTCGTCGCTTTATAGATGCACACGATTACAACTTTGTTTTTGTGCATGGTGATGAGCTTGCCACCAAGCTTCAGATTCGCGGCTTGCCATATAAAGTGTTTGTGAATCCCGATGGAACTTTTAATAAGGCTGAAACTGGTTCCAGGGGGCCTGAGCGTGAGTACAACACTATTAGTGAACTCATTGAAGCCAATCGCTAATAGCTCAATTTACATCCTGCTAAAAAAAGCCCTTAAGATGCATAACCATCTTAAGGGCTTTTTTGTGCTTCGAATTTGTATAGGTTGATGCATTACCAGATCAGATTTTAACTGTAGTGCATTTTTATAATTTAGCTGTTAAGGGACTTGTTTTCAAGCGAATAGAAAAAATAAACTCGTTGATTATCGGCTCTGAATTTGGTAGAATTAAAGTAGCTTCTTAACTAAAATTACTATCCTGAAGAACGGAGTATGACTATGGGAAATACCAAATTTCTTGATGCCGTTGAAAGTGGAAACCTGGACGAAGTGAGCGCGATGCTGGGGTCGGGTACAGACCCCAACACAATGGATGAGCACAATCGCACGGCTGCATATAAAGCGGCAAAAAAAGGACATCTTAATATTTTGAAAAAACTGGCTGAAAGCGGTGCAGACCTAAATATTATTGATAACCGGGGTACCAATGCCCTCTACTGGGCAGCGTTAAACGGGCATAAAGATGTAGCAGCTTATTTACTTGAAAATGAGGCCCGCACAGATGTAATCGATGATCGTGGCTGGACTATTATGGATCATGTGGAAAGTGCAGGAAACAAAGACATGCATTCCTTGCTGGATTCATATCAAAGCAAAGCACATGTATAGACAATAAACCAAACAACGTTTCTTTTTTAAAGATTAAACTATTATCCGGGCAGGTTATGCTGTCCGGATTTTTTGTTTTAAGGGGCCTTATAGATTTGTGATGATTACGGCAGAGCTTATTGAGATTAGAATGGTTTTGCCGTAATTTAGCGACCCCTCGTAAGATTCTTATTCAGTGCCATTCACACAACCCCGGCGCAGATTCACTTCTCTAAAAGCCATGCCCGAAAAAATTAAATTAGGCCTCATACAGACCAGTTCGGAAGCCACGCATGACGGCAACGTAGAAAAAACGTTTTCGTTAATTCGTGAAGCTGCCAGTAAAGGTGCGCAGATAATTTGCACGCAGGAGCTTTTTACATCTGATTATTTTTGCCAAAATCATGATGAGGCTCATTTTAATAAGGCAGTAGATTTACCAGGGGGGCTTACCGATGCTACTGGCGTTCTTGCCCGCGAGCTCGGCGTTGTTATAATTTCGTCTTTGTTCGAGCGCCGGGAAGCAGGGCTTTACCATAATTCGGCCACTGTTCACGATGCGGACGGAAGCCTGCTTGGAATCTACCGCAAGATGCATATTCCGGAAGATCCGGGCTTTCATGAAAAGTACTACTTTACCCCGGGTGATACCGGTTTCAAAGCGTTCGATACAAAGTTCGGACGGATTGGCGTGCTTATCTGCTGGGATCAGTGGTTTCCTGAAGGAGCCAGGTTAACAGCGCTTGAAGGGGCTCAGATTTTATTTTATCCGACGGCCATAGGCGTGCTTCCGGAAGAGGATGATGAAGTTAAGCGCGAGTTTATGGACGCATGGGAAATTATGCACAGAAGCCATGCGGTGGCTAACGGCTGTTACGTGGCTGCTGTAAACCGGGTAGGTCAGGAAAAGGATATCCGGTTTTGGGGTGATAGTTTTGTATCCGGTCCGTTTGGTAAAATTCTCGCTCAGGCGGGTGATGCCGAGGAAATTCTTATTTCTGAAATTGATTTCTCGCTTATCGAAAAACAGAGACGCACCTGGCCATTTTTGCGCGACCGCCGTATAGATGCCTATGAGGGGATCTCTAAACGAATGGGGCGAAAAAACTAACTCATTCATCAAATGCATTTCAGGGCTCAAAAGCCATCATTCTTTTATTTAACAAGGAAGTATAGTTGACAAATTCAGAAAGTCCGGCCGCTAAAGGTTACACAATGCCGGCCGAGTGGAGCAAACATTACGGAACGCTTCTGAGCTGGCCGGTAAATGCAGAAACCTGGCCCGGAGAGCGACTAGAGAGGGTAGAAAAAGTATACTGCGAAATTATCGGTCATATCGTAAAAGCCGAGCAGCTTCATCTCATCGTAAACGACCGAAAGGTAAAAGAGCGGGCTTCAGCTAAACTGACAAAAGCCGGCGTTGATGTGAGTCGCATCATTTTTCACGAGCACACCAGCAACGACGTCTGGGCCCGTGACTTCGGCCCGATATTTATCCGCAAGGGTGATGGGGGCGAGGTTGCCATCACCAATTGGGAATACAACGCATGGGGCGAAAAGTATCCGCCATTCGATTCCGATAACGAGGTGCCTGACCTTATAGCTGATGCTTTAAACATTCAGGTTTTTAATCCCGGCATGGTGCTTGAAGGCGGTTCTATAGAGACCAACGGAAAAGGAGTGATGTTAACTACAGAATCTGTACTTCTGAATCCGAACCGCAATCCGGATCTGAGTAAAGACGAAATCGAAAGCAGAATGAAGGCTTTTCTGGGTCAGGAAAAAATCATCTGGCTTAAAAACGGACTTGCCGGAGACGACACCGATGGCCATATCGACGACCTCAGCCGTTTTCTCAACGAGCGCACCATAATGACCATGATTTCCGAGGATCCTGCTGACGTTAACTACGAATCGCTTCAGGAAAACCTGGAAATCCTGAAACAAGCTACAGACACAGAAGGACGTCCCTTTCAAATCGTAACGCTACCCATGCCCGAAACAAAAATCGAAGGCACTACCGTAGACGGTTCGGAGCACGTTCCGGCCAGCTATGCGAATTTCTATTTTATTAATGGAGCAGTGCTGCTTCCGGTTTATGATGAGCGGTATGATCAGCAGGCGATAGATCTTTTTCAGAAGCATTTACCTGATCATACCATCATTCCGGTACCGTGCGCGGATCTGGTGTGGGGGCAGGGGAGCATACACTGCATATCGCAGCAGCTGTACAGATAGTATTTGTGTGAGCTTTACCTATCCACTTAAAAGGCTTTAGCCGGTCGAATAACTGCATATAGTGGGTGATTTATCGCGTTATCTTTTGTAAATTGACCAACTGTAGTTAACAGTAAACCGCAACCACATCAGCTTCTTTTGAGTACAGAAACAAAGCCTGAAATCAATCAGGATACCGTTTTTGAAACGGTTATCGGTCTTGAGGTGCACGCACAGCTTCTCACCAATACCAAAGCCTTCGCTCCGGTTAAAGCCGAATACGGCGGACACCCAAATACACAGGTTTCACCACTCTGCCTGGGACATCCCGGCACATTGCCCGTTCTGAACGAAAATCTGGTGAAATATATCATCAAGATGGGACTGGCAACCAAGTGTGAAATTGCGCCTAAATCCATTTTTGCCAGGAAAAACTATTTTTATCCGGATTTGCCAAAGGGCTACCAGATTTCTCAGTTCGACACGCCTATTTGCTTCGACGGACACATCGATGTAATTCTCGAAGACGGCGTTGAAAAACGTATCGGCATCACCCGTATACACATGGAAGAAGATGCCGGTAAGTCGATTCACGATCAGGATCCGTACAATACACTGGTTGACCTCAACCGTGCCGGTACGCCACTTATTGAGATTGTATCTGAGCCGGATATGCGTTCGCCTCAGGAAGCCTATGCATATCTTACGCGCATCAAACAGATTGTGCAGTACCTCGAGGTTTGTGATGGTAACATGGAAGAGGGCAGCCTCCGCTGTGATGCAAACGTTTCCATTCGTCCGGTGGGTCAAAAAGAACTGGGCACCAGAACAGAAATTAAAAACCTGAACTCATTCAGAAACGTGGAGCGGGCTTTGGCTTACGAAGTCGAGCGCCAGAAACAGCTGATTCTGAACGGTGGTAAGGTTGTTCAGCAGACCCTGTTGTGGGATGCGAACCGCCTGGAAACGCGTCAGCTTCGCTCCAAAGAAGAGGCACACGATTATCGCTATTTTCCGGAGCCGGATCTTCCGCCTGTAGTTGTAACCAGCGAAATGCTTTCTGAAATTAAAAGCAGTCTGCCCGAAATGCCGGATGTGCGTAAAGCGCGCCTTATGGAAGAGCTCGGACTGCCGGAACAGGATGCCCATCTGATTACCGAAGACCGCTATCTGGCTGATTTCTTCGAATCGCTTTACAAAGAAAGTGGAAACGCCAAGCAGTCGGCTAATCTCATTTTGAGTGAAGTTAAGCGCGTTTTAAATGAAAGAAGCATGGAGATACGCGAGTTTCCTGTAACCACATCCCGACTTGCCGGATTGATTAAACTTCGCGACGGCGATAAGATCAGCTCTTCAGCTATGCAGTCTATTTTTAATGAGATGCTCGAAGGTGATGCATCAGCAGAGGAAGTGGCAAATGCAAAAAATCTGCTTCAGGTTTCTGATACCGGATTCCTTGAACCAATAATCGAACAGGTAATGACAGACAATCCGGACGAAGTTAACCGTTACCGTGAGGGTAAAAAGGGACTCATGGGCTTTTTTGTTGGTCAGGTTATGAAACAGACCAAAGGAAAAGCGAATCCCAAAATGGTAAGTTCAATGGTTCAGAAAAAACTTGAGGATCAAGAATGAATACAGCTACAACTTTGAAAGCAATCGTTTTATCGGCATTACTTTTGGGATTCAGTGCTTTTGTTGCAACAGATGCACAGGCGCAGCGAAGCACAGCTCAAGTTTCCGGCATGATATCGGTTGATCATACAATCGACAGTACAGGAGACTACTCTGGTATCGGTGTTGCCATCGTTCATTTCAACCCGGCAGAATCGGTTCTTGATACCCTGTTCTATGAGACTACTGATGTTAATGGAATGTTTTCGGGAACGGCACGTTTCAACAACCGGAATGAGTACGTTATTTCCATCACCAGAAACCAAAGGCTGATTTCCACATCAACCGTTGTTCTGGCCGATGGCGATGATATCAACATGAGCGCCGAAATTCCGGGCTTCAGCGAAAGTTTCCGGGCAGAATCGGTTGAGAACACAGCCGTAAACGATTTTCGACGCGTAGAGCGTAACTTCAACCGTGTGGTTGATTTCATAAATTCCGGCTACTCTGAGGTAACTCAGGATACCATTCCGGTTATTCTGCGCACCTGGAGCGATCTGTACTGGTCGATTCAGGATACGCATCCCAATACCCTTGCAGCCGAGTCCGGCACGCTTCGTTCAATTGAGGTTATTCAGGGCTGGGATGATGAACTCGTGCTTCGGAGAGCAAAACAAGGCCTGCGGGAAATGAGTGATTTTAAATCGGAGCGGGCAAGTATAGCCGCAGACGCCATCACCAGAATAGATGGTTTGGATGCTGGTGTTGCGTTCATCGATTCGGTAAGAACGCTAGACATTAGCGAAGACGATCACATCATTCTTGAAATGAGAAAAATTGAACTGCTTACCGAACATGATCAGAATGAAAGAGCCCTGCGCTATCTTAGCGACTTTCGCCAGAAATACGGGGATGACTCAACTTTGAATCAATGGGCTGATATTTATCAATTTGATATCGAAAACCTCTCGAAAGGATTACCTGTGCCCGAATTCTCAATCCTGCTTCAGGATGAGCGCACTCTGAGCAACACGGACTTCGAAGGTAAGTATCTGCTTATTGAAGTAGTAAACCTGGCTTCGGGCCGGTATATGACCGATCACACTCTTCTGAGTTTTATATACGAAGATGTGAAGGATGAAGTACAGTTTTTAACGATACCCACTACGGAAAGCCCTATTACAATACGGGCATTCTACGAAGAACGGCCAACATCATGGCCTGTAGCAAAATCCCGCCAGGTACATTCTGCCGGGCTAATGGATAAACTAAACGTGGTAGTGCAACCCACACGATTGCTTGTGGCGCCAGATGGCACCATAGTAAGAAAGTATTCTGGCACGGATTTATCCGTCATAGAAAACGATATCAAAACACTATTAAACGAGGATCCTTCATGAGAACATTTTTAATTGCTGGCAACTGGAAAATGCACCAGAACATTGCCGAAACGAAAGCTTATTTCAACGAATTCACAAAGCTCGTCAAGAAAGCGCCTGAGGGCGTGAACATTCTTTTATGCCCGGTTTATACATCGCTGCATGCCGCAGCAGAAGCAACGGCAAAAGTTGATGGACTGCACATCGGAGCCCAGAACCTTCACTTCGAAGACAAAGGTGCATTTACGGGCGAAATTACCGCAGAAATGATTAAAGAGACCGGTGCTGATCACGTAATTATTGGCCATTCCGAACGCCGGCAGTATTACAACGAGACCGATGAAACGGTAAATAAAAAAACGCACAAAGCTATTCAGGCAGGTTTAACACCAGTAGTTTGCGTAGGTGAGCTTCTCGAAGAACGAAAAGCGGATCGCCATTTCGAAGTTGTTAAAAAACAGGTTGTCGAAGGTCTTAAAGGAGTAAGCAAAGGTGACGCCACCAAGCTTGTTGTAGCATACGAACCCGTATGGGCTATCGGTACGGGCGAAACAGCATCTCCTGATCAGGCGCAAGAAATTCATGCGTTCATCCGTAAGGAGCTTAGCAGTCTTTATGATGAAGGAACAGCTGCTAAAATTCAGATTCTCTACGGCGGAAGCATGAATCCAGGCAACGCTGAAGAACTGCTATCCATGGAAGATGTAGACGGTGGACTTATTGGCGGCGCCAGCCTCAAGCCAGACAGTTTTAGCGAAATTGTTCATTTTGCAGGAAAAATATACTCCAGCTAATGGAATCCATTAACGTACTTCTCATCGGAAGCGGAGGGCGCGAACATGCTCTGGCATGGTCCCTCCGTAAATCCCCCTCAATTGGCAAGCTATTTATTGCCCCGGGTAATCCCGGTACTGAGTTTTTAGGTAATAATGTGGATCTGGATATACGGAATCATGATGCTGTACTGGAGTTTGTGGAGGGAAACGATATCGGTTTAACCGTAGTCGGACCCGAACAGCCTCTGGTTGATGGTATCGTGGATTTTCTTGATGCTCACGACAAAGTAGCCTTTGGCCCAACGGCTGATGCCGCCCGGCTTGAAGGCAGCAAATCGTTTGCCAAGGAAATAATGGAGAAGTACAATGTGCCCACAGGCTCTTTTAAACTGTTTGATCGCCACGAGTGGTCAGCTGCCGAGGCTTACATAGAAGAAAATGAAAGCTGGCCAATGGTGCTCAAAGCCGATGGATTGGCTGCCGGCAAAGGCGTCTTTATTTCAAAAGACAAAGAAGAAGCCAAGAAAGCCCTTGAATTTCTGCAAAACGATCCCGCTTTAAGTGCGGCTTCGTACAGGCTGGTAATTGAAGAGTTTCTGGAAGGTGAGGAAGTCTCTGTTTTTGCCATTTGTGATGGCGATACTGCTACTATCCTTATGGATGCTCAGGACCATAAACGAATTGGTGATGGCGACACAGGTCTCAATACCGGTGGAATGGGCGCCTATGCGCCAACACCTGTATTAGATGCTGATTCGCTTGAAAATATTCGGCAGCGTATTATTCTGCCTATGGTTAACGCTATGGCCGAAGAAGGTATACCGTACAAAGGAATTCTGTACTGTGGTTTAATGATGACGGCACAGGGCCCCAAAGTTATCGAATTTAACTGTCGCTTCGGTGATCCGGAATGCCAGGTGATTATGCCCGCGCTTGAAACAGATATCATTGAAATTATGATGGCTTCCGTGCATGGTAAGCTGGATTATATCGATATAAAAGTGGATTCCGAGTCGTTTTATACGTGTGTGGTGCTATCTTCAGAAGGATATCCCAGATCATACGAAAAAGGAAAAGTGATAGGTGGTATTCCTGCTGATTCAGACTCACTTTATGTATTCCATGCGGGTACAAAAAAAGATGATGACGGAAAACTGGTTACCAATGGAGGGCGCGTGCTCAATGTAGTATCAAAGGCTGCAACGCTCAACGACTCAATCCAAAAAGCATACGATGCTATTTCAAGTATCAGTTTTGATGGTATGTACTTTCGAAAAGATATTGGAGCCAAAGGACTTAAGAGGTTCTGATGAGAAATATTCTCTATCTGTTAGTGATCACGTTTTTTGCCTTTTCCTGTTCAGGAGCTGCAGAGACATCACAAATAGTTGAGGAGTATAACCAAACAACAGATTTGTCCCGAAGTGAAGCCGATCTCCAATTTTCTGTAATTAGTGATGGGTTGCGTAATGCGGTATCAGTCGATTATGTAAGCACTGAAAACAGTCTTTATATTGTTGAACAGGGGCGGAACCGGATACTTAAACTTACAACAGGCGGGATTCGAACAGATTCTGTAGGCACGCGAGGTTCGGGTGACTCTCGTTTTGATGCACCTTCTTCGATCGATGCCACAAACGGACTTCAGGTTTTTGTCGCTGACCGAAACAATGCCCGAATTCAGGTATTTGAAAGAAGGTTGGCTTATTTGAGTACCATCACGCCACCTTCAGACAGACAGGGAATAAATCCCGTATTCTTCAGGCCGGAGGCAATTACAGTAAACTCCTTCGGAGATATATTTGTGTACGATGGCGAATCGCAACAGATTCTCAAATACGATCGAAACGGCCGTTTTCAGCTTGTGATATCTTTATCGGTTTTTGATCTTGAAACCCCGCTTCGAAGCATACAGTCATTCGAAGACCGTTTATACCTTCTGGAAAGAGACAGGGGGCTTATTCATGAAATAACGGCACAGGGTGGATACAGAGGCTTTTCGCCTGCCTCTCAAGGACTAAAGGCGATGTACATTTATGAAGACCAAATCTGGGGAGTAACTGATAACGACCTTATTGTTTTTAATCTTAACGGCCGGCCAATTCACAGATATTCTCATAATGTTACAGGTAACGTAACGGGCGTTGCAGTTAGCAGGGCCCGTGTTTTTATACTTACGGAGAATACTCTAAAATCCGTTTCCAAACCATAAATCTGATATGTTTTCTGAATAGCTTATTTATCCACAGGGAAATATCTCTGTTTCAAATTGGTTATATTCAGACATCCCTTATAACAAAAAAATCAGCTCAGCCATGTTAGGACCCATAGTTGGCAAGAGGAAACAGCCGAAGCGTTTTAACTACAATCCGAAATATTACGACGAGAAAAAGGAAAAAGCTAAAAAGCGACGTAATCAAATCCAGTTTGAGAGTAAATCAAGCAGGGGACAAGTTCGTTCTATTATTCTTTACGCCGCTATTTTGTTTGGTTTATTCTGGGTATTTCTTCAGCTTTAACCCTTCAGACGGAAACTTTCAAATTTTCTGCATTTAAAATATTCAAACGTAATATTTCATCACTACTACTGCATTGAGTACAACTACAGACAACGTAATACATGTTCTTTCCAACGAGCTGGCTAATAAAATTGCTGCTGGTGAAGTGGTTGAAAGGCCGGCTTCGGTTGTTAAGGAGCTGCTTGATAATGCAATAGACTCCGGAGCCGATTCAATTCGGGTACTGGTGATGAATGCCGGTCGTAGTATGGTACAGGTTACAGATAACGGCTGCGGTTTGTCTAAAGATGATATACCTCTTTGCTTTCAGCGCCATGCTACTTCAAAAATAAGCACGGTAGAAGATTTGTATAACATCCACACTCTTGGGTTTCGTGGCGAAGCAATGGCTTCCATATCTTCCGTTGCCCATGTGAACCTTAAGACGAAGCGCGTTGGTGATGAAACCGGCTGGGAGTACGATATCCGCGGTGGAAAACCTTCAGATGTAATACCAGCTGCAACCGAGCCCGGAACAACAGTAAGCGTTAAAAACCTGTTTTTTAATGTACCCGCGCGAAGAGCTTTTCTCAAAACCGATGCAACCGAGCTTCGCCATATCATCATAACCGTTCAGCAGGCTGCTCTGGCTCATCCGGAAATCAGTTTCGAGCTGATGGACGACAAAGAATCAATTTATAAACTCCCCGCCTCATCCCTGGCTGACCGTATTGCCGGCATTTTTGGTAAACCGTACAAAGCGAGCCTGATTCCCGTACAAGAATCAACCAGCGTTGTTGGTCTTAAAGGCTATTTGATTGACCCCAAAATGGCTAAGAAAAACAGGGGAGAACAGTTCTTGTTTGTGAATGGCCGGCCGTTCATGCACCGGCATCTCAATTATATAATCCAGTCGGTTTACAGCACCTGGATAGGAAAAGAGCAGTATCCTTTTTACGCTCTGTTTTTTGAGGTTGATCCTCAAAAAGTCGATGTAAACGTACATCCCACCAAGCTTGAAGTTAAATTCGACGATGAGCGCAGCGTATCAACTTTTACCCGTTCTATCATAAAGCGCGCACTTAATGAACGCTTTCAGGTGCCGGAAGTAGGTGGTGGCGTATTTGGTGAAGAGATTCAGGGAGGAGGAACATCAGGGGCATTTTCGTTTGAATCGGGGTTTTCGGCTCCGCGTGATTCTTTCGCAAACAGATATCAAAGAGGGCCTGACAGGGCTGGTTTTCAGCAGAGTGGTGTTTCAGGTCTGGAGATCATGGAAAAACTATATCCTTCCGGTGGAAACGATGATTCCGGTAATCAGCAGGGCGGGCCAGATAATACTAATTTCGATAATCCGCTTTTGTCCAGACATCAGAAGCCACAGGAGAAACATTACGATCGGGGCCGCGGATTCTGGCAGCTGCACGATCATTATGTGATTTCCCAAACCAGGTCGGGTATGTTCATTGTTGACCAGTACTTCGCCCATATGCGCATCATCTATGAAAAAGCACTAAGCAGTACAGAGTCGGGCCTGCCAAGCACGCAGCAGCTTTTATTTGCGCAATCAATTGATTTTTCCGCTTCAGACTTTTCCTTACTAAAGGAAGTTCTTCCCACGCTTAAAAAAATCGGTTTTAATATTCAGCTTTTAAGCGGCAATTCGGCCTTGGTTTCAGGTGTTCCAGCCGACCTAAACATGGGTGATGAAAAGCCCATCATCGAAACCATCCTTCAGGAATATCAATCCTACTCCGGTCCGGTGAAGTTGTCGCACAGGGAGAAACTGGTGATGTCTTTTGCGTCGAAAGCGGCTATACCAAGAGGGAAAAAACTTTCACAGGTAGAAATGGAAGCCCTTATCGATCAGCTTTTTGCTTGCGATAATCCATTTCTGGATCCGCTGAACAGGCCTACTACAGTCTTCATCCCACTGGAAGACATACACAAACGCTTTAAATAACTTTAGAAATGTTCAGCGAATGCAAATGATCTAAACGTGGTTAAATAAAGGAGATAAAACAAACCTATTTCCTGTATCATGTTTGAAACTGCAGTCGTAGAATTCGGATTTCTAATAATCGCGTTAGCTCTTAGTTACGCACACGTTCGCTGGTTTAAATCCAGAAAAGACAAGCTGTCTGTAGAGCAGGAGCTTAAACTTATGTTCAACAGCGAGTGGAATGGGTCCGATGAAGATGAGATTTACGCCTGGTACAGAGTCCGTTTTCAGCTGAATCAGCTTGAATCTACACACAAAAGCTATGAAAAAAAGCTCGAGCTTGTAGACCAGTATGTTCGCAGAATAAGCTCGCACTCCATGCGAAGCAGAACCGTAATTGGAGAAAACGGACAAATAGATTTCGAATCATTCAACAGCCGCGATGATAAATACCGGGATTTATTCGGCTACTGAATCATTACCCAGAATTCTATCCCATAACAGACTAACAGAACTGCTTTCCCGCTGACGGTCGATTTGAAGTTCTATTCTGTTAACCCTGAAGTCACCTTTTCCAGGTTCGAACTCCATATAATATGAAAAAGCGTAAGGTGTGTCATTTCCCGAAAACTCGGCTACTCTGCCAAAGCGAAGGTCATTAAACAGGTATCCGTAGGTCGTTTTCTCCACCTGATAAAATCCTTTGCTTACCCACTTTAGCCGCCTTACAGACTGTAAATCATTATATGGTTGTAACAAATCGTGGTTTCCGCGAATCAGTTCGAATTCAATATCGCTCGTGCCATCTGCGACAGAGTAATATCCTACCAGGTAAAAATCGGTGTCTTCAACCAGGGCAATTCCCCGCCATAGTAAATTATTGAGGAGTGTAGGCTTTATGTCGAGTTTTGAAATTTCAGCACCTGTTTCGTTAAGCGCATTTCTGAACTGCTGATCTACGTGAATCTTGTTGAAAACTGTAAACATTAGATACAGACAAGAAATCAATATGGAGACGAAGGCAATCAGCTGTCGGTTTTGTGATGCGTTTGCTGATCGTAACAGAAACAAAAATCCAATGAGAAGCGGCATCGTAAAAATTGGATCGAGCACAGATATAGTGCTCAGGCTGATGGCTTCATTTGTGAACGGAAGAAATATCTGTGTACCATATGATGTGAAGCTATCCAGCAGGATATGGGTAAATTGAGAAAGGAAAACCAAAAATGTCCACTGTTTCCAGTTAATACTATCTTTCGAATGGATTTTGGAAATGATCCATCCATAAAGCGGGCTGCTCAGAAGAACGAAAAATATCGAATGTGTGATGCCGCGGTGGAATATAATCTTGTCGACATCATTCATGAAAATCCCCACGAAAACGTCGAGATCCGGAGCCGTAGCAGCAACGGCTCCCCAAAGCATAGCTTTTTTGCCGGCCTGTTTGCCAAGAGTAGCCTCTCCGATTGCCGCGCCCAGTAGTACGTGAGTAAGTGAATCCATTCTCTCTTTAATCTAAATTTGACTATTTTAGGCGACTAGAATTAAATAATACCATTACCAACAGTAAACCCTAAACAAGCATTTCACCATGGCTTCATTCGATGTTGTAAACGAAATTGACCTTCAGGAAGTAGACAACGCTATAAATAATACCCAGAAGGAAATCAGCACAAGGTATGATTTTCGGGACTCAAAAGCTGAGGTTGAATTTAACAGAAAAACCAAATCAATTACGGTTAATTGCGAAGACAGCATGAAGCTGAAGGCGGTTAGGGAGATGCTTATCAGCAACTTTATTAAGCGTAAACTGGATCCTAAGAGCATTGAGTTTGAAGAGGCTGAGGGAACATCACACGGTGGTCTGAAGCAGATAGTAGTCCTTAAAGAGGGCATCGACCGCGATAACGCCAAGAAGATTGTTAAGAAAATAAAGGACAGTAAAATTAAGGTCCAGGGCGCGATACACGACGATAAAGTTCGCGTTACCGGCAAAAAGATTGACGATTTACAGGAAGTGATGTCTATGCTAAAAGGAGCTGATATCGACCTGCCGCTACAGTTTAACAACATGAAGAGCTGATTTAAGCCGGTAGACTACATCAGAACTGTACTCCAACTGAGTAAAAAATCATTACCGGATTGCGCTGGCTTCCCATAATAGATAAACGGAAAGGCGCAATCCGGCTATCCCATCCTGCGCCAATGCTCCAGCCAATTCGAAGGGGAGTATTTTGGAAATCTATCTGATCAAGTGGTTCGGTGCTCGCAACATTTCCCCTCATCGTGAAGTAATAGTCGGGAAATAATTCATATTGAAATCCGACCTGCGCGGCCCGAATGTTACTTGACCCAAGTTCGTAAAGTCGAAAGCCCACAAAATCGGGATAACCCCCAAGATGAAACTGACGGTGAAGAGGGAGATCGTTTGTAGCATATCCTATTTTGCTCCCTGCCAGTAAGACAAATGGATTACTTAACTGGAAATGACCGTTCCAGTTAAGGGTGGCTCGGAAATAGTTAATTGAAGTATCGAAAACATCTACTGATTGTGATGCTTCAATATCCAGCATATGGCCTCTTTGAGTGAAATTTAACCGATTTATATTATCATAGTTCATACGTGCAACTAGCTGGCTAATACTTGTTGAACCAAATGGAAAATCAAGTTCGCCAACGCGTGTAGTTATATCGAAAAACTCCTGGCGAACCCCCATCGAAAATTGAATTTGATTGTTTACGAATGGTACGGCCATACTTTCGAAGAAGAACGAATTTGTATTAAAGCTTGAAATGCGGTTTCCATCGGGGTTAAACGTATCGATCCGGTGAAGCGAGTAGTTAAGCCTGAAACTAAGGGCAAAGTTCGACTCGGTTGTGAGATAATTGAAGAATCGCCCGTCCACATAAGGTTCTTCCCCAAGCTTTGCATTAAGTCGGGTAACGGAATTGGGGTAAAGCAAATTCCGGAAGGTGGTGTTAAGCAGGATGGATGCTCTCCGGTAATTATCATAGTTAAAGCCAAAGCGGAATAAATCCTGCTGTCTTTCAATCACTTCAACCTGAAGGATATATGCCCCCGTAAAATCTTCATCATCCAGCAGCTTGTAGGTAACGTTGTTATAAAACTGCAGCCCGTACACGTTTTCAATACCAAGGGTGATGTCTTCAAGTTTTACGTACGTACCCGGCTGAATCTGTAGTTTGGATTTAACCTGGTTTGCCGTGCCTTGTTTAATTCCTTCTACTTTAATATTTGAGATGTAGATCATCTCTTCATCTTCAGGAATAGCAGGATAAATAGGAAGGGTACCTCTGGCTTCATTTAAGCGATCTGCCAGTGATTTTAGCTCGTCGTAGTATGTGCGTGCCAGTTCCTCGCCTTTGTCTATAATTTCACTCGTTTTATCGAAATCAAGAATATGGAAATCAAATATGTCATGATTTACCATCATAATGTCTGTAAGCTCCATGGATCGATGTATGTTGTCGTTCACCTGAAAGGAGATGGTCTGATCCATGATATCCAGGATGGTTGAAATTTTATCTCCCTTCATGAGGGGTGAGCTTACATTCACCCCAATAACGATGTCTGCACCTAGCTCTCGCACCTCTTCAACCGGCAGGTTTCTTACTACGCCACCATCAATTAATGTGCGCCCGTCCACAAGTTTGGGCATAAAAATGCTGGGTATTGAAATACTGGAACGGATGGCTTCAACCGGGAACCCTTCTGTAAAAACGACGGCTTCCCCGGTTTCGAGATCAGTGGCAATACAGGCAAAGGGAATTGGAAATTCCAGGAAATTCTGATAGCCCGGGTAGGGCCATGTAAGCTGGTTAAGCAGCATTTCTATTCGTTGTCCGGCAACCAGTCCGGAAGGCAGGGTGATTGACTTATCTATGATGGGCAAGGTAAGTAAATAGACATTATCCCAGCTTTTTTCCTCCATTGGAATATGCCTGCGTCTTATTTCATCTGAAAATAAGTCGTCCCAGTCTATATTCAGGGCCAGGTTTTCGATGAATTCGATACTGTAGCCCATGGCGTATAAGCCTCCAACCAGGGCGCCCATGCTGGTTCCGGTTATGTAATCGATAGGCATACCAACTTCCTCCAGCACCTTAAGAACTCCAAGGTGTGCAAATCCTTTTGCACCACCACCGCTTAGCGAAAGCCCCAGCTTAGTGTCTGAAGTAATCTCCGGATAGTTCTGTTCAAGGCTATCAGCAGGAATTATAGTAACCGCATAAGCTGTATTTGGAACAAGCAGAAACAGTACAACTACTAAAGGAAGAATTGCAGACAAAAAATTAAACGGCAGATGATTCATGTCCTTTTGTATTAATGAATCCGGTAACTTTTAAATGAAGCTGTAGCTGTGCCGGTAGCTTTAGTCTACCTGTATTTTTTCAGAATTTCTGAAAGCGTATGATCGAAGTCCGGTGTTATTACAGGAGTGAAATCTTCGCCTGTAAGCACTCGGAAAAGCTCGGCGTATTTTTGAAAAACCTCCATTCGGAATGCATCCGGCAGCGTGGGTAACGTCTGGCCTTGCTTTCCTGTAAAGTTATGCGCTTTTAGCCATTCTCTCACAAACTCTTTTGATAACTGGGCAGGTGGGGTTCCTTCTTTTGCAAATGTTTCAAAAGAATCTTTATAGAAGTAACGGGATGAATCCGGGGTGTGGACTTCATCTATAAGCATAAGTTCTCCATCAAGAAGACCAAATTCGTACTTGGTATCAGCCAGTATGAGTCCCTGCTTTGCGGCAACTTCAGTACCACGCTCGAACAGACGGAAAGCTGTATCGGAAACACTTTTCCAAAGCTGCTTGGATACAAGGTTTTTATGCACTATCTCGGTCTGAGTAATATCCTCGTCGTGCCCGGCATCCGCTTTAGTGGTTGGCGTAAGAATAGGTTTCGGGAAGGCGTCGTACTCGAGCATGCCATCTGGCATGGATTCCCCGCAAATAACTCTTCGGCCTGCCGAATATTCCCGCCATGCATGGCCTGTAAGGTAACCGCGAACAACAACCTCGACCGGCAGGGGATCACATTTGTGAGCAATTGTGATATTTGGGTGGGGGATATCTAATGTGTGAGTAGTTATGATATCCTTCACCTTTTCCATAGAAAATGCTGCGATCCGGTTAAGAATCTGGCCCTTGCACGGAATAGCTTCACCCAAAATATGGTCGAAAGAAGAAATACGGTCTGTGGCTACAATGGCCAAAGTACGATCGTTTAGTTCGTATATGTCACGGACTTTACCCCGGCGTGGTTCCGGAAATCCATCTGCTGAAGTAAGGTTAATGCAAAATTGCAGCAGCTCTTTGTTATTCAAGATGGTCGTCGTGTAGATTTACGTTCTATGAGTTCTGGTTCTATAATCGTCTGTTTAATCTTGATGTTTTTATCCTTGTAGCGTTCAGACAGTCGCTGAATCGCACGGGTACCCACATCGTACATAGCCTGATCGATGGTAGTAAGATCCATGAATTTTGAGATCTTTATATTGTCATAGCCTACGACACCAACATCTTCAGGCACTGACAGCCCTAACTCCCGCAGCGCATGAATTGCGCCTATGGCCTGTGCATCATTCGAACAAAAAAGAGCTTCAGGAATAGAGTTGCGTTCTTTCAAAATCTTTACGGCTTCATAACCTGCTTCTTCACTAAAGCCGGCATGCTTTCTGGTGATACCGGTTACGAGCATGTCTTCGTTAAGCGAAATACCGGACTCGGTAAGGGCGTCGCGAAAACCTTTTTCACGTTCATCTGAAACGCTGGATTTAGTATGTGAACGGATGAGCCCGATTTTTTTATACCCCTTTTCGACAAGGTGTTTGCCTGCTTTGTAACCACCTTTATAGTTGTTCCAGTGGAAGAAATCGTAGGAAGGATGGTTGGACCCCACCAATATAACAGGGATATCATAATCGGTTAGCCGCTTATGAACAGGAGGGGTAATATCGATAGAAAAAATAACAAGCCCGTCCGGGATACCGCGGTCTACAAAGCGCTTAAAGTTTTCCTCGGGATCTTCGGAGCCGGTATTGTAAATAATGAAATCGAGATCGAGTTTACTTATTTCATCCTTAACACCTTTAAGTACCTCATTAAAAAAAGGTGTAGTGAATGTCGGTACGGCTACCGCAATAATCTGCGGCTGGCGTTTAGCCAGCATACGCGCATTAACCTGAGGATAAAAATCCAGCTTATCAATTGATGCCTGAACCTTGATTTTGGTTTCATCAGAAACATAAGGGGATTCGTTTAATACCCGTGATACAGTAGATATGGCAACTCCGGCCTCTTTTGCCACATCGTAGATTGTAATCTTTTTACCCATTGAATTCAGCCATGCAATGTTGTTAGGAAAAATTATATGCGGTTGAAACAAAGATTTAAACTGTTATAAATACACAAATTAAATTTTGCTGTCGCAAGTGTCTTAATTTAAGCAATATGAATTTTAATTCAAGATGTTATTTGCGGCTTTGTGGAATAAGCTGTGCAAATAATTGCACTCATAGGTTTAAGATATTTCATGATTTAGCTGTATTTTTACAGACATGGACTTGTATTTTCCTGTACGTGTGTTAAATTTATGATAATGCTTGTACCTTTGTTTAGCTCTCAATTCTCAATACGTACCGGAATACTTTTTCAAAAGTAGCTGTTCGCCAGTCAAATATGGAACTTTTAGCTACGTTTCCTCATTGTAGGCAAAAACAGTTTACAGATCAGATCTATGAATTACATACTCAAACTTCCATATCACCTTATTCGACCGGTTTATGAACGCTCCAGCTTTCATACATCTGTTATTGATGAAGTGGAAACCACAGGTCTGAGACATGCGTACAGCCATTGCAGACAGATTACCCGTGAGTACGCCAAAACATTCTACATGGCTACCCGCTTTTTACCCAATAAAAAGCAACGCTCTATATTTGCTGTATATGCACTTTGCCGGTTTATAGATGATTTGGTCGATGAAGCTGAAGATCTCGTAGCCCAAAAGCAGCTTACCAATGCTCAAATAGTTGAAATGCTCGATGAGTGGAAGGTTCAGCTGAGAAAGACCTACGAAGGTGAAACGTTTGATCATCCCATTTTACTCGCCCTTTCTGATGTTCTGAAAGAATATCATATTCCAATAGATTTACCTTATGAACTAATGGAAGGGGTGTGCATGGACCTCACTAAAACCCGCTATAATAATTTTGACGAACTCTACACTTACAGTTACAAGGTAGCTTCAGTAGTAGGCCTTATGGTGAGTGAAATTTTTGGATACTCCGATAAAAAAGCCCTTAAACATGCCGAAAGTTTAGGCATTGCTATGCAGCTTACGAATATCCTCCGCGATGTTGGTGAAGACCTCAATCGAGGTCGGATTTATCTGCCGCAGGACGAGCTTGAGAGGTTTGGCATTACTGAACAAGATTTGTTTGACCATAAATTAAACCAGAATTTTGTCGATTTTATGGAGTTCCAAATCCAGCGTGCCGAAAAGTATTATGAGCACGCAGACGAAGGTATTCCTATGCTATCACGTGATAGCCATTATCCCGTTGCAATGGCACGTTTAAACTACAGTAAAATCCTGCAGCGTATTCGCGATAACAACTACCAGGTTTTTACGCAGAGAGCTTTTCTTACCACTACTGAAAAATTGTCTATACTACCTCGTGTTTGGTGGAAAAACCGCCAGTAACATCAGCTAAATAGTATTTTGCATTTTTTGCATTAAAAATGCTTCTTAGTTGCATTAGCAAAGAATTTGTGCGTATGTTTAAAGACCATATGTGCACACCCATATTTGATATTAAATTAGATTCTCAGAGGTACGGCAATGAAAGTCAGCGTAAAAGAATGGAATAGTCCCAGCCTTGGAAAAAAAGTAAAGGTACACGTTTACGGCACCTCAGGTACCCCGTTACTTTTCTTTAATTCTGTTTGCGATGAAACAGGCGCAGACAAAGAGTTTCTTAAAGCTCTGGAATACCAAATCACAAATGGGCTTAACCTTGTTTATACCATACAAAAGCCAGACTATAAAACCATCTTCGATAAATCGGTGAGCGCCAAAAGCCGTCTGATACATTACCTTCATATAGAAGGATTTGTGATTGACGAACTTATTCCCAAAATAAAAAAAGAAAGTTCTAACGATTTTGTAATGATAGCCGGAATCGGAGACGGAGCCTACCTTGCCTCTAATATGATGCTAAGACACCCGTCTCATTTCAATAAATGTATTTCAATTTGCGGGGTTTATGATATGAGACCCGACTTTGATGGCTCTGTTCTGGAAGACTTTTATTACAACAACCCTGTTGAGTACTTGCCAAATCTCACCGACGAATATTATCTGAATGAGATCAGAAATACGGATATGCGTCTGATATCGCATAACGATGACGAAAACTTTGGCCAAACCGAATTGTTGTCGAAGTATTTATACAACAAAGATATCTCTCACATTCTGGATGTCTGGGGAAATGAAGAACCCATTGGTCAAAGCACATTTCAAAAAATGTTTGCCAAGCATATTCCATAGCCTTCTGTTCCTGTTTTTTCCCGAGAATTCGGTATTATACCAGCAATAATACAGGCGTAAATTTACGCGTGAATTAATCGATGAACTAAAGGTGAAAAACACATTTTATGGCTAAAATTAACAAGGTTCTCATTGCAAACAGAGGGGAAATTGCGGTTCGTGTAATTCGTTCTTGCAGGCATTTAGGTATTAAAACTGTAGCAGTCTACTCTAAAGTGGATGTGTCTATGCCGCATGTGCTGCTTGCAGACGAAAGCGTATGTATTGGTGAAGCCGCTTCATCGGAGAGCTACCTCGTTATAGAAAAAATTATTCAGGCTGCTAAAAAGACCGGCGCCGATGCAATTCATCCCGGGTATGGGTTTCTGAGTGAAAATGCTGTTTTTGCCCAAAAGTGCAACGATGAAGGTATCATTTTTATAGGGCCGAGACCTGACGCCATTAATGCTATGGGCGATAAAACCAAGGCAAGAGAGCTTATGGAAGCCAATGGCGTTCCACTGCCACCGGGTACTGCTACGGCACTCAAAGACATTGCTGAAGCCGAAGAAATAGCAAACAGAATTGGCTATCCGGTTATGATTAAAGCCGCAGCCGGCGGCGGCGGAAAAGGGATGCGTATTGTATATAAGAAAGAAGATTTCACAGCAAGTATTCGTACGGCGCGTTCCGAAGCTAAGAGTGCATTCGGCGACGATCGCGTTTATGTAGAAAAATATCTGGAAAATCCCCGCCATATTGAGTTTCAGATAATTGCAGATAACCATGGAAATGTCGTTCATTTATACGACCGTGAATGTTCTGTACAGCGTCGCCATCAAAAGGTTATAGAAGAAGCGCCAAGCCCGTTTCTCGATGATGACCTGCGCGCCCGAATGGCTGCAGTTGCCGTAAAAGCAGCCCAAAGCTGTAATTACACGGGAGCAGGAACTGTGGAGTTTCTGGCCGACAAACATAGGAACTTTTATTTCCTGGAAATGAATACCAGACTTCAGGTAGAACATCCCGTTACTGAATTCATTACAGGACTGGATCTGGTAGCCTTACAGCTCCATGTGGCGGAAGGTAAAAAACTTCCGTTTGTGCAGGATGATATCAACAAACAGGGCCATGCCATAGAATGTAGGATTTGTGCTGAAGATCCGGAAGAGAACTTCATGCCAAGTACTGGCTTTCTTAAACGCTTTAGCATTCCGTCTGGAATTGGCGTAAGAGTGGATGCGGGAATCGATGCAGGACAAAATGTTACTATTAATTATGATCCGCTGCTTGCAAAACTAATTACCTACGGCAGTAATCGTGATGAGGCCATCCGAAGAATGAAAATTGCGCTTGAAGAGTATGCTATCGACGGATGCAAAACTACTATACCTTTTTGTCATTTTGCAATGGAGCACCCGGTTTTCCAGTCAGGCCAGTACGATACGCATTTCATAGGTCAGTATTATAAACCTGCTGATGCTGAAAAGGACAATAAGACAGCACATCTTGCATCGGCTGTTCTTTTTGAAGCGCTGCATGGAAATGGAAACGGTACCGCCTCAGCCTCCACAGAAGTATCGCAGAGCAATAGTGCTCTCGGCTCAGACTCCGGATGGTGGAAAAACCGCCGTTAAGTGTCGATTCCTGTCCTATACCATTTAATTAATGTCTGAAGCTACCGTGGATTCAAACCGCAATCTTTTCGATCAGCTTGGTTCTCTCGATACGGAGCAGAATAATCCTGGTTCAAAGGCCATAGATACGGCATCACCTTTGGAAATTGCCAGTATTATGAACAGGGAAGATGCGCTTGTAGCCACTGCTGTTGAAAAAAAACTGCCGGAAATAGCTAATGGCATATCCATTGTGGCTGATGCTTTTAAGAAAAATGGACGCTTGATCTATGTAGGTTCCGGAACAAGCGGCCGAATTGGCGTGGTAGATGCATCGGAGTGTCCGCCCACGTTTGGTACACCCGCTCAAATGGTTATTGGGCTTATAGCCGGAGGGCCTGAGGCTATATACCGGGCTCAGGAAGGCGCTGAAGACCAACCGGAAAATGGCGCAATTGATATTGAAACAGAAAAAATCGGAAAAAATGATGTTGTTTGTGGCCTCGCTGCGAGCGGGCGCACACCATACGTAATCGGGGCGCTGCAGCGTGCAAAAGAACTTGAGGCTAAAACAATTTTTATTTGCTGTGTAGACGAACAGCAGCTTAATCCTCATCCGCGCCCGGATGTGCTTATTGCGATACCTGTCGGGCCCGAAGTTATTTCCGGAAGTACTCGTCTTAAAAGCGGGACTGCTCAAAAAATGGTTTGCAATATGTTAACCACAGGTGCTATGATTCAGCTTGGAAAGGTGTATCAGAACGTAATGGTAGATCTGCAGCTCACGAACCAAAAGCTTCACGAACGTGCCCGCAGAATCATCATGCAGCTGGCTGGTGTAACGTATGATGAAGCCGCTGATGTTCTGAACCAATCTGGCAATCACGTTAAAACTGCCCTGGTAATGACACTTGGAAAAATTCCATATGAAGAAGCCCAAACAATTTTGCATAAGCATGATGGCTTTGTTCAAAACGCTTTAAAATCTCTCGATAATTTAAAAACATGATCAAATTTTTCAGTGCTGTTGTCTGGCTGTTATACGGTCTTTCGTATATACCTTCTTTCTTTATTGCTTTAATTATCAGGATTTTTACGTTTCCTTTTGACCGCCATAACCGTCTTCCGAATGCTGTTATGATTTTTTTCGGGAAGTCCATCATCTCTTTGAACCCTTTATGGAAGAGACACTACTTTGGCCTGGAAAAGATTACAGAAGAAAAGCCAGCTTTTATAAGGGTAGCCAACCATCAGAGCTTTCTTGATATGCCACTTGTGGCCACTATGCCCATGAATATGAAATGGATATCAAAAAAAGAGCTTTTTAAAATTCCGTTTGTTGGTTGGTTGATGCATCTTTCGGGACATATCTCTGTTGATCGGGGTTCTAAAGGTGCTGCAAAATCACTGCTGGAAATGATTGAACCCATTAATGACGGGATGAGTGTGATGGTTTTTCCGGAAGGCACAAGATCTCGCGAAGGCAGGCTGAAGCCATTCAAGAAAGGCGCGTTTCACGCCTCCATGGACTACGGTTTCCGTATTCAGCCTATCGTAATTGAAGGTACGTATAAGTGCATGAAACCCGATACCTGGGTGATGAATTTTACCGGTGACCTGTATGTCTCTGTTCTGGATCCTATTTCACCGGATGGTTTTAGCCATGTCAACGACTTGCGCGACCACGTACATGCTGTAATTCTTGCTGAATCGAACAGATTAAAAGCCATTGCTTCTGAGAATAAACGATAATGCACTAAGTGTTCGTTAGTTCATATCTATGAAACGGGAACACAACAGACCTGAAAATATACCCCTGAATTATCGAAACCGTATTCTGGCGGGTGTCGTGGCTGTGCTTATTGTAATGCTGCTGTTATTCAGATTTGCTGATTGGCACCCGGATTTTGAGCCCCGCTTAACCTACGAATGGGAAGATGTTCTAATCGACGAAGTAGCACTCACTGTACAGCGGGATGCGCTTCCACCTCCGCCAAGACCGCGTATTGGTCCGCCTGTAATTCAAGATGAAATCCTGAGTGATGAGCTGGATCCAATCGATTTTAATTTCGACACTGGTGAAATTGAAGCTGCGGGTCTGAATGATGGCGATACAGGCGAAGCTAATATTGTGGGCAATCCGGACCAGCCGGCCCGCGTGCGTCGTATTGTAGAAGCCGTAACTCCAGATGCCGCACGTGATATGGAAAAAAGAGTTATAGTAACTGTAACGCTGCTGGTACGTGCCGACGGGAGGGTAGACGAGGTCTTCATATCACAGATTGAAACTGTGGATGATACCGGAAATCGTGAAACTATCACGCATATCGGTTATGGTATTATCGAAGAAACCATTCGTGCGGCAAGCGGATGGCTGTTTATACCGGCCAGACACGGTGATGAGCCCGTTGCCAGCTACTCAACCCATCGGTTTACGTTCTGATTTACTACAGGGCAGAGCAATCTCATCCCCAATAATAGTACGTAATATTTCGAATAATAAGGTTGATGTCGGCATCAAAAGACCTTATATTTCGATTCTGTAATTTATTTGATTCGACTCTTAGGAGAGGTGCCAGAGCGGTCGAACGGGCTCGCCTGGAAAGCGAGTGTGCCCTAACCGGGTACCGAGGGTTCGAATCCCTCCCTCTCCGCAAAAAGCCGGTTTTCTGTTTTATTCAGGAGACCGGCTTTTTTTATGAGCCTCTGGCTTCAAATTTGTGGACACTTGGGTTTTATGGCTTTCTGTTAACAAATACCCTTTCCGAATAAAGAGTGTTTTTTGCAGAGTGAACACAGTAAATCATTAACACAGCCTGTTATCATCTTTTATCATTTCCATGTGGTGCAATGATTTATTTTAGTCTTTGCTGTAATGGTAAACTCTCTCAGTTTGCAGGCTCGATATATAAATATATCAGCCTGTTCCTTACTGTGAGCCCATCAACATATACACAAACGACTAATCTGATATGATAATAAGAAAGCTACTACAATTAAGACGCGTAGCACTTGCTGCTTGTCTTTTGCTGGGTTTTAACTCGGCTATACTGGCTCAATCCATCGAAGATCCATCCGTCGATCTAGATATGGTGGAACGCATGATCGAAGAGGGAATAGAAAACTCTCACGCCATGGAAATGGCCAGCTATCTGACGGACGTTATCGGGGCACGCCTTACTAACTCACCGCAGATGTACCGTGCTAATGTATGGGCTGCAGAGAAAATGCAGGAATTCGGACTGGACAATGTGTACCAGCAGGAGTGGGGACCGTTCGGAAGAGGATGGGAATTAAAGCGTTTTGCCATGCATGTTCACGGTGAAAATACGTATTTCCCTGCAATTGGGTATCCCAAAGCCTGGTCGCCAGGTTACGACGGTCCTGTAACAGGCGAAGTAGTTTATCTGGAAATTACCGATGAAAAAGATTTTGACTACTGGAGAGGTAAACTTGAAGGAAAATTCGTGATCACTGATACTCCGGCGGAACCGTCACTGCATTTAGATCCGATTGCCCGCCGGCACGATGATGCATCTCTGCTTCGTCTTGCAAACGCTACCCAGCGTATTGCAACCGAGCAGGGGCAGTCTCCAGGCGCAGCTTGGCTGGCACGACAGCAGGCAGCTTACGAAAAAGCTCAGTTTCTGATGGACGAAGGCCCTCTTGCTATTATCGATGAAAGTTACCGCGGCTGGAGTGGTCAGGTTGCTATTTCGGGAGCTACACTTCCGGCCGAGCCGGGCACGCCATGGGGACAGCGTCCTAGGCCACATCAGGTTGATGCGCCAACTCCTGTTCCGCAAATCTCACTTGCCCGTGAGCATTACGGCCGCATATTCCGGATGCTTCAGCACGGAGAACGTGTCGAAATAGAGCTGGATATGCAGGTTGAGTTTCAGGATGAGAACCTGTATGCCTGGAATACGCTTGGACAAATCACCGGAACAGACCCTGAGATTGGTGATGAAATTGTTGTAATCGGGGGCCATCTGGACTCATGGCACACCGGTACCGGAGCAACAGACAATGCCGCCGGTTCAGTTGTGATGCTTGAAGCGATGCGTATTCTAAAGGCACTGGACGTACAGCCACGCAGAACTATCCAGATTGCGCTGTGGAGTGGGGAAGAGCAGGGTTTGCATGGATCGCGCGAGTACGTAAGCGAATACCTGGCTGAAATGACAGGCAATTCTTTTGATCCCGAAACAGCAGACCTTAAAGAATTCTACGATAAATTTTCTGCCTACTACAACGTGGACAACGGAGGCGGGCAAATTCGCGGTATTTATCTTCAGCAGAACGATGCCGTAAGAAACCTGTTTCGTACCTGGTTGCTGCCGTTCAGCGACTGGGGAACCGATACGGTTTCATGGGCCAATACCGGCTCTACCGATCACGTAATGTTCGACCGCGTTGGTCTGCCGGGCTTCCAGTTTATCCAGGATCCTTTAGAGTATTTCACTCTTAGCCATCACTCAAATATGGATACATACGAAAGACTGGTTCCTCAAGATATGATGCGCAACGCCATTATTCTGGCGGCATTTGCCTATCACACCGCTATGCTCGACGAAAAGCTTCCGCGGAAGTAGGTTTTCGAAGGCGCAACAGCGTCTTTTGGAAAATTTTTAAAGACACCCGGCTTCGGCATGGGTGTCTTTTTTTTTAGGGTGATGGTATCTCAGCTGGGTTCTTCATCCAGTTGAAAAATCGGGAGTCTGAGTCCTTTGAAAATTGCCGCTAACCGAAGACCAGCTACACACAAAATACCGAATACTGAAGCCGTGTTATCATCTACACCTAGATATTTGAGCAGAAGGTAAACCAGTATTCCGGTGATGGCTGCTGTGGCGTAAAAGTCGCGCCTAAGAATAAGAGGGATTTCGTTTGTGAGTACATCACGTAATATACCCCCCGCGACGCCGGTCATGGTTCCAAGAATCACTACAATTACCCATTGAACACCAGCGCTTTCGGCTATACCGGCTCCCAGAATAGCAAACAACGCCAGACCAAAAGCATCCGCTATGAGCAGAAACCGCTGGGGTAATTTTTTGTAGCGCGAAAAAATAAGCGTTATAAATGTTGCTGCGAAAATTACATAGAGATACGTCGGGTCTTCAATCCAGAACACAGGCTGTCTGCCTATCAGCATGTCCCGGATGGTGCCTCCTCCAATAGCCGTAACAACCGATATTACCATTACGCCAAGCCAGTCAAGACTTTTTCTGCCGGCAGCAAGCGCGCCGGAAATAGCAAAAACAGCCACTCCGGCAAGGTCGGCCATGTAAATCAGTTTAGTAAGTTCGTTTTCCAAAGTGGGCCGAGTTAAATATCCGTTTTTTTGATGTGTAGAACGCGAGTACGGATAAAATCCTCCCAGATCATTTCATCATTTAGCCGAACCTCTTGAAGCCATCCGTTTCGGGCCTGTATGCTATAGTTTTGAATTTCTTTTAAGCTGATGCCACTTTGCACGATATCGTCTTCACTCATTGTTACCTCATTTTGAATATAAAGAAGCATGAGGTCTTCATCATAATTCTCTACAAAAAGTTGCCCTTTGGATGCAATGGGCTCTCCCCAGGGATTTTCCTGCCAGGTTTCGTAGGTGAACACATCATCCGGAAAAATTTCGACACCGTGCAGGCCAAACATGAATTTCATGTCGCGAAGCAGGAGGGACTCAAAGAGCGCCTCGTTTGTATAATAAGCCTCCAGCTGATCGCGTAGCTCTGAATTTGGACTCCAGTATTCCTGCCGGTCGAGTTCACGTACGGCGTTTTTAAAATGCTCGTGAAGCTCATCAATATTTGAGCTGTAGTTGAAACCACCGTGACGGTCGGTGTGGATTACAATGCCATCATTAAGCAATCCGTACATATGGCGATCCAGCTCGGGGTCGTTAAACAAGGGAGCGTTGGTTTCGAGAACCTGCCACAGCAGTACATAACTGTCACCGGGGCGCCGTGCTGCCACATCTATGTGAACCAGCGTGCTCTGTGTACGTTCTTCAAGCAGCTCGTCGTTGCGGTAAATATGAATGACTTCATCGAGCTCATAGCGAACCATTTCACCAGAACGCCACAAGCCTGCAATAATGACGCTCTCCGGAAGTTTATCAGGCTGTTGTGCAGATACAGCAGCCGGGGAGAAGATTCCCGTTAAACAAAAAATGATGCAAAAGAATATGGCGCGCATAGCGTTTGAGAGGGTGTTTCGAAAGAATGATTGCGGGATGATGTAGCAGACCGAATACAGCAATTGAAGTAAAATATCCTTATTTTGCTTAATTACACAAAATACAGAACAGTTAAGATCAGATATGCCTCGCTGGAAACTAAATACAGAATTTAAATTCGATTCCGCACACTTCATTGAAGGTTACGATGGTAAATGCGGTAGAATGCACGGCCACACTTACAAAGTGCGGATGACCGCAATTTCAACAAAGCTGAATCCATCGGCTTATTTGAAGAGTCCCGACATGGTTTGTGATTTCAAGGAATTAAAGTGGGCTGCGGCCGACTCCACCAAAGGCGGGCTCGATCATGGCGTATTAAACGACATAATTCCTGTCTCAACAACGGCTGAGCGCATTGCAGAGTATTTGCACAAAGAAACTATGAAAAGGCTCCCTGATGGTATTGAACTGATCGTTACCGTTTGGGAAACCGATACAAACTGGGTAGAGTACACCGCAGACTAATACATGTTTCAAACAGAACTAGAAAAAAGCGTTCTCGCAAAAACAGACGCTGTCGAATATCCGCTGATGGAGCACTTCTACACCATCCAGGGTGAAGGTGCGCATACCGGGCTTCCATCATACTTCATACGTACCGCAGGCTGCGATGTACAGTGCTGGTGGTGTGATGTAAAGGACAGCTGGGATGAGTCCAAACATCCGCGCATGAAAACCGGCGAAATTGCTGACCTGGCTTTGAAAAGCGGAGCACCGTTTGCCGTAATTACGGGTGGAGAACCGTTGCTGCACGATTTGGGGCCGCTTTCATTCAGCCTTAGAAAGCGTGGTTTAAAAGTGCATATAGAAACAAGCGGCTCATCTCCATTAAGCGGTCATTTAGACTGGATTACGCTTTCTCCCAAACGTTTCAAAAAGCCACTGGATGAAAATTTCCCATACGTAGATGAGCTGAAGGTTGTGGTATTGACCAATAAAGATCTGCAGTGGGCCGAGGAAAATGCTGCGAAATGTCCGGCTGGTACACGACTATTGCTTCAGCCGGAATGGGACACTCCGAAATCGATTCCATTAATTGTGGACTATGTGAAGAAAAACCCAAAGTGGGGCATCAGCCTGCAGACGCATAAATTCATCAACGTACCCTGATGGCCATCTCTCCGGAAGCATCTATCGTAATTACCGGAGCGAGCCAGGGCATAGGCCGCTCAATTGCCGTTATCCTGGCGGAACTGCTTCCGAATCCGCTCATACTGATAGCCAGAAGTGCGGATGGTCTTGCTGAGACAAAGAAGGAATGTAAACTATTAAGCAGCAACAGAATAGATGCGTTTACCTGTGATCTTTCGAATGCTGATGAAGTCAATAAGCTTCTGCAGAAAGCTGACTTCGACAATGTAGCCGTACTGGTAAATAACGCGGGTTATTTTTTGCAGAAGTCAGTACTCGAATGCGAATCTGAAGATTATTCGAGTCAGTTTGAGGCCAATACGCTTACGGCAGTTCACATTACGAACGGACTGCTGCAGCGTCTGAACAATCAGCCGGAAGCCCGGGCTGTGTTTATTTGCTCTGTTACTGCACAAAAAGGCCAGGCACGCTGCGGAGCCTACAGTGCTTCTAAAGCGGCTTTGAATGGCTATATTCAGAGCCTGAGAGAAGCACTATTGGATACCAAAACGGCCGTAACATCTATTATACTTGGTCAAACGTTTTCAACTTCCTGGGATGGCTCCGGTATAGATCCAAACCGACTAGCTGATCCCGAAGATGTGGGGCGTGTAATCGCTGGCCTTTGTGGTTTGTCGTCCAGAACATGTGTGGAAGAGGTAGTTATTCGTCCTCAGCAGGGTGATCTGTAGTTTATCTAAGCGAACGGCGGCTATTCATTTCAAAGAATGATATTGAGCTTTTAGGTTATCCCGGAATATGCTGTACCTACGGCACAGTAATTTTGGTGGCAGATGTCATCTACCCATATTTTGTCCCTGACGGGACAGAACTCTGGGACAAGAATAGCATTTCGGCAAATAATGCTGTTCAAATTGTTCGTGGTATTATTTAAGTCGAAAGAAGTCATGTGCTAGAACATGGAAATTTGCATGTTAAAAAAGTACCTTAGTGACTGTATATGGGTAGAAAAAGATTGAATAACTAATACCGCGTGCTGTAGGTACGCCATCTAAAGGTTTATTTGAATTATAACGACTAATCTACATCACAAATAAATCCGAAACTTGCTGCTTTGAAATTAAAAGCAGATGCCCTATAATACTACACAGATAGTATTATAGAATTAGTTTAATATTATGCTTCTGTTTATTACTGCCATTTTGCTCATGTTGGCCGAAAATACGGACCTTCAGCAGGTTCACCGCTGGATTTATGAAGGAAATACGGAGGATGCAAAAGCATGGCTCACAGATAAAACCCAAAATCCGGCTGAGGCTGACGATGCACATGTAGAGCTGCTTATGAATCTGCATCACCAGGATATGAACTACGGAGCCGTTGCTGAACTTTACAGTCGATTTGGTGAAACCGTAGAAAATAGTGCGGTTAAAAGCTATTTGGCAGGAAATGCGCTGCTTCAGCAGGGGCAGCGTTCAAGGGGGATGAATCTGCTTCAGTTATCACGTACGCTTGATGAAGCTTATGTGAGGCCGAGACTGGTTTTGTACAGGCAGTATTCAGAAGAGCGAAACGTTGAGGTGGCTCTGGAGATAGCCGGGGAGCTGACATCTATACAGCCTGAAAACTCATTTTTCCAGGTTCAGCTTGCCAGATCTTCTGCTGAGATGGGACAGGTCGCAAGGGCAATTGATCTGCTTGAAATCGTAACGCAGGCAGACAGTATGTACGCAGCAGCGCATATTGAGCTCATAAGAGTGCTGATGCTGGAAGACGAAGCAGAACGTACCAGAGAAAGAGCAAACAGAGCCAAAGCGTTGTTCCCGGATGATCACAGAATCCGGAACCTGAGTGCACGGCTCTATTACAGCGCAAGAAACTTCGCAAGAGCCGCCCGGGAATGGGAACGGGTGATAGAGGCCGGTCAGCAGACGCTTCAAACGCATTTAAATATCGGGCTTTGTTATTATCAGCTTCAAAGAGGCGATAATGCACTGGATCATTTCATACACGTGCTTGAGCAGGAACCCCAGGACTTAACCGCGCTGATGTACGCAGCCGTCATATATCGCGAAAAAGAAGATCTGGGACGGGCATCAGAGCTGCTGGATATTTTATATGAGGCGCAGTTGTCCGATTTCTTTACAGACACGCTCATTCAGCGAGCGGTTGTGAATGAAGCCAAAGGTGAACCAAGGCTGGCCGAGGCAGACTACAAGCTTGCGGCCACGCTGGATCCTGAAAAGCATGTGCTTTATTATTATTTGGGTTACCTGTACGATGCCAAGCTAAACAACAGGGAACAGGCAAAGCAGCACTACATGCGATTCGTAGAAAGCGGGAACAGCGACCCTGGCTTAACGTCCTATGCAAACTCGCGCATAAGAGTTATCCGGGAAGAACTGTTTTTCAGGGGTGATTAGATGAGATATGGATATAGGGTAGTAAGAGTAAATAATACTACTTAACATAATATATATTATACAACACTTATTATAACCAATGAGCCGCTATTCCAAATATCCGTTCTAAGCGCCGATCTTTTAGAATTGATATACTTTGCCGGCTTCTTTCTTCTTCATTTCCGCTTACGGCTGATGGTCAGGCCGTCTCTTATATCAAGCATCACTGTTTCCATGTCGGGATCGTTTAAGAGCATTTCGTTTAGCTCGTGTACTGCGATGCTTTTGCGGTCGTTCTTCTCCAGCACGCCGCCATACCAGAAAACGTTATCGACCACCAAAAGTCCGCCCGGCTTCAGCCTTGGCTTCAGATCTTTGAAGTACTGCGGATACTGCTGCTTGTCGGCATCCAGAAATATCAGATCGTAGCTGTCTTTTAATTCTTTGCAGCTTTCCCTCGCGTTGCCATGAATGATGTTGATACGGTCCTTCAAACCTGCCATTTCAAATGCGCGCTCGGCAATACCCATATAAAGCGTGTTCATTTCCAGCGCTGTAATGCGACCGCCTTCGGGCAAAACCTCCGCCATGGAAAGCGTTGCATAGCCGGTAAACATACCTACTTCAAGAATTTGTGATGCATTACTTGTTTGAACAAATAATCGTAGTAAGGTGCCAATTTGCCTTCCGGACAACATATCATCATACTGCAGCTCTTCAGCCGTAGCTTTTACTATGAATTTCAGCGCCTCACTTTCCTCACTTGTGTGCTGTTTGGCGTACTCCTGAAGCTGTTTGTTCATCTCTGCTAATGTAAGTATTGGTGAATGGTGTTTGTCTTTTCTGTCTTATATTCTGAAGGATACTTTATCACATACCCGGAAACATCATATTTCATGCCTGCTGTTAATCAGTTAAGTAAAACCGGAGACAGACCATTTATCGATGCTAAAGATAATCGTTTTGTAGCCTCATTTTTTACCGTATTTACTAAGTTTCTCGCAAAGCGTACGTTTCACCGCGTTTATCTTGAAAATGAATACGGCTCAAATATAAGCACAAGGAGCACCCTGTTTTTTGGAAACCATAACGCCTGGTGGGACGCACTCACTCCCCTTTTGCTGAATCAATACGTCTTTAAACAGCATCCCAGGGCGGTTATGGAATGGGAGCAGGTTCACCGCTACCCTTTTTTCAGGCGTATTGGTTGTTTTTCGATTGATCGTAAAGACCCCCGGTCTGCGCTTCAATCATTGCGGTACGGCATTAACTGGCTCAACAGCGAACCGGGCCGCTCACTTTACCTCTATCCGGAGGGCAAAATTACCAATCCGCTGCTGCCTCACTCCCCTTTTGAAACAGGTATCGGCTGGATGACTTCACAACTGGCCGAACACGTGGACCTGGTTCCGCTCATACAACACGCCCATTTTATGCATCATGCCAAGCCGGATCTTTTTATACAGGTTGGTCAGCCGGTGGATCGTGTTGCTATGGGTTCTGATAAAAAAGAAGTGGCGAACTATCTGTATGATATTGTTAAGTATAGGAAGAATGAATTCATACAGCAAGTTAGCCCGAAGGATATATCAATTCCGGTTTGGTTTTAAAGATTTGGGCTACATCATATAAATGAATTACCTAAATTAAGCGCTTCTATTACATTATACCATTTCTATGAAAATTACCATTATTGGCGCAGGTGAGATCGGGCAGTATCTGGCAGGTATGCTGGCCACGGAGAAAAAGGATGTAACCTTGCTCGATCGCGACGCAGAGTCTCTGAACAACGTTTCCAGCAGATATGATTTATTAACCGTTTGTGGTTCAGCGACATCGCCCAAGTCGCTTTTGAAAGCCGGGGTTCGCGATGCAGACCTGGTGATAGCAGCAACGGACGTTGATGAAGTTAATATCCTGGCCTCAATGATGAGTAAAAGACTTGGAGCAAAAAAAACGATTGCAAGAGTGCGTAATCCGGAATACACCGAATCTGATGCACCCGTAACTCCTTCTGAGCTTGGTATTGATATCATTATACAGCCGGAAATGAGTACAGCTAACGAAGTCCTGCAGCTCGTAAAGCGTGCAGATGCAACGGACGTAATTGAGCTTGCTAACGGACAGATTCAGCTTATTGGCCTCAAAATTGAAAAGGATTCAGAAATTAGTGGAGAAACCCTGGATAGCATGAGTTCTGAACTGGAGTTTAATTTCAGAGTTGTTGCTATTCTTCGTGGCGGGCGGACTATCATTCCTTCGGGCACTGACAAGGTTGTGAAAAACGACACGATTTTTGTGATCATAAAGCCAGAGAATGTAGATAAGCTGGTACGAATATCCGGACATCACAACAGAGAAATCAAAAATGTGATGATTGCCGGCGGGAGTCCGGTTGGTGAAAACGTGATGAAGCTGATGAGCCGGGAAAAAAGAGACTGGCAAATCAAGCTTATAGATTCTGATCCCGAACGCAGCTACAGGCTGGCTTCAGAAAACAAAAACGTGCTGGTGCTTCAGGGTGAGCCGGATGATGTAAATCTGCTCGCCAGCGAGGGAATTATGGATACAGACGTATTTATAAGCGTAACTGATGACGAGGAATCCAACATCGTGAACTGTCTGATGGCAAAACATCTGGGCGTTCGCAAAACCATTGCTCTGCTTTCAAAGTCATCGCTAATTCCGCTTAGCCAAACTATCGGTCTGGATGCAGCCGTAAACACTAAACTTTCGGCTTCCAATGAGATTCATCGCCACGTGCTTCAGGGCAAAGTGTACTCGGTTACCGGGCTGCACGGTATCTCTGCTGAACTGCTTGAGCTCGAAGTTGGCACGCACTGCCGGGCCGCAAACAAGCCTCTGTACAAATCAACACTGCCATTCGGAAGTATTGTTGGGGCCATCATAAATGAAAATGAAGTAGAAATCGCTACAGGAAAATCAGTTCTTCAATCGGGGGATCGTATTATGGTCTTTAGTGTGCCCCAAAGCGTTGAAAAAGTGTCGGGTTACTTTCAATGATATCATCACCTTTAAAACGGCCTTATACCAGCGTAATTAACTGGGGCACTATTTTGGGTGTTCTTGGCGCGTTTACCTTTTTTATTGGGCTTGCACTTTTGCTGCCCATTGTAATCGCATTTATATACGATGAAGACGCCTGGAAAGGTTTTGCAATCTCAGCCGGGATTGCCATGTTTGCCGGGGGCGTTCTATACTCCGCGTTCGGACAGAAAGGCGAAGTACAGCTGCGGGATGGGTTTATTCTCGTAACCGTAACCTGGATATTCCTTTCTTCATTTGGTGCACTACCCTACTATTTAGAGGGTACTTTACCGACCTACACTGATGCTTTTTTTGAAACCATAAGCGGACTGACGACTACGGGTGCTACCATACTCGGAGGAACAACATTTGAGGGGATTCAAAACCCCGATATAGATCAAATGCCCAAAAGCATTTTATTCTGGAGGTCTTTGACTCACTGGCTCGGTGGCATGGGTTTCATTGTTCTGTCGATAGCGATTTTGCCCCTGCTTGGTACGGGAGGTATGCAGCTGTTCTCAGCTGAGTCCAGTTTGTCCGGTTCCGATAAAATTACGCCACGGTTTCAGGAAACCGCAAAATACCTTTGGTTTTTTTATTTAGGCCTCACGGTTCTTCACTATTTTACGCTCTGGGTACATCCGTCCATGGACTGGTTCGATGCGCTCAATCATGCTTTTTCAACCCTTGCAACCGGTGGCTTTTCCACTCATAATGATAGCGTAGGCGGATTCGGTTCTGTATACATAGATGTCGTGATTACCCTGTTTATGTTCCTGGCCGGAGTCAACTTTGTGCTCTATTTCAGATTGATAAGGGGTGAACACAAAATGGTATTTAACAATCCTGAGCTGAAGTTCTATACCCTGTTTACGCTGCTTTTTATCGCCCTTATTTCAGCTACACTTTGGCTTCAGTCAGGATATAATATTGGTGATGCCCTGAGATACGGCTCATTTCAAACCCTGGCGATTCTCACTACTACAGGCTATGGCACCGATGATTATATGCTATGGGCACCTTTGCCTCTTGTTCTTTTAGCAGTTTTGTTCTTTACGGGTGCCTGTACAGGTTCTACAAGCGGTGGTATTAAAATGGTTCGCTGGCTCATTATTGTGAGGGATATCTTCCTTGAACTTAAACAACGGGTTCATCCCAATGCCGTACTGCCTCTGAGAATTGGCGAATTGATAATCAAACCAGCACAGGTACGTACAATACTCGCTTTTCTGCTATTCTACATATTTATTTTCCTTGCCGGATCTGCAGTTATGGCGATGTTTGGCTTCGACCTTGTCTCTTCGTTTGGGGCTTCAATTGCATGTCTCGGAAATATTGGCCCCGCATTTGGGGCATTTGGACCTGTAGAGAACTACGCCGAAGTGCCTGTTGTGGGAAAGTGGATCCTGTCATTTATGATGCTGCTTGGTCGACTTGAACTGTTTACCGTCCTTATCTTGTTTACACGCGTTTTCTGGAAGAAATAGCCCGAGCTGATGAACAGGGTGATGGTTTTGTTTTTGATCTGCTTACATTGAAGAGTACTAAAACTTTATGAATGGAGATCAAAGTGTCAGAACAAAAGATGCAGAAACCACTCGAATTTAGCTATTTGTCTGAGCCAGAGATGTTGAGCAGGTCTGCTCAGTTTCTGGAATTGATGTCACAACGCCGGAGTGTCCGCTCATTTTCCGGTAAATCATTCTCAGATCAAATCATAAGCAACGCCATTAAAACGGCCGGTTCGGCACCCTCCGGCGCCAACAAGCAGCCGTGGCACTTTTGCGTGGTAAAGGATATTGCCATTAAGCAAAAGATCCGTGAAAATGTTGAGCAAGAAGAAAAGGAAAACTACGAGCGCAGGTTTTCTGAAGAGATGAAAAAAGATATATCGCGCCTGCAGACCAACCACGAAAAACCACATCTGACCGATGCGCCATATGTTATTGTTGTATTTAAAGAGAACTTTCGCTTAGTTGATGGTATCAGACGAAAAAACTATTACGTAAACGAGTCGGTTGGAATAGCTTCCGGCTTGCTGTTAGCGGCGTTGCATCAAGCGGGACTCGGAACCTTAACTCATACGCCTAATCCTATGAAATTTCTGAACGAGATACTGAGCCGCCCGGCTAATGAAACGCCCGTTCTGGTTATTCCTGTGGGTTTTCCGTCTGAGGATGCGACCGTTCCTGATCTTAGCCGGAAGTCTCTACGCGAAATAATGTCAACCTTTTAATCCAGCACTTATGGCACAATCAGCACTCATTTTAGGCGGAACCGGCCTTGTAGGTTCGCATGTTTTGAAGCACCTGCTCGAATCGGACTCATACAGCTCCGTTATTTCTGTTGGCAGGAGCAGCACAGGAATTAAACATCCCAAGCTTGTGGAGCACATTTTTGATTTGACGGAAATGGATCGTCATGCCGATTTATTCAAGGCTGATGTATTTGTCTGCTGTTTAGGCACAACCATCAAAAAAGCAGGCTCAAAAACGCAGTTCCGGCTTATCGATTACACCCTCCCGCTTAAAGCATCAATTCTGATGAAACAAAACGGAGCAAAATCTGTTTTTCTGGTTTCGTCATCAGGTGCAGATTCGACCTCCAGATTTTTCTACCTGCAGGTAAAGGGTGATGTTGAAAGAGCCATTACGGAGGTTGGATTTGAGCGAACGCTTATCTTTCGTCCAGCCGGACTCCTGGGTAAGCGCAATGAATTTCGCCCGGGTGAAAAGATTGGGGTTGGGGTTATGAAACTATTGTCCCCCATAATGATAGGTCCTCTTCGCAAGAATCGTCCGATTAAGGCGGAGAACGTTGCGTACGTAATGACTCACCTTCCCTCTGAGAGAATATCAGGCGTTCGTGCGTACGAATCTCACGAGATACAGACGCTGTACGACAGCATGAGCTGAGCTCTTATTCTACCAGGTCCAGCGATACAGTTTTGGTGATTTCTGCACCCAATGCGGGTTGTCTGTGTAACGGTAACGCATGTGAACAAGCGGGAAAAATATACTGGAATGAATTCGTGACGGATGAATGTATTCTGTAATACCGCTACCCTGTTCTAAAATGTCTTCGTCTGGCAAATGGAGTATTGCGTCGCTGCGGAAACGGTAATAAAATGGTCCTGAATCCAGCACATGCGACTGCTGTATCATCACCTTTTCCTTTTCCTTGTTATTAAGATTGATGGTACGTGCAGCGGTAAGCATAAACAGGTTGCTCATATACGCACTAAGGCTGCCTTCTGAGAGTATACTTCGTAACCCGCCATTTCTGTTTAAGAGCCAGGCTTTATATTCGTATGATTTACCTTTATTCATCAGGTAAAAGATGAGCGTGTGCTCCGGAAAGTGAAATCGCCCCCAATACCAGTCTTTAAACTCGTTTTTCATGGGTTCTTTACCCAGGTTGTGATCATGGTAGCCTATGCCGGACCACTTTACCTGCTGCTCCCCCCTTAGTGCGGAATGAAGGACCAGCTTGCAATCCACTTTTGCACGGGGTTGCGTGAGGTTCCATCCGTGCCCGGCTTTCATATCATCGGAAATGCCGAAAAGTTTATTTGAAACAGCTTCAGAAGAAAAGCTTAGCGTACCCTTAAGCGCGTCGCCTCCGGGAAGCTGCTCATCGAGCTCAATAGTATGATGAAGCAGTTCTCCAGCTTTTGAAAGTTTCAAGGTGTTATTCCCCACCTTAATTTCAATCAATTGATCTTTGGAGGCAAAAAAAGATGCCTGAGACACAGGATATTCACTCATACTGTAAAAAACAGGCTCTCCTTTGTAGTAGAGCGAAATACTTATAGCCGGGTGATTTTCTGCTAAAGCTGTATCAGAATTGTTGGCCCATGCTTTATTATAGCGGGTTGAGAACGGGCACCCATCATAAAAAATAACAACAATATGCCACTCGCCCTTAATGTCTGCCGCATCGAAATACCACCACTCGTAGCTGCCCGGGGCTGTCTTTTTAGCGGGTTTATCAAATTTAAAATCGGATGTTATATTCATAGGCCTTAATTTAGCACATGTGAACCATCCAAACCAAGCTTGCGTTCACAGTACGATCTTCGGTGGGGTGCATGGCACAAAACTGCAGATCGTTCTTTTTTTCATCAAATAATCTTACATGGTACTGCTTGAGAGCCTCCTTTTTGCGGGCTTCCTGTTTTTGGCAGGCATTACATTAGTCCTATTTAGAAACAGATTTCAATTCAGGGGAATATCCGATGAAGAAAGAGCTGAAGACTCAGATCTGAGCGTAGCTGTTTGTATACCGGCACGAAATGAAGAGTCTACAATTCGCATGTGTCTCGATCATGCTTTGAGCCAGAGTTACGCCAATACCCGTGTATATGTCCTCAACGATCGTTCTACAGATGACACCTCTGTTATACTGGATCAGTACAGCAAAGTACATTCAGACAAGCTTGTAATAGCCCACGGCAAGGAACGTCCTGAGGGGTGGCTTGGAAAACCCTATGCGTGTCATCAGTTGAGTAAACTGGTGAAAGAAGACATCATCATCTTCATAGATGCCGATACCTGGATGCATCCGGATGTTGTGAATAAAATTGTGGGCTCATTCAACCGGAATAACATCGATTTTATCACAATTTGGCCGGAGCAAAAGCTGAAGTCATTCTGGGAAAAAACGGTTGTTCCACTCGTCTATTACGCTCTGTTAGGACTTTTGCCGGTAATATATACTGAGCGAAAACCCCGCTGGATGCCCGGATTCTTCCATTTCAGGTTCAAGACAATGTTCGCTGCTGCCTGCGGACAGTTCATGGCATTTCGCCTGGAAACCTACCGGCAGATTGATGGTCACAAATCGGTAAAGAAATCGATTGTTGAAGACGTGATGCTGGCCCGAAAGATTATTGAGCACGGTTTTCGCATGCGCATGTATCATGGGGTTGATGCATTCTACTGCCGCATGTACGACTCTGAAGAAACCATGATGCAGGGGTTCCGGAAAAACTTTCTGGCTGGTTTTGACTACAACATCCCGCTATTCATTTTTATGGCGGTAATGCATCTTGTCGCTTTCATTCTGCCATTTCTCGTTCTTTTAGCCGCATTAATTCTGCCTGTATCCACTCTTGCTGTGGAACTGGCGGTTATTAATATCATTCTTTTCTCCGTGCATCGCATTATACTTGCGCTTTGGATGAAGTGGGACGTTTCTAAAGCATTTCTGCATGTTGTAGGCGTTGGCTGGTTTCAGAAGCTCGGATTTATTACTCTAATCGATTTTCTGAAGGGGCGCGCGGTAAAATGGAAGGATGATGATATAAGCCATAAGCGGTAGGCTGTTACAGGTTGCGGTATGCATCACCACTTAAAATAAAGCGTGTTTTTCGCTTCCATATGTATCGTGAAAATTACATATTGGTATCAGATGCGCAGAATAACAGATAAATATCTAAGCTACCTGAGGATCGAGCGAAACGCCTCTCCTCACACAATCACCTCTTACCGAAGGGATCTGGAAGACTTTACGGACTTTCTGCAAATATATGATTCAGAAAGTCTGGATGATGTAGCGCGTATAAACCGCTTCAGCATACGGGCCTGGATGGGACACCTGAGCGATAACGGTCTTTCTAATCGTTCGATCGGCCGTAAAGTCTCCTGCCTGAAGTCCTTTTTTAAGTATGCCTTTGCCCGCGGGCATGTGGATCAGAATCCTGCACTGCTGGTATCGGTGCCCAAAGCCGAAAAGCGACTTCCGGATACCGTTCAGCAAATAGATATAAACGCCTTGTTTGATGAAATGCCCTCTGTAACCGG
>Ga0207421_10000252_pt1 | contig 67443 bp, 62 predicted proteins | sample SodLakKL_010_SED_4_FD_187542 | JGI IMG/M metagenome (GOLD analysis project Ga0207421, IMG submission 187542) | Alkaline sediment microbial communities from Lake Tanatar, Kulunda Steppe, Russia - 8KL_010_SED (SPAdes) (version 2) | ecosystem: Environmental > Aquatic > Non-marine Saline and...
GGTTTAAACGTCGGAAGTGGGGCAATCGAAAGCGGGAACAAAAAGGTGATTCAGCAGCGTATGAAGCAACCTGGCATGCGCTGGAATGTTGAAACCGGTCAAACGATTGCTTCCTTGCGAGCAAAAAATAACAGTGGACAATGGCGTGATGTGGAGCAACTCCTTAATACCGCATAACAATTACCAATTATTGGGACAAGATTTAAAATTGCACCCGGTTATTGGCGGCGTGTTTACTTATTCCTGCCGCTAAGATATGATTTGTTAATAAATCGGTAATAGTTTCTTTTGATCAAATGGAGGTTATAAATAATGCAGCCAAAACCGGAACGAAAACCTGTCAACCCCCACTTTTCCTCCGGGCCGTGCGCCAAACGTCCGGGATACAACCTGGAAGCGCTCCAAAACGCCCCCCTGGGCCGCTCGCATCGCAGCGTGATCGGAAAATCAAAATTAAAAATAGCAATCGATAAAACCAAAGAAATCCTCGGCCTGCCCAAAGATTACCTGGCGGCCATAGTTCCGGCATCGGATACGGGCGCTTTTGAAATGGCCATGTGGAACCTGCTTGGGGAAAGGCCGGTAGAAGTGGTCCATTTCGAGTCATTCGGGAAAACCTGGGCCGATGACATCCGGAAACAGCTCAGGCTGGAAAAGGCCCGCTTCCACGCCGCCGATTACGGCTGCCTGCCGGACCTGTCCAAGATCAATTTCAACCACGACCTTGTTTTTACCTGGAACGGGACCACCAGCGGGGTTAAAGTGCCGGGCGGCGAATTCATTCCGGCCGGACGCAAGGGACTGGCGCTGTGCGATGCCACCTCCGCAGTATTTGCCATGGACTTGCCCTGGGATAAACTGGATGCGGCGACTTTTTCCTGGCAGAAAGTGCCGGGAGGAGAAGCCGCCCACGGTATGCTAATTTTATCACCCCGGGCCGTCCAACGAATTGAAACCTACACCCCTCCCTGGCCCCTGCCTAAAATATTCCGCCTTAAAAAAGACGGCCGGTTACTGGAAGATCTCTTTGAAGGATCGACCATCAATACACCTTCCATGCTTTGTGTTGAAGATTACTTGGACGCCCTGCAGTGGGCTGAAGATATAGGGGGACTGCCCGAATTGATCAGGCGCAGCAAAGAAAACCTGGCGGTAATTGAAAAATTTGTCGAGGAAAACAGCTGGATCCAGTTCCTGGCTGCCAACCCCTCAATCCGCTCCAACACCAGCGTCTGCCTCAAAGTTAAACTAAGTCCTGAACAGGTAAAGTCCTTAACAAAACTGCTCGAATCCGAAGGCGCGGCCTATGATATAGCCTCCTACCGGGACGCCCCTCCCGGCCTGCGCTTCTGGTGCGGAGCTACAGTGGAAAAAGAAGACCTGGAAACAGCCATGCTATGGGTAAAGTGGGCCTATCACCAGGTAACGAGCTGACAGTTTAATTTGACAAGTTCATTAAAAAGGCCGCTGGGAAGACTCTATCGGCATAACTTTGCTTTAAACAGTAAAGGATAGATGGAATACCGTCCTTTAACCAACCGTCAATCAATCAGCCGTCAATTTTCTTGACCAGCAGTTCATTAACCAGCTGGGGATTGGCTTTGCCCCTGGTGGCTTTCATCACCTGCCCGACCATGTGGCCAAGGGCCTTGGATTTGCCGCCGCGGTAACTTTCCACCGTGTCCGGGTTCTCGGCTATCACCTGGTCAACAATCGCTTCCAGTTCTGACTGGTCTGAAATCTGCAGCAGCCCTTCTTCTTCGACCACCTGGCGAGGTTTTTTACCGCTCTCAAAAGCCTTATCCAGGACTTTTTTGGCAATTTTACCGCTGATCACCTGCTCATCGATCATCTTCAGTAGTTCAGCCATATCTTCGGGTCTGAAAAAAGCCTGATCGGCTTCCAACCCGGCATTCTTCAGGTGGGCGGAAAATTCGCCCATCACCCAGTTGCTAACCTCTTTTGGCTTGTTGTAAAGAGTTAGGCAGGATTCAAAATAATCGGCCATGCAGCGCGATGCGGTCAGGACCCCGGCATCATACTCCGGAAGGCCGTACTCTTCCACAAAACGGTGGGCTCTCTCTTCGGCCATTTCCGGCAGATTTTGAAGGGCCTGTTCTACTTCTTCGGCGGTAAGTTCGATTGGGGCCAGCTCGGGATCGGCAAAACAGCGATAATCATCGGCTTCAAGTTTGACCCTCATGACGATCGTTTCCTGCTTGTCCTCGTCCCAGCGCAGGGTCTGGGTGGCCACTTTTTCCCCGCTGTTCAGGATTTCGACCTGCCTTTTTATTTCATGATCCAGGGACTTTTCAACCGCCCGGAATGAATTCATGTTTTTTAACTCTGTTTTGATCCCGAAAGCCTGATCGCCTGGAATCCGCAAAGAGACATTGGCGTCGCAGCGCAGGCTGCCTTCTTCCATTTTACAGTCAGACACTCCGGCGTACTGCATTATGCTTTTAAGCTTTTCCAGGTACCGGCGTGCTTCCTCCGAAGAACGCAGATCCGGTTCGGTCACAATTTCGATCAACGGCACCCCGGCCCGGTTATAGTCAACCATCGACGATCTGGCGGCAGCCTCTCCCCCGGCTTCATGGACCAATTTTCCGGCATCTTCTTCCATGTGAACCCTGCCGATGCCAACTTTTTTAAGTGATCCCTGATCATCCTCAATTTCAAGAAACCCCTTGCTGCCAAGAGGAATGTAATACTGGGAGATTTGATAACCTTTGGGCATATCCGGGTAAAAATAATTCTTGCGATCGAAGTAGCTGTATAAGGCAACTTCACAATTAAGGGCAACAGAGGCAGTAAGAGCCTGCTGCAGCGATTCCCGGTTCATCTGGGGCATAGCACCGGGAAACCCCAGGCATACCGGGCAAGTATTGACATTCGGCTCAGACGCAAATCGATTGGGGCAAGAGCAGAACAGCTTACATTCGGTGAGCAGTTCCACATGGACTTCCAGGCCGATCACAACCTCATACTTCATAACGACCTTCCTTTCCTCATAACTAAATCACCTCAATACCCTGGGACAGGGTTGGGACAGGGGGCTGTTCTCCTGTCCTACGAACCCGGTAATCATTGGGACAAGGGACTTTCACCCATGTCCCTGGGGCCGGAAGTGGATCCGACAGCGAGCAGGGTTTTTTCGCTAAACGGAGGCCCGACCAGCTGCATCCCGATGGGAAGCTGATCAATCTGCCCGGCGGGAGCACACAGTGAAGGCATTCCGGATAGGCTTACCGGCGCGCAGAAAAGATCGTCCGACCACTGATCAAGATAACTGCTTTCCCCTTTTAATGGCCGGGGAAGATTTTTAGCGACAGGAAGCATTAACAGGTCGCACTCGTTGAAAGCAGCTTCAAAATGTTGGCGGACCAGTTTCCATATTTTCAAAGCCTGGCGGTAATAACGATCATAATTACCTTTGCTAAGCAAAAATGTGCCAAAGATACTTCGCCGCCGCGCTTCTTTCCCTAATATTTCAGAGCGTGATTGCCGGTACATCTCTTCCAGGCTGTCCGTCTCCCGGCCTTTGCCAAAGCGAATTCCATCAAAGCGGGCATGGTTCGAGGAAGCTTCCGTCAGGGCAAGGACGTAATAGGCCTGCAGGCCTTCACGCAATAAGCCCAGGTCAATCTCTTTTATCCTGTAACCACGACTGCTAAGTTGATCCCTGACCTGTTCAAATATTTCCCGCAGGTCCGGCTCCAGGTGATCAAAGGCTGTAACAGGGTAACCAATAGTCATGTCTTCAGAACCGGGAGTTTTTATTATTTCTGATATCCCTTCCCGGCAAACAGCGGTAGCGGCATCGCGTTGGTCAAACCCGGAAACCAAATCTAAAATCCCGGAAATATTTTCGCTGGAGAAAGCGGTTACCCCCACCCGGGCAAAGGAACTGCAGTGGGCATTAAGGCCGTAGCGCGAAATCCGCCCGGTTGTGGGTCGCAGTCCTACCACCCCGCAGTGCGAGGCCCCCTGTCGCAGGGCTCCGCCGCTGTCGCTTTCTACGGCGAGCATACAGATTCCCGTAGCGACCGCCGCCGCACCGGCGCTTCCGGCCGTTCTTCCGGCCTGCCAGGGGTTAACCGTAGAGCCGGTTGGAGAAGAAAGGGTAGTTGAACCCTGGCCCATATCATCCAGGTTGGTTTTGCCAATTACCACTGCCCCCGCATCCATTAGCCTTTCAACCACGGCCGCTGTTACCGGGGACATAAACTCATTGAAGGCAGCAGATCCCAGGCCGGTCGGCAGAACACCATAACATAGATCATCCTTAACCGCCACCGGTATTCCCGCCAGGGGCGGCTTCTCGCCGTTTTTAATCTTCCGGTCAACAGCTTTAGCCTGTTCAAGGGCATCGACCCCGGCAATGCTGGTAAATATATTAAGCCCTTCATTAAGCACGGAACAGTTCTTGATGGTCTTTTCAATCAACTGGTGCGCAGTAATTTCACCTTCTAAAACAGCCTCAACGGTCTGATGGACAGTCGTTTTTCTTAATTCCAATCTTAACCTCCCCTTCTGCGGCCTGATAGGTTACTCCATGACTTTCGGAACCAGGTAAAAACCGCCGGCAAAGTTTGGAGCAGCTTCCTGCAGTTCGGCCAGGTCGCTTTGCCTGGGATAGTCCCCCTTGAGCACGTTGACCGCGTCATGGCCGAACAATAGCTGCCCTGTTTCAGCGGTGTCAACTTCAAGCAGCGGATCGAGCCAGGCCAGGAATTCTTCCAGTTCCAGGTACAGTTGTTCCTGTTCCGTAGAGGAAACCCCGATTTTTATGGCCTTGATTGCTTTTTCAAGTCCATCAGTAACATTATCCATTCCTGATCACCTTCTTTACCCTGTTTGTAATACAAATAATACTCAAAACAGCTCAGGTATGTTATTCTTTTTAAGGGGGCATATACCTTCCCTTTTATACTAGATCGGATCCAATATTAAACTGTTGGGGGTATCTCCTGGACAAAAAAGTAGACCAGGATGGCAATGATAAAGCAGTAAGCGGCAAAATAGATCAGACGGCCTTTTTTTAGAAAATCGATCAGCCACACAATGCCGATCCAGGAGAAAACAAATGAAGCCAGGAAAGAAACAATCAAGGGAGCGGTCCCAACAGCAGCCCAGATCTCCAGGGATACTTCACCGATGGCCAGGACTGTGGAACCCAGGATGGCCGGTATGACCAGGAGAAAGGAATAACGGACCGCCGTATCCCGGTCCAGCCCTGCCCAGAGGGCCACGATTACAGTTGACCCGGAACGGGAAATACCGGGCAGGACGGCTACGGTCTGGGCCAGCCCCACCAGCACTGCATCCAGGTAAGTCATGTTTTCTTCCCTGCGGCTGCCGTATTCTTTGAACCGCTCAATCAAGATTAAGGCCGTCCCGGTAACAACCAGGGCCACCGCGATAAAAGCCGGGGTCTTCATAACATCCACAACCTGGAATTTTAAGATCACGCCCAGCGCCCCGGTTATGAAGGTGGCAATAATAATATAAATCCCGAACATGAAATGGACCCTATTTTCAGCAGTTTTTTCGCTGAAATACCTAAAAAAACCGGTCACCACAGCCCACAGTTCACGGCGAAAATAGAGCATAACTGCAAAAACCGATGCGATATGAAGGTATATTTCAAAGGCCAGGCCGGGAAAATTATAACCAAGCAGCAGTTCAACAATTATTATATGAGCTGTACTGGAAATAGGCAAAAACTCAGAAATACCCTGGACAATGCCAAAAATTAAAGCCTCAACTAGATGCATTGACTATTTATCCCTGCTTTCCGGCAAAGAATAGGGAAACAGGCCGGATTTTACAAAGAGGTAACGCCCGGATAGGTCATTCACCGAACTGGCAAGCTTCCCTGTTTAATATTTGAGCAGTACTTACAAATACTTTATTAACCAAAAACTTTTTCCATACACTGCTGATGGATTTCGATTGCCTGGCCGCCGCGCAGGACAAAACGGATATGTTTTACCTCCCGCAGTTCAGTGATAACCTCTTTGATGGTCCGGAAGGCAATTTCGGCAGCATCTTCCATCGGGTAACCAAAAGCGCCTGTTGACAGGGAAGGAAAGGCTATTGAGTCAATCTTTTTCTCATCGGCCAGCCACAGAGCATTTCGGTAACAATCTGCCAGGAATTTCTCCTCCGGTTTATCTTTACCATAAACTGGACCAAGGCAGTGGATAACATACTGGTTGGGTAAATTATGCCCTCCGGTTATAACCGCTTCCCCGGGCTTAATCGGCGCCAGGGGCCGGCACTCCTCTTCAAGTCCCGGGCCGGCTGCCCGGTGCAAGGCGCCTGCTACTCCGCCGCCGGGTTTCAACTGGGCATTGGCGGCATTAACCACTGCCGTCATATCGTCCTGTCCCGCAATATCGCCGCTCGCACACTCAATGGTAACTCCGGAAAAATACTTTTTCACAATCGTATACCTCCCTTTTCCCTAAAGGTATGTTCCGGTTTAAGGGTTAAGCCACCGGGCGATCTTGACTATATTATGACAAAAAGGCCGAATATTATCAAATATTCGGCCTAAAAAATATTGATAAACCATTACCTCCCCCAGGGGCGGGTAATACCTGTTATTTCATAAATAATCTTTTATCCAGCCTCAACCAGGCCGCTGTATTCCTCCGGATTGAAACCGGCAACTAACTTTTTATCATCGGTTAAAAGGGGCCTGCGCATGATCTTGGGATTATTTTTGATCAGTTCGGCCGCCTCTTGATCGGTTATGCTGTCCAGGTCCAGCTTCAATTCTTTAAACCCCTTACTGCCCGGATTGAGCAGGCCCTTTATGCTAGTTCCGCCCCTGGAGGCCAACAGGCTTAATTCTTCTTTCTCCAGGGGCTGTTTAAGTATATCACGGTACTCGAATTCAACATTATTTTCGGAAAGCCACGCCTTCGCTTTACGGCAGGTAGTTCAGGTTGGAAAGCAGTAGAATTTTAACATACCCAATGCCTCCTCTGTATTTAATCACCGATCTTCCAGGTTTCCCAAACCTTGCCCACCAGTTCCGGGCCCGGCTTGAGGGTTTTTTTGCCCGGCTGCCATCCAGCCGGAGTCGGCTCTCCGGTCTCTCGGACATGCTGGAAAGCCTGGACCTGGCGGACCAGTTCTGAAAAGTTCCGCCCCACCGGGGGAGTGAGCACTTCCATGGCCTGGATCTTGCCGTCGGGATCGATTAAAAAGCGGCCTCTAACATTAACCCCGCCTTCTTCATCGTAAACTCCATATAAACTGCCTATCTTTCCCCCGGTATCAGAAAGCATCGGGAACGGGATGCCACCTTCAACCATTTTTGACAGTTCCACTTCCTGCCAGATCTTGTGGGTAAATTTGCTGTCCACGCTGCATGACAGGACTTCCACACCGAGATCCTGCAGTTCCTTATACCTGGCGGCAACTGACGCCAATTCGGTCGGTCAGACGAAGGTGAAATCTCCGGGATAGAAGCAGAGCACCACCCATTGATCCTTGTAATCTGAAAGCTTGATATCCTTGAAACCGCCGCCTACAAAAGCACTGGCTTCAAAGTCGGGGGCCACCTGGCCAACTCTTACACTCATGTTTATACCTCCCATTTATTATTAGTGTTATTATATTCTATTTATTAATAATGACTCCTGCTTTTATTAAGAATATTTATCTATAATTTTTAGGGTGGCCAGACAGATTAATTGACCAAAAAGTTCGGCTCCCGGGTTAGAGTCCCGGAAGCCGATTGTATTGATGGGAGGGGGAAGGTTGATTTTCTTATATTATAACCTGCCAATAATTTGATCCTGCTTGCTGGAGGGATCCTGGCTTCCATTATGGAGCGGGTGATTATGGCTTCATCCTTAAAAACGGCATCGACTAATGCATCAATTTCGTCCCCTTCATCTCCCGGTTCTTCGGGAGTTCCTTCGAAGCCGGTTTCTTTCACTACCCGTATAATAGTCCCGGGAAACAACCTCAGGATTATAATCCACGTAAGCCTTAACGGAGGCAAAATTTACCGAGGCCTTTTCCACACCATGTTTGTCCTGCAGGGCCTTTTCCAGGCTCCGTGAACAACTTGCACAGCTCATACCGTCAATCAAAAGGGTTAGTTTTTCATTAACGCATTCCCCGCCTCCTAAAAAAGGCAAATTTTTTTATTCCCCTGCTTCATCTTCTTTAGATTGATAAATCAGGTTCTGCTTCTCTGCCAGTTCAGCCAGCGTGATACTGCTCAGCTCATTGTAAATGGCATCTTTTAAGCCCACCCATACACTTCGGGTAACACATAGATTAATCCTTTCGCAGACATCGGGATCGTCCACACAGTCGACCGGGGAAAGTGAACCTTCAACTGTTTGAATAACCTCATACATGTTGATCGCTTCCGGCGGTTTAGCCAGGACATACCCACCCTGGCTGCCTTTGTGGGTTTTTACATACCCACTGATGCGCAGGGGGAACATAACCTGTTCCAGGTACTTCAAAGAAATATCCTGCCTGGAGGCAATATCTTTTAATTTAACCGGTTCCTGGCCGTATTTTAAGGCCAGTTCAACCAGTGCTCGGGCAGCATAGCGGGCTTTTGTTGAAAGCTGCATCTTATTAATCCTCCTTTTGGACGCCCTGTCCAAAAAATAGAAACGGCCCCGGTTTCGACTGCTCAGCCACCTTACTCATTAAAAAGAACCGTTGACATGTACCGCTCGGCAAGATCGGGCAGGACAGTCAAAACCAGTTTGCCCTTATATTCAGGACGCCCGGCTACCTCCAGGGCTGCGGCGCAGGCTGCTCCTGATGAGATCCCGACAAAAAGCCCTTCTTCCTGGAGCAGCCGCCTGGCCGTTTCCAGGGCCTGCTGGTCAGAAACCTTGATCACTTCATCCAACAAATCCAGGCGTAAAACCTCCGGGACAAACCCGGCCCCAATACCCTGGATTTTATGAGGAGCCGGTTCTCCCCCGGAAAGAACGGGAGAGTTTTCCGGTTCGACCGCGATTGCTTTCAAAGAGGGGTTTCTTTCTTTCAACACTTCTGCAACCCCGGTAATGGTCCCCCCGGTTCCAACTCCAAAAACCAGGATATCAACCTTTCCCTCAGTATCGGACCATATCTCTTCAGCGGTAGTCCGGCGGTGCACTTCCGGGTTGGCTTCATTTGTAAACTGCTGAGGGATGAAATAATGGCTGTTTTCTTGTGCCAGTTCTTCCGCCTTACTTACCGCGCCATTCATTCCTTTCTCTCCGGGGGTGAGGATCAGTTCCGCCCCCAGCCCTTTTAACAGGTTTCTTCTTTCTATGCTCATCGTATCAGGCATGGTCAGGGTGCACCTGTAACCTTTAGCGGCACAGACTATAGCCAGCCCGATGCCTGTATTACCGCTTGTCGGCTCCAGGATAATCGTATCCGGTCCAATCAGGCCCTCTTTCTCAGCTGCTTCAATCATACTCAGGGCAATCCTGTCCTTAACGCTCCCCCCGGGATTGTAGGATTCGAGTTTGGCCACAACATCAGCCTGGCAACCTTCGGCAACCCTGTTCAAATAAACTAACGGGGTATTGCCAATCAGCTCTGTTACATTTTTGGCAATTTTCAAGTTCGCCACCATGCCTTTCCCTAAATTTCTACTATTTATATAGATTATCTTTTAATAGTCTATGCAATTTTACCTCAAATGTCAACATCCGGGGGCTGTTTTGTTCAAATAATCCCGTTTTTAACTGGACAAAGCAGGTAAATGTAAAAAAACCGGCCCAGACATGGCTGATTAGGCATGAAAACCCCCTTCTTAAAGTGATAATATAAATAGTTTTGGTTTAGAGATACAGAGGGGTATAATGAAGTTAAAAACCGGCAAATACTTTCGACTTTTAGAGAAGAAACTGCCGCTTATTTTTCTACTTCAGGAGCTTTTTCTTCATCGGCACCGTACCAGAGCACCCGCTGCGGGAAGGGGATCTGAATGCCGGCCGCTTCAATGGCGGTCTTTATTATCCACAGCAGCTCCCGTTTAACAGTGTACCATTCCGAAGTCGGGTTCCAGACCCGGGCTACGATATCAACACTGTTGTCTCCAAGCTCATCTACAAAAACATGTGCCTCAGGACTAACCAGGGTCAGGGGATGTTCATCGATTATTGCCCGGATTATTCGAACCGCTTTATCGGCGTCGTCCGAATAACGAATCCCGATCACAAAATCCACCCTCCGGACCTGGTTGCTGGAATAGTTGATGATACTGGAAGTGAAAACAGTTTCGCTCGGAATCCTGACATAAAGCCCGTCGAGGGTTCTGATCGAGGTGGAAATAATATGAATATCTTCGACAAAGCCCCGGTGGTCGGCTATCTCAATCTGATCCCCAATCTTTACCGGCCGTTCTCCCATCAAGAAAAGCCCGGAAATCAAGTTGCCTATAATGCTCTGGCTGGCAAAACCAACGGCCAGGGCAACAATCCCCCCCGGCCACCATTAGGCCGGAAGGTTCAAGTCCCACAGTGGGCATAAACCAGAGCGCAGCAATGACTATAATCCCATAAGAAGCCAGTTTGGCTATGATTTCCAAATGTTCCTTGCTCATTTTTTCTTTAAGTGACCTTCTCAGCAAGGACCATTTTCTCAAAGCCATCACTGCCGTTTTCCCTCCGGTAGCACATTCCCCCCTCACACTTTTCCATAGCCAGGGAGATACCTTCAAAATGCAAACTGACAGGTATTTTATGAGGGGCCCAGGGAAACCCACTTCCGTTCAGGCCAGGCTGATAAGACCAGGAAATCGGGGTAGCTGTTTCCGTAGTTGTACTTTGTTTTTTATCCATAACCATCTTCCTTTGTCAGTCCTGCCAGGATGTTTATAACAGGCCCCTTATCAATCTTCATAACCGTTTAAAGTTTCGCACAGGTATGAAGTTATTTTATCCCGGAGCCATAATGGTTCAAGAACCTTTATGTCGGACCCCCAGCTGACAATCCAGGGCACCATCTCATTGGCACCGGTAAGAAGGAAAGTTGCTTCAATTTCACCGCTGCCCAGCTCAGTTATAGTTTGTGAATCGTGAAACTTTATGGCCCGGAAACGTTCGGCTGTGCCGCAGCAGACCCAGATACGGACTGTTTCCAGCCTGGATCCCCCCTCCTGGGTCCAGGTGGCCCAGGCCTGGCTGTACGATTTTTTAAGCGAATAGCTGGGAGGCATTTTATAGCTTGAATCTTCAATAACCTGCAGGTCGCGGATATGGACCACGTGAAAGATTCGGTTGGCTTTACTGCTCAGGCAGTACCCGGTCAGGTATTAATTGTTAAAGCGGTTCAAAAGCCCGTAGGGCTCTATTACCCTAATCAATTATATCCTGCAAAATAAAAATATGCTATGCTTGGGTAAATGCAGTCGTTTTCTTAGTATCCTGCACTATACTGATTTTAAAAGAGGAGAACCGGTGAAACCCGATATTTGCAATTTTTTCCCCATCCCCGATCTGTTCAAAACCGAGCATCTGCTCTGCATCCAACCCCATCCCGATGATCTTGAAATCGGAGCCGGCGCCACGGTCGCCCGGTTGTACCGGGCCGGGGTCAATATAACCTGGCTCACAGTAACTAACGGCTCGGCCGGGACTTATGATCCATCTGTAAACTGCACTGATCTAGCCCGGACCAGGCGGTATGAAACCGAAAAAGCAGCGGCTATCCTGGGAGCAAATGATCTGCTCTGGCTTAATTTCCCCGATGGAGGCAATCTGCCTTACGAAAAAGCCAGATCCAGTATTGCCGGGGCGATTAGAAAAACCAAACCAACTGCAGTACTGGTCTGTGATCCCTGGCTCCCATATGAAGCCCATTCAGATCATATCCGCACCGGCCTGGCTGCAGCTGAAGCAGCTTTTCTCTCCGCCATACCCTATTTTTGCCCTGAAAACCTGGAAGAAGGGTTAACCACTCACAAAGTAGAAACGGTGGCTTTTTATTATACTGCTTACCCCAATACCCTCATTGACGCCTCCGCCTGCTGGGATAGCAAACTGGCCGCAATTGATTGTCACGTGAGCCAGTTCCCGCCCGAAAAGGGAAAACTGCTAAAAAGGTACCTGACCGAGAAAGCCAGGGAACAGGCTGAAAGTTACAATTTTGAGCTGGCCGAAGCCTTGAAAGTGCTTTCCCCCAACCATCTCCATATTTTTGAACCAGCCTGGCAGTGCTGACTTACACCGGCTTGTCAAACAAGTAGTTATCCTTTTTTAACTGCCAGAACCTGCTTTTAACCATTTTAGAAGATGGAAAGCATGTTTAATTGCACCCGCCTCCAACCCTGTGGCTACCAGTGCCCTTGCCTTGCAGAAAACCTGTCTTCTTAAAAATCAAGCTAACAATTGATGAATGAATATTTATTTCTTTAAAATTCATTACAATAACGAATTATTATGTTATAATGATGTTCAAAGCAAAAATGAAGGAGTGATAACCATTAAGATTGAACTTGAAAAAAGCCAGGTTGTGTTGTCTCCTGAAAATGATGAAGAGAAATCCAAGCTTACCGCTCTCTGGAAAATTCTTGTAGATTGTGTTGGCGACAGCAGGAAGCTGGTGCCTGTAGGAGAGTATGTGCCCCAGAAAAAGGACCAGGGAGCTTCATTCCACATTGAAGGCCTCGACCCCCAGGATAACTCCTTTGCAGAGGTTAGGGCGGAGGAAGATGTGCAGGTTTACTGCAGGACCTGCAACAAACTGCTGGGTTTGAAAGCCGGCGAGGTCATCCCCATTTGCTGTGGTAAAATGATGAGCATTATCGACTAGGAGCATTACCATAAACAGGGAAGAAATAGTGGTGGCCCGCTAATTCGGTAAGGACCACCACTTTTTTATGCACCCTCTGGGGAAATTGCTCATCTTCTTGGAGCAATGCCATAAAACAGGATATAACTACCCCATCACCCTGTTAATTGACCGACCCAGAATCTTCACTATTTTTTCCGCATCATGCTTTTGACGTGTCGATTTCCTGTTTTTTTTTAAAAGCTGATCATATAACCAGCCTTTCGTAATTATAGTCACATTAACTGCATCAGGCCAGATCAAGCTGCTCGATCCATAATTCCACACTAGTTTCTATTTTACCTTCAAACAGCACTTGACATCCTTTCAAATATGACTAGATAATAGAAGCAGTGCAGCAAGGGCTGTTTATTCGAGTATTAATTTATGATGAAAAGGATGTTACCCATGATCGATAAATTTTCACCCAGGTACTTTTTAATGGTCCTATTAACTTTATTTTTGCTGCTCCCGGCGGCAGGTTGCACCTCTGAAGAAGAGGTCTATGAAATGGAAACGGACGAAGAATTCCAGCAGGCCGTAGAAAATGCCGTGGAACGTTTTTTGCGGAACGATAACCCCGAAACTATCCTCGATGATCTTTACGAAACCTTTGCCGAGCGCTATTCGGAAGAAGAAATAGAAGAATATGTTATGGAAAAGGTAAACGAAGAAACGGAACAGGTGAATACAAAACTGGAAGAACTGGAGCAGCGTGTAACCGAAGCCGAAACCAGGGCTAATGAGTTAAAAGAAAAACTTGAAAACCAGGCCGACGAAAAAACCCTGGAAGATATCAACGAACACTTAAAACCACTATATAACTGGATTGAAAAACTGGATACTAAAATTGAAGAAGCCTCCGATCCCGGCCGAATCGTCGAACTAATGGAAGAAAAAATTAACACTTACAACGAACTTTCTTCGATTATTGAAGACAAATTGGACTCTGATCGGCTTGAACTAAACCACAACCTGGAAGCTAGGGATCTGCTTAATTATTATCACGATATCGAAAACCTCCTTGAAAAGGAAAAGGACATCGTGTCGGCTTATGAAAGAGTAAGCGGAGATAATTTTATCAGTGAACAGGTCCTGCACGATGAATTAAGAAAAACCGTTATCCCAAAAACTGAAACTCTGCTTGACGATTTAAAAGGGATAACCACCGAAAGCGAAGACGTGGAAAACCTCCATGACACTTTTATGCAAACCTGGGAACTGAAACTGGAAGGCTATGAAAAACTGGCCGAAGCCATAAAAAATAACAAGGTTAACCTGAAAGCCGATGCAGAGGAACTAATTGAAGAAGGAGAACGATACAGGGAGCAGTTCCTGAACAAATTGGAAGAACTGGTTTAATAAAACCACACTTCTGCAAAGAAATAACTAGAAGGAATAAAACCCTTCGATAAAGAAACATGAATTAACCACTTCTAAAGAAAGGATGTTTAAAATGGGCTTTGCTCTCTCCAAAATGCAGTTGAAAAGTTCAGCTTTTGAATCACGTGGAAAAATCCCCCGGAAACACACCGGGGAAGGGGAAGATGTTTCTCCCGCTTTGGAATGGACCAATGTTCCTGAAGGCACAGCTTCATTTGCAGTAATCTGCCACGATCCCGATGCGCCATTGGTTTCTCCCGGCACCTACGGGTTTGTCCACTGGGTCCTTTATAACATCCCCGGTTCAGTTACCAACCTTCCGGAAGACACACAGGATTATACTACCGGGATTAACGATGCCCAAAAGCAGGGTTACATGGGTCCTATGCCTCCCGAGGGGCATGGTGTCCACCATTACTTCTTCTGGGTCCTGGCCCTGGATAAGGAGTTAAACCTGGAACCGGGTCTGACCATGTGGCAGCTTTTAGAAAAAATCGAACCCCATGTTATCGGAATGAACCGCCTTGTAGGCAGCTATGAGAGGTAGCAACTTTAGATTTTAATCACTAATTCTTAGCCCGTGATCGTAATTAATCGTGCTGCATTTAACCCGATTATCCAATATTCATCTGCCAGTTATACCTCAACCTTAACCGGGTAAAAAACTGCATAAAACAATAAAACATTTTTCCTGCACATTTAAAAGGGCTGCCTCATCGCCACCTTTGGGGCAGCCCCGTTTCTTTCATAAGTGAGGCTCCGGGTTGTCATTCTAAAGGGTTAATCCTTATTTTACTCTTTTTTCACCTTGCTTCCATGCTTATTAGCGATTTCAATTTAAAAACTGTTCTTGTAAAGTAAGGTTAAATAGAGAAAATAAGGGGTTATATTATACAATCACCAATATTGACCGCATTTCGCAATTCGTCCGGCCACAGCATTTTTTGTTGCATAATTGATTGTTTCAGTGTTCACGGCAAATAAAACAGGCCGGGCAAAACCTTTTATAACCGGGCCAGGCAAAATAACCCGGAAGAACAGTATTTTGACAGCGCCCGGGCATTAATGCATTGCTCTGTTTTCAAAAAGCACGTTTAGAGCAAAAAATAGCTAAGAGGTGTAAAAAATGAGATATGCTGAAACAGGGTACAACCTGGAAATTGACCTCTCCAGCGGAAACATTGAAAAAGTGCAAACCGATCCGGCCCTGACAGAACTGCACCTGGGCGGGCTGGGAACCAACGCCAGAATTTTGTGGGACAGGGTCCCTCCTGAAACAGATCCCCTTGCCCCGGAAAATCTGCTTATCTTTGGCACCGGCCTGCTGGCCGGCACGCCCGCTCCCGGCGCCAACCGGACTATTGTCACCACATACTCACCTCAAACCCTGTTAATGGCCTATTCCATGATGGGAGGTTTTTTTGCTCCCGAGCTTAAATACGCCGGTTACGATAAGGTTATTTTCAGCGGCCGCTCGCCGGAGCTTGTTTATATCTGGATCAATAACGACAAGGTGGAAATAAAAGATGCTTCCCACCTGCAGGGTAAAGGTGTCGTTGAAACCGAAGAACTGATCAAGCAGGAACTGGAGGACCAGGATGCCCAGGTGGCTTCTATAGGCCTGGCCGGAGAAAACAATGTCTATTATGCTTCCGTAGAGCATGCCCGCTCCAGCGCCAGCCGGGCGGGAATCGGGGCTGTTATGGGCTCTAAAAACCTAAAAGCGGTGGCCGTTCGCGGCACGAAAGATCTTAACATCGCCCGGCCGGAGAAATTTATCGAACTTTGCAATGAGGTCCTGGACTACATCCAGTGGCGGGCTGACAACCCGGTTCAACATGTCCCCCCCATCCTGGCCGGACTGGGGTCGCCACAGGAAATGGCCATTCACGACGAAGCATGGCACACCACCGCTTTCTCGTGGGGGAATGCCCGCTACCGGAGAAAAGAATTCTGGACCGAAGAAGTGGAAGATGAATGGTTCAGGGTCCAGGACGGCGCCGTGCAGAGGTTGATCAGCTGTTACAACTGCCCCATGAAGTGTGGGGCCATTATTGCCTATCCCACCCTGGAACTTTCAAAGTATATGATGAAGTGTTATTCGAAGCTTACCTACGTGATGGGCGCCATGGCTGATAACCTTGAGTTTGGCTTCAGGATTGCCGGGCTGGCCCAGGGCTACGGTGTAGACTCCTACACCGCACCGCAGGTAATGGCCTTTGCCATTGAACTATATGAAAACGGCATTTTAACCGACGAAGACTTACCGGATTTCCCCGCTGATAACGAAGGCCGGTTTTTCTACCTCCTGGAAAAAATTGTCCGAAGGGAAGGAATCGGCGATGTTTTAGCCAACGGTGTTTACTGGGCCGCCCGCCAGATCGGCGGAGGAGCGGAAGCTTATGACAGCAATACCATTAAAAAACATGAACAGATCCCTATTAAATTGGGTATGCTAAACCCGGTTTTCTTCTTGATGCATTCCACGGGAGAAAAAATCAACATTACCCAGATCGAAGGACAGCTTCCCCAGGCTCCTTTCCCCGAAAAGGAAGACAGGGAAGAATTTGTCAAAAACTGGTTCCAGGCCCCCAGCGAAAACATCAAGGACTTTTTTGTCAAGTGGGAACCGCGGGGAGAGTACGCTTTCCCTTATTTCCCCGACTTCCAAACCGCCTGCGAACTGGTGGAATGGCAGGAAACGATGCACTACATTGACGACACTACCGGTATATGTGCGGGCCTGTCATCTTTTCCGATCAAACCTCCTTACCACATCCATAACTTGCCCACCCTGATCTCTGCCGGGACCGGGCTGGATATCGACAAAGACGAACTGTGGAATAAAATCATTAAAAGAAACCGGTGCCTGCTCAGGGCCATTAACACCAGGAGGGGCCTGAGACGAAAAGATGACAGGCCGCCGGAAGACCACTGGAAGAAACGGTTCCCCGAACATGAAGCCAAACTGCTCGATGAATACTACAAATTTAAAGGCTGGAACAGTGAAGGGATCCCGACCAGGGAAACCTTGAGATCCCTGGATCTCGACCATGTCGGGGAAGATTTAGAAAAGCGAGGGATATATGATGATGGGCAAAAAGACGAAGACAGTTAAAGTGATCAATATCGACCTTGAAAAATGCAACGGCTGCCGGGCCTGTGAGATGATCTGCTCCGCCTTTCATGCCTCTGAGAAATACAGCTCGAATAACCCGACCAGGTCCCGGATCAGGATGATCCGCCGGCCGCTGGAAGATATTTACCTGCCGATATATGCAGGTGAATACACTGCAGCTGAATGCATGGGCAGGGACAAATATGTTATTGACGGCAAGGAATATGACGAGTGCGACTTTTGCCGGGCCTCCTGTCCTTCAAGAGAGGCCTTCAAGGAGCCTGATTCCGGCCTGCCCTTGAAATGCGATATGTGTGAAGACGATCCGCCTCAGGAAGAACCCCTTTGCGTGAAATGGTGTCTTTCCGATGCCCTAACTTATGAAATAAGGGAAGAAGAAGTTGAAGATGAAGAGGAGGAAGAACAGAAAGACCTGACCCAGGAAGAAATGGAGCGAAGCATAAAGGCTTTAGCCGATAGATACGGTTTGGACAAAGCGGCCAACAGCATGGCCCGACTGTTAAAGAAAGAGTAAAGAAACCACGGCGAAAGAAGGGATCATTTTATCGTGGATACTGAAACCCCGATCAAGGAAGTTATTGAGGAAATAAGAGAATTTGGCGGTGAAGCCGTTAAATATTGTTACCAGTGCGGCAAGTGCGATACTGTCTGCCCCTGGAACAAAGTTATAGATTTTAGCATCCGCAGGCTGATCAGGGAAGCGGCATTCGGAATCCCTGAAATTGAACTGGAAGAAGTCTGGCGCTGCACCACCTGCGGAAAGTGCCCCCAGGAATGCCCCAGGGATGTTAAGCAGATTGACGACGTTGTAGCCATGCGCAGAATTGCCACCGAGTACGGCGTTTCTTCCACCCTTCTAAAACCGGTCCGGTCAGCCAGCGCCAGCCTAACCGCCGAAGGCAACCCTTTTGTCCAGGACCGCTCCAAACGGGCCGACTGGGCGGAAGGTTACAATGTCAAATCTTTTAACGAGGAAATGGAAATCCTTTACTTTCCCTGCTGCTATGTCAGCTACGACCAGCGGCTGATGGAAATTGCCCGGGCTACTGCCGGGATCCTCAACAAGGCCGGGGTGGAATTTGGCATACTGGGCACTGAAGAAAACTGCTGCGGGGAAAGCATTCGTAAAACAGGCAATGAAGAGGTATTTAAAACCCTGGCCCGGGAAAACATCAAAACCTTTATCGATCACGGGGTAAAACGGATCCTGGTTTCTTCACCCCACTGCTACCATACTTTTAAAAATGAATACCCCGAGTTTAAAGCTAATTTCGATGTAATTCACATCTCGGAATATATAAACGAGCTTATTAACGAAGGCCGCTTGAAAACCAACGGAGACTACTCTAAAAAAGTAGCCTACCACGACCCGTGTTACCTGGGACGGCACAATGGTATTTATGATCCTCCCCGGGATATCCTTAAATCGATCCCCGGCCTGGAATTTCATGAACTCCCTGAGTCACATGAAAAGAGCCTTTGCTGCGGCATGGGCGGGGGCAGGATCTGGATTGACACCAAGATGTCGGAACGCTTTTCCAACCTCAGGCTGGAGCAGGCGATCGAAACTGGAGCCGAGGTGCTGGCCACTTCCTGCCCTTACTGCGTTGATGCCCTGGAGGAAAGCAGGTCGGGCCTGAATTATGAAGAAACAATTTTGGTTAAAGATATTACGGAAATCCTGAACGAGTTAATTTGAAACCTGGCGAGGTGAAAAAATTGGATCATCCGACCGATCTAAACGGAGAACAGCTGATCAAAAATCTTGCCGGCGGTAATCTCGGAGATGTGATGGTAGTTGGCGGAGGTGTCAGCGGCATCCAGGCTTCCCTGGATCTGGCCGCCGTGGGCTTCAAGGTGTACCTGGTCGACAGGGCTCCCGCCATCGGGGGCCATATGGCCCAGCTGGACAAGACCTTTCCGACCAATGACTGCTCGATGTGAATACTCTCACCGAAACTGGTCGAGGTCGACCGGCACACCAACATCAAAGTCATCCCCTATGCTGAAGTTGACAGTGTGGAAGGCGAAACTGGCAATTTCAAGGTGAAACTGAGGAAAAAGCCCCGTTACGTCCGGGAAGACAAGTGCACGGGCTGCAATACATGCACGGAATACTGCCCGGTCCAGTACCCTGATGAGTTCAACCAGGACATATCAAACAATAAAGCCATCCATATTTATTATTCACAGGCTATCCCGCTGATCACCTATATTGACGAGAACTGCCTGTACTTAAAAGAAGAAAAATGCCGCATCTGCGAAGCGGTATGTCAAAATGAAGCCATAGACTTTAATCAAACCGAAGAAATAATGGAAATTAGCGTCGGAGCGGTAATCTTAGCTCCCGGTTACGAGGAATTTGATCCTAAAATAAGAGCGGACTTCGGGGCCGGGAGATACGACAACGTGATCACCAGCATGGATTACGAGCGCCTGACCGATTCCACCGGGCCTTACGAGGGACAGATCCTCCGCCCTTCCGATCTGAAGCCTCCCCAAAAGGTAGCCTGGATCCAGTGCGTCGGTTCTAGACAGGTCAACCCCCCGGGAGCCAATAGCTACTGTTCCTCGGTATGCTGTACCTATACCCAAAAACAGGTTATTTTAACCAAGGAGCACGACCCGGAAACAGAATGCACCGTTTTCCACAACGATATCCGCTCCTTCGGCAAAGATTTCGAAAGGTTTTTCCAGAGGGCGGAAGAACTGCCCGATGTCAGGTTTATCCGCAGTTATGTCTCGGTAACGGGAAAAGACCCGGAAACCGAAAATGTGATTATCAAGTATACCACCCCCGAAGAAGGTGTTAAAGAAGAGGAGTTCGACCTGGTGATATTGTCCGTAGGCCTCAATCCGCCTCCGGATGTGGAAGGTCTGGCCAAAAAATTTGGGCTGGAATTGAACGATCATGGCTTCTGTAAAACCAACCCGGTCAACCCCATGGAAACATCACGCCCCGGGTTCTATGTCAGCGGCGCCTTCCAGGGCCCGCTCGAAATACCTGAAACAGTAGTTACTGCCAGCGGGGCCGGCTCCCAGTGCGGGGAACTGCTCAGTTACCGCAAGGGCGACCTGTCTGTGGAAAGGGTTTATCCGCCCGAAAAAGATGTTTCCCTGGAAGAACCGCGGATCGGGGTTTTTGTCTGCCACTGCGGGGCCAATATCGGCAGGGTGGTCAATGTGCCATCAACCGTTGATTACGCTTTAACCTTGCCCAACGTGGTTTATGCCCAGGAACAGCTTTTTTCCTGCGCCACTAATTCTGCCGAAGAAATTACAGAAATGATTAAGGAAAAAGACTTAAACCGGGTTATAGTGGCCGCCTGTTCTCCGCGAACCCTGGAAATGCTCTTCCGGGACACCCTCAGGGAAGCGGGCCTGAACCAGTACTACTACGAAATGGCCAACATCCGGGAACACTGTTCCTGGGTCCACCCCAGGCAAAAAGATGAGGCCAATCAAAAAGCAAAAGATATAATCAGGATGGCTGTAGCAAGAACCCACCACCTGGAACCGTTAATGGAAATCAAGCTGCCGGTCGATAAAAAAGCGCTGGTGGTAGGCGGCGGAGTTGCCGGAATGACCTGTGCCCTTTCCATTGCCGAGCAAGGCCATCAAGTTTACCTGGTGGAAAGAGAAACTGAACTTGGTGGTACAGCCAGGCAAGTTTACGAAACCCTGGAAGGGCTAAATGTCCAGGCATTCCTAAGCGATCTGATCAAAAAAGTTTACCGCCACCCCTTGATTCATGTTTACACCGGGGCCGAAATTACCGGGACTGCCGGTTATATCGGCAATTTTACGACCAAAATCCAGTCTACCCGCGGAAACACCGAAGTTAAACACGGGGCCACAGTCATTGCCACGGGAGCCGATGTTTATACTCCCACCGAATACCTGTACGGCGAAGACGACCGGGTCATGACCCACCTGGAACTGGAAGAAAAAATTGCTACTGAAGACGAAATGATTGCCGGTGCAGAAACCATAGTCATGATCCAGTGCGTGGGCTGCCGGAATGAAGATCGCAATTACTGCAGCCGGATCTGCTGTAACGAATCAGTTAAAAATGCCCTGCAATTAAAAGAAAAGAACCCCGAACGGGACGTCTATATCCTTTTCAGGGATATGAGAACCTATGGTTACAACGAAGACTATTACCGGGAAGCCGCCGGCAAAGGGGTCGTGTTTATCCGCTATGAACCAGAACAGGAACCGCAGCTTGAACCAGCCGAAGAAGAGGGGCGGCCGGTTATAAAAGTAACCCTGCCCGATTACGTCCTGCAAAAAAACATCGAACTGGATGCAGACGTTATAGCCCTTGCCGCCGCAGTTATTCCTTCAGCCGGAACCAGGGAAGTGGAAAATTTATTCAAGGTCGGCCTTAACCCAGACGGCTTTTTTAAAGAAGCTCACGTCAAGTTGAGGCCGTTGGAATTCTCGGCTGAAGGGGTGTATTTATGCGGCATTGCCCACTATCCGAAAATGATTTCTGAAACCATCAGCCAGGCTTACGGAGCTGCAGGCCGGGTCCTGGCCCTGCTTTCCAACGATATTATTACCGCCTCCGGGGCCATCTGCGAAGTGGACAAAAACAAGTGCGTTACCTGCGGAGCCTGTATTGACGCCTGCGCCTACGGGGCCATTGAATTCGAGGAAACTGATGAAGCAGGCTTAAAGGCAGCCGTAAACCCGGTCCTGTGCAAGGGAGACGGCCTATGCAACGCCGTATGCCCCACCGGGGCGATCCAGTTAAAACACTTTACCGACGAGGAACTGCTCAGTCAGATCGATGCAGTTGTCCCCGAGGAAGAGGTTGCAGAAACAAAAGAAACCGCGGTATAAAGGACGTTAACAGGCCTGAATACGGGCAAAATACTGAACCGGGAGGTGACAGCGGATGAGTGATAAACATACATTCAAACCGAAAGTGGTCGGCTTCGTATGCCAGTGGTGAGGATATGGAGCTGCGGACTTGGCTGGAGTTTCCAGGCTACAATACACAACTGAAATCAGGCTCATTCGGGTCATGTGCAGCGGACGGGTCGATCTGGCCCATCTGTTCAGAGCTTTTTCAAACGGAATGGACGGGGTTTTGATCGGCGGGTGCCGGCTGAAAGAATGCAACTACATTACCCACGGAAATTACCATGTCCTGAACCTGGTCCTTTTGAGCAGGAGAATTATGAAATACATCGGCCTGAACCCCGACCGGTTAAGGATTGAGTTTATGTCATCAGGAGAGGGGAACCTTTTTGCAAAAGTTGTCGATGATTTTGTCGCCACGGTCAGGGAAGCGGGTCCGCTCGGCATCAGCGAAGGACTTAACCCCGAAACCCTGCGCCTAAATTTAAAAGCTGTTTACAAGCTCATTCCTTATTTCAGGCTGGTGGAAAGCGAAAGGTTGAGGGGCCATTTTGAAACCCGGGAGCAGTTTGAAGCATTCTATGCCGGCGAAGAATTTGAACGGCTTTTTAAAGAGTTGATCGCCGACAAGTTGGCCATCAGCCAGATCATAGCCTTGCTGCAGAAAAAACCGCTTTCGACCGGGGAAATATCGGAAGTGCTTGGTCTGTCGCCCTCCGACATATCCAAACACCTGAACAATTCCGCCAGGCAGGGGCTGGTCAGATATGAGGAAGAGGAAAAACGCTTTGCCCTGGCTTAAAACAAAAAAGCAAAACCCTGCCCGGGATAAAGGAGGATACCGGTAAAACAGCCATGGATATCGAAAAAGTTGATCAAATTATAGACAAACACAACAGTGAGGCCAGCTCGCTGATCCAGGTTCTGCTGGAAATCCAAAGCGAAAACCGCTGGCTGCCCCGGCAGATCCTGGAAAGAATCAGCGAAAAACTGGAAGTGCCTTTGAGCCGAATCCAGCATATAGCCACATTTTACAAGGCTTTCAGCCTGATTCCCAAGGGGCGCCACGAAGTACACATCTGTATGGGCACCGCCTGCCATGTCCGGGGTGCGCAAAATGTCCTTACTGCGGTTGAAGACTACACCGGCATTAAGCCCGGCGAAACAGACCTTGATTTGAAATTTAGCCTGGAAACAGTAAACTGCCTCGGCTGCTGCGCTCTCGGACCGGTAATGGAAGTCGACGGGCAGATCCACGGTAAAATATCGCCGGCAGAAACTGCAGACGCCTTAAAAAAATATGAGTGAGGTAAGATTATGCCAAAGCTGAATTCATCTGCCGAACTGGAAAAACTGAGAGATGAAATTTTATCAAACAGGGATTCCGACCAGCGGATCATAACCCTTTGTTCCGGCACAGCCTGCCATGCCACCGGCAGCCGGTCGGTTGCTGCAGCCATCGAGGAAGAGCTGGAAAAACAGGGCCTAAAAGATCAGGTCATAGTCCGCAAAACCGGCTGTCACGGTTTTTGTGAAAGGGGCCCGATCATTGTCCTCTATCCCGAAGGCATCTGCTATCTCCAGATCGAGCCGGAGAACATCCCTGAAATAGTTTCTCAAACCATCAAGGAAAACAAGATCCTGGAACACTTGCTTTATATTGATCCCTCCAGTGATGAAAAAATAACCAGGGAAGATGAGATCCCCTTTTATAAAAATCAGCAGAGGCTTTTATTCGGCGCCAACCTCCAAATTGATCCCAAGAGTATCGAAGATTACCTGGCTTTAGGCGGTTATAAAGCCCTGGCCAGAGCCCTGCTGAAGATGGATCCCGGGCAGGCCCTGGAAGAAGTAAAAAAGGCCAACTTAAGGGGTCGGGGCGGAGGCGGCTTTCCGGCGGGCATTAAATGGGAAGGATCCCGCAGTGCGCCGGAGGATACAAAATACGTCATTGTCAACGCCGATGAAGGCGACCCCGGAGCCTACATGGACCGAAGCCTGCTCGAAGGAAACCCCCACTCGGTCCTGGAAGGCCTTGCTATCGGGGCTTACACGATCGGGGCCAGGGAAGGGTTTATCTACGTCCGGCAGGAATACCCCCTGGCGGTGGACAATATCAATACGGCGATCAAGCAGGCAGAAGAATACGGTTTTCTCGGAGAAAACATCCTCGGCTCGGACTTTAGCTTTACGGTAAAAGTCCACCAGGGAGCGGGAGCTTTCGTCTGCGGTGAATCAACCGCTTTGATGACGGCACTTGAAGGAAGGGCCGGTGAACCGAGGCCCAAATACATCCGCTCCAATATCAAGGGCCTTTGGGATAAACCCACCGTCCTCAACAACGTCGAAACCTGGGCCAATGTCCCCCTGATAATCAACAACGGCGCCGAGTGGTTTGAAAAGTACGGGACTGAAACCAGCAAGGGAACCAAGATTTTCTCCCTGGTGGGCAAAATTAACAATACCGGGTTAGTGGAAGTCCCCATGGGCATGACTTTAAGGGACATCATCTTCAAGGTCGGCGGCGGGATCCGGGGCGGTAAAAAATTCAAAGCAGTACAGACCGGCGGTCCTTCCGGGGGATGCCTGCCCGAACACCTGCTCGACCTGCAGGTTGGCTTTGACGAGTTAACAAAAGCCGGTTCGATGATGGGCTCCGGCGGGATGATCGCCATGGATGAAGATACCTGCATGGTCGACGTGGCCAGGTACTTCCTTGATTTTTTAACCGATGAATCCTGTGGGAAATGCGTGCCCTGCCGGGAAGGGGTTAAACAAATGCTTAAAATCCTGACCAACATTACCGAAGGCCGGGGCCAGGAAGGCGACCTGGAACTGCTGGAAGAGCTGGGCCAGGTGGCCAAAGAAGTCTCACTTTGCGCCCTGGGGCAGACCGCACCCAACCCCTTCCTCAGCACTTTACAGTATTTCCGCGATGAATACGAAGCCCATATCAGCGGGAAAAGGTGCCCGGCCCTGTACTGCAAGGACCTGATCGCCTATTATATCGATCCGGAAGAATGCCAGGCCTGCCAGGCTTGCCTGAAAAAATGCCCCTCCGATGCCATCATCGGAGGCAAAAAAACCATTCACGTTATCGACCAGGAAAAATGCACCAAGTGCAACACCTGCTATGATGTCTGTCCTTCCCGTTTCAGCGCGGTGAAAAAGATTTCCGGGGAACCCGTTCCGCCAGCTATTCCCGAAGAAGAAAGAACCATTACCAGGGGGAGTAAAGAAAAATGAGCAAAGTCCTGTTGAAAATCGACGGCAAAGAAGTCGAAGCAGAAGAAGGAATGACTGTCCTGGAAACGGCGCAGGACGAGGGGATCGGGATCCCCACCCTGTGTCACCATAAAAAACTAGAGCCATATGGGGCATGCCGGATTTGCACGGTTGAAGCGGAAAAAAACGGCCGCTCGAAACTTGTCGTTTCCTGCGTCTATCCTGTGGAGAAAGACCTGGAGGTAACTACCAGGTCGGAAAAGATTGACCGGATCCGCAGGAAGATCCTGGAACTGCTCCTGTCCCATGCCCCCGACTCCGACCAGCTTCGAAAACTGGCCGAAGAATACGGGGCCAATAAAGACCGCTTCGAAAAAGAGCCTTCGTTCTGCATTCACTGCGGCCTGTGCGTGCGCTACTGCGCCGAAGTAAAGGGCAAGTTTGCAGTTGGTTTTATCAACAGGGGATCAAGGCGGGAAATAAATTTTATCCCGGAGCTGGCCGCAACCGAATGCTGGAACTGCAAAGAATGTTTCCCGCTTTGTCCGACTTCAGCCCTCCAGGCCGCCTATATGTTCACTGAAGCCCAGATTTCTGAAACTCCTGTTTTTGAAGCCGATTCGAAGTAAAGTTATAGGTGAGGCTATTTTTCCTGGAAAGCAAGCTCGATCATATAGACCCCGGAAGAAAATTTCTTCTCCACAATATGACCGGTTTTTTCCAGCAGGTGCAGGATATGCTTATTGTCCGGCAATATTTCTGCTGTAAAACCGGTCAACCCCTGTTTTTGAGCAATATTGGCCAAATAAGACAAAAGCTCGGAACCAAGGCCCCGGCCCTGGTAATCATCCCTGATCACCAGCGCTACCTGGGCGGTCAGGCTTCCCTCGAGCACCACGTACTGCCCCACCCCGATTACTACTTCAGCTCCTTCATGCTCAATTGTAGCCAGGATCACCATCTCCCGGGTGTAATCGACAACCAGGAACAGATCCTGAAGCATCTCGCGGGGCATATCTTCACGCCGGGACAAAAAGCGGTTATACCTGGTTTCTTCCGATAAGTTGTAAAAGAAATCCTTCAGGATGGGTTCATCGCTAATTTTCACCGGGCGCATGAAAAATTCAAGGCCCGCTTTAGTCGTTCTTCGCGTTTCCAGGTCGGCGGGATACTTGCCTTTTTCCCCGGGCATATAAGCCTGATCTTTGTATATTAAAGCAGCCTCTTTAGCTTCCTCGATCAACCAGGGTTGGAAAGAAGGATGAGCAATGGATATTAAAGCCATAGCCCTCTCCCTGACATTCTTGCCGTGCAGGTAAGCGATGCCGTATTCTGTGACCACGTAGTGGATATCCCCCCGAGTCAGGGTCACCCCGGCCCCTTCTTTAAGGAAGGGGACGATCCTGGAAACAGCGCCGTCCTGGGTTGTCGAGGGCAAAGCCAGGATGCTCCTGCCCCTTTTTGCCAGCACCGCTCCGCGCATGAAATCGGCCTGTCCCCCTATTCCGCTGAAAAAATACCTGCCCAGCGATTCGGCGGTGGCCTGCCCGGTTAAATCTATTTCCAGGGCTGTATTTATGGCTACCATATTTTTATTCATGGCAATATTGATCGGGTCGTTGGTATAGTCTATAGCCCTGAATTCTATGGCCGGGTTGTCATCCAGGTAATGGTATGTGTCCCTGGTCCCAATACAAAAAGAAGCGACGGTTTTGTCCCGGTCGACAGTTTTCCTGGAATTGTTGACTACTCCCCTTTTCATCAGGTCAACGATTCCGTCACCCAGCAGCTCCGAATGAATGCCGAGATCCTTTTTGTTTCTAAGGTTGGAAAGGATTGCATTCGGCATCACCCCGTAACCGACCTGGATAGTATCTCCGTCATCAATGATCCTGGCCACGTATTCACCAATTCTATCGACCGCTTCCGGGGGCGCTTCGGGAGCTTCGTGTTCCAAAAGCGGCTCTTCATGAGGGACTACATAATCAACATCTTTAATATGAATAAACGTGTCCCCGTGAATCCGGGGCATTTCTGAATTTACCTGGACAATTACCAGGGAGGCATTTTCTACGGCGGTTTTTGTAATGTCAATGCTGATCCCCATGCTCATGAACCCGTGGTTATCCGGTGGAGATACCTGGACCAATGCAACATCGACTGGCACCAACCGGCGTTTAAACAGGTCCGGAATATCGGAAGCAAAAATGGGCGTGTAATCGGCAAGTCCTTTATTAACTGCTTCCCTGGCATTTTCAGCAATAAAGAAAGTGTTGTGGCGAAAATTTTTCCTGAATTTCCGGTCCGTATACGGAACAACTCCAAGGGTCCAAACATGCAGGATCTCGGCATCAAAAAAAGCCTTGGGATTTGATTCGACAAACTTGATCATGGCCTGGACCAGATACTGAGGTTCACCGCAGGCTGTACCGATAAATATCCTGTCCCCGGCATGGATGTTGCTAAATATTTCATCCTCATGCACAAACTTCTCCGGGTAGTTTTGCTTTGCTTCTTCCAGGAAGCTTATTCTTTGCCCGTCATCCTCCCTTTTTAGATCTTCCTTAGCCATCTCCCGGTTGTCCTGTTCCCTTGCATCCATCCACCATCACTCCTTGCCCTGCAGTAGGCCCGTTTCAAAGCTCGTTTTATAACCTGCCAACCCGGCCTTTGCTTACTGTTATTGTAACACAACGCCCACCGGACGAACCAAAATATAATGGCGGGACTTTCAAACCAGTTGTACATAAAGTATACTGAGTTTAAATTAATGGCCAGGTGAGGAGGAATTAACAACCGTGAATTACCACGAGATAGACCGCTCACAGGAACTACGTGAACGATACAAAGATGATTTATTTCCCTGGAAACTTGGGATCGAATTAGAGGATGTGCGGGCCGGATACGCCCGTGTAAGCATGGTAGTTGCACCGGATATGCATAATTTTAACAGTGTAACACACGGCGGGGCCCTTTTTACCCTGGCCGATACAGCTTTTGGCCTTGCTTCAAATACAAGGGGAACAGCCCTGGCCATGCACATAAGCATTAACTACATTAAAGGTACAGTCAGCGGTGACCGCTTGACCGCCATTGCTGAGGAAGAACACCTGACTCGCTCCACCGGTATTTACAGCATGACTGTATACAGAGGCGAAGACACGGTGGCCCTGTTAAGAGGAACCGTGTTTCGAAAATAAAGCCGAATTATAAAACCAGATTTCAGTTTCAAAAAGGCTATCCTGACGATGAAATTAGCCAGGGAACCGGCCAGCCGTCAAATCGTTCCAGGAGCGCTTAATGATTATCGCTCACAGAAAGGAGAGAAATGCAATCATGATCATGGAACTCAGCGGAAAAAAACCACAAATAGCACCAGGAGCTTTTATCGCTCCGACCGCTGCAATTATCGGCGATGTTGTAATTGAAGAAGGGGCCAGTATCTGGTTCGGAGCCGTCTTGAGAGGGGACTTCGGGAAAATATTCGTCGGCAAGGGAACCAGCATCCAGGACAATGTGGTTATCCATACCATGGCCGAAGGAGAGACCGTTATCGGTGACAAAGTTACCATTGCTCATGGTTCGGTCCTGCATAACTGTACCGTGCGCAGCGGAGCTATTATAGGCTTGAATGCCGTCCTCCTGGATTTCTGCGTAGTCGGCGAACAGGCAATGGTGGCTGCCGGCAGTGTAGTACCCGACAACATGGAAATCCCTCCCAGACACCTGGCCGCCGGAACTCCCGCTAAAGTAAAAAAGAAAATTGAGGGGACCTCGCTGATGTGGGTGGAATCAAGCGCCGGGTATTACCAGGAAATGGCTAATAATTACCTGGAACAGGGCATCGGCCGGGTAAACGGCTGATTGCAGCTGAAAAGGCCTTTTTACTCAACTTATTGCCTGCAACACCGGTTTTACAATACTCGAATAAGGTGGCCACGAATCCAGCCTGCCGCTATTGGCAAGGGCAATCCCGGGCCGACAATTAAAGATATCCTTGTTTATATTCAAAATTTACTGTATACTATGAATGGAAGCGTTAAACGCCTTAATAATAGGTTAGACGGAGATATTACCGAATATCAAGGCGATCAGCTGCCACCTGAAGACCTTTAGTTTCAAACGGGTGCTAAAAGCTATTAAACAATTCTTCATAACCTATTAATGAAAGGGTGTGGACCAGAGATGGATAAGATTTTACTGGCTACAGATGGATCCAAGCATTCCCAAAACACGATTGAGCAGGCTCAAAAGCTTGCCAAAAAGTTTAACGCTGAAGTGACCATTCTTTATGTCATCGAAGTAAATCCACAGCAGGGCTATGACTTCTTTGCTTCTTACCAAAAGAAAGAGCAGGAGCTGATCCATGCCGGCGAAAAAGTTTTGCAAAAAACAGCTGAAGCTTTTAAAGGAGAAGGAATCGAGATCAATACCAGGCTGGAAAAAGGAAATCCTGCCGATATTATCTGTGAGATAGCAGAAAAAGAAAACTATGAGCTTGTGATCTTAGGCGGCAGGGGCCTGGGCAAAATCAGCGGAGTCCTGCTGGGAAGCGTCAGCAATGCCGTAGCCAACTGCCTGAAGAATAATCTAATGATCGTTAAATAACCGGCAAAAATTCTTCTTGCGCCCACAGACCGGCCAGATCAGGTTCAGGTTCGATTATCGTTACCGTTCTAAGCAAAAATTGCCGGCAATAGGTGCAGGGAAAATCATACCGGGTTAAGCAAACCATCTAAAAAGCTAAAAATCAGAGAATCTCTGCAAAAATAAAACACGGACGCACCCTGAAACAGGGCTGCAACTCCGTGTTTTTCAATGCCCATTTCTCAGCTCTTATATCAATCAACTCTACACGCTAACTTTTACGACCATGGCCGCACCGGTATCTCCCGCTGCACAACCGGTAAACAAACCGTAACCCCCACCGGATAAAACCAACTCTTCAATCAGTTCAATAATGCACCGCCCGGCAGTCGGGCCCTGGGGATGGCCGAATATAATCGGGCTCCCATAGTTATTAAAACCCATTACATCCAGACTAAATTCATTGGCCATGTAAATATCATTAGCGGCAAATGGATTATGTGTTTTGATCACTTTGATATCTTTAATAGTCAGGCCCGCCTGATCCAGGGCCATTTTAGCGGAAGGAACCGGAGAAATCGCCATATGGGCCTTTGGGGCCCGGCTAAAACCGTAGGAAACAATCCCAATCTCGATCCCTGGATCTGCACTCATCTCACGGGCTTCTTCCCTGCCGGTTACTATCACCCCGCAGTTGCCGTCGGCCGGGTGCGTTTGTGAGCCGAAGGTATGGATCCCGTCCGGTAGCAGTGGTTTAAGCCTGGTGAGGCCCTCTTCCGTGGTCCGGGTAATGCCTTCATCAGCATCAAGCAGCCCTTTCTCCTTTCGGCTGATCGTGTATTCTACAGGAAACATATAGCGTTTCTGAAATTCGCGTTTGTTTTTTAAAGCATCCTGGTACTGTTCATACCGTTTAAGAGCCACTGCATCACATTGCTCCCTGGTAATATTGCCGGCCATCCGGACCACATTTTCCGCAGTCTGGATCATGGAAGTACCGCCCCAGGGATCTTTTCCAAAGTGATCCATAACCCAGTCTTCTGATATAACCTGCCCGCCCGGGCCAAAGGGGTTAGGCCAGACCGTGTGTGGCCCGTTGGAGGTGCGATCGACCATCAGGCAAAATACCGTCTTGTGCAAACCGGTTTCTACACCCATCGCGGCCATGTTTATACAGGTGGTTGACGTGGAGCAGGCCTGGGAAATATGGACAGCCGGGATTCGTTCCGCCCCCATCATTCCAGCCGCCCAGGGTGAAGAATAGAAAGTATAAGGCTGGCCGATTGTTTTACCAAATACCAGGTAATCAAAAATGCCGGGATCGATTTCTTTGTCCGCAAACCATCTTTTAGCTGTAGACGCACCCAGGACAATAGCGTTTTCATTAGCCAGATTTCCCTGCCACCGCGAAAACGGGGTGCTGTAATAACCTCGATAAGGAATAAAAGCTTTTGAATACATTTTTTGCCTCCTCTTGGCTAATTAATTTTATTTACCCTTTTTATTTACCCTATTGTTAACATTTAGTCTATTCACATATTTTTTTTCGCCATCCCCGCTCCTATTCCTGCTTTAATAAGAAAATATATTCCCTTTGGTTCATTTAGTCGAAACATTTTCCCGTTATTTTCATTCTTACCTAATCGCTTATGAGGCTTAAACTTCACCATCCGATGAATGTAAACGGTAATATGTATTTTAACGGGAGATCATTTAATGAAATCCAATTCGTATTAATATTTGCTCCTACAGTGCCAAACTACACCGGTTAAAAAGTTGCGCATTATTTAACAATATGATATATAATCGTATATAGTTATTTGAATAAAATTTTATTATTGATTATTAAAATAATTTGTGGTAGACTTGACTGTGTTATTATCAGAAATATTAGTGTATTGTGAGTTGCTTTGCTTGACAGGGTCAGGAACCTCATATATTCTACCTGCTCTTAGAACCGTAACTAAAGCATCATTTATATTTAATAATTATTGGCAGGTTGTAGAGATCAATCCTTAAAAGGGACATTTATCCTGAATCCATTAATTTTTTAAAAGAAGGTGGTTTTATAGAAAAATTATTAGTTAATATTGGCTGAAGGTTTTAAAAGTGATCGTAAACCAGTCTTACAATACCAGAAGGAGGGTCAAGTAAGTAATGAAAACCAAGCTTTTTTTGCTCATGCTAATTTTAGCCCTGGTGCTAGTGCCCGTTCTAAGCGGTTGCGAACCAGAAGAAGTACCGGTTGATGAACCTGAAGAACCGGTCGATGAACCTGAAGAACCGGTCGACGAACCTGAAGAAGAAGGTCAGAGTTTTACTCTTGAATTCGCCACTTTCTGGCCCGAAGGCGATTTCCAGGTAGCAGATGGCCATAAAAGCTGGGCCCAGGAAATCAAAGATCAGGTAGAAGCGGAAACTCCTCACACGATCGATTTTAACTGGCATTACGCCCAGGCGCTTCTTGAAATGCCCGAGATTTACGGGGGGGTTGCCGACGGGGTTGCCGATATTGGAACAACCTGCCCCGCTTATACACCAGGAGTCTTTCCCCTTACCGATGTTTTCGAACAACCCGGTTTTAATAACGATAACGCCCTGGTTGCTTCTGTGACCATGCACGAAGCCTGGAAGCAGTACGAACCGCTGCAGGAAGAGTACGCCGACGTCAAGATCATGCATTTCTGGGCCACCGGTCCCGGCGACTTTATGACCAACACCAGGGTCGAGACCATGGAAGACCTGGACGGCCTGGATATCCGGGCCGTCGGAGGGACAATACCCTGGGTAAGGGCCCTGGGGGCAAACCCGGTCTCATTTGGCATGGGAGCATCATATGAAAACATAGAGACCGGTGTTGTTGACGGGCTGCTGGCACCAACCGACACGCTCAAAGGCTTCCGCCTGGCAGAGGTAACAGAATATATTACCAAGAGTCCGCCAAGCTATAACATTATATTCATGAAAGTGATGAACTGGGATACCTGGGATGCATTACCCGAGTCAGTGCAGCATATTATTGATGAAGTCAACGAACAATATGTTTATGAATACGGTGAGCTGAGAACAGATCATACCGTTGAAGGCCAAAGGTTCGGTGTCGAAGAGCACGGCATGGAAGTAATCGAACTCGATGAAGACGAATGGCAGCGCTGGGTGGATCTAATCGACCCGCTCATGGAAGAATGGGTTGAAGAAGCAGAAGCAGCCGGCCTGCCCGGTCAGGAAGTTATGGATCTTGCCCTCGAACTTGATGCCAGGCACTCAGAAGATTACGGCGACTACGGCAACTAAACAAGAATTAACAAGCTGTTAACAGCCTTGCGCTGCAGCTGCCTGTAGAACTGAAAGAGAGGGCTTTCACTCTGTTCAGAGGATAAAACTCTGGAGAGGTGAATGCCCTCTCTAAACGAATCAGTAAATATAAAAAAGCCGACGACAGGGGGCAGTTATACTTGCTAAAAATGTTTGAACGATTCGTGCAAATACTGACCTGGCGGACCGCACAGATAGCTCAAATAGCAATGATCATTGTAATGGCAATTACCGTAACCAACGTTATTATCCGTATTCCTTGGAGGCCGATCGGCGGGGCCGTCGAACTGGTGGAAATGTCAGGCGCAGTCCTGCTCGGCCTGGGGGTAGCTTACACGGCATTGATGAAAGGCCACATCATGGTCGGAATCCTGGTGGAACGTTTTTCACCGCGGGTGCAGGGCTTCATTGAACTGGTTGTAAGCATTATCTCACTTTTCTTCTCTTACTTCCTGGCCAGAGAAATATTATTCTTCGCCTATGACAGGATGATGGCCGGGTATGAAACCGGTCATTTAAAGATACCTATTGCTCCTTCTATATACCTGGTTGCTTTTGGCTTGATCATGCTGGCCCTGGTACTGCTGCTGGATATGATCAAAGCTGCAATAATTGTTGCTAAGGGGAGTGAAAATCAATGAGCCCAATCCAAATCGGAATTGTTTCAATCTTGTTTGTGTTCGTCTTTCTGTTTGCCAGGATGCCCGTTGCTTACGTAATGCTGGTGGTGGGAATGACCGGGTTTGCCATTGTTAGAAATCCTGACGCCATGTTTTCACTTTCCAGCCAAACCATCTACAATACTTTCGCTTCCTATTCCCTGCTGGTTGTTCCCATGTTCGTCTGGATGGGCTATATTGCCTTTTACTCCGGGTTAAGTTCAAGAATTTACGATGCCACCTACAAGGTCATGGGCAACTTAAAAGCAGGCCTGCTATTGGCCACCATTGCCGCCTGCACCGCTTTCGGAGCCATCTGCGGATCGACAACAGCCACTGCGGCAACCATGAGTGCCGTGGCTCTCCCGGAAATGAAAAAATATAATTACGACCGCTCCATCTCCACGGCCACAATCGCAGCAGCCGCTATCCTGGGCGTAATGATCCCGCCCAGCGTAATTTTTATCCTGTATGGAGTTTCTGCCGGCGAATCTATCCGCCGGCTCTTTTTGGCCGGGATATTCCCCGGATTTCTTTTAATGGCCCTTTTTATGGCAGCAGCCTACCTGCAAACAATGCGTAACCCTGCCCTGGCACCGGCGGGAGAAAGTGTCCCCTGGGCAGATAAGCTAAAAGCAGTAGTTAGCGGAGGGGTAGAAGTCATTATTATCTTCATCGCCGTGATGGGGGGGCTTTTTGGCGGAGTTTTTACCCCCACCGAAGCCGGGGCGGTGGGGGTTTTTTCCACCCTGGTCGTGGCCCTGATCAGGCGTCAGCTGAGCTGGGAAGGCTTTAAAAATTCACTAACGGACTCTGTCCGTATTTCGGCAATGATCATGTTCCTTGTTGCCGCAGCGGCTATCTACGGCCGTTTCCTGGGCATAACAGGGTTACCAAGGGGGCTTGCTACCTGGGCGGTTGAACTGCCCCTTCCCCCCGTGGCCATCATATTTGTGATCCTGCTCATTTACCTGATCTTAGGGTTTTTCATTGATGCCCTGGCCCTGATCCTCCTCACGGTGCCCATTTTTTACCCGGTGGCGGTTGAGCTCGGCTTTGATCCGATCTGGTTCGGGGTAATCATCGTTCTGGCCCTGGGTATGGGCGTTATTACACCGCCAGTTGGAGCTAATGTTTATGTCGTAGCCGGGGTGGACAGGGAAACCCCGGTCATGGAAATTTTCCGGGGGGTAGGGTGGTACCTGGTGGCAATTATTCTATGTGCCACTCTTTTAACTGCCTTCCCCCAGATTGCCCTGTATCTGCCTGGTTTAATCAATTGATAAACTGAAAATCAGAGCCATAAACCTTTGTATAAATTACCTGCCTTATGCTTAAAGGAGCAAGCCGGAAGATTGTTTTATCCGGCTTGCTCCTTTTATACGATAATCCTATACTCTAGTTGTTGCCTGTATTGTCGTCGTTGAAATCACTTGGAACCGGTTTTTCTATAATAAACAGGCTGTCTTCGCTGTTCCTGCTCAATTTTACAGCCATTGATATAGCCTGGGTCCGGTTTTTGACCTGGAGTTTACGGTAAATATTGCGCAGGTGGGTTTTTACTGTATCAACCGCCAGGTTTGTTGCGGAGGAAATTTCTTTGTTGGTCAAACCCCGCACCAGGTGCCTTAAAATTTCCTGCTCCCGGGGAGTTAATTCGACTGGCTCTTCTTCTTTTTTTAGCGGCTTTATTTCTGTATGCTTTTTACTCAGGCGGGTGTAATCACTAACAATTTGCCTGAAGACAGACTGATCAATAATGGTTTCTCCGCCGTGCACCCTTTTAATGGTGTCAATCAAGTTCTGCCGGCTCACATGCTTAAGAATATAACCGGAAGCGCCGGCCTGCAAGGCCAGGCGGATCGATTCTGTATCTTCAAAGACAGTTAAAAAGATAATCTTAATACCCGGTTTTTGAGCCAGGATCTCCCTGGCCGACTCAATTCCGTTCACACCCTCCATTTTTATATCCATCAGGATAACATCCGGATCGAGCGAATGGGCTTTTTCCAGGGCCTCTTTGCTGTCTTCGCAGCTTCCGGCCACAATAATCTCTTCACTGTTGTCAAGCATGTTGGTTAAACCTTCTCTGACCATGGGATGGTCATCGACAATGAGTATGCTTATGGTCAATTTTCTTGCTCCTCTCCGGATGATGTTTTAGAGGGAATACTGACTTTAATTTTCGTGCCTTTGCCAGGTTGGGAATCAATTTTGCAATCTCCCTCCAGCAGCAGAGCCCGTTCCTGGATCCCGGCCAAGCCCAAACGATGCATGGGCTGGCTTTGATTATAGTTATTTTTAGTGATGCCAAATCCGTTGTCCTCGACAATCAGGCCCACATTTTCATCTTCAATATTAAGGCTGACCCTGACATTGGTAGCTCCGGCATGCTTGACTACGTTTGTCAGGGCTTCCTGCAGGATCCTGAACAAGGCCACCTCAGTTTTTGAATCCAACCTCTGTTTTTCACCGGAGATTTCCAGTTCAATGGGCAGATCGTATTTCTCAATTATGCTGTTTACATGAGCCTCAACAGCCGGAATCAGGCCGTAATTATCCAAAATAATGGGACGTAGATCATATAAGATCCGCCTGATCTCCTGGATCTGTTCATTTAGAACCCCCGTCAATTCCATTATCTCGCTATGCCAATTTTCCGGTTCCATCCCTTCAGATGAAGAAAGGCGCTGGAGGCGATACCAGATTGCGATCAGGGACTGGATTATTCCATCATGCAGGTCGGCGGCAATTATTTTACGTTCATCCTCCTGGGCGGTAATCAACTTGTTGACCAGCTGGTGCAAAAGCTGTTCCTTTTGCCCGAGCATATCGATCAACCTGGCGTTTTCTATGGCAACGGCAGTAGCCCGGGCAATGGCAAAAATAATTTCTACTTCTTCGCTGTCAAAGCCTTCCGCCTCCGGGGGGCGGTCAACCTGCATAATGCCAATGGTTTTACCCTTACTCATAATAGGGGCCAGCACGACCCATCCATAATTAAAATCTTCCACAATTTCCCTGGTCATCATTTTTTCACTGTTCCGGGGTGTTACCACCACCGGCTTTTCGGCATTGATTGCTTTTTTTATGGCCGGAAATGCCTTCCTACCTTTGAGAGCCTTAAATTTCCTTTTTAAAACCGGGTCGTAACTGCCCACCGCCACAGTGGGGATAAGAGTCTGATCCTCATCTTGGAGGAGGTAAATACAGCTCTTGGATGAAAATAGATCGGCAGTTAGCTGGGCCACAACATGAAGAACCTGCCTGATATCCAGGGTAGAACTGATCGTATTAACCATTTCCAGCCACACGGAAAGTTTCCTAAGGTGACGGTCTTTCTGCCTCTGGAAAAGGGATTCCTGGATAATATCGGCCATATGCCTCCCCAGGGAAGCAGCCTTGGCCAGCATGTATTCCCCAGTTTGGTAGTCGGTATTAAATATGCCGATTTCCATCATTCCCACCGGGTCCCCGGCTTTTAAAAATACCGGCAAATTAGTGGATATAACCGGCGAAAGAAGATCGAGCAGCTTTTTATTGCGCCTGTTTTCGGGGTCGGAAAGATAGTTGTTTAACTGGACACAGCGTTCCGGGTGGACGGCAACGCCGCTTCCATGATTTTTCTTTTCCTTGGAGGCATGCCAGCAAACAGGCACTTTTCCATCACGAAGAAGCATTAATGTAGCCCGGCAAAAATCAAAATTATCTACTGAAGCCTGCAAGGTACCCTGCAGGGAGGAATCCACCTGCTCAATCGAATCGAAATTAGGACTGACACGGCAGATGAGGATTAACTCCGGTTTATCCTTATACTCTCCTGCATGCCTGTTTTCACCTGTCAAGTGTACACCGCCTTTAATAGGGACCGGTTGTATAAATAATAAAGTTCATACCATACATACATTCATTATATGCCAGTATAAAACCTGCCATTTCGCTCTAATCTTTAGAATTAACCTGCTCCTTTCACTGCCTGCCGGAAATCTGCGAAGGAAACTTTAAAAATTTCATTAAACTGTTTTTTTAATTTTATCTTTTCCTTTTCATGCAGTCAACACAGGGCTTCACTTAGGGGTTCATCCTTAGGGGTTAGCCCCGATTTCATACTTTTTAACCTTGTTTCCATGCTTTTTAGGGATTTTTTTAGTACTTGTTTTTATTTAAACTTAAATAAAGTGCCAATAGTATAAACAAATTTACTGCAACCTTTTCATTCAGTGGCAAAGCAGGAATATTTTAAATCAAAAACTGTACAGCCATTATCAGCAGGAGGTGTTTAATTACGTGCGCTTAAAGGGCAACGTGGCAATCGTAACCGGTGCCAGCAAAGGCATTGGCGAAGCGGTTTCTTTGGCCCTGGCCGGAGAAGGTGCTGACCTGGTCCTGGCCAGCCGAAGCATAAAAGAAGAAGATCCGGTGGTCCATAAAATAAGAAAAATGGGCCGCCGGGTCCTGGTCAGGCAGGTTGATGTTGGAAACAGCGGCCAGGTTTTTGACATGGTCAGGAACACGATGGATGAATACGGGCATATTGATGTGCTTTTCAATAATGCCGGTATTTTTAAACCGGCTATGCTCTGGAAGATGTCCCTGGATCAGTGGGACGAAGTTTTAAGAATCAACCTCAGTGGAACTTTTTACTGTCTTCAGGCCGTTGCAAAGCCGATGATCGAACAAAAAAAAGGTTCAATCATCAACGTAACTTCTTCAGCCGGCCTGATAGGAACCATCGGGCAGGTCAATTACACGGCGGCCAAGGGAGGGGTTCATGCCCTGACCAAATCAGCCGCCAAAGAACTGGCCCGCCACAATATCCGGGTTAATACAATCGCCCCGCTGGCAGAAACCGACATGACCCAGGTTATCGCCTCCGATCCAAAGTTTAAAGAAAAGTATCTGGAACGGATCCCCCTGGGTCGCTTCGGAAAACCGGAAGAAATCGGACCGGCAGTTGTATTCCTGGCTTCGGATGACTCGAGCTATATTACCGGCCAAACTCTGTGCATTGACGGTGGAATGATTATGCTTTAACAGCCGGGATACATTATGAAATGAAGCGGCTGCTAAAGCTGTTGTGGTATTGTTTGATCGTGAGGAATGACTAGCCAAGGAGGAATACCCATGCCTAAAGATGTGGCCATTATCGGCGTAGGACAAAGCAATTTTGTCAGGGGCTATGAAGGATCGATCAGGGAACTTTCTTTTGAAGCTTACAGGGAGGCGATGCAGGATGCCGGCATCACATCTGAAAATATCGATGCCTCGATCATCTGTTCCGCTCCTGAATATGACAAACAGCGCAGCCCTTCTGGCCTGATCGCAGAATATTTGGGGTTGAACCCCCAGCCTACTTTTGCCGTTGAAAGTGTATGTTCATCAAGCACTACCGGACTCAAAACCGCTTACGGCCTGATTAAAAGCGGCCTGCACCAGGCAGTGGCAATAGTCGGATTCCAAAAAATGTCGGAAATATCCTCCGCCGATTCCCAGGAAAGGATGGGACGTGGTGCGGATATAATGTGGGAATCTCCATTTGGAACCACTATGCCTGCTTATTACGCCATGCACGCCAGGACTCATTTTGACACCTACGGCACCACTGAAGAAGACCTGGCCCTGATCAGGATCAAGTCGGCCAGGTACGGGCAGCTTAACGAAAAAGCAGTTTACAGGAAAGACCTGACTATGGAAAAAATCATGGAAAGTAATTATGTCTCCAGCCCCCTGAAACGATTTGACTGCTGTGCCAACGCCGACGGTTCCTCCTGTATCATAATGGCCTCTGCCGAAAAAGCAAGAGAACTGTCAGTTCAACCCGTCTGGATCCTGGGCCTGGGTTCTGCCACCGCTTCCTACAGCATTACCGGCAGGAAGGCCTATGAAGGCCTGGAAAGCGCCCGCGGAGCTGCCCGCCAGGCCTACGAAATGGCTTCAGTTAAGCCGGATGATATCGATGTGGCTGAAGTGCACGATTGTTTTACCATCGCTGAACTAATGGCTTACGAAAACCTGGGATTTGCCAGTCCCGGCCGAGGGGTGGATTTGATTCGCAACAAAGAAACATACCTGAAAGGAAAAATTCCGGTAAATGTGGACGGAGGCCTTTTATCGAAAGGCCATCCGATCGGCGCTACCGGTGGTTCCCAGGTCAGGACTATTGTCCAGCAACTGCGGGGAGAATCAGGAGAAATACAGGTTCCCGGGGCAAAAATCGGCCTGGTCCATAATATCGGTGGGGTAGGCATCTATGCTAATGTAATTATCATGGGATCATAACTTGAAGGAGATATGTCCAGGTGAAAGCACCAATTATTGATTTTCACATCCATCCAGTCGTTTACGATCAGTTTTACGTCGAAACTGCCCTGAACTGGATCAAGGAGATGCACGCCGATAAAAACTGGGACCGATTTTACCGGGATTTATCCGACCCGGATTATTTTTACAGCTACCTGCAGAATCATGGTATTGACTACGGAGTGGTGATGGCGGAAATATCGCCGATGGTAACCGGCATTTGCACCAACGAATACGTACAACGGTTCTGCCGGGATAAAGAAGGGCTGATCCCCTTTGCCAGCATCAATCCCAGCCTGACCGTCAATACCGGCCGAGAATTAGAACGCCTGGTTAAAGAAGGCTTCAGGGGGGTAAAGCTTTATCCTACTTACCAGCACTGTTACCCCAATGATCGCAAGTTATACCCGCTCTACAGGCAGGCCGAAGAGATGCAGGTTCCGGTTATGGTTCATACCGGCACTTCGATTTTTAAAGGATCCAAACTGAAATACGGCGATCCACTTTACCTTGACGAAGTGGCGGTAGACTTCCCCGAGTTAACAATAATCCTGGTCCACAGTGGAAGGGGATTCTGGTATGAACGGGCTTTTGTCCTGGCCAGGCTTCACGAAAATGTATATATGGAAATAGCCGGGTTGCCGCCCCGTAAACTGCTTGATTATTTCCCGGAGATGGAGAGGGTTGCTGACAAAGTCCTGTTTGGAACGGACTGGCCCGGCATTAAAAACCCGGGTGCCAACATTAAAACCATTCAAAATCTGCCCTTAAGTGAAAGCAGCATCCAGAAAATCCTGGGCGGCAATGCAGCCAGGTTGTTGGGTCTTCCGGTGAAAAAGCCGAAACAAAGAAACAACTGAAATTAAATATAAGGAAAAGAAGGAAAAGAAGGAAAGTTTTTTTCTATGTTGAATCAAGAATATTGTAACTATATTGTGGAGGTGCCGTTAAAATGACAAAGTTCAATCCCCTAAATATCCTGGTTGCCCTGCAGCCCGGACTGGGCAACCCTGAAGAGTATAAGGAAATCATAGAAAAAAAGTTCCCTAAAAAAACAGCAAAAAGGGAAATCCGGGTCAGGCTGATCCAGGACGGGTCTGCCGAATCAATTCCAGATGAATACCTGGACACTCATATTGTCGGGTCGGGAGTAATTGTAGAAAGAGTCCCTGAAATGAAAGATCTGCAGTGGATAATGTCTCTCAGCGCCGGAATTGATCACTGGGCCATGTGGGGCAAGGTCCCTCCCCATGTCCCTCTGACCTGCCTTCCCGGCGGTTCGGGTATTCCGGTCTCCGAATTTGTGCTCGGCCTGATGCTAAACCTGGCCAAAAAATATAACCAGCTCTGGGATCAGCAAAAGGAAAAGAAATTTATTCGGGTCCGGGGGGAAGAACTTTACGGAAAAACGATTGGTATCGTCGGCCTGGGCGGTATCGGCCGGCAGATTGCCAAGCGGGCCAAGGGGTTCGATATGCGCGTAATCGGCACCGACATTATGAAGATGGACATCCCTAATGTCGATCAATTGTATTTAAACGACCAGGTAGACGAAGTCATCCGGCAGGCTGATTATCTTGTCCTGTCCTGCCCGCTCACCGATCAAACAGAGGGGATCATGAATGAAAGGACCTTCAAACTGATGAAAGACTCAGCATACCTGATCAACTGCGCCCGAGGAGCTTTAATTGTCAAAGAAGATTTAATCAGGGCTTTAAATAAAGGCTGGATTGCCGGTGCTGCCAATGACACCCACTGGATTAAAAAGCCCCTTCCTTCTTACCTGCCCCCGGAAGACGAACTGTGGGATTGCAACAATATATTGATCACCCCTCACATTTCAAGCTGGACCGATCAATATGCACCCAGGTTTGGGGGGGCCTTTGTCGATAATATTGAGCGTTACTTAAACGGGGAGCCGCTTCAGAACGTAGTGCCCGGATTTGAAGGGGATCCGCAGTGGCTGAAACAATAAAACTTTACTGCTTCATCCTGCTATAAAGGAGAGATCCGTCAATTAAAACTGAATTAATCGCGCCATTTGAAAATGCCCTTAAAAACCGGACCGAAGAAGCAAAACAGTGGAAAAATGAAAACGGAGGACAAGTGATCGGCTTTCTTTTAACCGACGTCCCCGAAGAACTAATCCATGCCGCCGGTTTTTTCCCGTATGGAATCATCGGCGGGAGTCGGAACCTGGAAGAAGCCAACACCCACCTCCAGGCCTGGGCCTGCTCTTATTCCAGGAGCGCACTGGCCCGCGCCCTGGAAGGGGAGCTGGATTTCCTGGACGGGCTGATCATACCTCAAACCTGCGACACGATGCGAATGCTTCTTGACCTGTGGGAACACGTCCGACCTCTGCCGTACATGGATAACTTTCGCCTGCCCAGACAGGTAAACCGGCCCAGCGCCGGGAGATATCTCCTCGGGGAACTGGAAAGGATCAAAAAAGGGTTGGAAGACTTCAGCGGCGCTGCTCTAGACAATGAAATAATTACCGAGAGCATAAAATTATACAACCATAACCGGCAGCTGCTGCGCAGGATAGACGCTCTGCATGCCAGGTATCCTAATCAGCTCAGTTCCCGCCAGCTTTATACCCTGATTAATGGTTCCATGATCATGCCCAGGAACAAAGTTAACCGGTTACTGCAGGCCGTTGTTGGAGAGCTGGAACAGAATCTCGGCCCTCAAGAAAATGGCGGGCTGGTGCGGCTTTTGATGTCGGGCACTTTGCTGGAGCCGTTTGAAGTCCTCGATTATATTGAAGAATTCGGAGGCACAGTAGTTGCAGACGACTTCCAGAATGGCTACCGCTATATCGAAGCGGATGTGGATACTGATAAAGAGCCGTTGGAAGCGCTGGCGGAACGGCAGTTAAGGCGAATACCTTCGGCCGCATTCGACCTGGAATATAACCCCAGGAGATTTTTTCTAACCGATCTGGCCAGAAAAAAAGAAGCCGGGGGAGCATTATTCCTCCATCTCACCTTTTGTGAACCGGAAAACTTTGACTGTTATGACAACCTGAAAGCCATGCAGGAGCAGGGCTTTCCAGCCATGCGCATTGAAACCCAATTCGGAGGAGCAGGCCTGGGCCAAATCCGGACCAGGATCAACGCTTTCATGGAAATGGTTGGAGGTGTAAGCAAGTGACCGAAAAAAATGTATTCAAAACCGCCGGACTGATGAAAGAGATGATGAAGAAGTACAACGAAGCCGGCCGGAAAGCAAAAGACGATGGAAGATTGGTGGCCTGGGTTACTGCCGTATTTCCGGTAGAACTTATTTACGCCGCCGGCCTTTTCCCCTACTACCCGGAAAATTTCGGCGCCGTAGCCGCAGCCAGGAAAGTGGCCCACGAGCTGTCAGCTGCTGCAGAAGAGAAGGGGTACGCCCGTGATTTGTGCGGTTATGCCCGCTGCGGAATAGGAGATGCCTACTCGGAAGAACATCCGGTGGGCAAAATTCTTGAACCCGACCTGCTTTTTTGCTGCAACACCCAGTGCGGGAGCCTGTCAAAATGGTTTGAAGTAGCAGGAAGGTACTATCAATCCCCCTATTTTCTGCTTGATTCTCCCAGGGTGGGCCTGGAAACAGATCAGCTTTGTATAGAATACTTTGTTGAACAGCTGCATGAAATGATTGAATTCATTGAAAAACAGACCGGCCAACCTTTTGACTATGATCGCTTGAGAGAAGTGTTAAACCTTTCCAACGAAGCCTGCCAGCTTTGGAACGAGGTGCTTGATTCAGCCGCCTTGAAACCCGCTCCCTTTGGGTTCTTCGATGCCTGCTTCCACATGGCCCCCATTGTCACCCTGAGGGGAACCCGGGACGCAGTAAATTATTACCAGGCTCTTAAAAAGGAAATAGACGAACGAATCGAGAATGGAATAACGGCCATACCGGAAGAGCGGCACAAGATTTATTTTGACCATATCCCCTGTTGGCCAAAATTGCGCTGGTTTTCAGATCTTTTTGCTTCACGGGGAGCGCTGGTTGTAGCTTCACAGTATACCCATTCCTGGGCTTACTCCTTCGACCTTGAACGCCCTCTGGAAAGCCTGGCTGAAAACTATACCCATGAATTCGTAAACCGCTGCTTTGAATACCGGGTCCAGCGAAAAATCAGCTTTATGGAAAAATACAATGTTGACGGGTTTGTCCTTTTTTCCAACCGCAGCTGTAAACCCAATGCTTTTGGCCTTTACGCCAAAAGTAAATTGATCAGGGAAAAAACCGGGCTTCCCGGAGTTGTGTTTGAAGCGGATATGGCAGATCTGCGCTTGTTTTCCGAAGACCAGGTTTTAGCAAAGCTGGAACCATTCTTCGAACAATTAAATTGAATTTAGACTAACAAGGAGGGTTAGCATTGAAAAAATTAATGACCGGAAATGAGGCTTTCGCTTACGGATCCTACCTGCACGGGGTGCGGTTCGCAGCCGCCTACCCCGGAACTCCAAGCTCGGAAATACTGAGCAATTATGCCAGGTACCCGGGAATTTTCGCTGAATGGTCTCCCAATGAAAAAGTGGCCCTTGATGCAGCCATCGGAGCAGCTTATGCCGGCACCAGGGCTATGAGTTCCATGAAGCATGTCGGTATGAATGTGGCGGCGGACTCCCTGTTCTATGCCGTTTACACCGGCTTAAAAGCAGGCCTAGTTATTATCTGCGCAGATGATCCCAATATGCACAGCTCCCAGAATGAGCAGGATAACCGCAATTACGCCAAGTTCGCCAAGTGCCCCATGCTTGAGCCATCGGACAGTGAGGAAGCCAAGCAGTTCGTGGGCACAGCTCTTGACATGAGTGAGCAGTTTGACACCCCGGTTATAGTCCGCAGCGTGACTCGACTGTCTCATTCATCCACACCGGTGGAAGTTACCGATCAAGAACCGCCGCCGCCGGAGGAACCGCCGGTTTATGAAAGGGATGCCCAGAAATTTGTTATGGTCCCCGCCAATGCCAGGCGCCGCCATCCGGTGGTCGAAGAACGGTTAAAACAGCTGGCCGAGTTTGCCGAATCCACTCCAATCAACTACATTGAGTCAGGCGACAGCAAACTGGGCATTGTCAGCGCCGGGGTATGCTATCACTATGCCAGGGAAGTATTTCCCGATGCCACTTTCCTTAAACTGGGTATGGTTTATCCCCTGCCCGAAAAACTGATTCATAAATTTGCGGAACAGGTGGATAAAATCATCGTCGTAGAAGAACTCGATCCTTTCCTGGAAGAACGGTTGAAGCTGATGGGCATTGAAGTGCAGGGCAAGGATATCTTCCCCATGATCGGCGAATTCAGCCCTTCCCTGATACGCAGCAGTGCCGTCCAAGCCGGCCTGATCGAAGCACCAGAAGCCCTACCCGAAATAAAAAGCAATCTGGAGCGCCCCATCAGGCCGCCGATGCTATGTCCCGGATGCGGACACCGGGCTCTTTTCCACGTCCTCAGGGAAAACGGTGTCCTGGTTACCGGCGACATCGGCTGTTATACCCTGGCCTTTGCCCCCCCTCTTAACGCCATGCACACCACCGGCTGCATGGGAGCCAGCATCGGCGTAGCGCACGGTATCAATAAGGCCGGCGTAAAAGATGATGTAGCTGCCGTCCTGGGAGACTCTACATTCCTGCATTCCGGGATCCACCCCGTAATCGATGTTCTCTACAACCAGGGCTCCACCACCACGATCATCTCGGACAACAATGCCACGGCCATGACCGGTTTCCAGGAACACCCGGGAACCGGTAAAACAGTCCAGGATAGGGAAACCAAGGTGGTGGACCCGGAAAAACTGGTCCGCGGTATCGGGTATGAAAAAGTAGACATTTGCGATCCTTACGACATCGACAAAATGGAAAAAATCCTGCAGGACCACCTCAAAAGCGAAGAGCCGTCAGTCATTATCGCCAGGCACCCCTGCGTGCTGAGCACCAGGGAAAAACATACTCCGCCCGAGGTGGATCCTGAAATCTGCATCAACTGCGGCGTCTGCCTGGATATCGGGTGCTCACCCCTGGTTCAAGAGGAAGACCATGTCCGGATCGATACCCTGTTATGCAACGGCTGCGGCCTTTGTGTAAAAGTATGTCCCCAGGAGGCCATAATCGAAAAGTAAATTGAAGCAGCCTAAATTAATATTAGAGGGAGGCACGAAAACATGAAAAACATAGACTTTCTAATGGCAGGGGTCGGTGGTCAGGGCACCATCCTGGCCAGCAACATCCTGGCCGAGGTAGGGCTGCAGCTTGGGTATGATGTAAAAAAAGCCGAAGTGCACGGGATGGCCCAGAGGGGCGGCCAGGTAGACAGCCATATTCGCTGGGGAGACAAAGTTTATTCTCCCCTGGTCGAGGAAAACAACGCCGATTACCTGATTGGTTTTGAAATGCTGGAAGCAGCCCGCTTTCCTCATTTCTTAAAAGAGAATTCTTTGGCCCTGGTAAACGATTACCGGATCAACCCACCCCTGGTTAACCTGGGCAAAGCTGCTTATCCATCAAAAAAAGAGATTGAAGCCCTGATCCTGGAAAGGGCCGGTAAAGTCCTCTGGATAGAAGGAACTGGAATTGCCAAGAATTTAGGCAACCCGGCCATGGTGGGTGTAGTTATGCTCGGCGCCCTTTCCACCCTGATCGGCGGGGATAAGGAAGCATGGCTCGATGTAGTCGGGCGGATGGTGCCGCAAAAATTTGTGGAACTTAATAAAGAAGCCTTCAATGCGGGATGTGAAGTAACCGCTTAAAGCGAGCCAGCGCAACAGTTCTGTTTAGGTTAAATGATTGGAGTTTTCAGTTGGCGGGTTTCACGGCTATAAGAGCCATATCCGGCAGCCCGCTAACTGAGCTAGTTAAAACAAAAGGAGGGAATAAGGTGAATTTTGCTTCTTACGGTATTATTAATGCCCACAAATATCCGGAGAAGGATTTCCTAATTGAGTGTAGCCCATCTAAAAATCAGCGCCGGGTGCTTACCTGGGAAGAATTCAATGATCAGGCCAACCGTGTTGCCAACTATTTGAAAAACCAGTTGGGAATAAAAAAAGACGATTACATTTTGCACCTGCAGATGAACAGCCTTGAATGGATGGTAACCTACCACGCCATTCTCAGGACAGGGGCAGTAGCGGTCCCCCTCAACTTCCGTTTCGCCAGTTCGGATATCAAGTACGCAGCCGAGGCAAGCAATCCCAAAGCCTTTATCTTAAGCGACGGGTTCCTGGAAAAAGTAGAACCGATCCGGAATGAAATGAACACAATTGACTCGTATATCTGTATCGGCGATAACGTCACTGATGGTATGATCCCCTATGCCGAAATCCTGGAACACCCTGAAAACGATGATCTCCTGGTCAATGTCGACGAAAATGATGCCGCTGAACTAATGTTTACTTCAGGGACTACCGGACCGCCCAAGCCGGTCTGCCAGGCCCACAAAACTTTATACGAAATCGGGCTCGGGAATGCCCTAACTTATTCGGAAGGACATGAAACAGTATACCTGGCCGCACACCCTCTATATCACAGCGGCAGCCTGTTCCTGTCATTCCCATCGTACCTGGCCGGCGGCAAGATTGTCCTGCTCCTTGAACTCAGCGATCCCAGATATTTGATTGAAACTATCGCCAATGAAAAGATCAACAATGGCTGGGTTACGGTTCCCACCATGTCCGACTCAATCAATGCTATCAAAAAAGGGCAGATTGATATTAACGATTTTGACCTCTCCCATGTAACCGGGAATATTGTCATCGGCGCCCAACCGGTTCCTTCAGCGCTGTTCAAAGATATGAAAAAACTGCTGCCCTTTAAAACCGGAAACATTTACGGGATCACCGAAGGCGGCGGAGGCGGCACCTTTAACCTGTATAATGAAGATGTCCTCGACCGCCCGGGATCCATCGGCAAACCTACTTTCAACGTATCTGCCCGCGTGGTCGACGATCACGGCAACGATGTTTCGGTGGGAGAAGTCGGTGAGCTGCTGTTAAAAGGCCCACGCAACATGAAAGAATATTTCAAGAACCCGGAAATGACCGCCCGGACCATTAAAGATGGTTGGCTGTACACCGGCGATTTGGTCCGGCAGGACGAAGACGGTTATGTTTACATTGCCGACCGGAAAAAAGACTTGATCATCAGGGGCGGTGAAAACATCTTCCCGGTAGAAATCGAAGATATTTTACGCCGCAATCCAAAAGTCGCCGACGTAGCAGTGATCGGCTACCCGCACGAACGCTACGTTGAAATAGCAATGGCTGTAATCCAGCTTTATCCGGAAGAATCAATGAATGAACAGGAAGTAATCGATTTCTGTAAAGAAGAAGGCCTGGCCCGGTACAAGTGGCCGGAAAAAATTGTTTTCGACCAGGTCATACGCAATGTTACCGGAAAAATAGACAAGCCCCGCCTGAGAGAAAAATATATCGACGAAAAGTAAACCTTATTAAATCCAAAACCAAGGGGACAGCAAATCGGGGCTGCATTAAATGCACCCCCGATTTTTTTAATATATCAATGTCCACCTGATACCCTAATACCCTTAACTGCCGGTGTTCCAGCTTCCATATTTTTCACGCAGGACCCGGTGCAGGATTTTTCCAGTAGCTGTAACCGGCATCTCATTTTCTTCAATAAAATCTATTGATTTAGGCCTTTTGTAACCGGCAATCTTATCCCGGCAGTAATCAATAATTTCCCTGGCAAGCTCTTCGCCCGGATCATAGCCCTCATGAGGAACAATAACCGCCTTCACCGCTTCACCCCACTTATCGTCGGGAACTCCAATCACAGCAATATTTTTAACAGCCGGGTGGCCGCCGACCACATTCTCCACCTCGGAAGGGTAAACATTTTCGCCCCCGGTGATGATCATATTCTGCTTTCGGTCCACCAGGTAATAATAGCCTTCTTCATCCCGGCGCGCCATGTCCCCCGCAGAACACCACTCCCCATGAAAAGCCGTTTCAGTTTTCTCTTCGTCCTTCCAGTATTCTTTGAAAACAATAGGCGAACGGCTGAAAAGCTCACCGACCTCTCCGTCAGGCACTTCCTCCCTGGTGATATCAAGCAATTTAATCCGGTCGGTACCGAATATTTCTCTGCCGATAGATCCAAGCTTGGTAAACTGTTCTTCCGGACGAAGGTAAGTGACCAGCCCGGCTTCGGTAGAGCCGTAAGCCTCCCATAGCTCCGCCGACTTGAAATAATCCATGATTGCCAGCTTCAGATCTTTCCTGGCCGGGGCGGATGATATCAACAGCTGCCTCATGCTGCTGACATCGTAATTCTGCTTAACTTCATCCGGCAAGCTGAGGATGGTTATGTAATGCGTTGGCACGAGTGAAGTATAAGTAATCTTATACTCGGACACTGTTTTTAAGAAATCTTCCGGATCGAAAGTGGCAACATTGTAAACCATGGCCGGCGCGGCAAGCAGAGTATAGGCGAAAGAATAGTAGATTGAATTGACATGACACATCGGCATAACCAGCAGTATTTTATCTTGCGATCTGACTCCCATGTTAACATTGCTCAGAACATACTGGGCCATATAACTTTCATGAGTTCTGACCGCACCCTTTGGTTTGCCGGTTGTCCCCGAAGTGTACATGATCGTCCAGATATCGGCCGCATCGACCATAACTGCCGGCTCACCGGGCTGACTGTGTTCAATAAACTCTTCGTAGTCAACAAAGCCTTCCGGTTTTTCACCATCACCGATACAAATAAAATTATCTTTGGGGACAGTTTTTAATTTACTGCTGATGCTGTTAACTCCTTCCACAAATGGAGTTTCGACAATAAAGGCTTTGCATTCGGCATGATTAACAATATACTCATATTCCCGCGGCGTCAGCCGGAACATAATCGGAACGGCGATCTGGCCTCCTTTGGCACAGGCTGCGTACATTTCCATCCATTCAGCCCGGTTATAGGCCAGTATTGCCACCCTGTCTCCGTAGCCTACCCCTTTTTCATGGAGTCCATTGGCTATGCGGCAGGCCCTGTCATTCCATTCCCTGAAAGTAAAGCTCTTGTTTTTATCCTGACAGCCTAAATGATCAGGATAATTAAAAGCATTGCTTTTAAGGAGAGTACCGACGTGCATCCATTTACTCACAGTCATTAAATTCCCACTCCTAATTAAAATTTTAAATCGATAAATACAGCAAAATGTATGAAAAATCTCTATCGTATATTAATATTTTCTATTCTTCATTATTAAACTTATCCCTTCCCTGTAGGCCCCTAAAGGCGGTGGTAACCCATTTATCACACTCTAATCAAAAAAATACCTCTTTTAGGTGATAGAAATATGCGCCCAAATTTAATAACATTAAATTTATAAGAAGAATTTTTTATCTTCCCTTGATATTGTATTTTCAAAAAACAGGCCGTGCTACCCTGAGGAGGAATTGACTTGATGACTTTTTTTGATGAAAAATGGGAAACCATGTCCCGGGATGAAATGCAGGAAGTCCAGTTTGAAAAGTTTAAAAAACAGGCCCACCAGGTGTATAAAAATCCCTTTATAAAAAGCCGGTTTGATGAAAAAGGTCTTCAGCCCGGAGATATTAAAAGCTGGAACGACATTAAAGAGGTCCCATTCATGTCTAAAAACGACTTGAGGGACAACTACCCCACCGGGCTGATATCCGGCAACTGGGAAGATGTGGTTCGGGTCCATATGACTTCAGGAACTACCGGTGTGCCTACACCCATGCCTTACAGTCAAAACGACCTCGACATCTGGACCGCCTGTATGGCCCGCAATTTTACCGCCGGAGGGCTAAAAAAAAGCGATATCATTCAGCAGTCTCACGGCTACGGCCTGTTTACAGGGGGATTTGGTTTTCATTACGGCCTGGAAACCGTCGGGGCAAAAATTATCCCTACCGGGGCCGGCGGCACAGAAAGACAGCTTCGCTTGATGAAGGAATGGGGAACTACCGTTTTTACCGGCACCCCCTCTTATGCTGTTTATATTGCGGAATTTGCCGCTGAAAAAGGAATCGACCCGGTAAAAGACCTAAAACTGCGCCTCGGCTTTCACGGCGGTGAACCCTGTTCGGATGAATTAAGAGAAAGAATTAATGAACGCCTCGGCTATAAAGCACACGGTGGCGGGATGAGGCGCTGTTACGGGCTTACAGAAATGGGCGGGCCAATTGCCATGGATTGCGAGCATGAATGTGGAATTCATATCTGGGGCGATCATTATCTGGTTGAAATCCTGGATCCTGAAACCATGGAACCGGCTAAAAAAGGAGAACCGGGTGAACTGGTGATCAGCAACCTCAGCTTCGAAGTAATGCCGTTACTACGCTATCGCACCGGGGATCATGTTATAGCCAGTTTTGAGGAATGCGCATGCAGCCGGACCCATCCCCGCATTACCACTTTCCTGGGCCGGCTCGACGACATGATCCTGGTCGGGGGCACCAATATCTTCCCCTGCCAGGTGGAATACATTCTGCTAAATCACGCTGAGCTGAGCGAAAACTGGCAGATCGTGGTAGGAGAGAAAAAAGGCCTCCATACCATGAAAATTGAAATCGAACCGGCCACCTGGACGGATGTTGATGAACATTTTATCGAAGCACTTGAAAAAGAACTTCATCAGCATCTGGCCAAGAAATGTGAAATCGAAATAAAACCGATCGGCAGCCTGCCTCGTTTTGAAGGAAAAGCTGTCCGGGTTATAGATCATAGGATTTAATTTCAGGGTCTTCAACCGAAGGTGTTAGCCCTGATTTCACCCTATTTTAACCTTGATTCCATGCTTTTAAGGGATTTTTTTAACAATTATCTTTCATTAAGCTTAAGGGGAAGGCTAAAAAGGGAAAACACAAGAGCAGCCGCTGTATTTCAATCTAAACAAACACAATTTCAGTATTTATTATCGATCCACCCGGCCAGTGATGAGCAGGCGGAAACTATACCACAATATATATCGGTCCCAGCGCCAAGTCAATAATTTAAGCACGGCAAAGCGGGCAGTTAGTTGCCGGAGGAGGTAAGCAAAATGGGCTTTGAACGTTTTGGAAGGTTGAGTTTTACATCGCAGACAAAAACAAACGATTTTATCGATTACCTGGAAAAAGGAGATCTTTATGCCACCCGGTGCGAACCGTGTGGTGTCACCTTCTTCCCACCGCGGGCAGATTGCTGCTCCTGCCTGGAAAATGATCTGGAGTGGGTCAAAATTAACCCGAAGGGCAAATTGATCAGTTTCACCAGGTCATACTTTGCTCCAACCGGATTTGAAGAAGACGTCCCTTACGTCCTGGCCGTAGCGGAATTTAACGGGACTAAGGTATTTGGCCGGGTCAGGAAAGGATTTACCGAAAAAGATTTATCGGCCGGGATGGAGATAACAGTAAAACCTATTACTTACCAGGACGGGCAAATCAGTTATGAGTTTGAACCGGTAGCTTAGGTAACCGGCTTTTTTGCTGATCTGAAAAAATTTATTTAAAAGGGCATGCCGTCAGTTAGGGGGTGAACAAACAGACTGGCTATTATAACCCGGCACCAAAACCGGGACAAATCCAAAGGGAATTAATAATATTTTAGAAGGAGGATTAGCATGGATCTTAACAAGTGGCCTCGCCAGGGAGGCATAGTCGATCACCAGCTTTATGGCGACGATTATTTTGGGACGGAGCCTCCCTGTGTCATGTACGAAAAGAAACCGGTTCTGGATTCAGAAGGCAAAGAAGTCGATGGCCTGTATACAGCCTGGGTAACTTTAAACAATCCCAAACAGCTCAACTCCTATACCACCAACATGGTTAAAGGAGTAATTGCAGGAATGCACAAAGCTTCTATGGACCGTTCCGTGGTGGCCGTAATCTTTACCGGAGCTGAAGACAGGGCTTTCTGCACCGGCGGCAATACCAAGGAGTACGCCGAATACTACAGCGGCAACCCCAGCGAATACGGCGCCTACATGGACCTTTTTAACGGAATGGTCGATTCCATCTTAATGTGTAAAAAACCGGTCATCTGCCGCGTAAACGGAATGCGGGTAGCCGGGGGGCAGGAAATAGGAATGGCCTGCGATATTACCATTTCTTCCGACCTGGCCATGTTCGGACAGGCCGGCCCCAGGCACGGTTCCGCCCCGGTAGGCGGCTCCACTGACTTTCTGCCCGTGTACCTGACCATGGAACAGGCCATGTGGAGCTGTATATCCTGTGAGCTGTGGAGTTCCTACAAGATGCTGTACTTAGGTTTAATCTCCAAGGTAGCCCCGGTCCTTAAAGTAAACGGCGAATTCGTTCGCAACCCCCTGGTTATCACCGACAAATATGTTGAAAACGGAGAAATTGTATACGGGGAACCGGCCAAACGCGAACAAAAAGACAAGGGCAAAGAAATGCTAAAGTCCGGTGAAACAGACTTCACCCTGCTGGACCAGGAAATTAATAAAGTAGTCTGGACGCTGAGCAACCTCTTCCCCAACTGCCTGATGATGTCCATTGACGGAATCCGGCAGAAGAAGAAGTTCTTCTGGGATCAGGCCAAGCTTCCCAGCCGCCACTGGCTGGCTGCCAACATGCAGACTGAAGCATACCTCGGCTTCAATGCCTTCAACACCAAGAAGCTCACCGGTCAGGATACGATCGATTTTATCAAGTACCGTCAGCTGCTTGCAGAAGCCCATCCTTTCGACCAGGATCTGGTCGATGCGGTAATGGGGGAAAAGCAGGAATAAAAGCCTGCTCAGTTTAAATTAACTGATTACTGTAAACTAAAAGGTGTTCCCGGAGACAGCGACATTACCATACAACTGCAGCCATGCCCGGGAACACCGCTCCTCCTTGCTCAAGCCTGCGGGAGGCAAAAAGAGGTGAATTATTTTGGCTTATAACTATCTCAATACCACAAGCGAAGACGGAGTTGCCACCATAACTCTTAACCATCCTCCACTTAATGTGTTGAATATAGAAATGATGGAGGAATTAATCCAGGCCTTGCATTGGGCCGGTGAACAACCCAACCCCGTCGTAGCAATCACAGGCGAAGGAAAAGCTTTTTCCGCCGGTGTGGATATAGCCGATCACACCCCGGAAAAAGTCGATTCTATGATCGATGTTTTTGACCGCCTTTTCTTTGCCATGTCTGAAATTGACCAGCCGATCGCCGCCCTGGTTAACGGAGCGGCACTGGGGGGAGGGTACGAAATTGTTTTATTCTGCGACCTGGTAGTGGCTTCAGAAAAAGCCAAGCTGGGTCAACCGGAAATACAGGTGGGTGTTTTCCCACCGATCGCCTGTTATATACTGCCCAGGCTTGTATCGTGGCCGCTGGCCATGGAAATTCTGTTGAGCGGTGATACATTCGAGGCAGCAAGAGGAGAGCAAATGGGCCTGGTGAACAAAATAATCTCCGCTGAAAACTTCCAGGTCGAAGCCAAGGACTTTCTTAAACGCTTTACCAAGTTGAGCCCGGCAGTGCTGGCCCTGACCAAAAAAGCCGCCCTGGCCGGACTGGGTGAAGATTTAAAGGAAGGGCTTAAAGTCATAGACCGGATCTACCTCGACGAAGTCATGAAAACAGAAGATGCCGTTGAAGGGCTGCAGGCATTCATGGATAAACGCAAACCGGTCTGGAAAGGAAAATAATTATGCCAAAGGAGGTTTTACCTCATGAGCGTACCGGCAAAAATTGAAACCTGGCAGATGAAAGAACCCGGAACCCTGGAAAAAACCACCATTGATGTACCGGAACTGCAACCCGGGGAAGTCCTGGTGGAAATTGCCGGGTGCGGAGTTTGCCATACTGATGTCGGTTATTTTTATGACGGGGTCCCCACTGTCAACGATCCTCCGCTGACCCTGGGTCATGAAATCAGCGGAAAAGTCGTTGCCGGTGATGAACACTTAATCGGAAAAGAAGTAATTATCCCGGCGGTTATGCCCTGCAACAAGTGCGATATCTGTGCTGCAGGCAGGAACAATCGCTGCCTGAAGCAAAAAATGCCCGGCAACAGTATGGGTATCTACGGAGGCTTTTCCAGCCACATCCCGGTCCCATCAGAAGATTTGTGTGTGGTTGAAGACCGCAAAGGAATGCCCATGGAATACCTTTCGGTTGTAGCCGATGCGATCACATCGCCTTACCAGGCTGCAAAAAGAGCCGATATTCAACCAGGAGACAGGGTGGTCATTATCGGGGCCACAGGGGGAATCGGCGTTTACATGACCCAGATTGCCGCCGCCCTGGGAGCAGAAACCGTAATAGCCATTGCCAGGAGCAAGGAAAAACTTGAACGCTCCTTAGACTATGGAGCCACCCATACCATCAGCACCCTGGACCAGGGAGTAAAGGATATCAAGAATTCCTACAAGGGCTACTGCAAGGAAAACGGCCTGCCCGGGCACGGATGGAAAATATTCGAGTGTTCCGGTTCCAAAATAGGCCAGGAAATCGGCCTCGAATTGCTTTCTTTTGTCGGAAAGCTCATAGTTGTCGGTTTTGGAATGCACAAGGTAGAATATATGCTTTCCCGGCTGATGGCTTTCGATGCGGAAATTATTGGAACCTGGGGCTGCCTGCCCCGCTATTACAAGGAAGTTTTGCAGATGATCCTCGATAATAAGATCAAGATTGAACCATTTGTAGAAGTGCGGCCTATGAGCCAGATTGAAAAATCGTTTGAAGAATCACATGCCGGAAAGCTGATGAAAAGGGTCATTTTACAGCCTGATTTCTAAAAAGGTGTTTTTGAACAGGGTGCAAACGAACCCGGCCCGGCACCCAACAGGGAGCTTATAAATTCCTGCAGAAAAGATCCCCCTCCCTGTCTGAAGGTAAGGGCCGGGAGGGGATTCTTCTTACCGCTTATACCAACCGAAGAGGTTTAAGCCGGAAGAAGAAAGTTACGGGGAGGCAGATCGAATTGGAATATCTAATAGTTGGTAACAGCGCAGCCGCGGTGGGGGCAATCGAGTCAATCCGCCGGATTGACCAAAAAGGCAACCTGGCCGTGGTCAGCAATGAGCAAGAACACGTTTATTCCCGGCCATTAATAGCGCATTACCTGGCCGGAGATGTAACCGAAGACCGCATGCCTTACCGCCCGGAAGATTTTTATCAAAAGCACAGGGTAAAAACCTATCTTGGCAGAACAGTCACAGAAGTGGACTCCCTGGCCGAACAGGTCTGCCTGGAAGACGGATCCACCCTAAAATATGACCGTTTGCTTCTCACAACCGGATCGAAGGTCAATGTTCCACCCATTCCCGGTTGTGAGGAATTCGAGGGAGTCGGTATTTTCCAGACTTACCAGGATGCCAGGCAAATAATGGACCGCTTAAAAAAAGGCAACCGGGCCGTAGTAATCGGCGCCGGTTTGATCGGCCTGCGTGCAGCTTACGGGCTCGAAGAAGCCGGTGCGGAAGTAACCCTGGTCGAACTGCTGCCCCGGATTGCCAGCAGGGTCCTCGATCAGAAAGGCTCTGAACTGGTCCGCAAAGGCTTGGAAGAAGGAGGCGTCAATGTTATAACCGGCTGCTCTGTCCGGGAAATTAACGGCAACAGCTCAGACGGAGTTACCGGGATTACTCTTGATAACGGAGAAAAAATTGACTGCAGCATCGTAATCATCGCCACAGGAGTGGCCCCCAACACCGCCCTGGCCGAAAACACCCTGATAGAAGTTAATATGGGCATCGTCGTCAATCCATTTTTCCAGACCTCTTTCTCCAATATATTTGCCGCCGGTGATGTGGCCGAAACCCACGACATCCCCAGGCAAAACGGGATGGTCAATGCCAACTGGCCCAATGCCTACGAACAGGGCCGCTATGCGGGAATGTGCATGGCCGGTGAAATGCAGCGTTACCCCGGCTCGGTGGGTATGAATTCAGTTTCTTTTTATAACATGCCGGTTATTTCCATGGGCTTGTTCGATCCTGAATCTGAAGGCATAGAAGGGACGGAAGTTAAAGTAAGAATCAGCGAAAAGAACAATATTTATCAAAAGCTGGTTTTTAAAGACAACCGTCTCAAAGGGGCGATCCTGATTGGCGACATCAGCTATGCAGGCGCAATCAACAACTTGATCAGGGAGCAAAGCCTGGTGGGCATCATTAAGGATTCGATCCTGGAAGAAAAATACCAGCTGTACGATTACCTGCGTAAGAAAAGGGAAGCTGATATGGAAGGAACCACCATTGAGTGGCCGGAAACTCACTCTTCAACCAGGCGCTATGAAAAGAGTTTTAACGAAGAAAGCTGGACTGAAAGAGAGCTGGATAACAGGGCCTGGCGTTAACTGACGGCTTTTTAGAGAGGTGATTAATGTGGAAGAAACAAGACCGCTATGCGTCAATGCAATCGTAAACCTTACCGATCGCACTGTCGATTTTGTGGAAACTCCGGAAGAAATAATCAGGAATTTCGTCGGCGGTCGCGGATTGAATATGTACTACCTTTACAAGTATTTAAAACCCCAGGCCGACCCGCTATCACCCGATAACGTCCTTATCCTGGGTACCGGGATATTAACCGGCACCCTGGCCCCCAATACCGGGCGGCACAGCGTTACCTGCAAATCTCCCGAATCGGGGATCATAGGCGATTCCAATATCGGAGGATTCCTGGGCCCTGAAATGCGGTTTGCCGGAATTGACCGGTTGATCATCCTCGGCAAAGCAGACAAGCCGGTCTACCTCTACCTGGAAGACGGTAAAGTGGAAATTCGCGAGGCTTCGGACTACTGGGGCCTCCTCTGCAGCCAAACGGAGGCCAAGTTCCATTACGACCTGGGCTCCGATGTAGAAGTACAGTCCATCGGCCCGGCCGGGGAAAACCTGGTCCGCTTTGCCTGCACCCGCTACGGCGTAAAAAATGCCGCCGGGCGCTGCGGCACCGGGGCGGTCTGGGGCTCCAAAAACTTGAAAGCCGTGGTGGCCAGGGGCAACCGCGGACTGCCGGTAGCCGATCCCCAGGGCATGATCAACAAATATATCGAGCTGAGGGATTATCTCAAAGAATCCAAGGTAATCAACGTCCTGGGCCGGGTAGGGACTCCCCTGCTCTATGACGTCAGCAATTACCTGGGCGCCATTCGGACCCACAACAGCCAGCAAACCGTTTTTTTCGATACCCTCAATGCTGAAGAAGTCCATAAGCATGTAGAAAAAATGATTGGCTGTTACGGCTGCGTGGTTCACTGCCGCCACCGCAATACTTTAGGCGGTGAAGGCCCCGAATATACCACTGAAGTGCTTCTTGGAGCAAACATTGGGGTTGCCGATACCGCCAAAATGATCGATTTAAACAACCTTGTTAACGACCTCGGCCTTGATGTTTCCTCCACCGGAACATATATCGCCTGGGCAATCGAACTGTTTGAGAAAGGATACCTGAACGAAGAAACAGCGGGCCGGATCCTTCGTTTTGGCGATTACAACCTGGCCAGGGACTTGATCTACGATATCGCCTACCGGAAAGGCCTGGGAGATACCCTGGCCGAAGGGAGCAGGCTGGTCCAAAAATTTGGCCCGGAAACGGCAGATTTCCTGATTGCCATTAAAGGCCTCCCCCAGTCCGATCCGCATGATGTACGCTACCTGAAGGGTTTTGCCCTCGGCATCGCCACCTCTTCCCGCGGTGCAGACCACCTCCGGAGCAGGCCGACCCTGGAAATCCTGGATCTGCCAGTCTCATTTACCACCCAGCTTTACGGTGAACCGGTCGACCCCAACCCGACTTCATATGAATCGAAAAGCACGGTGGTTAATTTCAGCGAAACCATCTATGCCGTTGTCGACTGCATGGGCATCTGCAAGTTTGTCTGCCATGGATTTAACAGCCCTCGCAACCTGAACTACGATCACTTCAGCGAACTGACCAGGCTGGCTACCGGCCTGGAGTTCAGCAAAGATCAATTGAAACAGGTGGGACGCAGGGTTCTCGACCAGGAAAGGCTGCTCAACTACCAGGAAAAAGGTATCACCAGGAAAGACGACACCCTGCCGGCCCGTTACTTTGATGAACCCATGCCCAGCGCCCGGGCTAAGGGCAGCCATATTGACCGGGAAGGTTTTAACAAGATGCTCGATGAATACTATGAACTGGCCGGATGGGATAAAGACGGCATGCTTCCCAGGGAAAGGATCGAAGAACTAAACCGGCTCAGGGATCTGACTGAAAAATAGGGGGATTGATAATATGGCCGTGAGACAAAAACAAATTTACTGCCGCCCCACGCTGTGCATCGGATGCCGAATTTGCGCCAATGCCTGTGCCCTAACCCACGAAGGAGAAGCGAACCCTCGCCTGGGCAGGATCGGCATCCGGCAAAACCTTTTTGAGCGCTACGAGTACCAGGAGTTGTGCCGTCACTGCGACGAGCCTCCCTGCCTCGATGCCTGCATGGTTGGCTGTATTGAAAAGGACGAGAAAACAGGAATTGTCACCAACGATGACCGCTGTGTAGGCTGCTGGATGTGTGTGATGGTCTGCCCTTACGGCAGCATGAAAAGAAACCTGGTCAAACAGATGGCCGTCAAATGCGACCAGTGCAAAGATCTTGATGGGCCGGTGTGCGTAGAAGCCTGCCCCACCGGGGCCCTGGTATATGAAGACAGGGAAGACGAGCCTGAAAAACCCTTCTTTACCGGCCCTTCTGTAACCTGATTACACCAGACAGGGGTATGGACAGTGAGCATAAAAATCGAATTTAAATCGGCGTTGAAAGATGTCACCGGCACCTCAAAAGCCGCCCTGGACAAATCTTTCAACACCTTCGAAAAAGCGCTAAACGAACTGATCAGGCAGTACCCCGGCTTGAAAGACGAGATGTTCTATTCTGACGGGACTATCGATTTTGCCTACCAGATCTTTCACAACGGAAGGCGCCTTTCATGGCCGGAAGACAAAGAAGTTAAACTTAAAGACGGCGATGAGCTGGTATTTTTAATTTTCATGGCCGGCGGCTAAAAACAGTTTACATCTTAACTAAGGCTTAGCACGGGCAAACCCGGCAAAAACTGCATATCTAATAATTCAAAAACAGAACCCCGGCAGTAAAAATCTTTTGGGAAAAGGTGATCATGGTGATTAACCAACTGTTTTCCGGGAAAAACAGATCGGGTGTTCATTACGGCTACGTTATCATCAGCATCGGGACAATAATTGTAGTCGGTTCGCTTGGTTTTGCCCGGTTTGGCTATACGATGATCCTCCCGGTTATGCAGCGCAACCTGGAATTAAGCTCCACCGAGATGGGGCTTCTGGCAACCGGGAACCTGACCGGATACCTGGTCTTTTCATTCCTGGGAGGGATCCTGGCCAGCAGGTACGGCCCGAAAGTGGTCATCACCTGCTCCCTGTTCATGGTCGCCCTGGCCATGATCGGGACCGGCTTCACCCAGGGTTTTGCCCTGGCCTTTTTCATGCGCCTGATTACCGGTTTGGGCAGCGGGGGCAGCAATGTCCCCATGATGGGGCTGGCCTCTTCCTGGTTTTCTCCCCGCAAAAGGGGCATGGCCACCGGCCTGATGTCCGGCGGCAGCGGAATTGGCCTGGTCCTGGTCGGAATAGTGCTGCCCAGGATTTTCGGCTACTACGGTGATTTCGGCTGGCGGGTGGGCTGGTACCTGCTCGGCGGCCTGGTGTTCTTAATTGCCATTTTAGGATATAAATTTTTGGTTAACCGGCCCGGTCTGCTCGGCCTGCCCCTGGTCGGGGGAGAAAAAGAACCCGAAGGCGGCGGTAAAGCATCAACCCTGCAGTGGTCCCTCGTTTTTCGGTCCAGGACAATCTGGCACCTGGCCGTAATTTATTTTCTTTTTGGCTTTTCATACATCATCTATTCTACTTTCTTTGCCTCTTTCTTAGTCGATGAAAGGGGCATGCTGGAGACAACCGCCGGCAGTTTATGGGCGCTGATCGGCGTGCTCAGTATTTTCAGCGGCCTTTTATGGGGCATGTTTTCAGATCATTTCGGCCGCAGGGCCGGTTTTGCAGCCATATTTACCCTCCAGTTTGTTTCCTTCCTTATCTTCTCACAGACTTATGATTTTACCGGCTACCTGATTTCTTCTGTCCTCTTTGGGCTGACCGCCTGGAGTATCCCCGGGGTCATGGCCGCCAGCGCCGGCGATCACCTCGGGAGCAGGCTTGCCCCGGCAGGCCTGGGTCTGGTCACTCTCATTTTTGGCATTGGGCAGGCGCTGGGGCCGGCCATTGCCGGGTACCTGGCCGACCTGACCGCATCTTTTTCCCTCGCTTTCCTGCTGGCTGCCTGTGGCGCCCTGCTTGGAGCGGTTGTGTCCTTGTTTTTAAAACTGCAGCAGGAATCCGGCCCAGCCAACTTGATGAAAATGTAATTCCATAGTAAGATTACCAATACAAAGCCAGGGCAGAACCACAGGAGGCAGGATAAGCAGCCATGCTCAAAACATTTCAGGCCATCATCCGAGCTGTGGAAAAAATGGCCCAGTTTTTACTGGTCGACATATGGCGCATCTCTTCAAATAGGCTCACCCCCGGGAAGAGTTTTCTGCTCAACCAGCTGCGTATCATGGTCATCGCTTTTAGGGGCGTCAAAGAAGACAAGATCCTTTTGAGGGCCCCGGCCCTCACATTTTACTCCCTGTTCAGCATTGTTCCGGTAGCGGCCCTGGCTTTTGGTATTGCCCAGGGATTCGGGATGGAAAGGTACCTGGAAATGCAGCTCCAGGCCACCCTGGGAGGAAGAGAAGAAGTTTATTACTGGCTGATGGAGCTTACTGAAATGCTGCTTGATGAAATTCATGGTGGCACCCTGGCCGCTTTCGGCCTGGTCACCCTTATATACACCATCACCATGCTTTTGAACAACATCGAAAAATCCTTTAATGAAATATGGCAGGTCAGCCGGGGAAGGCCCCTATCCCGGAAACTTAGCGACTACTTTGCCATGATATTTGTTCTGCCCATTTTCTTTATTATGGCCAGTGTGGTTACCGTCTACCTTAACACCCGGGTGGAAGAAGTCAACGGAGCTATTATTGATCTCCCGCTCATGATTATCGCATACCTGTTCCCTTACTTGATTATTTGGATCCTTTTTACCCTTCTCTTTATGGTCATGCCCAATACCAGGGTTCGCTTCAAGTCGGCTCTGATTGCCGGAATCATTTCGGGAACCGTTTTTCAGCTGGCCCAGTGGGGCTACATAGCCTTTCAAATCGGCGCCGCCAGGTTCGGGGCTATGTACGGTTCATTTGCCGCCCTGCCCCTGCTGATGATCTGGATGCAAATAAGCTGGATTATCGTCCTCTTTGGAGCCGAGCTGTCTTACGCCAACCACAACGTCGGAAGTTACGAATTTGAATTTGAAACCAGGAATATCAGCCCTTTCAATAAAAAAATACTTTCACTTTATGTCCTGCAGTTTTTAATCACCAATTTTATGCATGGAGCCGGCCCGTCCACCCCGGACCGGGTTTCCCACAGCCTGCATATACCAAACAGCCTGGTGCGAAGCATCCTCAATGATTTGGCAGAAGCGGGCTTGATTAACCCGGTCAGGACAGAGTTTGATAAGGAAAGTTCATACCAGCCGGCCCTGGACATAAATCAAATCAGTATTAAAACAGCATTGGAACACCTGGAACATAAAGGAACAGACACCCTGATCGCCAAGCCAACCTCAGCTCTTGAAACTCTTAAAACCACCCTTGACCACTTTGGCGCCTTAATTGAGGAATCTGATCACAATAAACTGCTTAAAGATTTATAAAGCCGGACCTGTTTTTTCGATTAAAGCATTCACCTGGAATTATAAAACTGTTATTATATAATAAGTAGGAAAAGATAGTTTTGTCCAGTAAAGTGGGGGATAAATGAGTATGTCAATGAAACAGTTGCGCATATTTTGGACAGTTCTTTTCGCTTTTATGATCCTGGCTGCATTCATCGTGCCTTTCACGCCACTTCTAGGCGATTTTGCCAGCTTTTACGGCGCTTTTTTATTCTGGAATGTTTTCGCCATAATCGTGATTATATGCCTGGGCCTGATCACTGCAAAGTGGAGGGATTTTGATGAACGCTAGCACTATTTACCTGGCCCTGTTTTTATACTTTTTTGTGGGTTCTATTATCGCCCGCTATGCCCGCAAAAAAATGGGCAAAGGGGTTAACGATTTTTTCCTGGCCGGAAGGACCCTTGGCGGAATTGTTGCGGCCCTCACCTACAGCGCCACCACCTACAGCGCTTTTATGCTGATCGGTTTGGCCGGTTTCACTTATATTGGCGGGGTCGGGGCCCTTGGGTTCGAGTTAATTTACCTATCCGGCCTGGTCCTGGTCGCTTTCTTCGGTCCCCGGTTCTGGCTGGCCGGAAAACGATACAATTACCTTACCCCCACCGAGCTGCTAGGTGATCGCTACCAGAGCAAAGCGGTGGCCGCCGTCGCTGCCGTTGCAGCTGTAATATTTCTCATTCCTTACAGTGCAGTGCAGCTGATCGGTATTGGTGCACTGGTTGAGGGCATTTCCGGCGGTGCCGTGCCTTTTATGGCCGGGGTCTTTATAGCAGCAGTAATTGCCGTTTACTGGACCTGGACGGGCGGCCTGCGGGCAGTCGCCTGGACCGATTCACTGCAGGGGGCTGTGATGCTGATCGTAGCCACTGTATCGGTTTTCTTTATTGTTTACCGCGGCTTTGGCGGCTTTAACCAGATGTTTGCCCAGCTTGAAGCCCAGTATCCGGCCTGGTTAACCGTTCCGGGCCCGGGGTTCTTTAATATTCACGCTTTTATAGGGCTGACCCTGCCCTGGTTCTTTTTCTCTTTATCAAACCCCCAGGTAAGCCAGCGCCTGTTTATGCCCAGATCCCTTAACCAGATGCGGATCATGGTCATGGGTTTCCTGGTCTTTGGTTTTATCTATACCCTGGTGTCCATATTCTGGGGCTTTTCTGCCCGGCTGCTCCTGCCCGATTTAGAAGTAGCCGACGCCGCCACCCCGGCCCTGCTCGGATTAGACATGGTTCCCCAGGTGGTTGCCCTCCTGGTTATGCTTGGAATTAGTGCAGCGGCCGTTTCCACGGTCAACTCAATTATTTTAACCCTGTCTTCAATGATTACCCGTGATGTGTTTAAAAACCTGGGCGGCAAAGCTGATGAGCACCGCGAACTGTTGATAGGTAGGATTTTCGTGCCGCTATTTACCGCGGTTATCCTGTTTTTCGCCACTTTACGCCTTGATTTGATTGCCACCCTGTCGGTGGCCTCTTCATCAGGTCTCCTGGTGATGGTCCCGGCCTTGATTGGCGCTTTTTTCTGGAAAAAGGGCACTGCTGCTGCCGTCCTGGCCAGCGTCCTGGTAGGCGGAACTATGGCCACAGTTTTTCTATATACGGGAGTATACCCGCTCGGGCTGTGGCCCGGCGTCTGGAGCGGAATTGTTTCAACTGTACTTTTTATCGGGGTCAGCTTGTTTACCAGGGCTCCTGAGCATAAAGCTGAAGAGTTTATTGGCTATATTCAGCAAGAGTTAAATGACAAAAAAATTATCTGAGGCCGGCTAAACAATACAGGAGATTATTACTATACCTGTCGCCGGGAACCTTGATTCCCATAGAGAGAGTGCCTGAGGTTTTTGACCTTTCCCTGGTCAAGATTAAAAGTAACGTAGCTGAGATCATGTTCTACCTGCCCGGCCTGGATGCACCACGTTTTGCCAATCTTTGCAGCCCATATCCCTCCGTTATAAGTCGGCGCTTCATGGATGTGGCCGTGAATGGAAAGCAGGGGTTGTCTTTCTAACAAAAACTGGTATACCGCCGGGTTCCCAACCCGGTTCCCGGTAGCACAGAGATCCAGCTCCATGCCGCTTGGCGGATCGTGGATCAGCCAGATGGACTGCTCGAGATTGTTGACCTGACCGGCCATATTCTCCAGCGATTCTTTAACTGAAAGTTTGCCTTTCAGGTACTCCCCCAGATCCGGTATGATTTCTATATCATTATCACGGTTGATTACTGCCGGTGGCCCGAGCTGAATAGGATCAATATAAACTTCTCCCGGGCTGTCCGGGGCTACCCAGTACTTATAAGCAAAGGGATAATCCCGGATCCAGGGGCACCCGCAAAACTCGTACCCTTTTACTTTACGGGCCCGGTCAGGGATGTAGTGCCAGAGCCCCCCCCGATCCCCCTTCTCCATTTCCGGGATCATCAGCTGGTTATCATCATTGCCGAGAATCAGGATAAGCTCCGCCCTCATTGCCCGTATGGCAGAGGCATAATCCTTGAGGCAGTGCACAAATAGCACCTGGGCCAGGATTCCTTCGTACTTGGGCAGCAAATCTCCCGCTATCAGAACCAGGTCCGGTTTTTCTTTTTCTACTGCCTTAACAAGCATCTCCCAGTGACGCTCTGATTGATGGACATCGGCCATGGCCAGCACTTTCACTGTTAACAGTACCTCCTGTTATGCAGGTATAAAGTACGTATAAGGTATTTTTACAGGAAAAACAGGTTCAGATCAAGCAACCCTCCAGTGTGATAAAGGCAGCTACCGGGCTGAATTAAAGGGATGCCAGCCATAAAGACGGGGATGAACAACGCTTCGCACAGCGATCGGTATTCATCCCCGTTTTTACTGAAAGCTTTTGGAGCAAATTTACCCTGCCTGGTTCTTTGTTGAAACCTGCTGCCCTTAAAACCAGGGTTCAACTAACTGCCCCGGCTGCTGGGCAGGTACTGGAACAATTCTGCAGTCATGCTTTGAATGGGCATCGTCTGAAGCCAGATTTTACCGGGGCCGGTCAGGGTGGTAAGAAACATCCCTTCTCCACCGAGAAACATGTTCTTGATGCCTTTGACTCTTTCGATGTTAAAATTGACGCTTTCTTCAAAAGCGCCAACCGAACCGGTTTCCACACTGATTTTTTCCCCGGGAGCCAGCTGTTTTTCAATACATTCCCCGTCGATCTCTATGAAGGCGGTTCCCCGGCCTGACAGTTTCTGCATGATAAACCCTTCTCCACCGAAGAATCCCGCCCCGATGCGGCGCTGGAAGAAAACATTGTATTCGACCGTTTCAAAAGCACACAGGAAAGCCCTCCGCTGGCATATAATCGGGCCGGAAGAAACATCCACAGGAATGATGTTACCCGGGTAAGTATGGCCAAAAGCCACTACCGCCCCGTCAGCCAGACCGGTAAAATACTGGACAAACATCGACTCTCCTGACACCTGCCGTTTAAGAGCACCGAAAACTCCGCCTTTCATTTCCGTGTCCATTTTGATATTCTGATCCATCCACTGCATGGCTCCGCTCTGGGCATACAGGCGCTCTTCTCTTTTTAGTTTAATTTCAACCATGGGCATAACTGATCCCAGGATGATATAATTCAACCCTGAAGCGGCCTGGGCATGGCTGCTTCCCTGCTGATTATTAACATTGCCTTTTGCCAAAGCCGGCAGCTGATCCGCCCTGATCCAGTCCCCTGTAGACTGGCTCCATAGCAAGTCATCACCCCTGATTTTCCCGCCGCTGTAATTGGAGGCGATCTGATCCCAGCTGAAAGGGCCGTATTTTTCACCCTTCCTTGCGACGTACCACTCTTCGGCCATTACTTACCAACTCCTTTCTCTAATATTTTCTCAGATCAACTAAATTTGTTATCTATCATAATCAAAAATAATCTAACACTACATCGAAATATCACTTCTTCCAAGAAATCGCCCGGCCAGGAGGGCAGTTCTATTGTCCTCCCTGCCGGACCTTCCCTTCTTTTCGGTGATAACCGAACCGTCCTCGCAGGTACAGCTTAACTGCTTATTTTACTGCTTACTTTTCACTGTAGTACTAAAATTAATTTTTCATTAACCCCAGGCAAAGCGGCTAACTTTGCAATCCGCCAATTAACCGGTAACTTTCATCTTTTGGATTCCACCCAGTAAATGTATATTAACATTTTCATCCATCTGGTGGTGAATTTAAATGCTTTTTGAATGTCTAATTATAATCAATACTGTGGCAGGAGGTATTTCTTTCTTTCCTCTTTAAACCTTTCGATGGCAGGGGCAAAATGTTCCTCGATCTCCTGCGGGCTCAAACCCTCTTCCAGGTAAAGGCCCATTTTGTCCGTGCCCATGATCTTGTCAAACATTACTATAACC
>Ga0207421_10000253_pt1 | contig 67219 bp, 60 predicted proteins | sample SodLakKL_010_SED_4_FD_187542 | JGI IMG/M metagenome (GOLD analysis project Ga0207421, IMG submission 187542) | Alkaline sediment microbial communities from Lake Tanatar, Kulunda Steppe, Russia - 8KL_010_SED (SPAdes) (version 2) | ecosystem: Environmental > Aquatic > Non-marine Saline and...
TTCATAGGCCATCTTTTTGATGCCCATGTGTTCTTCTGCCAGAATTTCGCCGCCGTTGGAGACAATTATTTTTTTAATCCTCTCCAGCAGGGCATTAATCTCCTCTTCACTCCGGTCAGGGTTTACAATGAACATGGTTTCATAATCTCGCATCCTGCTTCACCTCCTCCATTTGGACATATGGCCCCTTGCGAGGCATGGACTAAGCATCATTATACCACCAGATACAACCCTTGGCAAGGATTTCTATCGAAAGTGGATATAGACTACATCATCAGGCCTGATAACATACTCCCTACCTTCAGCTCTGATTTTACCTTCTTCCCGGGCCCTGTTCCAGCTCCCGGCCTGGAGTAAATCAGGAGCAGAAATAACCTCTCCTTTGATAAAACCGGCAGCAATATCCTGGTGGACCTGGGTCGCTCCCTCCAGGAGAGTGGATCCAGTTATAATATTCCTGGCCCGGACTTCATTTTCATTTCCGGTGTAGTATTTAATCAGGTCAAGCATGCCGTAAGCCATGCTGACCAGTTGATCCAGGGCGGACTCAATTTCCATTTCCCTCCGCATCTCCTGGGCCTCTTCGGGATCAAGTTGGCCCAATTCTTCCTCCATTTTAGCATCTACCAGGATTACCTTCAACCCATTTTTTTCCATTTCTTTCCTGAAATTTATATTTTCCCCTTCATCTGGACCATTTAGGACATGGAGAACCGGTTTTTCGGTAAGAAGATGCAATTCTCCCAGGATTTGATCCTCCAACTGGGACCTTTCCATGGACCTTATGGGTTTGCCCAAATTGATATGGTTCTCCCCTTTTTCCAGGCAGGCCAATTCATCCTTATATCTCTGCTGACCGGTTTTTAACATTGGAGAGGTTTTCTCTTTCCGTCTGGCAATTGATTCCAGGTCAGCCTGAACCAGTTCTCTCTCAATAATTTTATAATCGGACATCGGATCTCCTTCAGGGTTTACTCTTGCCACATCTGAAGCCGAAAAAGCCCTGATTACATGGACTATGGCTTCCACTTTCCGGATCCGGTCCAAAAACTTATTCCCCAGACCTTCTCCTTTGTGAGCCCCTTCCACCAGGCCAGCAATATCAACAAATTCGACCCCCACAGGGGTCTTTTTCCCGGCCCCGAAAACCTCCTGTAAGCCACCAAGGTATGGATCCGGGAGGGCTACTTTTCCCAGGTTGGGATCGACTGTTGAAAAGGGGTAACTTTGAGCCAGGGCATTCCCTCTTGTCAGGGCATTAAAAAGGGTTGACTTGCCCGCATTGGGCAAGCCGACAATTCCGATCTGCACAGGATCACTCCTCGGGTAAAATTTCTTTGATCCTTTTTTCTATCTTGGACCTGGGAACAGTTACTACCCTGCCGCATCCCAGGCATTCCATCTTTATATCGCTCCCCAGTCTGAGCACTTTCCATTCGTAGCTTCCACAGGGATGAGGTTTTTTCAAGCGGAGAATATCACTAACCTTAATTATTTTCCTTTCCACTTTCAACATCCTCCTGAACTATTTCCCGGACTTTCGGCTTGGGCATATGGACAACCCGCTGCGGGAAGGGAATTTCAATTCCTTCGCGATCAAAGGCCTGTTTTATCCTCAATCGGAGTAGCCGTTCAAGAGACCAACTCTGCAGAGGTTTTGCTCTGCCGATTATTAAAATATCTATGCTGGAATCCCCCAGTCGCTGCACTCCAAGCACTTTTGGTGGTTCAGCTACCCCTTCGTGTTCCTGGGAAACTTCCTCGCACACTTTTTCCATCACCTGCATGACCCGGTCTAAATCCTCATGGTAAGCCACACCAATCTCCAGGCGAACCCGCATGTTTTCCCGAGCAAAGTTGGTAACTTCCCCGATATGTCCATTGGGAATTATGTACATTTCCCCGGCAAACCCTTTAATTTTTGTAATCCTCAGGCCCAGTTCCTCTACAAATCCTTCGGCATTTCCAACCTTAATATAATCCCCGACTGTAAACTGGTCTTCAAAAAGAAAAAAGAAACCAGAAATAATATCCCGGACAAGGTTCTGGGCCCCAAAACCAATTGCCAGGCCGATAACTCCAGCACCAGCAATCAACGAAGCAATTGGGATCCCAAGCAAAGAAAGAACAATGGTCGCCAGAAAAAAGTACACTAAATAGCGCAGGACATTTTTCAAAAGCTTGTTCAGAGTCCTGATCTGGGCCTCTTCCATTGCCTGTTTTTTGTTTTCTTTTACTCTTAAAACCCTATCAATAAATACCCGTCCCAGCCGTAAAGCAAACTTACCTATAAACAGGATTATAATAATCTGAATAAGAATTAAGGCGGCGTTTCTCAACTGCCCCGAATTTAAAAACTCTGGAAGAATATCATCAAAAAAGGCAAATATTGATTCCATAAAAAACCTCCCTTATTGTAACCAGAATATTAGAAGCAAACCAACAACCACCAGGCCTAAAAAGAGAAGACAGCCGGGATTTAAAAATATCGACTTTTCGGAATGGTCCACGCTTATAGTTCCTGCCTTGCGGGCTTTTTTCAGGGAATTAACCATTTTTCCGTATTCACCCCTTTTTTTATATATAGCCGCAAGGTTGTTGTGGGCGGGGCCATATTCCGGATCATAACGCAGGGCCTCATTGTACATATTTTCAGCCTGATGCTGGTTCCCGTTTTCCAGGTAAATGTTGGCCAGATTTGTCAGGGCCGGGGCATTATTGCGTTCGGCCTGCAGGGATTCCTCAAAATATTCCCGGGCTTTATCTTTTTCTTTTTTATAGGCGTGAATAACACCCATTTTGTTTAAAGCACCAGCGTGCTCCGGGTCAACCTCCAGTATTTCCCGGAGCAGATCTTCCGCCTTTTCAAAGCGGGCCACATCTACTGCAGCGCTTGCTTCCTCATACTTTTCCTGTATTTGTTCCTCATTCATCGAATTCATCCAATTCTTCCCCTCCCTCCAGGTCGTGAATTTTTTCTATCAGTAATTCCATATCTTCTGCACTGAGAAGGGTATCGAGTTCTTCCCGATCCAGAATGGAAATTTTTAAAAGCCAGCCGTCGCCGTAGGGGTCCTGTAAAAGCAGTTCGGATTTTTCAACAACTTCTTTATTCACTTCTTCTATTCTTCCACTAAGGGGGGCAAATAATTCCTTAAAGGAACGTTCACCTTCTATGGTTCCCATTTCAATAGTTTGCTCTATCTCTTCCCCCAGCTGCGGAAGCTCAATTTCCAATAGGCGACCAAGCCGCTCTGCAAAGGGGAGGGAGATTCCTATATAGGCAAAACCATTTTCCAGGCGAACCCATTCTCCTTCTTCTGAATATAAAAGCTCTGGTGGTAGCATCTTCGATCCCTCCTCTCTTTTTTCTATTCAATTCGGCCCTGCTAACTCCTTCCCCTGCAAAAATAAAAATCGAAAAACCTCGGAAACAAATATCCCTTCTCCGCCATTATATTTCCAAAATATTAACCCATTTTTATTTCCCGGGAAATATTTTCTTTGAATTGGAAAAGGAAGTAGCCGGTCAGGACCTGGAACCTACAATGAAATTTAGTGCATGGGGAAGCACTTCAAGTTCTACGGGCGTCTTGGTTAAAATTTCTCCGTCGGCCTGGACTATTACCGGCTTATCAGAGCTGATTTTTACTTTTTTCCCCCTGTAAATTCGAACTTCCTTTTGTTTTAAGTGCCCCCCTCCATACACCTGGGGCAGCAAGAATAAAAGCTTCCCTACCCAGAGGGTATCAATAACACATATATCAAAGAGCCCATCATCCTGTTCAGCGTCAGGAACCACTTTAAGCCCTCCGCCGTAATACCTGCCATTGCCAACAGCTACAAGGAGAGTTTTCTGTTCAATTTTTTCCCCGTCGATCTCGATTACCATTCGGGGGGCTTTGTAAGTAAAAAGAGCCCTTAAAACTCCCCAGAGGTAGGCCGGAGTACCCCCGAATCTTTTTAAAAAGTTGTCGGCCGAAAGGGCAACCTCTCCATCAAAACCAATACCGACAACATTACAGAAAATCCTTCCATTCAATTTTCCTGCGTCAATTCTTTTCATCCTGGGATTTTTTATCATCCGTAAAATATCCTCATTGGACCGGGGAATCCCCAGGCATTTTCCCAGGTCATTTCCGGTTCCAAAGGGAACTATTCCCAGGGGAATATTTTCTCCCCAAAGGCCATTTGCCACTTCAAGCAGGGTGCCATCTCCCCCTACAGCATAAACTACATCACTAACAGGACTGACTCTCTGGGCAATTTCCTCAGCTTCTAGGGGCCGGGATGTAAAATATTCTGTATAATGAAGCCCCTCTTTATGTAGGTATGGAGCAAATCTTTTCCAGCGATGCAGGGCCTTGCCTCCACATGCTTCAGGGTTAATTATAAAAGAAATTGCCAAATTAATTCCTCCCTCGAAAAAAACAAGCCCAGCTGAGTGCTGGGCCAAAAGTTATTTTGGTTTTTCTTCTTTTAGTTTATCATCAGTTGGAGTTTTTTCAGCACCCTTGCGGGCTTCGCTTTTGCCCTTGAAAGTTGCACCATCTTCAATAATCAGTTTGGCAATCTTGATGTCACCAAAGAGTTTTCCCGTCGGGACAATTTCCAGTTTTTCAACAGCGTCAACGTTTCCCTGAACTTCTCCAGCAATCACTACATTCCGGGCCTGAATATTTGCTACAACAAGTCCTTCTTCCCCGATAAAAACGTCGCCTCCTGCTTTAATTTCGCCTTCGACCCTTCCTTCAACTCTTAAAGAACCAGGAATATGCATTTTCCCTTCAATCTTTGTTCCTTTTCCAACCACGCTCTCTACCTTGTCCCTTTTTACTTCTTCTTTTTTCCAGACGTCTTCTTTTTTCTTCACTTCTTCTTTTCTACCCAGCAAAAGGCCCACCTCGCTATTTTTTATTGATAAACTCCAGGGGATTTTTGGGAACTCCGTTTACATGGACTTCGTAATGAAGATGGGGACCGGTGCTCCTTCCGCTATTCCCAGATTTGGCAATAACATCTCCCCTCTTTAGTTCTTGACCTGTCGACACCAGCAGCTCTCCATTATGCGCGTAACGAGTTTTGAAGCCAAAACCATGGTCAATATCAACCGTGTAGCCATAGCCGGTTCTCCAGCCGGAATATGTAACCACACCATCGGCCGTTGCCAGAACCGGTGTCCCATACCAAACAGCAATATCAACACCTTCATGAAAAGCCTGGCGGCCGGTAAATGGATCCCGGCGGGAGCCAAACCCTGAAGAAATGTAACTGTTTCCCTGGTCGGCAAGAGGCCAACTGTTTGGTGTTGCTGCCTGAATCGCATTGTATTCGCGGACTGATCCCTCCAGATTTTCCATGTCCTCCTGCTGGGCTGGTATTACTTCCCTCATTTTGCCCAGTTCCTGTTGCATATTCTGGATCAATCCAAAGGCATCGTCTTTCAGGAGCCTGTTATTACGGCCTCCCAGCCCACCAAAATCAAACTCGTAGGGTTGATAGTTCAAAATATTGCCCAGGCTTTCAATATGAGCCATCTGTTCTTCTGCTTGCTGCAAATCTTCCGAAAGCAGTTCCTGAATTTTACGCCCCTGTTGCTGAAGTACGATTAAGTCCTGCTGGAGTTCTTCCGTTTCCCGGAGAAGGTTAACAAGTTCCTGGCGCAATTTTTGATTCTCCACCCGCACACCATCCAGGTGAGCAACAACCTTTTGCGAGTCCTGATAACGATTTAAATAATCCCGGTAGGAAAAGGTTAGAAGCCCCATATAAACAATGATCACCAAAATTAACAGGATTAGTACCGCCCGGGGAATTGTAAAACTTAAAGAAGACCCCTCGGAGTGGGGAATAATTGAAATTGTAAGGCCCTCCCGGAACTGTTTCTTAACTTTTTTAAACAACACTTGTTTTTTCATGGTCTTTCACCCCATCAGGAATCTTAACTTTCTACAAAGGGTAGATTATTCCTGCATGAAACCAAAATTATTTACTTCCCACCGCAGAAACCCTCCATTCTTCCCAGGTTTCTTCGTTGCGAATAATATGGACTGTACTGGCCAGGTTTACAACAAGACCAGCATGGTTTGGAATAATCTCGAGTAAATCTCCTACTTTAATATCACTTTCCGGGGGAAGGGTCAGGATGCCGTGTTCCTCTGCCAGTCTGCTAACAACAATTTCGGGATGTCCCTTAACCTTTCCATATCCAGCAAAAATGCCTTCCCCTTTCACACCCCTATCCAGACTTAAAGTTTTACTCCCTGCATCAACAATGCACCTTTCCTTCGTGGGTCGGGAGACAACCCTTGTTAATACCGTTAATGCACAGTCTTCTTCCATTGCCACACCCAGGGCAACCTCTCCCAGATCATTAAAAACATAATTTCCGGGCCTGATTTCTGTTACTCCCTTGATCATCCCTGCCATCTTCGCAGTCGGAGTAGAGCCAACGCTGACCCGGGAACAGGGCAGTCCGTCTTTTTTTAATTTTTCTGCCAACTCTGCCATCATCCGTCCCTCTCTCTGCCCAATTTCCTGAACTTTTTCGGGATTTTTGGCCTCCCGGCAGTGTCCGGCGTGAGTCATTATTCCCCCAAAATCAAGAGACTTCTTTTCCTGGATCTTTTTAGCCAGTTTTAATGCCTCTTCCCCGGGAAGAACCCCGCATAAGTTATATCCGCTATTAATTTCCAAAAGAACTTTAAATTTCGTATTTTTTTCTTCCGCTTCCCTGGCCAGAACCTCAATCCCCTCAGAACTGTCGGCAACCACAGAGATTTCCGCCTTTTCTGCAAGCCTTAAAAGGCGCTTGATTTTTTTGGGATCAGTAACTGGAGAAGCCACAAAAACATCCCTCAAGCCATTATCAATCATGGCCTCAGCTTCATCCAGCTTTGCAACTGTTATTCCCACGGCTCCCTGGTTAACCTGAATTCTTGCCAGGCGGGGAATTTTATGGGTTTTAATGTGGGGTCTTAAGTCTACCCCTGCCTCACGGGCAAAACCTGCCATATCGGTGATGTTTCGGACCAGTATTGCTTCTCTCAGTAAGGGTGTGGGTGTATCAATTGCGGCAAATTTATTTTCATTCAACGAAGGGCACCTCCGTTTAACTGGTGAACAAGTTCTTCCTGGGCACTGGAATCAGCAAGAGCCAGAACCCTATCTCCGTCCCGGAGTACAGTATTTCCCCTGGGTACCAGGGCAGTGTCACCCCGCAAAATCGTAACCAGAATGGCTTCCATGGGCAGGTCGATATCTTTAATTTTCTGTCCCGCCACAGGAGCACCAGTACAAACCTTTATTTCAACCATATTCAGATCGCCAACTTTTTGGTTGAGAAGGGAAGTTATTTCCTCAAGGGTTATTTCCTTGGTTACCAGGGCTGCCAGGATCGAAGAACTGCTCACAGCAACGTTTACCCCCAGCCATTCAAAAAGCTTTTCATTCCCGGGTGTATTTACCGCAGTAAAAGTCCGGGGAACATGGAACTGGCGTTCTGCCATCTGGCAGATTGCCAGGTTGTCGTGATCATCGTTGGTAACTGCCAGAACCACGTCCGTTTCCTCTATCCCTGCTTTTTTCAAAACCTCTGGTTCCGAACCGTCCCCATGCACGACCAGAATTCGAGGGTCTTGTTTTATGTTTCGGGCTTTTTCCTCATCCTGTTCAATTAAAGTTACATTTATTTGTTTCTCGGTTAAATCTTTAGCCAGATAGCGGCCCATTTTCCCGCCGCCAACAATAAGCACCTGCATTTTCCAACCTCCTAACAATTTGCCCACTAGTGTTCCCTGCCCAGAATGCTGTAAATCCTCTCCAGTTCCTGCAGGGAACGATATTCAATATTGATTGTCCCTTTTTCCGGGCCCCGGGGTTTAATTGCAACTTTTGTGCCCAGGGAATTTAAAATCTCTTCTTCAAACTTCTTAATCCGTTCATTCCGGTAGGAAGGCCGATGGATTTTTTTCCTCTGCTTTCTTTCTCTCCAGGAGGAAACAAGTTTTTCTGTCTGCCGGACATTAAAACCTTCCTTCACTATTACCCTGGCAGCCTCTTTTTGCTCGTCCTGGGAGGCCAAAGCAAGCAGGGCCCGGGCGTGCCCCATGCTGATTGTTCCACGTGAAACATTTTCTTGAACCTCTGGATCCAACTTCAAAAGGCGCAGTGAATTGGCAATTCCCGACCTGCTTTTTCCCAGGGTCCGGGCTACCTCTTCCTGGGTAAGTTCAAAATCTCCGATCAGCCTCTCCAGTGCGTGGGCTTCTTCAATCGGATTCAGGTCTTCCCGCTGCAGATTCTCAATGAGAGCAATTTCCATCATTTCCCGTTCGGCGAAATCTTTGGTTACAACGGGAACTTTCTTCAACCCCGCTTTAATCGCTGCCCGCCACCGTCTTTCTCCGGCGACAATCTGGAAACGCTTTTTTTCAATTTTCCGGACAATAAGGGGTTGAATTATTCCGTGTTGTTTTATTGATTCGGTTAATTCAGCAAGAGATTCGTCAGAAAAATCTTCTCTGGGCTGGTACGGGTTGGATTCAATATATTCGAGGGGAATTTGGTTGGCTTCTTCATCAAGCTGCCCGGGAGGAATCAGCGCTTCCAGGCCTTTTCCAAGGCGCTTTTTACTCATTCCTCACTCCTCCTTTCAGCCGGGATAAAAACTCCTCGGCCAGCTCCTGATAAGATCGGGCCCCTTTTGATCGCGGATCGTAAAGGATAATGGGGAGCCCAAAAGAAGGAGCTTCGCTCAACCTGACATTCCGGGGTATTACAGTGCTATACACTTTCTCCTGAAAATATTTTTTTACTTCCTCAATAACCTGCTGGGAAAGATTGGTTCTTGAGTCATACATAGTCATAATAACGCCGGCAATTTCCATCTCAGGATTCAGGTGATTTTGCACAAGTTTGATCGTCCGCATTAGCTGGCCCAGGCCTTCTAAGGCATAGTATTCGCATTGAATGGGCACCAGGATCTTCTCAGCCGCAGCAAGGGCGTTTAGTGTTAACAGTCCCAGTGAGGGGGGGCAGTCAATTATTATAAAATCGTAGTTGTCCTTAACCTTTTCCAGGGCCCGGCGGAGTTTAACCTCTCGGGAAAAGGAAGAAACCAGTTCAATTTCGGCCCCGGCCAGGTCAATCGTTGCAGGAACCAGATCCAGGTTCTCAACACTGGTTTTAACAATAATTTCCGTTATTGGAACGTCTTCAACGAGCAGGCTGTAAACACACTGCTCCAGTTCACTTTTATCAACCCCAACTCCACTGGTTGCATTGCCCTGGGGATCGATATCAATTAGAAGAAGCTTATTGCCCCTTTCTGCCAGGGTCGCACCAAGGTTAACTGCAGTCGTGCTTTTCCCCACGCCGCCTTTCTGGTTGACTACGGCCAGCACTGTGCCCATTATTTCACCCCTCTATTCTTTTCTTCTTGGGCATCTTGATGTGGAAGGAGATCGAATCCTCGCCTTCTTCCTCTTCAAATTGAATATCAAGTCCCCATTCCTTCATTTCTTTAACCGTTTTCCGGATAGTGTTGACATAAAGCCGGGTGTCCTCAAATACTTTCAAGACCCGGCCCCTTTCTTTTTCCCTGGGCTTTTTCTGTTCCCGCTGGTTCAGTCTGTCCACCAGTTTTTCGGTCTGGCCAACAGAGTAAGCGTTCCGGATTACTTCCTGCAGAGCTTTTTTCTGAAGTTCCGGGGTTCCGAGTTTAAGTAAAGTCCGGGCGTGTCTTTCGGTTAAGCCAGCCTCAATAATTTTGTCCCGGAGCGGCCCGGGAAGTCGAAGTAAGCGGATTTTATTGGCTATTGCAGATTGGCTTCGGCCAACTTTTTCGGCAAGTTCATCCTGGGTCATATCAAAAGTAAAAAGCATCCTCTGGTAACCTGTGGCTTCTTCAAAAAAATTCAAATCTTCTCGCTGAAGGTTTTCTACAAGGGCGAGTTGGGCCATTTCTTTTTCCCCGATTTTTTTCACAAGGCAGGGCGCTTCTTCCCGGCCAATCATTTTCAGGGCCTTCATTCTTCTTTCTCCGGCAATTATCTGAAAACCATCGTCGAACGGGCGCAACAAAAGAGGCTGCAAAAGTCCATTTTCCTCAATGGAAGCAGCCAGTTCTTTAATTTCCTTATCGCCGAAGCTGGTCCGGGGTTGATAGGGGTTAGGAGAAATTTTTTCAAGTTTAATAAATTTTATATCTTGGCTATTTTCAGTTCCCGTCCCGAAAAATTTTGCCAGGGGATTTTTCACTTTTACCCCTCCCGCACCTTGGTATTACTCCACCCTTATATTTCTGTACCCGCCCCCGTTTTCCCTTCTTGTAAAAAATATCTCTTAATACCTTGCTATTAAAAGCTTTTCCTCCTTCTATTCCAGGGGTCTTTTTTTTATAGCTGCCGGGCGCCGGGGAAATCGGGACGGAGTTTTTTCTGTTTTTTTTACAAGCTGTAAAAAATGTTCTTTACCGCTTATCGTATGGGAAAAGCGTTTATCAATAATTCCACCCAGCAAATTCAAGGCTTCCCGACTCTTATCCAGTTCTTCATCAAGAGCGGGACCCTTCCAGGCCAGCAGAAATCCGCCAATCCTGATAAAGGGAAGGGTCAATTCTAACAGGGCAGGGAGGAAGGCCAGTCCCCGGGCAGTTAAAAGCCCCATCTTTTCCCGGAATTCTGCTTCTTTTGCCAGGTCTTCCGCCCGGGCGTTTATAACAAAAACCTCTTTAAGCTGCAGGTCTCTGACGGAGTTTCTTAAAAATTCAGCTTTTTTCTCCCGGCTTTCCACAAGGAAAAATGGTCTTTTTGGGCTGCAGATAGCCAGAGGTATTCCAGGTAGCCCCCCGCCAGAACCCAGGTCCATCAAGGGCCCATCCAGTTGAGAAAGGAGAGGGAGGGCAACCAGAGAATCCAGAAGGTGGCGTTCCAAAAAATTCTTTTCTTCTCCTCTGCCCAAAAGGTTGAAGTCCTGGTTTGCAGAAAGGAGATCTCTCATGAACAGGTCAAGTTTATCAATTTTCTCCCGGGATATTTTCAGCTCTTTTCTCCCCAGGACTGTTGCGATCTCCTGGGGGCTAGTCATTTCTTTTCTTCCTTTCCAGGAAAATCAGGAGGGAGGTGATGTCTGCAGGGGAAACACCATTTATTCGGCCGGCCTGACCCACAGACCGGGGTCGAACCGCTTTTAATTTTTCCCTGGCTTCTGTCCTCAGGTTGGGAACGTCTTCATAATTGATTTCATCTGGAAGAAGCTTATTTTCCAGTTTCTTAAAATGCTCAATTTCCCTTTTCTGCCTCTCTATATACCCTTCGTACTTTATCGTGGTTTCTAACTGTTCCTGAACACCTTTTCTAATTTTGGGCAGTTCGGGTTCCAGGTCCAAAAGATCAACCCAGGTAATTTCCGGACGGCGGAAAATTTCCTTTAAAGAAACAGGTTTGTTCAAGCCCCCGCTTCCTTTTTCCTGGAGAATTTCATTTACCTCAGGGGTGGGCTTGACCTGGATTTTTTCCAGAAGTCCCAGTACCATTTCAATTTCTTGTTGTTTTTCCTGGAATAATTTCCACTGATTATCTGAAAGAAGCCCAATTTTCCGGCCAAGAGGGGAAAGCCGCTGATCTGCGTTGTCCTGCCTCAGTAAAAGCCGGTATTCAGCCCTTGAGGTTAGCATCCGGTAGGGTTCTTCAGTTCCCTTGGTAACGAGATCATCAATCAGGACACCGATGTAAGCCTGGGCCCGGTCGAGAATAAGGGGGGCTTCACCTTTCAGAGAGAGGGCGGCGTTAATTCCTGCAATCAAACCCTGGCCCCCGGCCTCTTCATAACCAGAAGTTCCGTTGACCTGACCTGCAGTGAAAAGTCCTTCAATATGCCTTGTTTCCAGGGTAAGGTTCAATTGTCTGGTATCAATTACATCGTATTCGATGGCATAACCGGGACGAACCATGTCTACTCTCTCCAGGCCGGTTATTGTCCGTAAAAAAGAAAACTGAACATCTTCGGGAAGGCTTGTTGGCAGGCCGGAAAGGTACATTTCCTGGGTGGAAAGACCTTCCGGTTCGATAAAAATCTGGTGGCTATTTTTATTGGGAAAGCTCACAACCTTGTCCTCGATAGAAGGACAGTAACGGGGTCCCGTTCCCTCGATTACGCCGGAGAAGAGAGGAGCCCGGTGTATATTTTCATTGATAATAGCATGAGTCCGGGGATTGGTGTGAGTTAAATGACAGGGGAGCTGTCCCTGGATTCCTTCCCGACCCTCGTGCATGAAAGAGAAGAAGAGGGACCCCGAATGCCCCGGCTGGGGCTCGGTTTTCTCGTAATCAATTGTCCGGCCCAAAACCCGAGGAGGGGTACCGGTCTTAAAGCGCTTCAGGGTAAAACCGTTTTCCTGCAGGGAACGGGAAAGTTCTTTTGCCGACAATTGCTGATTGGGACCCGCTTCAAAAGTCGTTTCTCCAATAATTATTCGGCCGCGCAAAAAGGTTCCCGTGGTAAGGATAACTTTCTGGCCCAGATATTTTATCCCAGTTGCTGTTTCTACTCCCCGAATCTTTCCTTCTTCAACCAGTATTTTTGTTACCAGTCCCTGTTTGAGATCAAGATTGCTTTCTTCTTCAAGGACTTTTTTCATCCGCAGGTGATATTTCTTTTTATCTGCCTGGGCCCTGAGAGCCTGTACTGCCGGACCTTTCCGGGTATTCAGCATGCGGACCTGAATCATCGTTGCATCAATATTATGCCCCATTTCTCCGCCGAGAGCATCAATTTCGCGAACAATATGCCCCTTGGCCGGTCCGCCTAACGATGGATTACAGGGCATAAAAGCAACATGGTCCAGGTCAATGGTCAAAACAAGGGTTTTAAAACCCATTTTTGCGGCGGAAAGAGCGGCCTCACAGCCCGCATGTCCGGCCCCAATTACTATAACCTGATAGGATTGTGGATAAACAAACATTTTTCTTCCCCCTATTTTCCTATACAGAACCGGGAAAATATTTCCCGGGAAATATCCTGGCTAATTGTTTCCCCTGTAATCTGTCCCAGGCAGTGCAGGGCCCCGCGGATATCGACCACAACAAGATCCATGGTAACCCCCTGCTCCCAACCTTCCCGGGCAGCCTGCACACTTTTCAGCGCACCCTTTAAAGCCCTTTCGTGCCGGAGATTGCTGACCCAAATACCTTCTTTTTCTGAGGTTCCAATTATCCGTTTTTTTATCGCTGCCCGGACATTGGCCAGGCCCTGACCCTCTCTGGCGGAAATAAACAGGATTTCGTCCTCGGAAAAATGTCCCTTAATTCGGGAGAGGTCTATTTTTTCCTCCAGGTCAATTTTATTAACAACAACCAGGCTTTTTCCCGGAGGGATGGTTTCCAGCATTTTCTCATCTTCAGCTGTAAAACCTGTTGTGCTGTCCAGAACAGCCAGGATCAAATCGCTCCGTTCCAGAAGTTTTAAGGTTCGGTCCACGCCAAGTTTTTCGACTTCATCCTCGGTCTCCCTTAACCCCGCGGTATCGATTAACCGGAGGGGGATTCCATCTAAGTTAATTATTTCCTCCACTGAATCCCTTGTTGTTCCGGGAACAGAAGTAACCAGGGCCCTTTCCTCTCCCAGGAGAGCATTCAAAAGGGTGGACTTCCCAACATTAGGCCGCCCAATTATCGTTGTCCGGACTCCTTCCCGAAGAGCCTTACCCCGGGAATAAGTGGCCAGGGCATCTTCCAGATCCCCTTCAACCCGTTTAAGGTAGGTTTCAAAATCTTCTAAAGACATTCCATCCAGTTCATCTTCAGGAAAATCGATCGATGCCTCACAGTAAGCCAGAACTTCCCAGAGACGGTCGCTGCTTGCTTTGACAAGCCTGGAAAGGCTTCCCTCCAGCTGATCGAGAGCCAGCTGCAGTCCCTGCCTGGTTTTGGCTTCAATTACATCCACAACGGCTTCTGCTTGAGCCAGGTCCATTTTCCCATTGAAAAAAGCCCGCCGGGTAAATTCTCCCGGTTCTGCCAGGCGGGCACCCCCGTCCAGGAGAAGTTCAAGAATAGCCTGCAGGGGAACGGGACCACCGTGCCCGATAATCTCTACCATATTCTCCCCGGTATAGGAATGGGGTGCGTGCATGACCAGGACTACTACTTCATCAGCCAGCGAACCGCTTTCCGGTTCGCAAATACGCCCATAAGCAGCGGTGTATCCTTTCATTTCCTTTATTTTCTTTTGTTGGGGGTTTTGGAAAATTCGGTCAACCTGCTTATGGCTTTCCGGCCCGCTGACGCGAATTATTCCCAGCGCTCCAATCCCTGGTGGTGTAGCCAGGGCAGCAATGGTATCTTCACGATTCATCCGATCTTCCTCCTAAAAAAACCCAGTAATAAATTACTGGGTTAGTTGGGCTCTATGCAAACTTTGCGGAAGGGTTCTTCTCCCTGGCTGTAGGTTTTCACCCGTCGGTCATCCTTCAGTGTCATATGGATAATCCGCCTTTCCTGGGGAGACATGGGCTCCAGAAGCACCTTTCGTCCATTCCGGGCTGCTTTTTCAGCCATCCTTTTGGCCAGGGCTTCTAGGGTTTTTTCCCTGCGATTTCTATAGTCCTCAGCATCAATTATTACTCTAAGGTAATCTTCTTCTTTTTTCCGGTTGGCAACGAGGGTAGTTAGGTACTGCAGAGCGTCAATTGTCTGTCCTCTTTTCCCGATTAAAAGCCCCAGATTTTCTCCTTCAATTTCCAGAATAACCTGCCTGGGGTTTTCATTTTCCTCAGTAATATTTACCTGAACTTCGGTTCCCATCCGATCGCAGATCCCCGCGACAAAATCACGGGCAATTTCTTTTTTCTCTTTCTTCCTGCGGGCTTTAATCCGGGCGGTTTTTCCGGAAATCAGGCCAAAAATTCCCCTGCTGCCTTCCTCAAGAACTTCAATATCAACTCTTTCCCGAGGTAATCCCAGTTCATTTAGGGCCTTTGCAATAGCTTCCTGAACATTTTTACCTTCCTGGATTATTTCATCCATTTTAACTTGATTCTCCTTTCGCCACTTCCTGGCGACGGTAAATCAGGTACTGCTGCCCGATCATGGCTAAGTTAGATGTAAACCAGTATACCAGCACTCCAGAGGGGAGGCTCATTCCAAAAAATACAATTAAAACGGGCATTACCATCCCCATCGTTTTGGTCTGTGGATTTGCAGGGGCACCGCTCCATTTTTGCTGGAGATGAGTCTGCAAAAACATTGTTACACCTGTAAGAATGGCCAGAGGCAGGTCCGGTTCTCCCAGGCTTGCCATCCAGAGAAAACTCGCTCCCTGCAAATCCTCAAGCCTGATAATCGTCTGAAAAAGAGCTATCAAAATTGGAAGTTGAATTAAAAGGGGTAAACAGGATGATAGGGGATTAATATTATATTTTTTATAAAGTTCCATCATTTTTTGCTGCTGGGTTTGCTTGTCATCCTTGTATTTGTTCTGAATTTCTTTGATTTCTGGTTGAATTCTCTGCATATCCTGCATGGACTTGTTCTGTTTAACAGAGGAGGGGTAGAGGATCAGCTTTAAAACGAGGGTCAATAAAATAATGGCCAGTCCCCAGTCGCCAGTAATGTTATAAAAAAAGCGGAGAAAACTCCCCATTGTTTCCCATAGAAAAGAAAAAATTCCACCATTGGATTCAGCTAGCGTGATAATGTTAGTCAAATTACCCAAAAAACCAAAAACCATTTCCATTGCCAAAAAACCTCCTAACCCGGACCATGTTTTTATTTAACTGGATCATATCCACCTTTACTATATGGGTTGCAGCGTAAAATTCTCCAGAATCCCTTGAGCAGGCCACTACATACTCCGTACTGTTCTACTGCCTGGATCATATACTCTGAACAGGTCGGGTAATATCTGCAGGTTGGACCTTTAAGGGGGGATAGAAAATTACGATAAAAGTTGAGCAAACCAATTAATAGTTTCTTCAAGACTTTCCGTCTCCCTTCAATAAATTGGCCTTTTGTAATAGTTTTTTCTCGCTGGCCTGAATTTCATTAAAGTCCGCCTGCAAAATTCCCCTCCGGCCAATAAAAAGGAGGAGGTAGCCATTTTTAACGTTGGGGAGCAAGGTGCGGTATGCTTCTTTCATCTTCCTGCGGATCCGATTGCGGATTACTGCCTTGCCCAGTTTTTTTCCAACAGAAAAACCCGCCTCTCTGTGTCCCGGTTCCCAGGGGTAAAAGTAAAGAACCAGGTTCCGATCGGCGAGAGATTTTCCTTTTTTAAATAAGAGGGTGAATTTCCCCCTTTCCCGCAATCGTTCTTGCCGGGGCAAAGACATTTTATTTCATCCTTAAAAAAAATAGGATTGACCGCTCAGAATTTTTCTTATAATATGATCCTGTAGCAGAAATTTATTCTATAAAGATTATAGGTTATTTATTTCCCCCCGTCAAGAAACTTCATAGAATATTGAGTAATTTAACCCTCCGGGATAGGAAGGGTTTTTGATTTCTGTAGCGAAAAAATAAAAGACCCTTCAAAAGTTCCATCCATTTTGGAGGATATATTTTTTGTGCTTTTTGGTATGACCTTCCGCCACAGCTTGTTAATAAGGTTGTGAATAATAATTCCTATTTTTACCCTGATGATCCCCAATCAGGCTGTGGAAAAATTGTGGATTTTTACTGGCCTTTTTGCCTGCAACTTTTTTCAATCCTCATAAACCCTTTTAAATAAAGGTTTTTTAGCTTTTGGTTTTTTGTAAAAATAATCCACAGTTTTTCAGGCACCTCTGGGCGTGGGTCATCTGATTTTTTTTCACACCCCTGTTAAAAAGTTGTGGATAACTTCGGGAAAAGGAGAATACATATGTCAACAAATTTACCCATGGAAACCATCTGGGACCAGACCCTTGAAAAAATGAAAGAAAAGCTTAGTCGGCCTTCTTTCGAAACCTGGCTTAAGGCAACCAAGCCCGTAGCCTTCAGGGATGACTTCCTCCTGGTTGAGGTTCCCAATGAGTTTGCCCGGGACTGGCTGGAAAGCAGGTATTCCGACCTTATTGAAGAAATCCTGCAGGCAGTTACCCAGTCCCCGCTGCAGGTCAAATTCACCATTCACAGCTCACCCAACGAGATTAACAACCAGCAGCCCTACCGGGACCTAAAACCTGATGGGCCACAAAGCAATTCCGGGGCTTACTTTTTAAACCCGAAGTATTCCTTTGAAACCTTTGTTGTGGGGGACAGCAACCGCTTTGCTCACGCAGCTTCCCTTGCTGTATCCGAAGCACCCGCCAAAGCGTATAACCCGCTTTTTGTCTACGGGGACGTTGGTCTGGGCAAAACTCACCTGATGCAGGCAATTGGCCATTATACTCTCAGGCAGAACCCCGACCTTAAAGTTGTTTATGTTTCTTCCGAAACCTTTACCAATGAACTTATTAATTCAATTCGTGATGATAAAACCGTTGATTTTAGAAATAAATACCGGACCATAGACATTCTTCTCGTTGACGATATCCAGTTTCTCGCCGGGAAAGAAAGGACCCAGGAAGAGTTTTTCCACACCTTCAACGCCCTGCACGAGGCCAACCGTCAGCTCGTAATTTCCAGCGATCGTCCCCCAAGGGATATCCCGACTCTCGAAGAAAGGCTTCGTTCCCGGTTTGAATGGGGACTGATCACTGATATTCAAAAACCGGACCTGGAAACCAGAATTGCAATTCTCAGGAAAAAAGCCAGTATAGAAAGAGTTAATGTTCCCAACGACGTAATTGTCTTTATTGCCAATCAAATCCAGTCTAATATTCGAGAACTGGAGGGGGCCCTTACCCGGATTAAGGCCTATGCTTCAATGCAAAATGTTCCCATCACTGTTGAAATGGCCAAAGAAGCCCTGCGGGACATCCTGGCCCTTTCTCAGCCAAAACCCCTTTCCATCGAAGACATTCAGGAAAGTGTTGCCCGCTTTTTCTCAATGCGACCCAAAGATATGCTCTCCAAAAAAAGAACTCAGAATATAGCTTTCCCCCGCCAGATCGCCATGTACCTTTGCCGGGAACTAACCGACGCTTCTCTGCCCCGAATCGGGCAGGCCTTCGGAGGGAGGGATCACACTACAGTTATCCACGCCTGTTCCAAAATAATTAACCAGCTCGAAAAAGACGCTACCCTCCGTTCAACGCTGAACAAACTCCAGGAAAACCTTAAAAAGAAATAATAACAATGTGGATAGCCTGTCTTTTTTTCCCCAGAAATACTGACAGGTCATCTCCTTGTTTTCAACCAAATTCTTCTCTTATCCCCAGTGTTAACACCCCCTACTACTCTTACTCCTACTGATTCAAATTAATAAATAATAAAAACTGGCGGCAATTTTTCCGCCCAGTAAAAAAAGGAGGAATTTTCTTGGACTTCACTATCCAACAAAAGGACTTATCTGCGGTTATTCAGGACGTACAGCGCGCGGTATCATCTCATACTACCATGCCGGTTTTAACCGGAATTAAAATCGACGTTTTTGAAGACAGGATTAAACTTTCCGCAACAGATCTGGAAATTGGAATTGAAAGTCAGACAGAAGGAGAAGTAAAGGAAACAGGATCAGTAGTTCTTCCCGCCCAGCACCTGGGAAATATTATTCGAGAACTTCCCAATGAAAAAGTCAAGCTTTCCATGAAACAGGAAAACAGTGTAGAGATCAAATGTGCAGGGTCAACCTATAATGTCAGAGGTTTTCCTCCGGAAGATTTTCCCAACCTCCCTCAAATCGATGAAGGGTTGAGCTTTAAAATGAAGCAAAGAGACCTCAAAAGCCTGATTGAAGAAGTTAAGTTTGCTGCCTCTACTGATGAGAATCAGCCCTTTTTACACGGTGCTCAACTCAGTATAACTGAAAATAAAATGGAACTTGCAGCAACCAATACCTATCGCCTGGCTTACCGGGAAATGGATTTCCCCGGAGATACCCCCGAAGAACAGGTCGAAGTTATTATTCCCTTAAAAACTCTCCAGGAACTTTCCAGGCTTCTTGGAACCGGGCAAGAAGACGAAGTTTCTCTTACCCTGAAAGGTAATCACCTTTTATTCTTCTTTGCACCACTTACTTTAACTTCCCGTTTAAAAGAAGGCCAGTTTCCTAATTACCGGGATGTTATCCCCCGGGACTTTAATACAATCTGTAATTTAGACCGGGATCAACTGCTCCATGCTGTCCGGCGAGCTTCCCTGATCGCCCGGGAAGATTCCAATACGGTTGATTTTGAATTCAAAGAGGGCCAGCTGATAATTACTACAAGGGATTCCCGGATCGGGCAAGCCTACGAGGAAGTTCCAATGGAAAAAGAAGGGACCGAGATCAAGGTTTCTTTTACTGCAGATTACCTGCTCGATGTTTTAAAGGTTTTGCGGAACGAAACCGTTACCATTAATCTCCAGGATGAAAGTTCTGCATGCGTTTTCAGGAGCCTGGAAGACTTCACCTATACTTACGTAATAATGCCGGTTCAGAATTAGGTTGGATAAAATGAAAGAGATTAAAATCCATACCCCTGATATAAAATTAAGCCAGTTTTTAAAATGGGCTGAAATTACCGCTTCCGGGGGCGAAGCAAAGAACCTGATTCGGGAAGGGAAAGTTAAGGTAAATGGAGAAGTTATAATAATTCCCGGGAAAAAACTTCATCCGGGCGATTTAATTGAAGTAGAAGGTGAAATGAGAGTTAAAATAGCCGGGGATGGATAATATTGCAACTAAAAAGGATATATGTAGATAATTTTAGAAATCTCTGCCGGGAAGAAATTCAGCTAAACCCGGGAATTAATATAGTCCTGGGGAAAAATGCCCAGGGAAAAACCAATTTCCTGGAAGCTGTATATATCCTGGCTGCAGCAAATTCTCCCAGAACTAATATTGAACAGGAAATGGTAGCCTGGAAAAATGATTATTATTTTGTAAAAGGAGAAGTAGAAAGCCAGGATGATTCCTTTTCCATTTCAGTTGGGTACACCCAGGGTAAAAAGAGAATCCGGGTCAACGAAAGCCCGCTGGAAAGGGTTAAAGACCTTTTGGGCCGTTTTATTGTGATTTTTTTTGGGCCCGAAGATTTACAGCTGATTAAGGGTTCACCTCAGCTCCGAAGACAATTTCTGGACAGGGAAATTTCCCTTATTTATCCTCTTTATTACGAAAACCTGCAGCGTTACAGAACTGTTCTGGGCCAGCGCAACAATTTACTCAAGGAAATAGGGGAAAAAGGAACTGGAGAAAGCCAACTTGAACCCTGGGACGAGCAGCTCGCCGATTCAGGCGGGGAACTTGTTTCCAGAAGAATCAGGTTTTTAAAGGAATTGAGGGAAAAGATAAACAGCAAATATACAGAAATTTCGGGGGAAAACCTCGAATTTAAGGTTGAATATGAAGCCAGCCTCGCCCTGGATAAAAACAGTTCAAGCCAGGACTGGAAAAGAGCTTTTATTGATGCCTTAAAAAGGAGAAGAAAAGAAGAATTAATCAGGGGAGTTACCATCATAGGACCCCACCGGGATGATATTTCTTTCCAGCTCGGTGACAGAGAACTGAAGAACTATGGTTCCCAGGGACAGCAGAGGACAGCCGTCCTGGCATTGAAAATTGGAGAACTGGAATTCATGGCCCAGGTCAGGGGAGAACAACCGGTCCTGCTTCTGGACGATGTATTTAGCGAACTTGATGGGACCCGGCAGAAAGCTCTCCTCGATTTAATAGGGGGAAACATTCAATCGATAATTACTACTACGGATAATAATTTCCAGGAAATAAATAAACCCTGTCATTATTTCACCGTAGATAAGGGAAAAATAAATAGGTGGGAAGGGAGGATTTAATTTGTATCTTCATTTAGGGAAGGGACATATGGTATCCTGGCAGGAAGTAATTTTAATTGGACAGATAGGGTGCATTGATAATAGTGAGGATACGGGGATTTTTTTAGACAAAAAGAAAGATAAAGGTGAGGTGGTTGACGTCTCGGAAGGGGATCCCCAGAGTTTTGTAATCACTCCGGAGAAAGTTTACTTATCCCTGATTTCTGCAGGGACCCTGGAAAAGAGACTCAATAAGTTAAATATTCCTGTCATTAGAGAAGATTGAGGAGGTAAAGATGGATAAGAACAAGGTAAATGGACCTGGAAAATACGAAGCCGAACAGATTCAGGTCCTGGAAGATCTGGAAGCAGTTCGAAGGCGGCCCGGAATGTATATTGGGAGCACTGGCCCCCGGGGTTTGCATCACCTTGTTTACGAGGTGGTGGACAACAGCATAGATGAGTCGCTCGCAGGTTATTGCGATAATATTGAAATAATTATTCATGCCGACAATTCGGTTACCGTAACTGACAACGGGCGGGGTATTCCCGTCTCTGCTCATCCCAAGGTAAATAAGCCCGCGCTGGAGGTTGTTATGACAATGCTCCATGCCGGTGGAAAATTCGGAGGTGAGGGCTACAAGGTCAGTGGCGGATTACACGGAGTCGGCCTTTCTGTAGTTAATGCCCTTTCCGAGTGGCTGGAAGTTGAAGTCAGCAGGAATAATAAAATATATTTCCAGCGTTATGAAAGAGGTATTCCGGTTACGGAGCTCAAGGAAATTGGCGAAACCGATAAAACCGGGACCAAAACAGTTTTTTATCCAGACCCGGAAATTTTTGAAGAACTGGATTTTAAGTTTAAAACTTTAAGCCAGCGCTTGAGGGAACTGGCCTATCTCAATGCCGGAGTTACAATAACAATATCCGATGAGAGGGAAGAAGAAACCCACACTGAAAAATACCGTTATGACGGCGGAATTCTCTCTTTTGTCCGAGAACTCAATAAAAATAAAGACCCGCTCCACGAGGCCCTGTTTATGGAACAAAAGATGGAAAACTGCGAAGTTGAGATTGCCATGCAGTATAACAACAGTTACGTGGAATCGATCTTCTCTTATGCCAACAATATCAATACCGAAGAAGGCGGGTCCCATCTGGCAGGTTTCAAAACCGGGCTTACCAGGACTCTTAATGATTATGCCCGCAGGTTTAACTTCTTAAAAGAAGGAGAAGACAACTTCTCCGGTGATGACGTCAGGGAAGGTTTAACTGCGATCATAAGCGTTAAGCTGACGGAACCCCAGTTCGAAGGCCAGACCAAGACCAAGCTGGGCAATCCGGAAATGAGGGGTATCGTAGATACCGTTTTAAGCGAGGAGCTGATCTCTTTCCTGGAGGAAAACCCGCCGGTTGCCAAAAAGATCATGGAAAAATGTATCAATGCCGCCCAGGCCCGGCAGGCTGCCAAAAAAGCCCGGGAAATTACCAGGAGAAAAAATGCCCTGGTCCATACAGCGCTCCCGGGCAAACTGGCTGACTGTACCAGCAGGTCAGTTGACGAAGCGGAGGTATATATTGTTGAGGGAGATTCCGCGGGAGGTTCAGCCAAGCAGGGGAGAGACCGTTATTTCCAGGCAATACTTCCTCTCCGAGGTAAGATTTTGAACGTGGAAAAAGCCAGACTCCATAAAATTTTGAATAACGAAGAAATCAGGGCCTTAATTACCGCCCTGGGGACCGGGGTAGGAGAGGAGTTTAAATTAGAAAAAGCTCGGTACGGCAAAGTTATTATCATGACTGATGCCGATGTTGACGGGGCGCATATTCGAACTCTGCTGTTAACCTTCTTCTACCGGTACATGAGCCCCCTGATCAAAAAGGGTATGGTTTATATAGCTCTGCCGCCCCTTTACAAGGTTACAAAGGGCCGGAAAGAATTCTATTTTTATGGTGATCGGGAACTGGAAAAGGGCCTGGAAGAAATCGGCCGCAACGGGATTTCTCTGCAGAGATATAAGGGTCTTGGGGAAATGGATCCCCATCAGCTTTGGGAAACCACCATGAATCCCGAAACCCGAAATATCAAGCAGTTAAATATTGAGGACGCCATGGAGGCTGACCGGATTTTCAATATGCTAATGGGGGACAAAGTAGCTCCCCGGCGCGAGTTTATTGAAGCCAATGCCCATCAGGTGGCCAACCTGGATATATAGAGGTGATTAAGAGCTATGGATGATAAAATTGAAGCCGGACGCGTGATTCCGGCAGATATTGAAGACGAAATGAAAGTGGCCTACCTGGATTACGCCATGACCGTAATCGTGGGCCGGGCCCTTCCTGATGTTCGGGACGGCTTAAAACCCGTCCACAGAAGGGTTCTTTATGCCATGCATGACCTGGGCCTTTCTCCCAACAAATCTCACAAAAAATCGGCCCGGGTGGTTGGGGAAGTTCTCGGTAAGTACCACCCGCATGGTGAAACGGCGGTATATGATACCCTGGTCCGAATGGCCCAGTATTTTTCCATGCGCTATCCCCTGGTTGATGGCCACGGAAACTTTGGTTCTGTGGATGGTGATAGTGCTGCGGCCATGCGTTACACTGAAGCCAGGATGGCCCAGATGTCAACAGAACTTCTGGCCGATATTGACAAAGATACAGTTGATTACAGGGATAATTTCGATGATTCCCTGCAGGAGCCGGAAGTTTTACCGGCCCGCCTGCCCAATCTTTTGTTAAACGGTTCTTCGGGTATTGCCGTGGGGATGGCAACCAATATTCCCCCGCATAATATCCGGGAAATTGTAAAGGCGATCAACTTTTTGATTGACAACCCTGAAGCAACTATTGACGAGCTTTGTGATATAGTTACGGGCCCCGATTTCCCCACCGGGGGCTTGATTATGGGGTACTCCGATGCCCGCAGGGCTTATAAAACCGGGCGGGGCAGTGTCACCATCAGGGGTGTTGCGGAGATCGAAGAAATGTCCGGTGGCAAAGCACGAATAATTGTTTCCGAACTTCCCTACCAGGTAAACAAGGCTGCCCTAATTGAAAAAATTGCCGATATGGTCAGGGATAATAAGATGGAAGGTATCCAGGATTTAAGGGATGAATCGGACCGGGACGGGATGCGCATTGTAATCGAATTAAAAAGAAAGTCCCGGCCCCAGGTTGTCCTCAACCAGCTCTACAAGCACACCAGGCTCCAGTTGAATTTTGGGATCAATATGCTGGCCCTGGTTAACAATCAGCCCCGGGTTTTGAACCTGAAGCAAGTCCTGGAAGAATATATTAAACACCAGCGGGAAGTAATTACAAGGAGAACCCGCTTTCTATTAAATAAAGCAGAAGAAAGGGCCCATGTCCTGGAAGGACTTCGGATAGCCTTAAATTACCTTGATGAGGTAATAGCCCTGATCCGCAAATCTCCTGACGCGGAGACAGCCAGAAAAGGCTTAATGGAAAAATTTGGTCTAACCCAGGTCCAGGCCCAGGCAATTCTGGATATGCGCCTGCAGCGACTCACTGCCCTGGAAAGAGATAAGATTGAAGAAGAATACCAGGAACTGCAGGAAAGGATTTCCTACTACAGGTCCCTTCTCGGGGACCAGAATCTGGTTGATGGAGTTATAAAAGCCGAACTCAAAGAAAGAGCAGATAAATATGATGATGAACGTCGGACCAGGATTGTAGCCCAGGAAGCGGAATTAGATTTAGAAGACCTGATCCCCAGTGAAAACATCCTGATTACCCTTTCTCACAAGGGCTACATCAACAGGATGACCCTGAGTTCCTACCGGGCCCAGCACAGAGGAGGCCGGGGAATGAGGGGAATGAATACCAAGGAAGGGGACTTCGTATCAGAAATTTTCATGGCCAACACCCATGATTTCCTGCTATTCTTTACCAACCGGGGTTATTTATACCGGATAAAGGTTTATGAAATTCCGGAATCCGGGCGGCAGGGTCGGGGAATGGCACTGATAAACCTGCTGCCTCTGAGGAGTGAGGAATATATAACGGCTGTAATTCCCATTCGCTCTTACAAAGAAGAAGGTGCCCACTTGCTGATGGCCACGAAAAAAGGTTTAATTAAAAAGACATCTCTGCAGGAGTATGAATCCAAATATACTTCCCTGCGGGCCCTTAACCTGAGGGAAAACGACGAGTTAATTGCTGTCCGCTACAACGCTTCCCCTGAACAGGAAATAATGATTGTCAGCAAGAAAGGGAAAGCGATTCGTTTCCCGTCAGGATCTCTGAGGCCAATCGGCCGCTCTTCTCAGGGAGTTAAGGGTATCAGCCTTTCTCCAGGAGATGAAGCAGTGGGAATGGAAATAATCAATTCCGATGAAGATGTCCTGACTGTTTCCTGGGAAGGTTACAGCAAAAGAACTCGGGTAGGCGATTATCGGATCCAGCAGAGGGGAGGCAAGGGCCTGATTGCAGCGAAACTCAGGGACAGAGAAAAAGACGGGCTCGTTGGTTTCAAGATGGTTCGGGAAGAGGATGAGGTAATGGTTGTAACCCGAAAGGGGAGGTTGATCAGGCTCCAGATAAAAGAAGAGCTGCCCCGCTTGAGTAGAAATACCATAGGGGTCAGGCTCATGCGTTTGAGCAAAGGAGATCGGGTTGTTTCCCTGGTAAGAATAGATAAAGATTAAAAATAAGAGCAGTCCAGATGGACTGCTCTTATTCTGGGTCTTCCCTGAAGATAATAAAAGGCTGGTAACCTCGATCCGGAAAAGAAAGCAAACCTTTTTCCCAGAGCCTTTCCAGGCAATTATCGACAATAAGATGGTAAAACCAATCATAAAATTCGGAAAAAGAAGCATATTCGGAGGCAGGTAAACTGTAAAAGGTGTTTAATAAAGAAGAGGAGTACCCGGAAAAATAAAGGGAAATTTTTTTCCCGAGTTCCTGGCCCAGGTTATCAAGAAATTCTTCATCGGTTTTTGTTAGAAATGGAACCCGGGGATTTTTATCAGAATCCAGCAGGAGAAGGTTCTCCAGAAAAGGAATAATGTCTCCCGGGGGTTTTGCACCGCAGGAACAAAAATCCCGGTAAGCTGCAAGAACTTCTCTGGCAAGCTTTTTCCCCCGGGCAACTCCTAGTTGTTTATAAAGAGGAAAGAACCCGAGGGGAGGGAGAGCTCTTTGCTCAGGGCCTCCCTGTATTCCAAACAGGCCGGAATAATACTTTCCTACCTGTTCTCCACGTTCTCGAAACCTGCCCAGAAATTCAGAATAATCGGTTTGGATAACCTGGAAGAAATATTGGCCCCCGGTTCTTTCAGGCGGGGAAGTCGTTATAATATCACCCAGACTTTTGTCAATTACAGGCCGGTTGCGGGTCATAACGTAATAGCCGATAACTATTAAATCCAGGGCTTCTCCTTGCTGGTTTTTTTCCCGAGAAAAATGGTTCAAGCGATTTCTGATTTCGCTGAACCAGTCCTGGATAGGAGAAAAGAACCCCTGGGCGATTTCCCGGGCAATGCCCGGGATGAACTGAGTTTCTTCGGCAAGGACCATAAAAAAAGAGGGATAAAAGGTCTGGCCTTTTTTCTTGACTAAATCTGCCTTCATAAGAAGCTCCAGGTCTTTAGAGACCTGGGAACGGTCACACTCTAACCGGTCCGGGTTTTTGCCCCTGTGTAAGGCCTCAAGCAGTTCCAGGCGGCGGTTGCGATGATTTTCACAGAAAATATTAAAGGGACTAAAAGGGCTGTCGATTTTGGTTTTTCCCGCAAGAAGTAAATGGGAATTCAAGAAATCGCCTCCTTTTCCAACATAGGTTTTTTTGTGTATTAATACCCTTTGATTTTAGAAGGGAATTTTAATAAAGAAAGGTGGTAGTAAATGTCATTTCCGCGGATAGTAATTCATACCGGTCGAATCAAAGAAAATGCTCAAAACATATCTGAACTCGCCCGCAAGGATGGGATTAGCATATCCGGTGTAACCAAAGCAACCTGTGGAAATGTCCATGTTGCCAAAGCAATGTTAGAGGGAGGAGTAAATGGTTTCGCGGATTCCAGGCTAAGCAATCTGCGCAATCTCCGGAATTATTTTGGAAAAGATGTCACCCTTCTTCTTTTACGTCTTCCCATGCTCAGCAAAGTTGATGAAGTTGTCGAGACTGCTGACGCAAGCCTGAACTCGGAAATCAGGGTAATTGAAGCGCTGAGCAGGGCAGCAAAAAAACAGGGTAAAAAACACGGAATAATGCTTATGGTTGACCTGGGCGATTTAAGAGAAGGTCTCTGGACCGATGATGTAATGGAAGCAGCCCGGTTCGTGGAAAAACTTCCAGGAGTTTACCTGCAGGGACTGGGTACCAACCTTACCTGTTATGGGGGTATTTTGCCGACAGAGGAAAACCTGGGGAAACTGGTGGAGATCGGGCAAAATATCCAGGAAGATCTTGGAAAAGAAATCTGCTACATATCTGGTGGGAATAGCAGTTCACTGCACCTTTTAGGTACCGGAATTCCCCGGGGTATAAATCATCTCCGGGTAGGGGAAACAATATTAATAGGCAATGATACTGCGCTTTCCGAACCATTCCCGGGAACCAGGGCAGATACCTTTGTTATTCAGGCCGAACTAATTGAAGCCAAGGTAAAACCGTCAGTTCCAATTGGGAAAGTAGGGGTAGACGCTTTCGGCCGGGTCCCCAAAAAACCTGAAGATCGAGGACTGAGGAGGAGAGGTATCCTGGCCATTGGCGAACAGGATATTCAGCCAGAGGGCCTGACACCAATGGACCCAGGTGTTGATATTCTCGGTGCAAGCAGCGATCACCTGCTTGTTGATATAAATGATAATCCGGATGAATTAAGAATCGGTGATTACCTCAGTTTTACCGTCGATTACGGAAATCTGTTACGGGCAATGACATCTTCCTATGTCGAAAAAGTTGTCCTTTGAAAAAAAATTAAATTTAAGTATAATAAGGTGGGACAGTAAAACACTTTAATTTAAAAAAGGAGGCGTTGTTAATGGCAGTAAGTTTAAAAGGAAAAAGTATCCTTACCCTGAGAGATCTTACTTCTGAAGAAATCTGGCAGCTGGTTAAAACTGCAGAAACTCTCAAAATGGAAAAGCTCCGGGGACAGCAGAACAAGGTCCTGGAAGGAAAATCTCTGGGAATGATTTTCCAGAAACCCTCCCTGCGGACCAGGGTTGCTTTTGAAGTTGGAATGTCAAACCTGGGCGGGCACGCCGTTTATCTGGGTCCCGATGATATCAAGCTTGGAAAGAGAGAAACTACCGAAGATATTGCCCGGGTTCTTTCCCGCTACGTTGACGGAATTATGGCCAGGGTTTTCTCCCATGAAGATGTAGTTGAACTTGCAGAGAAATCCCGGGTGCCGGTACTTAACGGTCTTTCCGAGTTTACCCACCCCTCCCAGGGCCTGGCTGACCTTTTGACCATTTACGAGAAAAAAGGTTGCCTCAAGGGAATTAAAATGGCTTTCGTTGGGGACGGCAACAACATGGCCCATACCCTGATGTTCGCCGCATCCAAAATGGGAATGCACATCAACATGGCCATTCCCGAAGTTTACAATCCCCGGAAAGATGCAGTAGAAGATGCCAAGCGTTTTGCAGCGGAGTCCGGAGGAAGTGTAAATCTGATGGATGATCCCCAGGAAGCCGTCAAGGATGTGGATGTAATCTATACTGATGTCTGGTTAAGTATGGGTCCTGGAAACAAAGAACAGCAGGAAAAAGAAAAACAAGAACGGCGCCGTATATTCCTGCCCTACCAGGTCAATATGGATCTCCTGCGCCTGGCCAAGGACGACTGCATAGTAATGCACTGTCTCCCGGCAATTTACGGGGAAGAAATTACCAAAGATATTGTTGAAGATCCCCGGGGTCGCGTGGTCTATGACGAGGCCGAAAACCGCATGCACACTGCAATGGCTATGATGGCTTTAACCATGGGTAGCCAGACATAAACAGATTAGAACTGTAGGACTTAGAATAGCTCCTTTTATTATGAAAGGGTTTTGAGGATTAACCCAAACATAAAAGGAGCTTTTCTTATGAAGGCCAGGATTCAAAATGAAAAAGCAGGTTAAATGGACAGAAAATAAGATTATTACTATAATTATCGCTTTAATATTCCTTGCAGGCTGGTTTTGTTTTATTCAATGGACAATAAATCCCACCCCTAGAGGAAACCGGAGTTCTCATATAGGAGAGTTTTAAAATAGGTAATGAGAACCTCGAGGCAGGAGAGGGTGATGTGTGCTCCTGAAAAATTTTTAAGAAAGGGTAGAAGAAAAAAACCTTAATTCATTCCCGAAAAAAGAAAAACTAACTATTCCAGTGCCAATTCTCGTCTGTTGAGAGTTTTTATTGAGAATATTACCCCCAAGAATATATTCCACACCTTCCAGGATTTTATCTTCGATGAATTGAACTTATCTAAAACATAGTGCCGATGTTTTATTTTCCAACCATGTTGGAAAGGAGTTTTGATTTGTTTGGTTATCTTGCTGGGCTTTTGGCCTTTTTAATCCAGGTAAAGGCCAATACTTTTCAGGAACAGTAAATCAATCAAGCGACTGGGAAATGGTACTGTCTTTAAGGCAACACTGAAAATACTTTTAGTCTCAAAACTTTAAGTTTTTCTTGACAGTCCCCAGTATTTATAATATAATATGTTAACTTAATGAAGAGCAAAAGCAAAGAAGGGAAGAGTAAGTTCAGAGAAGGACTTTAGAGAGCCGTGTTAGCTGGGAGACGGTGTCTGGAAATGAGCTGAAGATGGTCCTGGAGCTCTATTGATGAGCAACTGGTTAGTCAATAGCGGGAGGTCGCCGTTATCTGGACCGGGGTTTGAGTAGGTTTTGGCTGAAAGTACCTGACGAGGCTTTGATTGTGAAATCAAAGTGAAAAAGGGTGGTACCGCGTGCCTTCGCCCCTTTTGGGGGGGAGGTTTTTTGTTTTCGCCCAAATTTAGATAAGCAGAAAGGGTGAGAAAATGGAATGGCAGGTAGCTAAAATAGGGGGATCTATATTAAAAGGCACCTTCGATTTTCAGCAAGCTGTTGAAATTATTATCAAGAGGTATTCTGCCCCATCGGCGGTGATTGTCTCTGCTTTTTATGGGGTAACCGATTACCTGGAAGAATATTGTGCGGCTGGGGAAGAAAACCCAATTCGAGTAGAAAAATGCATGCAAAAATTATCCCTTCTCCATCAACAAGCTCTGCATAACTATCTCCCTACCAGTGGGGTGTCTGGGTTAAATTTATTACAAAAGGAGCTGGAATCTTTAACAAACCTTCTCCAAAAAAAGAATTCTTTTTTGTGGCGGGATAAAATTATTAGTTTTGGCGAACGGCTTGCCGTAGTAACTTTTTTCCTGGCCTTATCTGCTAGAGGGTACCCATGCAAAATTTTATGGCCCGAAGATATAGGGCTAAAAGTTGAAGGAAAAGGAGATAAGGTTTACTTTTGCCTTCGGGAAAAGGAAATTGGCGCCCATCAATGCTGGCAGGAGAAAAAAATTTATCTGATTCCCGGGTTCTATGGAATCGATGAAAGCGGGGAAATAAAAATAGTAGGACGGGGAGGCAGTGATTATACTGCTGCTGTTATTGCCTACTATCTGGGAGCCAAAAAGTTAGATCTTTGGAAGGATGTGCCCGGAGTATTATCAGGAGATCCCCGCTATTTAAAGGATGCCCGCCGGGTAGATTATCTTAGTTATGAAGAAACCGAAGTGCTGAGTTCTTTTGGTGCAGGAATTCTCCATTCCGAAACCATTTCACCACTTCGGGAAAAAGGGATAAAACTGCAGCTTTTCCACTATTCTGGGGGTTTTAAACCGGTAACCATTATCAGCAAAGAGGGTGCATCAGAAGGGAAAAAAGTCAAAAGCTTGGCCTTTACCACAAAACTAGGAGTATTAAAAATAAAAGGGTGCTGGCGAGAAAAAAATAGAAATCCCCTACCAGGCCTTCTCTCTCCCTTAATAAGGGCAGGCATTGAAATCCAGGGGATATACAGTTGTTTGCATTGGATAACCATCTTAATGGAGCATTGCAACCTTAATCAAGCACGGGAAATTCTGCAACAGCATAATCCCCCGGGGCTGGAAAGTATAGTCCAGAACAGTGAGTTAGGCTTGCTGGCCCTTGTAGGTGAAAATCTCAAGGATGATTCTCTTCTGGCAGGCCAGGTTTTAACAGCCCTGGCCCGAAAAAAAATTCCCGTTCTTCAAGTATTTGGTGGTATCTCAGCGATAGCATTAATAATTATTGTCGAAAAACACTTCTTAAAGCAAGCTCTTACTGCGGTTCACGAAGAAATATTTTCCCGGGGAGTTGAAATCCATGATAAAATCTTGGGATGAAATCAACTATAAGATCAATAGAGGAAAGGCTGTAGTCCTTACAGCTGCAGAAATAAAAACAATGGCTGAATCAAAAAGCTGCCGCAGAATTGCAGAGGAAGTCGATGTTGTTACCACAGGAACCTTTGGTGCCATGTGCTCCAGTGGAGCTTTTTTGAACTTTGGTCATCCTAGTCCAGCAATCAAAATGGAGGAAATATTTCTCAACGATGTGCCAGCCTATGGTGGTCTGGCAGCTGTTGATACCTATCTAGGTGCAACCGCGGTTTCTCGAAAAAAAGAAGATTATGGTGGAGGGCATGTGCTTGTGGAACTAATTCAGGGTAAAGATGTCAGGTTGAAAGCCAGGGGCAGAGGGACAGACTGTTATCCCCGCAAGGCAATCTCCACCTATATTAACCTGCAAAATATCAATGAGGCTATTCTCTTCAACCCCCGCAACAGCTATCAGAACTATGCTGCAGCGGTAAATTCCAGCCCTCAAACCCTCTATACTTACATGGGGACCCTGCTTGGTAGCATGGGGAATATAACCTACAGCTCCGCCGGGGAAATCAGCCCCCTCATCAACTGTCCGGATTTTTCTGTTATTGGTCTGGGCAGTAGGATATTTTTAGCCGGTGCCCAGGGCTTTATTACCGGCGCGGGAACACAGTTTAACAGCGAGCAGAACAAAAATAGCCATAATATTCCAGTTGGGCCAGGGGGTACCCTTGCAGTAATGGGCAATATGAAGGAAATGTCTGCTGAATTTATAAAACCTGCCTATTATCAGAACTACGGAATCAGCCTGATGGTGGGAATAGGTATTCCAATTCCCATCTTAAATGAAGATATTGCCAGAGCTGTCCTGGTAAGGAACCAGGATATTCAAACCAAAATAATCGATTTTGGCAATAATAAAAAGAATTTGGGCATAGTAAGCTATGATGAGCTGCGATCAGGGAAAGTGAGGTTGGGAAATAAAATAATTAAAACAGCTCCCCTTTCCAGCCTATCTAAAGCTATGAGTGTTGCCAAACACCTCCAGCGGTGGATTCAAAAGGGTGAATTCCTTCTCCAAAAACCCCTGGCTCCAATGCCCCGGCAGTCTGTCAAAGCACTGGAAATAAGGAATCCTAACAAAACTGCTGGGAAAGATGTAATGAAAAAACTTCCTGTGGATAATTTGCCCCATATTGAGTGGCGGGAATGTGTGCATTGCGGTGCTTGCACCGCTCCCTGCTCGGCCGGGGCCCTGACGGTTCTGCCGCCGTTGTATCATTTAGCATTTGCTGCGGAAAAATGCAAAGGCTGTCGTCTTTGTCAAAAAGCCTGTCCCCTGCGGCTAATCTCTTTTAGAGAAAATAACCACCAATGAGCTGGATAATTGATCATCAAGGACGATTTATTACCATCCTTTTACGGGAGGAAGAAACCGTAATGACCGTTTCTGTGGATAGAGCTTCTTTTTGTGATCATCTTCCTCTCCGTAGCCAACAATATATTCGCCAAATTCGCCAGGAACTTAAGGATTACTTCAAGGAAGATCCTGCCTTTCAATCTGCTTTGTTTCCCCATCCCTGTGCCTCCGGGGCCCCCCGACTAGTCGGCAGAATGACAGAAACTGCATTCAAGGCTGGAGTCGGGCCAATGGCAGCCGTAGCCGGAGCAATAGCTGAAAGTTTGGCCCATTTTTTGTTAGATGCTTTCTGCCCCCGGGAAATGATTATAGAAAATGGTGGCGACATCTTTGTAAAAACTGAAGCACCCCTTACCGTGGGAATTTTTGCAGGTGCATCCAGCCTGTCATGCCAGTTGGGGATTGAAGTCCCGGCATTTGAAGACCTAGCCATTTGCACCTCTTCGGGAACTGTTGGGCACGCTTTGAGCTTTGGTTGTTCAGATGCCATGGTAATTGTCAGTAGAGACGCACCTTTGGCTGATGCTGTAGCTACAGCCTGCGGTAACCTCATTCACAGGCAGGAAGATCTTTCCGAAGTTGTAGTGAAGGGTATGGCCATAAAGGGGGTCCGCGGAGCGGTGGCTATAATGGGAGAGAGAATGGCGGCCTTGGGAGATATAAAGTTAAAAGGACTTAGATAGGGAGAGAAGGAGGTAGAAGAATGATAAAAACAGCAGTTATCGGCGCAACGGGTTTGGTCGGACAAAAAATAATCAGAGAGCTTGTAGATCATCCCTGGTTTAAGATAACAAACCTTGTAGCTTCGGAAAAATCAAAGGGACTTGTACTGGGAGAATTTATGCCTGATCTCGCTTCCGGAGAAAACGGCAGCCTGGAAGTAATCAGTGCCGAAGATTTTGCTCCCCACAAGGCAGATCTAATTTTTTCTGCTCTCGATTCTTCCCGGGCTGGAGAGATTGAGCTTGCTTATGCCCGGACTACCCCTGTAATAAGTACAACATCGGCTTGGAGGCGGGATCCCTTTACTCCCTTGTTACTGTGCGGGGTTAACTATAATCATATTCCCCTCCTCAGGGTGCAGCAAAAAAAATACAATCTGAGGGGCTTTATTGCTCCCAAACCTAATTGTACTTCCTGCGGCCTGGTCCTTTCCCTGAAGCCAATTTATGAAAAATTCGGCTTAAAAAAAGTGGAGATGACTTCCCTTCAAGCCCTTTCTGGAGCAGGAACAAGGCCTGGAATAAGCGGATTGGAGATAATTGATAATATCCTGCCATATATACCAGGGGAGGAAGAAAAGGTTGTAAAAGAACCAATAAAGATTCTCGGCGAACTAACCAAAGAAGGAATCCAGGAAGCTGCTTTTAATATTAGTGCTACCTGCCTGAGGGTACCGGTTATCGACGGCCATCTTTTGAGCATTGCAATAGAAACCAAAGAGCCAACCACAACAAAAGAAATAAAAGAAGCAATTAAAAAATTTAACAGCACAAACGACCTGAAAAACTTGCCCGAAGCACCAGAAGAACTGCTTTTTGTAACTGAAGATTTAAACAGACCCCAGCCTCGCCAAGATCGCAACCGCGGCCGGGCAATGACAGTCACTATTGGTAGGCTGAGAGCGCAAAGGGAGCCTTCCGTCCACTTTAAATACCTGGCTTTAACTCCAAATACGGGAATTGGGGCAGGGGGAGGGGCTGTTTTAAATGCCTCCTACCTGGTGAAACATTTTTTAAAATGGAATTTATAATTAGTATTGTATAGTTTGAAAGGGATGAAATGGATGAGAAAAAAATTGACCAATTTCTTATCAGAGAGGATTATTCTTTTTGATGGGGCAATGGGAACAATGTTGCAGGAGGCTATTGATAGAAACAGTCAACCCCTGGAAGTGGTAAATTTAAATCAGCCGGGGATTGTCAGGGATATTCACTGCAGCTTTCTAGAAGCCGGGGCAGATATAATCACCACAAACACCTTTTCAGCCAATAAAATTTCCCTGGCAGAATATGGGCTGGAAAGCAAGGTTGAAATAATTAACAAACAGGCAGTAACCCAGGCTGAAAAGGCCTGTAACCTTTTTTCTGCGGCAAAAAGGCCTTTGTTTATTGCAGGATCCCTCGGACCAGGAAATAAGCTGCCTACCCTGGGTCAAATAGAGCTTAAACAAATCAAAGAAGCTTATTACCAGCAGGGAAGAGCTTTACTGGAGGCAGGCGTAGATATCCTGCTTTTAGAAACCTGTCAGGACATATTGCAGGTTAAAGGGGCCCTGTTGGGAATCAAAGAAGCCTTACGGGATTTAAATTCCGATGCACCTATCATTGTCTCTCTTAATGTGGCAAGAGAGGATAAAATGCTCTTGGGAACATCGATCCGGGCGGCAGCCACGGTTATTGAACCCTTTAAACCTCTGGCTTTTGGCCTCAACTGCAGTGACGGACCTCATTCGCTGGAGAAAGCCCTGGGGGAGGCCCATGGTTGTTCCCCTTTCTTTCTGCTTTTCCAGCCCAATGCAGGCCGGCCAGTTCTAGAAGGAGGGCGGCAAGTTTACCCGCAGTCACCAGAAGAATATGCAGGTGAGATGAAAGAAATTATTGCCAGATATCCCCTCAATTTTGTGGGGGGATGTTGTGGTAGTCGTCCTGAACACATTGGGCTTTTGCACGATGTTATAAAGTCATACCCGCCTCACAAGCCCAGGGGATTCTCCCGGGCTGCTTTATCCTCCCTATATCGAGAGCAAACCGTGAAAAGAGATAAACATCCCTTAATTATTGGAGAAGGGCTCAATAGTAATGTAAGCCAGAATTTTCGTCGAGCTCTTGCAGAGGGCGATATGGGTAAGATTATTGACCTGGGGCGGAAGCAGGTTCTCCAGGGAGCGCAGTGTCTGGATATCAATACCGCTTATTCCGGCGCTCAAGAAAAAAAGGATTTAAGCTCGATTATTAAAATCTTCAATTCCGTTCTTGATGCCCCCCTGGTCCTTGATTCTCAGGACCCGACAACCCTGGCGGCGGCCCTAGAGCTAGTCTGTGGAAAACCCTTGATCAACTTTACAAGTCTGGAAAATAAAACCCGAGCCCGGGAAGTGATGATGCTGGCTAGAGATTATGGAACAGCCCTTGTATGTAGGACCATTGGCCCTCAAGGGATGGCCTTAAGCCGAGAAGCAAAAATAGCCCTGGCCCGTGAGCTTTACCATCTTGCCTGTGTAGAAAGTGGTCTTCTCCCGGAGAATCTGTTTTTTGATCCCCTTACCTTTTCTCTGGCAACTGGCAAAGAGGAATATAAAAAAACGGGTCTAGAAACTCTGATGGCTATAAAAGAAATAAAAAATGCCTGTCCCGGTTCTTTTTCCCTTTTAGCTATCAGCAATATTTCCTATGGTCTCGAAGAAACGTCCCGGATCCTCCTTAACTCAATTTATTTCCATTTGGCCATCCAATCAGGAATGGATGCGGCCATAATTAACCCCGGGGAAATTTTAAAGAAAGAAGAAATTCCTCCCGAAGCCTGGGCTGCTGGAGAAAAATTAATCCTTCATCCCACTGCACATGGGTCAAATCCCCTGGGTTATTTCATCCAAAACCAAGAGGTTCTCCAAAGACCAGGGAAAATAAGGGAAAGCTAGCCCCGGAAAAGGGGTCTTTTTTGCTGGATCTTCGGGGTCTATTTTTTTTGGGAAAGAGGATAGCCAAGATTCCCCTTGCAGAAGTAATATCCCTGCACAATAAAAAATTCTTTATCTATCAACAATTGAAGAACAAGCCCGGACCTTTTGTAAAAGAAAAACTCTAGAAACATTTGACAATCTTAATATTGGAGATGGAAAGAAAGAAGCCCCTGGTGCTCAAAGGTAAATTGATAAAGGAAGACTTCCTTTTTTATTTGCAGAAGAATGTTCAAGTTCCTGTGACAAGCCATAAACAGGTTCAAAAGAAAGTTATTGTAAAAAAGGAAGGATTTTGATGGCTTTTGCAAAATATAAAGAAATAATCGCAATAAATTAGTTTTCAGGGCAATGTTTAAGCCTTTAGACCTAATGGAAAAGCGAGCTTTGAACTGTTAGAGTTTTCATTGGTTTTGACGATTGATTATCTCTACAGAAGAGTTTTTTTCCAGTAAATAAAAGGTCCCCAGAGAAAAAGTCTTGTTTGATTTAAAGCAGAAACATACCTTGTTATTTTTGATGGCCTGTATTAGTAATAGGCAGGAATTAACTGCAAAATTTATCAGAGAAGAATGGCAAATTTTGAAAAAAGGAAAGAAAAAAAAGAGGTTGAGGGATTTTCCCTCAACCTGTCCTTCTTTTTCTACAACCTCAAGTAGCAAAAGGGCTGTTCTTTTTTATCCAATAAAACTGGCCAGGTCTTCGTCGATTTGATTTATACCGCTAATTTGGAATTTATCTACCAGAACCTTCAGGATATTTTGAGAAAGAAAGGCGGGAAGGGAAGGACCAAGCTTGATATTTTTAACACCAAGGGAGAGCAGGGCCAGCAGGACTATTACGGCTTTTTGTTCGTACCAGGCAATATTGTAGGAAATGGGGAGTTCGTTTATATCATTCAGTTCAAAGACCTCTTTCAGCTTCTGGGCGATTACCACCAGGGAGTAGGAATCATTACACTGGCCGGCATCCAGGACCCTGGGGATACCCCCTATATCTCCCAGAGGAAGCTTATTATAACGGTACTTGGCACAACCGGCAGTAAGTATTACGGTATCCTCCGGCAATTTTCTGGCAAACTCGGTGTAGTAATCCCTTGTTTTCATTCTTCCGTCACAACCTGCCATAACAAAGAAGCGCTTTATGGCCCCGGATTTAACTGCCTCAACAACTTTATCCGCTAAAGCCAGAACCTGCCCATGGGCAAAACCACCTACTATTTCTCCTGTTTCAATTTCTTCTGGAGCCTGGCATTCAAGGGCTTTTTTGATCAGGGGAGAAAAATCCTTTTTGCCGTCGGGCCCTGCTGGAATGTGTTCACACCCGGGATATCCGGCTACACCAGTTGTAAAGAGACGGTCTTTGTAAGCTTCTTTAACAGGGGTAATACAGTTGGTGGTCATGAGAATGGGGCCGTTGAAGCTCTTGAATTCTTTATTCTGCTGCCACCAGGCATTGCCGTAATTCCCCACGAAATGATCGTACTTTTTGAAGGCAGGGTAATAATTGGCAGGGAGCATTTCACTGTGTGTATAAACGTCAACACCGGTACCTCGGGTTTGTTCCAGCAGTTCTTCCATGTCTTTTAAGTCGTGGCCGCTGATTAAAATCCCCGGGTTTTTCTCCACCCCAATATTCACACTGGTAATTTCGGGATTGCCGTAGGATTCAGTATTAGCCTTATCCAAAAGTGCCATGGTTTTAACACCATACTCGCCGCATTCCAGGACCAGAGCAGTAAGCTTTTCAGCAGAGAGGCTCCGGTCTATTGTGGCTACAAGGGCTTTTTCAATAAAACGAGCTATGTCAGGATCGTCCTGACCGAGGACCTGGGCGTGGGTAAGATAAGCGCTTATCCCTTTTAGACCATATGTTAAAAGCTCCCGCAGGGAACGTATATCTTCATCGGGAGTACTTAGAATTCCAACACTAGAAGCTTTAGCCTGGTAACTATTTATTCCCGAACCCTTCCAATGTAGGACATCGTGGTCAGGCAGAGAAGTATTTTTCCCAGAATTTTCAATTTTGGTTTTTAATTCTTCTCTTAACTCCAGGGCCCGGTCAATCCTTTTTACAAAATCATCCTCGGAGAAATTAGCATTGGTGATTGTGGAGAAAAGGCTGGAAGTAATAAATTCGGGAACCTCACCAGGGTCTACTTCTACAGTCCGGGCTTTCTGGCTTAAAAGGGCCAGACCTTTTACCAGGTAAACCAGTAAATCCTGAAGGCTGGCAACCTCTGGAGACTTACCACATACTCCTTTGACTTCACATCCTTTTCCTTTCAATGCTTCTTCGCACTGGTAACAAAACATTTTACTCATTATTATGCTCCTTTCTTTTCCTGGATTTTTCCGTCTGTTCCCAGGATAATTATTTCCCGGGGTACATCTTTACCTGCCCTTTCCAGGGCTTTTTCCACAAGATTAACCATTCCCCCACAGCAGGGGACGGTCATCCGGATTAACCGGATATGGTTGATTGGGTTGTCTCGAAAAATTGTCGTTAATTTATCCAGGTAGGCCGCGACGTTATCCAGTTTGGGACAGCCGATTAAAGTAACCCGGTTTTCCATTAAATCTTTAAGCAGCCCGGGACCGGCGAAGGCGGTGCAATCAGCTGCAATTAAAAGGCTGGCATTGTTGAAATATTCAGCCCTGGGAGGGACAAGGTGGATTTGAATAGGCCACTGGCTTAAACTTGAGGAAGAGGGGCCTGTATCCGTGGCCAGGCTGCAGGGGGCCCCGGAAGCACAGCTTCCCCCGATTCGGGCCTGGACGGCCTCTTTGTCAAATGGTTCTGCTTCCCGGGTAACAATTTTTATGGCATCCTGGGGACAGGCCGGCAGGCAGTCTCCGAGTCCATCACAATAGGATTCGCTTATCAATTGAGCTTTGCCATCAATAATTTCTATTGCTCTTTCATGACAGGCTTCGGCACAGAGGCCGCACCCGTCGCATTTTTCCTGGTCAATTTCAATAATCTTGCGCAGGTTTTTAATTTTGAACACCTCCCGGATCATTTAAAACAAAGTATAGTATATCGATAGGAATAATGCGGTAACAAATGTTACGGAGGGAGAAAATGGATTTAAAAAATTTCCTGACAGAAAAATGCTATATTTTTCAGGACAAGTCCCCCGAAGAACTGGAAATACTCCTGGAGAGAACCCGCCCGGTAATAAAAGAGCTCCAGAAAGGGGAAAAAATCTCCTCTCAGGGAGATAAAGCAGGTTATTTGGGAATTGTCATCCGGGGCAGCGTTGCTGTGAAAAAATCTTTTTCAACCGGAAAAGTTGTTACCCTGGCGACCTTTGGCAAAGGACAGGCCTTCGGTGAAAGCGTGCTTTTTTCCGCCGATCCCTGCTATCCAGCGGATATCATTGCCCAGGAAGAAACAAAGGTATTTCGGCTTTCCCGGGAGGATCTGCTTTTTCTGTTAAAAAGTGACCGGGAGATACTGCTCAGGTTCATGGAGACAATATCCAACAGGGTTCTGATGTTATCCAATAAAATTGAACTTCTTTCCCTGGGAACGATTAAACAAAAAATCGCCTATTACCTGCTCCGGCAGGCGGCGAGAGAAGGGAAAGATAGGTTTAGCTGGGAATTTTCCCGGAATGAACTTGCTGATTACTTCAATATCCCTCGCCCGTCTCTTTCTCGGGAACTGGCCCGCATGAAAAAGGAAGGCCTTATCGGTTTTAACCGGAGAGAGGTGGAAATTAAAAAACCAGAGGAACTTGAAGAGATATTGCTGGATTAGGGGAGGGTAGGAGTTTAAAGGAAAACAGGTTAAATAAGCGAAGTATGAAATAATCCGCCTGGAGGGGGAAGGGCAATGGGACTGAAAAAAATCAGGGATAGCTGTAGTAATATTCTTAATACTTTTGCCGCTTTTTTTAGTTTTGATGCGCTCCTTTTTACCGAGGAATATGAACTGGTTGCTTCCTCGGGAAATAGTGTCACCAGGCCGGAGAGCATTTGTTTTTCTCTACTGGAAAAAACAAAGGAAACAAGGGGTCCTGTGTTTTTTGACAGCGAACAAAGACAGGATTTTTGCCGGGAGTGTGGTCAAGAAAACTGCCCTACCGAACCAATTTTAGTTTTCCCTCTCCTTGTCGAGGAAAAAGTTATGGGATATTTAATTCTGGCCGGAGGCGGCCAGGAATTTTTGGCTAACAGGGAAAAACTTGCCCGCCTGGCTGGATTTATCGGAGAACTGATTACGGGCAAACTCATTGAGCAGACCGGTTTTGATGATATTAGGATGGTAATTGGACAGCTTAGCCTGGTAATTAACTCCATTGACGAGGGCATCATTGCTATAGATCACGAGGGGATGATAACGAATTTTAATAACTCTGCCGGCAAGCTAATCGGGGAAAGACCCAGCAGGGTCTGGGGTTCTCATATCAACAAGATATTTCCCTCAGGAGACCTGCTGGAGGTCCTGGCCAGTGGGGAAGGATTTCGCAACAGGGAAGTTTTCCACCAGGGAGAAAACAGTTCAATGCGCCTTCTGGTAACCGCAAATCCCATCCTCAAGGGAGTGCGGGTTGCAGGTGTTGTGGCGAGCATAAAAAGCATCCAGGAGGTCCACGGGCTTCTGGGAGGAGAGATAGCCCAGGGAGATAGTTTCCTGGACCAGATCGTTGGGGAGAGCCCGGTTTTATTGGAAGTAAAAGATAAGGTTTTAAGGGTTGCGGGAAGTAGTTCCTCGGTTTTAATCCAGGGAGAAAGCGGGACGGGAAAAGAGCTCTTCGCCCGGGCTATTCATCAGGCCAGCCAGAGGAGAAAGGAAAATTTTGTTTCTATTAACTGTGCTGCTATCCCTGCAGAACTACTGGAAAGCGAGTTATTTGGCTATGAGGCCGGGGCTTTTACCGGTGCTCTCACCGGTGGGAAGCCGGGAAAATTTGAACTGGCCCACCGGGGAACGATTTTCCTGGATGAGATTGGGGATATGCCCCTGGAACTACAGGTAAAAATCCTGCGGGTCATTCAGGATCGGAAGTTTTTCCGAATCGGGGGAGTAAAAGAAATTGATGTTGATGTGAGGATTTTGGCGGCGAGCAACCAGGATCTGGAGGAGTTGATCAGGGTTTCAAAATTTCGAGAAGATCTTTTCTACAGGCTGAACGTAATCCCCATGGAAATTCCTCCCCTCCGAAAAAGAAAAGAAGATATTATGCTTTTAGTTGAACACTTTATCCAGAAATACAATGTAAGGCTCCGCAAAAAAATTGAAGGAGTAACCGAAGGGGCTCGCTGGACTCTGGAGGAATATGACTGGCCGGGCAACGTGAGGGAACTGGAAAACGTTATTGAATACGCAATCAATATGGAGCCGTCGGCTTATATTACCACGGAAAACCTCCCCGCAAGAATGATTAAAGCCACCCCGCAAATTCCGGTAACTGAGGGTAATCTGCGGGAAAATCTGGAAGAATATGAACGGAAATTAATCACCGAATACCTTGATATTTACGGCCGTGACACCCCGGGCAAGTTAAAGGCAGCCAAAGCTCTCGGTATAGGTAAAACTACTTTGTATAATAAGCTCAAAAATCTGGGAATTCAGTAATTCCCGTTTCCGGGAAATGGGATCCCGAAAACGGGAATTTATTCGTTAAAACAAAACCCCTGTTCGGGTTTTTTTTATTTTCGCCGACTTTAATTTATTTAAAGTGCTGGTTTGTGTATGTTTTGCCAGGTTGCTATGACCTGGCACGCTTATTGCATATTGTTTTTATTGTCAGTAAATTCGGTTTTTATGGTCTGTGCCTTGCCAAGTTAAAATTAGTTTCAAAGGAGGTGGCACGAGGGAGGATTGGCCCACCGGGATTTTGTAAAAACTAAAAGCAATAGAAAGGGGTTTTATCAAGTGAAAAAACTATTAATTGTCGCTATGGTTATGTGTATTGCCCTGATGAGTGCATCTGCCATGGCCCAGGTTTTAGAAATCAGACTGGCCCACGAGGAACCAGGAGATGTCGCAACCTCCAGTGTTCACGCGGCTTCCGTTGTTTTCAAAAACATTATTGAAACCCAGTCCGGGGGCGAAATGGTTGTAAGGATTTATCCTGCCAGCGCCCTGGGTAACCAGAGAGAGAGGATGGATCAAACCCTGGGAGATATTATCCAGGTAAATGTGGCCTCAATCGGTGGTATTGCGCCGTTTTATCCCCTGATTAATGTTGTCGATCTTCCCTTTGCTTTCCCCAACCACTCTGTATTCTACGAAGTAATGAATGGAGAATTTGGCGATAAACTCCGTGCTGAACTGCTTGAAAAAACCGGATTCCGCCTCTTGAGTGTAAATGCTGCTGGTTTTTACGTATTGAGCAACAATGAACGACCGATTAGAACTCCCGAAGACATGAGGGGGATCCGCTTCCGCACCATGTCCGTTCCCAGCCACATTGCAATGATGCGTTCTCTGGGTGCTTCTGCAACTCCAGTGCCCTGGGACGAGCTTTATTCGGCCCTGCAGATGGGTGTTGTCGGCGGACAGCATAACCCGATCCCCATAATGGCAATCGGTGGACTTCAGGAAGTCCAGAAGTATGCAACCCTGACCAACCACATGGTAGGTGCTGACTGGTGGGTAACCAGCGAAACCTTCTACCAAAACCTTACCGATGAACAACGTGAAATTTTCAATGACGCCCTTTACGCTGCAAATTTAGTAGCCAACGGAACGAAGCTCCTGGCTGATGCCACTGAACAGGGCGTGCAGTTCCTTGAAGAGGCCGGAATTGAAGTTTATGCCCCTTCAATTGAAGAACTCGCTGCTTTCCGTGATATTGCTGTTCCGGCTGTAATGGAAACCATTGAAGAAGATCTTGGCCAGGAAGGTGTAGACCTTGCAAATGCCCTTCTTGCTGCTGTTGAGAATGCCCAGGAAAAACTATTTTCCAAGTAAGATTTTGTAGTGAGGAGGAGGGGGTCAATCCCCCTCCCTCTTACTGAAGAGAGAGGTGAATGGATTTGCAACGAATCAATTCCCTGGCTCGGAAAACCGCAGATATAGTAGAAAAAATTACGGCCTATCCCCTGATAGTTTTGGGAGGAGCAATGGTTGTAGTTGTTTTAGCCGGAACCTTCTGGCGTTACGTTTTAAATGATCCTCTTCTCTGGACAGAAGAGGGTGCTCGCTACCTGATGATCTGGGTTGTTCTTATTGGAGCCAGTGTTACCATGCGCCACCGGGAACATGTTCGAATTAATGTAATTTTCAACCTGTTTCCGGACAAGGCGAAAATTGCTATCAGGCTGATTACAAATATTTTTATGGGTTACTTTCTTTATATCCTTATGGTTTATGGCTGGCAGATGGCGTTGAGGTCGCAGGTTCAGGTTTCACCAGCACTGGGAATCAGCATGTTCTGGCCGATCCTTGCAGTTCCTCTTACCGGGCTTTTTTGCCTGGTTCAGCTGATCCTGCAGGTGATAATTGACCTCACCGGAGGGGAGGAATAGTCGTGGTTGAGTTTATGGTAATTGTTTTCTTTTTGCTTCTGCTGGCAGGAACACCTATCGCTTTTGCCGTTGGAATAACTGCAGTGCTGACCTTTTTACGGATGGATGCACCGCATTTAATGACTATGGTACCCCAGCGTTTTTATTCCGGGGTTGACCTTTTTGCACTTATGGCCATGCCCTTTTTTATGCTGGCTGGTGATATAATGAACCGAATTGAAATCACCCATAAACTGGTGAGATTAGCAAATGCTCTGGTTGGTCATATAAGGGGTGGATTGGCCCATGTTAATATAATGGTCAGTATTTTCTTTGCGGGTCTGACCGGGGCTGCTGTTTCTGATACGGCTGCACTGGGAACAATGCTCATACCTTCCATGGAAAGGGAAGGGTATGACCGCAGTTTTGCTGCTGCTGTAACAGCTGCGTCCTCGATTATCGGCCCGATTATTCCCCCGAGTATCATTATGGTTATTTACGGTTCGCTGATGCGGGTTTCAATTGCGGGTCTTTTTGCGGCAGGAATAGTTCCGGGAGTCCTGGTGGGGCTGGTTTTAATGGTTTTTGCGGGGATTATCTCCAAAAAGAGAAACTATCCCATTGGTGAGAAAAGAGCAAGTTTAAAAGAAGTTGGTCAAAGTGCCAAGGGTGCGCTTATCCCCATTTTGATGCCCATAATTATCCTGGGGGGTATCTTGGGAGGCGTTTTTACTCCTACTGAAGCTGCGGCTGTTGCCGTTCTTTACGCCGTGATTATTGGTTTTTTTGTTTACCGCAACCTGAAGTTAAAGGATATTCCCGACCTGTTGTATGAGATGGTCAAGAACAATGGTTCTGTTTTCATTATCCTTGCTTCGGCAGCAATTCTGGGCTGGATTCTGTCCATGGAGCAGATCCCGGAACTGGTGGGGGCAGCGATTTTAAACATTAGCGAAAATCCCTACATCGTAATGCTTATTATCAACGCTATCCTTTTGATACTGGGAATGTTTATGGATATGACCGCGGGAATTATTATCCTGGGGCCCATCCTTCATCCCCTCGCGGTAAGTATGGGTGTCCATCCCCTGCACTTCGGTATAATCATGGTGGTTAACCTCAATATTGCCCTGATGACACCGCCTCTGGGGGCCTGCCTTTTTGTTGCCTGCGGGATTACCAAGCTGTCCCTGGAGGAAATATCGAAGGAAATTCTGCCCTTTATCCTGGCTGTTCTGGCCGCGCTATTGTTAATAACATTCGTTCCTGCAATTTCGCTTACCGTACCCCGTCTTCTGGGGCTGATTTAAGCTGGAGGTGTCTGGCTGGGAAGGAGTAAAACCATGCAAAGTTTAATTATAAAAAACGCAAAAATTGTTGACGGAACCGGTGGTCCCTCCTTCAGGGGCGAGGTTTTAATTACCAATGGAGAAATAAGGGAAATAGGAGAAGAAATAATAATGGAAGGATGCCCTGTTCTTGATGCCGAAGGTGCCGTGCTGGCCCCGGGTTTTGTTGATTTACACAGTCATTCCGACCTGATGGCCATCCGCGGCCGGGTGGAAGGAAAGCTTCTCCAGGGGGTAACTACGGAAATAGTTGGAAACTGCGGTTTTTCCGCTGCTCCAATTCCAGAAGAAAAAGCTGCAATTGCAGCCGAAGTTTTATCTCCCGTCCTGGGCAGGGAAGAGCCCAACAGCTGGGTGGAGGTAAAATCCTACCTGGATAACCTGGAAGAAACTTTGCCCTTTTTTAATGTGGGCACTCTGGTCGGCCATGGAACCCTGAGACTGGGCGTAATGGGCCTGGCATCCCGGCCCTCGAACCAAAAAGAACGGGAACAGATGATTTTAGCTTTAAGGAAGGCCTTAAAACAGGGAGCCTGGGGTTTTTCTTCTGGCCTGATCTATTCCCCGGGCTGTTATGCTGACTTTGCCGAACTGAAAGAACTGTGCCTCGTGGCCGCTGATTTTGGGGTTCCCTACGTTACCCATATCCGCAGTGAAGCTGACCGGATTATTGAGGCGGTAAAAGAAACTCTCCTTTTGGGCTGGGAAACAGGAGTGCATGTTCATTTCTCGCACCACCAGATTGATGGGAAGGAAAACTGGGGTAAAGCAGCAGAAACACTGGCTTTAATTGGGGAAGCCCGGGCTGAAGGTATCCGGGTAACTTTAGATCAGTATCCCTACCAGGCTGGAAGCACTATGCTGTGGGCCCTGCTCCCCCAGTGGGTTCAGAATAAAGAGAAGGAAGAAGTTCTTAAAAACCTGAATAAGCCGGAAATCAGGGAAAAAATAAAACAGGACCTGGAGGGTGAAGAAGATCTATTAATAACTGTAACTGGCTGGGATAATATTATGTTGAACAGCCTGCCCAAAACCAGGGAACTGGAACAGAAGACAATAAAAGAAGCTGCAGAAGAAAGAAAAATTAGTTGTTCCGATGTGTTTATCGACCTGGTTTTGGAAAACACCGGTTCCGGGACAGTAGTCCTTTTTGACCAGTGTGAGGAAGACTGGCAGAGGATTTTTGCAGATCCATATTGCTCTATTGCAACTGATAGTATCCTGGTTGGAGAAAAACCCCATCCGAGGAGTTTCGGTTCCTATCCCCGGGTTTTAGGGGAAATAGTCAGGGAAAAAAGGGTTGTAAGCCTGGAGAAAGCGGTCAACAAAATGACTCTTCTTCCTGCAGAAACCTTTGGCCTGAAAAAAACAGGTGCAATCCTTCCGGGTTACAGAGGCGATTTAGTTATTTTTGATGAGAAAGAAATTGGATTCGGGGGGACTTTTAAAGAGCCGGATAAAGTTCCTGAAGGTATTAAGTATGTCCTTATCGAAGGTAAAATTGTATGCCAGGAGGGCGAGGTTACAGGTAACAGGCCCGGGAAAGTTTTGCGGAGAAAAGCCTGAGGAAACCTCGTCCCGGGAAAGGGGATTTTGGAGTGAAAAGGGAGCTAGCCAGGGAAAAAATACTGCAGTTGTTTGACCGGGATGAACTGCTGGATCTTTTAAAGGAACTGATTAAAATCCCCAGCCACAAGCAGGTTGAATGGCAGGAAGATCGGCTGGCCCGATTTATCCTGAATTATCTCCGGGGAGAAGGTTTTGATAACCTTAAACTGGACTATATTATGGAAAACCGCCCCAATGTCCTGGCTTTACTCCCCGGAAAAGGGGGCGGGAAAAGCCTTGCTTTCAACGGGCACCTGGATACTGTTCCCCCATATAATATGGTTCTTCCTCCCTATCAGCCCCTGATAAAAAATGGGTTTTTGTATGGCCTGGGAGCCGTTGACATGAAGGGTTCCCTTGCAGCAATGCTACTGGCAATGGTCCTGGTGAGAAGATCGGGATTGACCCTCCAGGGCGACCTTCATTTTACGGGAGTCATTGACCAGGAGCAGTGTTCTCTGGGAACTGTTGAACTGGTCCGGCGGGGTTTTAAAGTAGATTATGCTGTGGTGGGTGAACCGACGAATTTAAAAATTTGTGTAGCCCACAAGGGAATGGAATGGATGAAGGTTGTCATCCGGGGAAAGTCAGCCCACGGTAGTACCCCGGACAAGGGAAGAAACCCCATATATATGGCCGCCCGGGTGGCCAGGGAAATTGAAAGTCTCAACGAAATCCTGCAGAAAAAACACCACCCCCTTGTGGGAAGCCCCTCAATCAATGTTGGGGTGATCTCGGGGGGAGACGATCCGAATATCGTCCCACAGGTATGTTTTCTGGAAATTGACCGACGCTGGACCCCGGAAGAAAGCCTGGAAAGCCTGTACCAGGATGTAGAGCGTATCCTGAACCGGTTGAAGCTGGCCTATCCCGGTTATCAATACGAACTTCTCTCTATGGATGATCGGACCTGCCCCCTGCGTAATATTCCTCTTGATGTGAATCCCGACATCCCCCTGGTAAATTCACTTCGCCGCAACCTGGAAGAATTTACGGGTACCGACCCCGGTTCAACATCATTCCGGGGTTGGAGTGATGCAGCTCTACTGGTTCGGGACCTGGATATACCCTCTGTAGTTTTTGGCCCCGGACTATTAGAAAAAGCCCATGCTGCTGACGAAGGAATTGAAATCAAAAATCTGATTACTGCCTTGCAGGTTTATGTGGGTCTGATTATTGATATTTGTGGAATTTCCGAAGGATAATTGACCAAGGCGGAGCCATCCGTCTTTGTTTTTTTCAGGGATTATACGAAGATGCATAAAATTTTTAAAATTAACGAAATTAAAGCAGGAATCCGGGATGTTGCAATGAAGTTAATAAGTGGAAGTCTGGAACACCTTCTTGCCTCCGGGGTAAGAGGGTTCTTTCTATGCTTTTATGCATAAAAGGGAGTAGGCAAGTTCAGTTAACTATAATTCAGGAGGTGTTTGATTTGGAAAAGGTAAAAGTAATCTTATGGGGCCTTGGGGCCATGGGTAGCGGTATGGGAAAATACCTGCTGCAGAAAGAAGGAATTGAACTTGTAGGTGGAATTGAGCGGCCCGGTGAAAAAGTTGGAAAAGACCTGGGAAAGGTTCTCGATTCTGAAAACCTGGGAGTTCAAGTCAGTGATGACCCTGAAAAGGTCCTGCAGACAGAAGCAGACGTAGTTTTAATCGCCACCTCTTCTTTTGTCCGGGAAGTATATCCCCAGATTGAAATGGCTGCAAAAGCGGGCCATAATGTCATATCGATTGCCGAAGAAATGGCCTATCCCTGGGCCCAGGAGCCAGAATTTGCAGATAAGATTGATAAGGTCGCCCGGGAAAATAATGTAACTGTCCTGGGGACTGGAATCAATCCGGGCTTTGTAATGGACCTTCTGGTTATTGCCCTGAGTGGGGCCTGCGCCAGAGTTGACAAAATTAAAGCGGCCCGGGTTAATGACCTTTCACCATTCGGCCCCACGGTTATGGAAACCCAGGGCGTTGGAACAACACCTGAAGAATTTGAAAAAGGAATCAAGGAAGGAACCATTGTAGGACATGTAGGCTTTCCCGAATCAATTAAAATGATTGCCGATGCTCTCGGTTGGGAACTAGATGAAATCGAAGAAAAGCGCGAGCCGATCATCAGCAATACCGAAAGAGAAACTCCCCATGTCAAGGTCAAGCCCGGCATGGTTGCAGGCTGTCGGCACATAGCCTTCGGCCGCAAAGATGGCAAGGTCTTGATTGAAATGGAACACCCCCAGCAGATCCACCCCCACCTGGAGGGACAGGATACCGGGGATTATGTCTGGATCGAAGGTGAACCGGATATTAACGTTGCCAACAAACCTGAGGTTCCGGGGGGAATAGGAACAATGGCCGTAACTGTAAACATGATTCCCCGGGTCATTACCGCCCAGGCCGGACTTGTCTCCATGAAGGACCTGCCGGTCCCGGCAACAATTATGGGTGACGTTCGGGACATCATGAAATCTTTCCGGAATTAGGGAGGGAGAAAAATGGAAAAAGCCCTAAAGGGTGATTGGGTGCAGATTCATCAGGTGGTTTTCTCGCCTGGGGAAAGGGCTCCCAACATACCCGAAGAAACCAGAAAGGTTCCCCTGGAGTTGCGGGTTAAAGGCTGGCTGGTAATTCCCGAGGCCCGTATCGGAGAAGATGCTGTAATAAAAACTCCAGCGGGGCGGGAACTCGAGGGGCGGTTGGTCTCAATCAATCCTCCTTTTACCCATGGTTTTGGCGAGCCGGTTCCTGAACTTTTGGAAATTGGCCCCGAACTTCGTGAATTGCTGGAAGAGGAGGGGACAGAATGAAAGATATGAGTTTTGCCGCGCTTATGGATCGGCGTAATGAAATAATGAAACAGGCTGTTGGTATAAATTATGAAGAATTTGCCCGGGGACGATTTGCTTTTGCCTATGAAGAAATGATGCAGAAAGTGGGCTACACCCTTGATGAAATCCGGGCGATTCAGCGGGAAACGGATGTCGGCCAGACCCCGCTCTGGGAAATGAAAAACCTGACCCGCCTGGTCCGCAAACTGGCCCCTGCAGGAAAAGGAGCCCGTATTTTCATTAAGGACGAAGCCGCCAACCCCTCGGGGAGTTTTAAAGCCCGGCGGGCTTCGGTTTCGGTATACAGGGCCAAAAAGCAGGGCTATAAAGGAGTTGTATCAGCAACCAGCGGAAACTATGGCGCCGCGGTAGCTTCCCAGGCGGTAAAAAGGAATATGAAATGTATTGTAGTCCAGGAGGTTTTTGACAGCAAGGGCGACGGTCAACCTGAAATCCTGGAAAAAGGCCGGAAGTGTGAGGCCTACGGGGCAGAAGTTCTCCAGCTTACTGTAGGGCCAGAACTCTTTTATACTTTTCTCCGGGTCTTGGAAGAAACCAAGTTTTTTAACGCCTCCCTCTATACCCCCTTTGGTATCGCAGGGGTAGAGACCCTGGGCTATGAAGTGGCAACTGAAATCAAGGAAAAAGAAGGTCGCTTCCCGGATAAGGTTTTGATTACCCACGCCGGAGGAGGAAATCTTACCGGAACCGCCCGCGGATTGAAAAAAGCCGGAGCAGAGGATACGGAAATTGTTGGGGTAAGTGTGGACCTGACCGGCCTGCATTCGGCCAGCGACCATGATTTCAACCGCAAATCCTTTACAACAGGACATACCGGTTTTGGAGTACCCTTTACTACCTGGCCGGACCGCGCCGATGTTCCCCGCAATGCCGCACGTTCCCTGCGTTACATTGACAGGTATTTAACCGTGACTCAGGGCCAGGTTTTCTATGCCACTGAAGCTCTGGCCCAGATAGAGGGACTGGAAAGAGGGCCTGCAGGGAACACCTCCCTGGCAGCGGCAATTGCTCTGGCCCAGGAAATGGACCGGGATGAAATTCTCGTGGTCCAGGAAACGGAGTATACCGGGGCAGGAAAGCATCCCACAGCTCAACTTACCTTTGCCCGGGAAAAAGGTATTGATGTTCGGCGGGGTGATCCCCACGAGGAAAAACCTGGCGAGAATATAATTATTCCCCGGGGGCCTGGAGATCTTTTCTACAAGGAGATGGACCTGGATAAACTCCGCAAAACCTACCTGAAAGCCCTGCAGAAAAACCATCCCGGCCCTTATTCCGAGGAAGAAAAGGAATTTTTGACTGAAGAATTGGGAGTAGATCAGGAAAAACTGGAAAAGCTCCTGAATTCAAATTAAGACCAAAAAAAAGGGGGCCCCCCGGGGCCTCCTGCTTTGAGAAAGAGGAGGGAAATTTGATGGAAAGGCAAGATGATTTTGCTCGCAGACGCGAACACTTGAAGGACCTGTCGGAGGAGGAACTCTACCAGCGCTTCTGGCAGTTGACTGAGGAAATAGTCTCACCCCTGGTAGATATGGCCAAGACCCATACCTCACCATCTATTGAACGGTCGGTTCTTTTGCGCATGGGCCTTGATAGCATGCAGGCCAAAGAACTGGTCAAAAAAATTGGTGACCGGGAATTACTGAGTAAAGGGGCCGGTCATGTTTTGCTGAAAGTTGCCCAGGAAAAAGGAATTGACGTAAAAGAAGCCGCCCAGGCACTTATTGAAGACCGCTACTGGGAAATAGTTGATGCACATTGGGGAGGTGGCAAATAATGACCCTGGACAAGAATGAAAAGCTTAACATGGAAGAAATTTTAAAGGACCTGGATAAGTACCATCCGCGGCGCAAAGGATGGACTGACCGCAAACCTTTGCCCCCAGGAACAAAAATCGGCCCCTTTGAATACTATCAGGTATCTGAAAACCTTAAAAACAGTATTCCCCTCCCGGTTGCCCACGCCCTGCAGAATATCGATCCCCAGCCTGACGCTGTAATTACTTCAGAAATCGCTTCAGGTCGCTTTGAAGACGATATTCGCCGGATGCGAATGGCTGCATGGCACGGGGCTGACCATATGATGGTTATCCGTACCACCGGGCAGAGCCATTACGACGGCCTGATCGAAGGAACCCCTGAAGGTGTGGGGGGAGTTCCCATTACCCGGAAGCAGGTCCGCGCTTCCCGCAAAGCCCTGGATATGATCGAGGATGAAGTGGGAAGACCGATCAACTTCCACTCCTATGTAAGTGGTGTTGCTGGTCCGGAAATTGCGGTCCTGTTTGCTGAAGAAGGCGTAAATGGAGCCCACCAGGACCCCCAGTACAACGTCCTGTACCGCAATGTTAACATGCTGCGGAGCTTTGTTGATGCCGCCGTGGCCAAGAAACTGATGGCTGGTGCCGGAATTGCCCAGATAGATGGAGCTCACAACGCCAATGCAACTGCCCGCGAAGCCTGGAAGGTAATGCCGGAGCTTTTGGTCCAGCATGCCCTTAACTCCAAGTATTCTGAACTGGTGGGCATTCCTGCGGATAAAATTTATCTGTCAACTGTCCCCCCGACGGGAACACCCGGGCCTGTCCTGCGCATGGACCTGCCCTATGCAGTTGCCCTACGGGAGCTTTTCAAAAATTACAAAATGAGAGCCCAGATGAATACCAAGTACATGGAATCCGATACGCGCGAAGCAACGGTAACCCATGTGCTTAACCTGTTAATCTCCCGCCTGACCAATGCCCATATCCAGAGCACAATTACTCCTGACGAAGGAAGGAACGTCCCCTGGCATTACAACAGTATCCACGCTGTAAATACTGCCAAGCAGGCTTTAAACGGCATGGACGGCCTTCTGGAAATGGTTCAGCTCAAGGAGGAAGGAATGCTTCGGGACCAGGCACGGGAGATCAAGGAAAGAGCCGTCCTCTTCCTTGAAGAAATCCTGGAAGATGGAGGGTATTTCAAGGCTGTTGAAGATGGGTTCTTTGTGGATTCCGGACGCTACCCCGAGCGGAACGGCGATGGAATCGCCCGGGATAGCAATGGTGGAGTAGGAGCAAATACAATAATTGAGCGCGACAAGGAGTACATGGCTCCGGTTTGCGACCACTTCGGCTACAACAAACTGCCTGAGGGCCTGAAAAAAGCCTGCGATCCTATCGATGAATGTACCCTCTGCAATCCCGAAAAAATAGTTTATATAGACGAACTTGACGAAGAAGACAACGCCAACCAGAGGCTTGCCAAGATGCAAGAACACAGGGAAAAAGGCCTTATTCGCCCTGAAGTAGAATGGTATGGTGATGGCTGGGTAAATACCCACCTGTTCCTGCCCGCAGAACCAAAGGTTGCCGAAGCCGCTGCAATTGAATGGGCTAAAAAGCTGGGCATGGAAAACCCTGAAGTAATTCACAAGCAGACCATGCATCCTGCCGAGGGAACTTTCATCGAACTGAAAGGTCAGGTCAATATTGATATTGATCCTTCCCAGATTGAAATACCCGAGGAGGAAGAACTGATCCCCGAGGATGAAATCCTCAAGGAAATCAAGGACAAGCCGATGCGTGTCGTTGCCGCAACAGTAGGCGAGGACGAGCACTCCGTGGGAATGAGAGAAATAATAGACATCAAGCACGGTGGAATTGAAGGTTTTGGAATCAAGGCCACCTACCTGGGAACCTCGGTTTCGCTGCAAAAAGCAGTGGACGCGGCCGAGGAAGTTAATGCTGACGCAATTCTGATCAGCACCATAATTACCCACGGTGATGTTCACCGCTTGAATATGAAAAAACTCCACGATCTCTGCGTAGAACGGGGTATCCGGGATCGGGTCATTCTGGTGGCCGGAGGTACCCAGGTAACCAATGATATTGCCAAAGATTGTGGGATGGATGCAGGATTTGGTCGCGGAAGCAAGGGACATAACGTGGCCAGCTTCCTGGTAAAAAGAAGAAGAGAAATCCAAGGATAAAGGAGGAATCTGGCCTTGGCAAACGAACTTTTAGTAGCAGAAATAGGAAGTACCACGACGGTAGTAAGTGCCTTTGCCCCAAACCATGAATGCTTGAACTATCTGGGCCAGGGCCAGGCTCCCACCTCTGTAGAGGAGGGTGACGTTAACATCGGCCTGGAGGGAGCAAAAAAAGACCTGGAAGATAAACTGGGTCGGGAATTAAACCCAAAAAGGATTCTCGCTACTTCTAGTGCTGCCGGTGGTTTGAAGATGTCAGTCCACGGGCTGGTTTATGATATGACGGTTAAAGCCGCCCGCGAGGCGGCCCTGGGAGCGGGTGCCGTGGTAAGAAAAGTGACTGCGGGTGCCCTCCGCTCCCGCCAGCTCAAGGAAGTAAAGGAATTACAACCAAATATTATCCTCCTGGCCGGAGGAGTAGATTACGGAGAAGAAAATGTAATCATCCAGAACGCAGAAGCCCTGGCTGAATTGGAGCTGGGAATCCCGATAATCTATGCCGGCAACCAGGCAATCAAGGAAGAAGTTGCTGATATCCTGGAAGAAGGTGGGTATGAGGTCCTTCTGGCAGAAAACGTTTACCCCGAAATAGACACCTTCAATATTGAGCCTACCCGGAGATTGATTCAACAGGCTTTTGAGAAGCATATTACCAAAGGGCCGGGTATGGGTAGGATCCGGGAAATGGTTGAGGGAACAATTATGCCCACGCCAGGAGCGGTTATGGAAGCGGCCGGGCTTTTGGAGAAAGAAATTGGAGACCTGATGGTTGTTGATGTTGGGGGGGCAACCACGGATGTCCACTCAGTGACAGAAGGTTCCCCCGAGATCCAGGATATTATGGTCGCTCCTGAACCACGGGCTAAAAGGACTGTGGAAGGGGACCTGGGAGTTTTTATCAACGCCGGAAATGTAATTGAAGCCATGGGCCGGGAGCAGCTGGAAGAAAGGCTCAGTTTTAAAATCGATGGAATGAGGCCATCTCCAATTCCCCGGGATGAAAAGGAATTAAGGCTGCTTGAAGAACTTACCAGGTATGTCGTGGAACAGGCAGTTTTTCGCCATGCGGGAAAGTTAAAAGAATTTTACGGGCCTTCAGGAAAAACAACCCTGGCCCAGGGTAAGGATTTAACCCGGGTGCAGTGGATAATTGGAACCGGGGGTGCTTTAACTTCCCTGGAAGAGGGCCCCGAAATTTTAGGTGATTTACGCCAGGAAACGGGAAAGAGATTGCTACCGCGTCTGGAGGCAAGGGTTTTAATCGACAAAAATTACCTGCTGGCTGCTCTGGGAGTTCTCAGCAGGGAAAGGCCCCAAGAAGCCCTGAAACTTATCAAAGAAAGCCTCGGACTCGACTAGAAAGGAGGGGGAGCATGCAAAAAGGTTGTCCTTTTGGAACCCACCGGGTTATTACACCGGAAGGTGTTTTACCCCAGGCCGCAGAAAAAATTGATAACACAATGGATATTTACGACAATGAAATCCTGGTCAGCGTAGAAACTTTGAATATAGATTCTGCCAGCTTTACCCAGATCCAGGAGCAGGCCGGAGGCAGCGAAAAAGAGATAAAAAAAATCATGCTGGATCTGGTTCAGAATAGGGGCAAGCACCATAACCCTGTTACTGGATCGGGGGGGATGTTTATCGGTGCAATAGAGAAAATCGGGCCTGCCCTTGAAGATAGGGAACTCCAGCCGGGAGATCGAATTGCCTCTCTGGTTTCCCTGTCCCTGACACCCCTCAGGATAGATAAAATCAAGGCAATAAGGAAAGAGACTGACCAGGTAGATGTCGAAGGGAAGGCAATACTTTTTGCCAGCGGAATTTATGCCAAGCTCCCCGAAGATTTACCTCAGAACCTTGCTCTTGCTGTTTTGGATGTGGCAGGAGCTCCAGCCCAAACTGCAAAACTGGTCCGGCCGGGGGACCGGGTTTTAATTATTGGGGCCGGAGGCAAATCAGGCCTGTTATGCCTGCACGAAGCCAAAAAGAGGGCGGGTATTTCCGGGAAGGTAATTGGCCTCGATTATACTGCCGAAAGTATGGATAGGATTGCAGAAGCAGGGTTGGCCGATGCAGCCATTCAGACCGATGCTCGGAATGCCCTGGAGGTTAGAGATAAGGTTCTGGAGGTTAATGATTGTCAGCCAGTGGATCTGACAATTAATTGCGTAAATATTAACGGGACGGAAATGGGTTCGATTTTGCCCACCCGACAGGGAGGTACAATTTACTTTTTCAGTATGGCTACTTCTTTTACCCGGGCCGCCCTGGGAGCAGAAGGCGTAGGCCTTGATGTGAACATGATTATCGGCAACGGTTATACACGTGATCACGCGGTTATTGCGCTCCATACCCTGCGGGAAAATCCAAAACTTAAAGAGATGTTCACCCGGATTTTTGCTTAACCTGCAGGTTCTGGAATTAAGGAGGGAAAAAATGGTTCGTGATTATAAGCAGATCCCAATATGGAAGGATGTAAAGCCAGAGGAATGGAACGACTGGAAGTGGCAGGTGAAAAACCGGGTAGCCGATGTTGACCACCTGAAAAAAGTTGTTAGCCTCACGGATTCCGAAGAAGAGGGAATAAGGGAAGCGCTGGCCAATCTGAGGATGGCCATTACCCCCTATTATGCCAGCCTGATGGACCCCGAAGACCCGGACTGCCCTGTTCGCAAACAGGCCGTCCCCACTTCTCTGGAACTGGAGAGACCGGCCTGGGAAAAAGATGATCCCTTAAGTGAAGATGTTGATAGTCCGGTCCCGGGTATTACCCACCGCTATCCGGACAGAATTTTGTTTTTGATTACCGACCAGTGCTCAATGTACTGCCGGCACTGCACCAGGCGCCGCATGGCCGGACAGACTGACCGGGCCCTGCCCTGGGAACAGATTGAAAATGCCCTGGAATATATACGGAAAACCCCCGAAGTTCGGGACGTTCTTATATCCGGGGGTGATGCGCTTTTAGTTTCCAACCAGCACCTGGAAAAAATTATCAAGGCCCTCCGAGAAATTCCCCATGTCCAGATAATAAGATTGGGAACGAGGGCTCCCGTAGTTTTGCCTCAGAGAATTGATGACGAACTTTGCGAAATGTTAAAAAAATACCACCCTATTTGGGTAAATACTCAGTTCAATCATCCCAAAGAAATAAACGAAGCGACCAAGGCCGCCTGCACCAGACTCGCGGATGCAGGGATTCCCCTGGGGAACCAGAGTGTTCTCTTGCGGGGAGTGAATGATTGCCCCCGGGTGATGAAAGAACTGGTTCATGAGCTGGTTCAGATCAGAGTGCGGCCCTATTATATCTACCAGTGCGATATTTCCCGGGGGATTGACCACTTCCGGACTCCTGTAGCCCGAGGGCTGGAGATAATAGAAAGTTTGCGGGGACATACCTCCGGATTTGCCGTTCCCACTTTTGTCCTGGATGCTCCAGGTGGGGGAGGTAAGATCCCGATTAATCCCCAGTATTTGTTATCCCATTCCCCGGAGTATGTGGTATTGCGTAATTACGAAGGAGTTATTGCTGCTTACCCCGAGGCCCAGTCCCGGCGGGAAGGCAAAAAGTGCGATATCTGCGGAGAAGAACACCGAGGCGGGGAAGGCATAGCAAGCCTTTTCAATGGAGAAACCACAAGCCTGGAACCACAGGGGCTAAAAAGAATGGAAAGGCGAAAAAAATAACCGGGTTACCCCGTAATTTTTTCAGGATGGCCTCTAAGTAGGGCCATCTTTTTTTTACAAGAAAAAAACCGGCCGGGACTTTCCCCCGGCCGGGTTTTTAACCTTCATCCAGTATATCTTTTATTTTGCGAGCATAATCCTCGCCTGCAGAATCGTCGGAAATCAGGTTGATCTGATCGGGGCTACTAACCCCCAATCCAATTTCAGCAGCCCTTTCGATCTGCTCCTGGGCAAAGATAGGATTATCCATGATTTGATTGGTTGATCCCAGTTCTTTCAGCACAGCCACTCCTGCAGCGTCAATAGCCACGGGATCGCTGCTGACCAGGGTAACTTCAGCGTTTTTCCTGGTTCCGCTTGCCGGCCCACCGGTTGTGAAGGCTTCCACTCCATCAAGGATAAAAAGATCGGGTTTATAAGCAAGGCTGATTTCAGCAATCATCCGGCGCATGTGGGGAGATCCGTGCAGTTCCCGCATGTAATTGGTGCCCACGTTGGGAATAATCCCCACGGCTAACTTCAGGGCCAGGGTAAAGACTCCGCCAAATTGATGGGTTTTAAGGCAGGGAGTTGCGATAATATGGTCAACTTCCTGCAGAATGCGGGGAATATGGAAACCCTCCCGCCAGTGCAGGCGATCATCCTGGAAATGAACGACCTCGTCTTCTTTCAGGTGGTCAAAGTTGATTACTTCAACCTCTTTTTCCTGAGCAAGTTCGAAGATTCCTTTTTCCTGCATTACTTCGTGGGAATCAGGAGGTCCGCTTCTCTCCCCGATAATAATATGTCCCGCTCCCCGGTCCCAGAGCTCGTCAATTAGGGTTTCCAGCGTATCGTTGTGGGTAGAGCCTGGAGCGGGGTCAGCAGTGTTGAAATTGGGTTTAATTAAAACCTTTTTTCCGCGAACATCAGGGGGAGGAATCAATTCCAGTGAGCGCTTCAGGGCTTCTTTGCGATTGCCGGTTTTGATTATCCCTACCTGAGAACCCGGGCTGGCTCCGAGGGGGAAATTTTGCATTAACGGGAGCAGGCTCAGGCCTGCAATTAACCAGCCGGCCCGGGCAAGAAATCCCCGCCGGGTAAATCTTTGCAGGTTAAACATCTGCATGGCCAACACTCCTTTTATTTTTTAAGTGGATTTGTCCTGTTTAATATAACCTTATAGATAAAAACCCGGAATCCTTTATTCAGAAATCTAAAAGGATCAATTGTTGAACAAAACCTATTAATTTGATAGGGTTATAGTAGAAAGGGGTGGATCGAATTGGTAAGGAGAGGAAAATCAATTATCGATCTAATTGGAAACACGCCTGTAGTCCAAATGAATCGCTTGGTAGCTTCCGGCGGAGCAGACGTGTGGTTGAAGCTGGAAGCATTTAATCCGGGGGGAAGCGTTAAAGACCGGATTGCCATGAGTATGATTGACCAAGCAGAAAAAGATGGTGAAATCAATAGAGATACTTTAGTGATCGAACCCACCAGTGGCAATACAGGTATTGGCCTGGCCATGGTTTTGGCAGCCAGGGGAATGAAGTTAATCCTGGTAATGCCGGAGAGCATGAGCCCGGAGAGAAGAAAGGTAATGACTGCCCTTGGGGCGGAAATAGTCCTTACACCTGCAGATAAGGGAATGGAGGGGGCGATGGGAAAAGCCCGGGAAATCAAAGAAAAACAGCCAAACAGTTTTATTCCCGGCCAGTTTGATAATCCGGCGAATCCGGAAATCCACGCCCGAACAACTGCCCGGGAAATTATTGAACAACTGGATCGGGTTGATGTTTTGGTAGCAGGGGTTGGAACCGGGGGAACACTATCTGGTGCGGGCAGGGTGTTAAAAGAACTCTGGCCTGAACTGGAAATTGTGGCTGTTGAACCCGCAGAATCCCCCGTCCTGACCGAAGGCAAAGCTGGTCCCCATGAGATCCAGGGGATTGGCCCCGGATTTGTCCCTGCTGTCCTCGACCGGGAAATAATTGACCGGGTAGCAGCAGTTAAGGGAGAGGAAGCAAAAAAGTCTACCCGGGACCTGGCCAGACTGGAAGGGATCCTTGCAGGGATTTCTACGGGGGCTGCTTTGCATATTGCCCTGCGGGAAGCAGAGCAAAGAAAAAAAGGAGAAACAATTCTGGTTATTGCTCCTGATGGAGGGGAAAAATACCTGAGTACAGACCTTTTTGCTGAAGGTGAGGGCGATGTTTAAAAGATTAAAAGAAGATATTCGGGCAGTAAAAGAAAAGGACCCTGCTGTAAAAAGCACCCCGGAAGCTATATTTTGCTACCCGGGGTTGCACGCAATCTGGGGTTACCGGGTGGCCAACAGGTTTTACAGAGCCCGTTTTTACTTCCTGGCCCGGTTTCTTTCTCAGCTCTGCCGTTTTTTTACGGGGATTGAAATACACCCAGGAGCAAAAATAGGGAGAAGGTTTTTCATTGACCACGGCATGGGTGTAGTAATTGGAGAAACCGCGGTAATTGGAAACGATGTTGTCCTCTTCCATGGTGTCACCCTGGGAGGCACTGGAAAAGAAAAAGTAAAAAGACACCCCACCCTGGGTGATGGAGTCCTGGTGGGAGCTGGAGCTACAGTTCTGGGAAATATTAGAATAGGTGAAGGTGCCAGGATTGGAGCGGGAGCGGTGGTGATGGAAGAAGTCCCACCGGGAGCAACTGCAGTTGGCATGCCAGCCCGGATTATTAAAAAGTAAAAGGAGCCGCTATTAACCGGCTCCTTTAGTTTTAAGAATACCCTCCGGTGTTCCCGATATTTCCATCCCTGCACTGGTTCCTCTATCCCGGAAGATAATTTCCCCTTTTTTTAAGATAGTTAAGTCAACAGTAGCGGTAATACTTTCTTTTACACCTTTTTCTTCCATGGTCTGCCGGGAGGGGGCATATAAAAAATCGCCTCCCCCGCTTTTGCCCCGAATATTCAGTTCAAGTCCCGAGGGTTTTTTAATATTAAAGTTTAATTCGTTTTCCCTAATTTTTAGTTCCGTTACCCGGGACCGATTATAGGTTGAGAAAAGGGTGAGTTTTCCCTCGTGCAAAAGAGCGGCAAAGAAACCCGGAAAGAAAGAACCCAGCCAGGGGATTTTAGCCAGGGAAGCCACAAAGGAGGTTCGGGGAGTGGAGAAGTGGTTGCTCTGCAGCCAGACCCAACTCTGGGGAAAGGATTTTCCCCAGTCTTTTTCCAGATAACCCTGTCCTCCGGAAAAGTTTCTGTTTTTGCCATTGATTTGGAGGTTTCCCTCGAGGTTATGGCCGAAACTAATAACATCGTGGTTGCATTCCATGAAAGGGACAAAACTGAAGGGACCCATTATCCCGGGTGACCATAACCTGCGGGGCCAGAGAGAGTGGCCTGAAAATTTCACAGAGCCCTTAACTTCTCCTTCTGTTCCTTTTAAGTCAAGGTCAATACCCTCCCGGGTAAAGAGGTTGTTACCGATTTTTACTTCAAATTTATCCCTCCGGGCAGAAAAATCTTCCCGGGGGAAGGAGAAATAATAACTTTTCGGGGGAGAACCCTGTAATACCTGGACAAAAGAGTGGCTTTCTCCAGGGGTTTTCCCCAGAAAAACCCCTGGAATAAAAGCCAAGGGATGATTTTCTCCCCCATCAACCAACTTAAAGTACCATCCCTCGAAAAACCCCCTACCCTTTTTATGACCGTGAAAAATTTCCGGATTCCATAGAGCCCGCCAGTTCAATTTTACTGTCCTTTTCCGGTCACGGAAACTTCGGGCAAAAGGACATAGGGGCCGTACCCAATCGGACCGAACATTGCCAGTAGACCCTGTTCTGAACTCATTGCTTCTATGTTAGTGAGGGTTTCATAGATATTGCCGCTGGCCATGGCATCAGTTGCCCTTCCGGAAATTTTTCCATCTTTGATGTAAAAACCGGGATTGATGTTCAGGGAGAATTCTCCCGCGTTTATATTCCCGGTGTGGGCTCCCATTACTCCCTCGATCAAAATTCCTTCGTCGAGCTTTCCGATCATGTCGGCAAGAGGAACAGCTCCCCCGGGAATTACAATGTTGGTGGGAGTCGGGGTTGGCTTGTCTCCGGCTCCTGAAGACCAAAAACCTCTTTTAAAACCATTTCCTGTACTTTCGCATCCGGCTTCCCGGGCGCTTTTCAGGTCGTAAAGATAACTTTGCAGAACACCGTCTTTTATGATTTCCTTGGGGTTTGTAGGAACGCCCTCATCATCAAAGGGACAGGAGAAAATTCCCCAGGTCCTGTGAGGGTCTTCCAGGATGGAAAGCTTATCGTCAAACAATTTTTTGCCGATTTTACCTTCCAGAGGGGAGGTCCCAGCGTTCAAATTGGTGCCGTCAATTCCCGCGAGTAGCCTTGTAACAAGTGTGCCAAAGGTTCCTGGGCTGAAAATAACGGGCATTTTTTTGGTAGGAACTGACTGTCTTTTCTGGGCCTGGTGATGTCTTTCTGCCAGCTGGGCTAACCACATTTCGGGGAAGGTGAAATAACGGCTGGAAGAATAACCGCTTCCCACTTCCCTGAATCCCTGGGCAGAACGGGTGGAAAGCATTATCCCCAGATTTGTCTTGTTATATTTTCCCCTAAAACCCGAACTGTTCCCAATCTCAATTTCCTTTTCCGTTTGGTTTATATAGAGATCAACGAGGATTGAAGGATCGAATGCGGCCATTCGATCCATTATGGAGTGGGCATCGTCAATTAGCTCTTCTTCAGTCAGGGAAGCCAGGTATGCATCGTAGCTTTCAACTTCAGAAATTTCCCGGTTGGGAAAATCAATTTCGATTCGCTCTCCAAATTGAGCCGTCGCCAGAGCCCTTTCAACAAGCCTGGAATCGTCGAGAGTGGTAGAGGTAGCAAACCCCAGGCGACCGTCCTTTATGAGCCTGAGAGCTACTCCTGTGGTGTCTTTTTTTGATATCTTGTTAATCTCTCCTCTTTCGAAGAAAACCGGTGTTTCTTTATCTCGCATTACAACAACTTCAGCAGAATCGGCTTTTTGGGCCGCGAGTTTCAGAATGTTTTCCATAACTATCTACCTCCTATTGCCATGTCCCGGATTTTTACATGAGGAGCCCCGTGGCCCACATCCAGGAGAATCTGTCCACCCTTGCCGCAACCTCCGGCTCGGGAAAGGTCCAGGTCATTGCCCACCATTTCAATATTTTCCAGGGTGGTAAAGAGGTTTCCGGAAAGAGTTGCATCTCGGACCATGGAGCCGATTTTTCCATTCTTGATCCGGTAACCAATCTGGGTGCCAAACGTAAAGTAGTCTCCAGAAGTCTGGCCGCCGGCGGCTCCTTTAAGGTAAAGGCCATCTTCAATGGAAGAAAGCATTTCTGCAAAGTTATGGGGGCCGTTGTCAATGAAGGTTGTGGTCATTCGGACTATGGGGGCAAAGGAAAAGTTGGTTGCCCTGCAGTTTCCCGTAGTTTCTTCTCCCAGCTTTCCTGCAGTTTCCCGGGAGTGGAGGCGCCCATTTAATTTTCCGTCCTTGATCAGGTGGGTCTTCCTTCCCGGAACTCCTTCATCGTCATAGATGAAATAACCGGGGACATTGGGGATGGTAGGATCGTCGAGAACGTTCAAAAAGGAGGGGCCAAACTCCCGGCCCATTACCATAACCTGGCGCAGGGTAGGATTATTGGTCAGATTGTCGGATTCGCTGAGGTGTCCAAAGGCTTCGTGGATGAAAACACCAGTGCATTCGGGGTCGAGAATGACATCGTAACTACCTGCTTTTACGGGTTCAGCATCAAGGAGGTCAAGGGTTTCTTTGACCTTTTTTTCAATTTCTTCTTCTTTACCTTGCAGATAATTATAGTGGGGGGATCCTCCCAGGGCTATCGCTGTGCGCTGGATTACATCATCTCGGCGGGCAATAATCCTGATTACAATGCCCGTCAGAATTTGCTCCTGGAATATTTCGCTACCCTCGTTGCTAAAAAAGTTCTTGTCCCGAATTATCTCGTAATAGCGGGCGTCAGTGGACTGGATTCCCTTGTGAGATAAAACCAGTTGATTGTAATGTTCTACCAATTCTTTTTTTTCTTCCAGAGAAATTTCCCTGGGGTCTTTCTCTGGCTTCGCTGCAATTTTCTCCCGGACTACGGGGGTTTCGGCAAGTTTTGTTTCCCCGGGGATGGCTTCCGCGGCGAGCAGAGCCTTGTTTACGGCCTGGGTGGAGTTATCAGGATCGCTGAAAGCAAAGGTACCCCAGCCTCCTCTGCTCAAAACCCTGGCCAGGCCACCCCTTTCCCGGGTGCTGGCAACACTGTCCAGTTCCTTTCCTCTGAAATTAATGGAAGTCTGGATCAGGTCTTCCCAGCGGATATCCTGGTAACCTTTTTGTCCAAGACTTTTTCCCAGTGTTCGTTCCATGGTATTCCTCCCGTCATTGTGATATCAAATTTAGTTTCTTTTTTTAACCGTTCTTTTCCTGCCCGGAGAGAATATTTAAAGGGTAAAAAGATTAAAATGTAGAAATTTTTAGGAAACAACCCCACGGGTGGGAGGGATTTTTTTGGGAAAAAAAGTTCTTTATGTTATCATCGGTTTTATTCTTTTAGTCCTGGTTATTATGACCGCCTATTCCCTTTTTGTTTCAGCTCCGGTTCCCGGCCAGAGAAGACAGGGGATAGCAATAATCAGGGTGGATGGAGTAATTACAGCCACTCCTGCTGCTGGAATTTTATCTCAGGGAATGGCTTCAGCCCCTCGAATTACCAGCCTTATTGACCGGGCAGCAAGAGATGACCGGGTTAGAGGGTTGCTGCTTGTTGTTAATAGTCCCGGAGGAGGAGCTGCGGCCAGCCAGGAAATCTACCGGGAACTGGAACGTTTTAAGGAAACAGGGAAACCCATCGTGGTATCGATGGGTGAAACTGCGGCCTCTGGGGGCTATTATGTTTCAGCCCCCGCAGATTATATTTTTGCCAACCCGGCAACGGTAACGGGAAGTATTGGAGCGATAATGGAGTTATTTGATACCAGCGAACTAATGGATATGCTGGGGATAGATATTAAAACCTTAAAAGCTGGTGAATTAAAAGATGCGGGGTCTATCAGCAGGCCCATGACAGAATCAGAAGAGGAGTACCTCCAGGCCATGGTTGATGCAATCCACGAGCAGTTTCTGGAAGACGTTTTAAAAGCACGGCCACTGGAGGAGGAAGTAGTAGAAAAGATTTCAGATGCCCGAATTGTTCTGGGGATTGAAGCTTTGGAATTGGGAATGGTTGATAAACTGGGCAACTCCAATGACGCCCGTCGTTACCTTGCAGAAAAGCTCGGGCTCCCAGTAGCACCACCGGTAATTACTTTGGAAGAAAAAACTTTTTTCGAAAGATTAATCGGGTTGAACCTGAATAGGCTTCCGCAGATTGAGGAACTGCTTTTTCCTCTATATAACTACGGGGTTCGCCTTCTCTATTGACCCTTTTTAATGGATTGTGGTAGAATAGCATTCGGCAGGTTTAAATAGTTCGTTAATAAATGCTCCTGTTATGCAGGAGCTTTCTTTTTGGGGGAGGGAGCAAGTTTGGACTTTTTTGTGTATTTTCCCGGAAAACACCTCAATTTCTGGTTGTTGCCTTTAGGTTTTTTCTTTTTGTGGAGTATTTTTTCCAACCCGGTCTTTCTTTTTGGGGCTTTAATTTCTGCGGCTTTTCCCCTCTATTATTCTTATACCCGCCTGATACCAATCCGGATGGATCGAGAGAGATTATCAGCAATGATAGGCCCTGGAGAGAAAAAAATTAAAAAAGAACGAGCGAAAAAATTTTTCCAGGAAAATCTGGAGGAGGAAAAAAAGGTTCAGGGGCTGGAAGAATTAAAAGAAAAACTGACTCGGGCTCAACAGGCAGAAAAGAAAGCAAAGAGTGAACTGGCAAGTTTTGACCGGGACCTAGCTGCAATGAATTTCCGAATATCGGAGCTGGAAGAGACAAGAAAAACCCAGGAAATGCGTGTTTCTGGTTTAAGAGGAGAAAATGAACTTCTGCATAAAATGGTTAATGAACTGCGGGAGGAGAAAAAACAGTTAAAAGAACAAATCCTGAAAAAAAATTAAATCAGGCAATAAAACCCCTGTCTTTTCTTGACTTGAAACCTCTGGAAAGGTATAATAATATTTGTTAAATGCAACAGGGCGAAGGAGCTCGCCCAAACCGCCTTTGTGCTGATGGCTCCTGTTTACCATATCTGGTAGACAGGGGCTTTTCGTTTTTAAGGGGGGGAAAAGATGCTACAGGGAATACTGATTATAACTATTATTGGTTTTTTTGCCGGTGAAATTGCCCGCAGATTGCGGCTGCCCCGGTTAATCGGGATGATAATTGCCGGGATAATAATTGGGCCCCATGCTCTGGGGATTTTGCCCCGGGAGATAATGAATCTTTCCGAAGAGATCCGCCTTTTTGCCCTGCTCGTAATTTTATTTAAAGCCGGCCTGGGTTTGGACAAGAACAAGATTTTGTCCCAGGGAAGTGTTGCCATTCGCCTTGCTTTTTTACCTGCTGTTATTGAAGCATCCGTTGTTGCAGTTGCAGCCCACTTAATTTTAGGCTGGGACTGGTTGTTGGCCTGGTTATTAGGGTGGATTATCTGTGCTGCTTCCCCGGCTGTTATTGTTCCCATGATGCTGCGGTTGAAATCCGAAGGGTGGGGAGTTAATAAGGGCATTCCCGACCTTATCCTTGCCGGAGGAACCGCAAGCGATGCGGTAGCGGTAACTATGTTCGGTATTACCCTGGCCTGGGTTACCGGTGATTTTTCCGGAGGTTGGGCAACCCAGGTGTTGAGCATTCCTCTCCAGGTTGTTGGTGGAATTGCCCTTGGTTATTTAGCAGCCCGCCTGGTTTTATTGGTTATAAAAAAAATTCGGCTTGCGGGGAACATAATCCATAAACTGATAATCAGTCTCGGAGCAGGCCTCTTATTGGTCCTCCTTGGGGATATAATGCCTTTTTCCGCATTTTTGGCTGTAATGGTATTGGGTTTTTCCCTCCTGGAAAAGGACCCGGTCCTGGCCAGGCGTGTTCGCTCTTACCTGGATGATATCTGGGTCGTGGGCCAGATATTTTTGTTTGTTTTAATTGGGGCGGAGGTTGATACAGGAGTTATCCTGCAAGCAGGACCCGCGGGTCTTGCTGTAATTGGAATTGGTCTCCTGGTAGGAAGATGGGCGGGGATTTTTGCTTCTACCTGGGGCTCGATTATCACAATCAAAGAAAGGTTTTTTATGGTTATAGGGGATATGGCAAAGGCGACTGTGCAGGCAGCAATAGGTGGTATTCCCCTGGCAATGGGGGTTCCCAACGGAGAATATATACTGGCTATTTCTGTTCTAGCAATCCTTTTATCAGCTCCTCTGGGGGCCTGGGGAACCCTATTTTTTGCCCCCCGCGTCCTTGAAAAAGGAAAAGTGGATCCCACAAAAGTCCGGGTGCAGGAAAAATATAAATTCCTGGTTGCCTTTGACGGAACGCCTTCTGCAGAAAGTGCCCTGCGTCAGGCGGCCCGCCTTTCCCGGCAGATGGATGCCCATTTATACATTCTTAATGTCCACTCGGGTGGCGAAAAAAGTTTTACCCTGAGACAGCTGAGGAATATCATGGAAAACCTGGCCAGTGATATTGCCTACGAACTGGAAACGGTTCGGGGCAATCCTGAGGATGTTATTCCTCAGATGGCCGGATCAATAGGCGTTGATTATATTTTTATGGGTAAGGGTAATAACGGAGAAGGAATTGGTGATATCTCCGAACAGGTAATCCGATCCTGTTCTGCACCTGTAATTCTCCTGGAGCCGGAAGAGGAGTTATGAATTTCAGGGGTTGACAATCCTATCGATTTGTTTATAATAAATAATGGTTCCAAAAATTAATTAATTAGGGAAGCTTGTTGGGTGAGGCTCCTTAATGAACACAGGCTGCTGCCCGGAAACGTCCAGAGACGCCAATGGGTAGAACAGGCATGATCGAGTTA
>Ga0207421_10000254_pt1 | contig 67206 bp, 59 predicted proteins | sample SodLakKL_010_SED_4_FD_187542 | JGI IMG/M metagenome (GOLD analysis project Ga0207421, IMG submission 187542) | Alkaline sediment microbial communities from Lake Tanatar, Kulunda Steppe, Russia - 8KL_010_SED (SPAdes) (version 2) | ecosystem: Environmental > Aquatic > Non-marine Saline and...
ACTAGGCAATCTGTATTGTTACCGTCAGTGACGACTTCAACACCGACGTCGGGCGTCCCTTCCTTCATTTCGACGTGTAAATCGTGGCAAGACTCGCCTCGGCGATCGGTAGGGTACCACTCAACCTCGTAGTTATAGTAGCCACTGACCGTCTTTGCACACACTCTCACGATACCATGGCTCAGAGCCGGTTTATCACCGATTCTGAGCCGCCTCGCTGTGAGGGTGTGTAAATCGGTTCAATTGGTACTATAAGTGTTGGGCTCACGTTCTCGATGTCCTCCGCCCAGGGCATTGCTGGGAACATTCGGCCGGCTATCTCGACACCCGTCCGGTGGACGACACCTTCGTTCGGGTCGCCGTATAGCGGACCAGAGTCAGTTGCGTCGGCCCAATCGGGTCGCAGATTCCCACCCCACGGCTTCAGTACGTCACGGATGGCCTGTCTCCCCTGTTGGGTCGGCCTCCAATCGAGCTTCCGGCTTCTCATTTATTTGATGTGACAAGCTTGCCCTGTGATCGCGTGGCCAGCGACCCCAGGCATGGGGCCCAATTGCGGAAGGATCCGCATCAAGACGTAGCCACCGCTGTAGACAACTGGCGTACCCTGCAGTGCAGTGCTCCAGAAGAGGAATTTACCGGGACCACGGTCGGTGTCGAGCGATGACTATCCTCTCGTGTGGGGCCACCCGATCTCACCGACAGATCGTCACGGGTACAGTCGATTTGTCGACGACGCTCTTGGCGACGCTGCCAACCAGGCGCTCGCGTTCACTCGAGAGCCCGCGATGGCCGATGTAGATGGCATCGGCACCGACGTCGTCAGCGTGGTCGGTGATGGCATTTGATGGATGGCCGGCGAGTAGGGTCGTCTCGACGTCGAGCGTCGTGTCGTGAGTCTCGAGGACGTCCGCGATCAATCCAGTCGCCTTCTCGAGTGTTTGCTCGCCGTATTCGACCGCGCGATCGCCACCGGGCATGACGATTTCGCCGTCGATCAGTTCCGTCTGTGGGGTCAGCACGTGGACGACCTCGAGGGCTGCATCGAGGGCGGTGGCCTGGTGAGTGCTGTAGCGGATGGCCTCTTCACTCTCGTCTGACCCATCGGTTGCAACGATGAAGTGCATGATTGAAACGTGGGCTCGAGCGATACTAATCGGTGCTCGCCGTTCCCATGGGTTGAGAACGAGATGTATTTCAAAAGTTACTGTAAAATAAGTAAGCAGACGATAGACCTGGGTTGCCACGTTATTAATCGGAGAATTATCCATTCTGCACACGACCGAGACTCAGTAACACGTTATTGGGGCGTGAACGGTCAGCAATCGACGGACGAACAGTAGGATATATTTAATTACTTGGCTAAGATTAACTCTCGATGACTGGCAACATCTCATGGGGTAGGCGTTAGCTACCAGGGGGGACGGATGCTTGCCGTCAAGAGACACGGAGAAAGGGGGAAACACGATGAAAACCAGTCTTCAGCACAACACAAAGGGGGGAATAAGCGTCCCAAAACGGGATGAATCGGGAACGATTTCACGGAGCGATATCTTCGACATACTCAGCAATTATCGTCGCGTCTGCGTCATACAGTACCTGCAGAACGCGAACCAAGAGGTCGTCGAACTCAGAGACGTCGTCGACTACGTTACCGACCAGGAGATGTCCGACTCACCAGAAGAGAGCAACTACAACAATCGAAAGAGTGTCTATACGGCGTTACGACAGACACACCTGCCGAAACTCGACGACCTCGGGGTCATCAACTACGACAAGGCACGAGGCGAGATCCGCCTCACGTCCAGGGCCGAACAGGTACGAATGTACCTCGAGTACGTTCCAGAGAACGACATTCCCTGGCACGCAAACTATCTCGGCCTAACGGTACTGAGTGTCATGTTGGTACTGACGACCCATATCGGACTCTATCCCTTCAGTCTCGAATGGGGGATGCTCACGGCAATACTGGTGCTGATGTTCGGCATCTCGTCGATCGTTCACACGTACCAGTCGCGACGGTCTCGGTTGCGAGATCTGGACTTTGCTCCACTGACCGAATAGCTCGACAATCAGCGGTTCGAAACTCCGTTTTTATTCCAACCACCGACAGACAGTTTCCTCTGCCTGCGCCAGCGGCGCCGCTGCGGGGATTTATGTCCAGCTAACGCTCCCGAGAGGCCACAATTGTACTGTCACGAGTAGCTACCGGGATAGGGTGTCGAGAGGGGAATCGACTCATCGAAGAGGTGATTGCGAGTTGACTGCCGAGAAGAACGGCTTCCGAAGCATACTATCACCGTCTCTGATCTGATGGTGTGGTGGTTGATGGCTGGCGAGTGATGGCTTCGGATCACTTGTCCCCCAGTGATTTTCGTCTCGTGTGATTAGTCGACATCCCCCAAGAGGAGGGATACGTTCCAGTAGTATGGTAATATTCCCGTTGTAGTCGTGACTGGGTCGGATTGTTCCCGGGGGTACCTCAGCAGAGCCCTGCCCCCTGCTGTGTATCGGGTGAGGACTCAAACCGGACCTGCTTCGATAGCCGAAGACCCTGTCCTCCCGGTTGGATTCGCGTAACAGCGCTTTTTTCGTATGCCCGTCTCTCGAGTGTGCGTGTGCGATACCGATGACAAATCGTAGCCGACAGGGGGGACCTGGGCCGACTACGCCCGACGACGATGGTGCAGTAGCCCCATCACGTCGGCGGTTCGGGGATACCCCCACCGCTATCCGCTCACGGTGGACGCTGGATCCCCAGTTGAGCTATCGAACCGAACGATTATTGGTATAAATACGTTGTACGCACACAATCGATCGTAGCGAATCGATTAGCACCACTAAAGTGCCCACTGAAGATCACTTCCTGGATCGATCAACGAATCTCGGTGTGGGTCTGGGGGGACAATCTCTCTATACCTTAGTATCACGAATTCCAACGGAAAGCCTGATGGTTACACTGGCGCGAACGATCGACAGCCTTCGAGTCGCTGAGTACACTGGCGCGAACAGATGTATCCCGTGTACGATCGTCAACGCGGTCATTGCAACGGTTCTATCCGCTGCGATTGCACTCCTCTGGGTTCCAGCCGGGGTTATCGCCCTGCTGGTATGTGCCACCGTTATTTATTTGCGTGGCTATCTCGTCCCGGGTACGCCGACCTTCACTGCTCGATACCTCCCCGAACGGGTTCTCGTCTGGTTCGACAAATCGAGCGAAAGCGGTGACCTGAAAGCAGCTGAAGGCGACACGAGCGTCCGTCGGACGAACGGTGGTTCTGAGCCAGTCGATACGGAGACACTATTACGAACTGCCGGAATCGTCGAGGAACAACCGCAAGAGGATGACCTCCGGCTCACCCAGGATTTCCGAACGGCGTGGTGGGAGCGGATCAGACAATACCGAGACGGGGACGATGCGATCGAACAACTTGCGGCGGTGCTCGAGGTCTCTCCCGACGCCCTCGACGTGGAGTCCGATGATCGATTCGTGGTCTCGTTCGATGGCGATCCCATCGGGCAATGGTCGTCCGACGCAGCCTTTTACGCCGACCTCGCCGTCGAACCGCGCCTTCGAGAGCGGATTTCCTCATGGGACGACCTGGGGGACCGCACCCGAACCGAACTGATTGCCGGCCTTCGGGCGTTTCTCGAACGGTGTCCAACCTGCGAAGCCGATCTCGATACCATCGAAAGCGCTCGAAAGTCCTGTTGCTCGAGCGATGTGGTGCGAGTCAACGTCGACTGTACGGTCTGTGGGGCTCGTGTGTTCGACGGATCGTATCGGTGAACTGAGAGAGCGGCCGCCAACTACAGTGCGAACTACAGTAGCCAGTGAAACGATTTACACGCCTATCGCGACGCAGTCATGCGATAGTGTGTGCATTGACGTTCACTGGCTACTATACCGAGTTTCTAGCCGGGTTCCGTTCGGCAAGATAGTACCCCCTCGAGCACCCTCGGGCGGTTACGATGGGGGCATGCTCCAACGGTATCGACATCCTGTTCGGACGGACGGGTGAGACATGCCACATCCATCCCCCGGTATCCAGTAGCGAATTGGCAACGAGTATTGCGGAAAATCGGCAGCAGGCATTGCCATCTCAGTCGATAAGATGTCAACCCGAGGTTGACCGATCGCTATCGCGTGTTGTCGGTGGCAGAATCATCACCTGAAACAGGGATTCGAATAGTCGAGACCTGAACTGTCATTGGGGTTTATATCTCTTATGGCCCATGACAGTCCCATGTCGTGGGGGAAGCTCGATCGTGTCCGATCCATCATCGGATACGGCGATACGACTGAGGGGGAATCGGCGACAGTTGCAGGGGACGCAACCGAAACCACTACCGGCGCAGAAACGGGTCCGACTCGGAACAGTGCGGAAACAGCCCTCGAAGAACTCGAGCCGGCCGACGATGCCCTCGAATCGCTCCTTGGGGACGTCTCCGACGTGTCACCCGACGCTGGCGAAGCGGTAAAATCGAGTGCGGCGAAGGACAACGAGGGGACCCTCGAGGAACTCGACGAGGCGTTCGGTGCGCTCGAATCGATGGTCGGCTCTGAGGAGAGAACGCACTCGGGCGATCACGTCGATGTGCTTAGAGAAGAAACCCGTTTTGAATGGGTCGACCGGGCCGACCTCGTGGCTGTCGACGACGAATAACTGACAGTGCCACACCAGTATTGTCGTTTTATCTACGTGCAGTAACTGACCCAGCGTCCGTGGGCGCTCGAGTGCACGCTTTCATAGGGACCGTTGGAGTCACGTGCCGCCGAACGCGACCCTCCTGGCCAGCACTCGTCGGTACGGTGTAACACCGGTCCCTGTCAGAAACACAGCCGACTGTAGCGTGGGTACTGGTCGTTCAGTGCTTTCCGCAGCCGGCTACGTCGAGGTGAACGCCGTAGTAGGGATAGGGCTCCACAGAAACCTCGGTTGCAGTTCCTTTGTACGTCGAGAACTGTCCGGGTGCTGGGTTGCCCGATGGTGCCTCGTCGTACCCCTGGATCTTGACCGGTTCGTCGACGTCCTGTAACGACCAGCCGTCGTGAAGATCGATGGCAATCGCGACATCTCCATCATCCGCTCTGAATTCGACCGCCCCTGCCACCATGTCTTGCCCGGCTCTGAGATCGTATTCCGCACCGTCCTCCCACGGCGTATAGGTCGCCCAGCTTCCCTCCTCGTCAGGGTTGTATGGCTCGCCGTCGCTCCAGGCCGTTTCCGACTCACAGGCACAGACACACTCGACATCGATGGCGTCGGCGTCACTCCGGTGGGCTTCGACGGAAAGATCGGTGCCGTCGACTTCGATTTCGAAGCCGACCTGGCCCGTTACGTCCTCGTTGCACGTTATTTCCGCCGTCACGTTCCCCTGTTCGCCGACCCCGATTGGCGTATCGGGTAGCTCGATGTCGTCGATGCCGAGTTCGTCGTCGGGATCGACAAGCTCGAACTCGAGGTCGTCGATGGCGGCCTTCAATCGGTTCGTGACCGTGAGCAGTGTCACCGTTGCTACACAGTCGACGATCTCGATCGCCGGATACTCGAGTCGAAGGTAGGCGTCGTCGTCACCGACGACCTCGATCTGTACGTGCCGCTGGCTGTCGACCCTCGAGAACGCGCCGCTGCCGAGGAGCGCACTCCCACCGATGCTCGCTGTCGCCGTCCCGAGTATGAATCGCCGTCGTTTCATGTCCCCCTCCACGGTTTCCCGACCGCTTTGAGATCGGTTCTCTCTCGGGGTACTTGAACATAAACTCGTAGTCAACGCACAACGTGGCGTTGAACCCGATCACTGGAGGGCAACATGCGTATGGTATCGGGGGCTGGTGGAAGTTTCGTGTTCAAACGGGGTTATACGAGTTGGCTCGAGACTCGGTGTGACCGGTCGGCTGTGAGACGCCGTCGCGGTAGCACATCACAAATGACATTCGTGTTTGGGGAGTTGCCCGGGGGCGCTAATACACAGGTTCCGCTCACCATGGTATTCCCCGTCGATGTGGACAGCGACTACCATAGCACTCACGGCCGAGTCGATGGCAGACCGTCATTATGACCACGTTAACGGGGTTCTCGGCGTTCTGGAGGGGAACAACGAAAGGGTAGTCGAGTACAATTTTTCGTGCCCGGCCGACATATTATCAATACACATGTGACAGCGCATAGATGGCTAGCTGTGCATCCATTGCTCGACAGCAGTAGATGGGTGACAACAGGAGACCAACTATGGACAGACGAAAATTCTTGGTCGGCGTCGGTAGCGCCTCCCTCGGTGGGAGTGCCCTGCTTGGCTCCGGCGCATTCAGCAGGGTCGAATCGCACAGAAACGTAACAATTCAGGTCGCCGAGGACCCGGACGCGTATCTCGGGTTGAAACCACTCGACACGCCCAACAGTCAAAACTACGTCGAGCTCGACGAGAACGGACACCTCCGGGTGGATATCGGAGACGGTGGACTCCGTGAGGGTGATGGCCCAGCTGGCGAGGGTGTCAACTCCAACTCCCGAACCTGGTTCGACGGGATGTTCGACATCTGTAACCAGGGGAAAGAGGACGCCTGCATCTACTGGGAGTTCGGCGACGACTTCGAGATGCGCGACGAGGCCGAACTGATCTTTTACTACGACGGGGACGAGGATGGCGACGAGACGACCGAAGGCCGCGTCGACGTCGAGGCGGGCCGCGAGGTCCCGCTCGAGATCGGCGAGTGCGCCCGCATCGGACTCCGGACGGAGACGTTCGACGTCGATGCGACCGAGGAGGGGCCGCTGTTCGAGGGCAATATCAAGCTTGTCGCTGACGTGGACCTCGACTGTTTCGAGGATCCGCCAGTAGACGAGCCTGAGGACTGTCCCGAAGAGGAGACCTGGGACGAGGTCGGCGACAGGGACGAGGCGGGTGGTCCTGTTATCCTAATGGAACTCGATTCCGAATTGGGGCCTGGGTCTTCTAACCACGGCCCGCGGTATGAGCACGCTGCAATGGTCGAAGCGTTGCTCGACGACGTCACCAACGGCCAAGACGGGATTCTCGTACTCGGTGGTGATCCCGATGCAAATCAGAGCATCAAAGATTACTGGGAGACTGATCTTACCAGCGAATACGAAGCTGAAGACATCGACGATTTGGACGAGGATGTCCACAACGACGAAGAAGTCACCTTCGTACATGACACCAGTGAGATGGAAGAAGTCGACTTCAACGATTACGCGATGGTCGGCGTGGTCAGTACCACTGGACAGATCAGTGACGGACTTACGAACGAGCAAAATGAAATACTGAGCGGCAGAAGGGACGACTTCGCAGAATACGTGAATGCTGGTGGTGGCTTGCTCGGAAAAACTCAGTATGAGAGTAGTGGGTTCGGGGAAGATGATATCGAAAACCCCTGGGGATACGTTGACCCATTCGGTGATTTCGAACGGAATGATGATAGTTTCAGCAGCGTTAATGTCACAGATGAAGGAAAAGAGCTAGGCCTGACTCAAGATGGCATGGATGGCTGGTGCTGTTACCACGGCGTCCTGCTCGACTTCCCTGACTTCTTTGACGTACTCATCGAAAGCGATGGTGGCAGCAATGTCGGTGAGGCTGCTGCAATCGGCGGCTCGGAAGTCGTCGTCGAACGCGAAGTCGCTCTCGCGATCGATGGGTACGACACGATCGTCACCGGAGAAGAGGAGTGTTACGACGTCGAGGTCGAGAACCAGAGCGACGAGACCATCGAAGACGCGGAGTTCAATATCGAGATAGTCAGCGGCTCCGGCTCGGTGACGAACACCCTCCCAGACACAGTGACGCTTGAGCCGAATGACCCAGAATCCTGGGACGAAGGGCTCTGTCTCGAATGTGAGAATGAAGGAACCCTGGAAGTCGAGGTTGCGGTAGTCGACGACGATGGCTCGCGTCTCGTCAGAGTAACGATGGACGTCGACTGCGTCGACGAACTCCCCGAGGAGTGCTGAAACGGGTTAACACGATCCGGCACACTCCCCATCATTATCAATTCGAAGCTCTCGAGTCGGGCGCATGTCAGCAGCTAATTGCGTCTGGATTTCACTCATCATGAAACTCCCGGGCTAATGCTGTTATGATGAAACGTTTTCCGAATCCATCGAGGGCCTTCTCACGAGGGATCAGTTGAGGTCGAAGGATGCCGAAGTCACGCGAGTACTGGCGAGCAAGCCAACGTTCACCGGGTGGCCCCCGAGCTCGCTGGATTAAATACCCTCGAGGGTACCGAGCAAAGGTGCTCTTGCGTTGAACTGACAAAACAGGAAGCTGAGCCGGTTGGTGGCAAGTTCGACGTCCAGCTCACGAGTAAGTCCGGATCGGTCTCGGATACGCTGACATCTATCTCGCTCGATCCGGGGAGACTGGTAGATGAGAGGAGGCGATCTGTGTCGGATGCGATGTCCCGGGCGCGCTCGAGGCTGACGTGAAACTATAGTAACCACCGAACGTCATTGCACACACCCTCACGAGACCATTGCTCAGAACCGGTGATAGACCGGTTCTGAACCGCCTCGCTTTGAGGGTGTGTAAATCGTTTCACTTGGTGCTATACGTGTCCCGGACGGGCGCAGACGTATCACAGTTTTGATAAAGGGCGGCTGCGTCGACTGGGTTCTGGACAGTTGCTGATTCCGTCGAGAATCACGCAGCGAGTTTTATCGCCCGTTTTGAAGATCGGTTCCCACCCATATGTTAGCTATCAATTGGCACCGTGTCCGAACTGACCATCCATCGGCATCCACGAGCGAGATAATATGTGCATACCTACGAGGGATGCGTCCGTGCTTCCCGTATGGGTGGGGAATTCAACGAGGAAGATCCTCGAGCGATGCTGGGCACCTGTCCGAAGTGTCAGACGGCCATCCCGGCAGCCCGGCTGCTCGTCAAGTACCAGGCCGCAAACGGCTGGCTTCGACTGCTGGCCGAGTGTCCCCACTGTGAGGTTATCGTCAGGCCGAGGTAGGGGCCGTTTGGACCGTCTAGCTTGTTGGTTGCGGAACCCACAGCATCGATCGACCCCAGGAACGTCGAGGCCACAGGGATCCGAGCGAGTCGACCCTCGAGATCACCGCTGTCTGCGCTCGTTCAGGATGCCGTTCGAACAGTCGAGGGGGCGGCTGCGAATGGAAGAGCCCTCGTCCCATCGACGGCGACCCCTCGAGAGAGAAGCTTCGGTGGTATTCGACGGGCTCGCTGCTGGTTGGGCGATTGGTTTCAGAAAGCGCGAATTGCAGGTTGCGGGAGGGAATTGTGGTGCCCGGTTGCCTCGTAACACCGCGTGATCTTACGTTTCGGTGGTGACGTCGGCGTGGATGGCGATTACCTCGAGGTCCTCGTCGATAGCTTCTAACGGAATCGTGTAGCTGTCGGCCTCGGGACCGTCCTCCTTGAACGGGAACTGACCGGGTGCTGCATTGGTCTCCGCTAATCCATCGCGCGTCCCGGCAAACACTTCGCTGTTCCCCAGGGTCCACTCTTCGTCCATCTCGATCTCGATGAACAGACTCTCTCCGTCGTCGTAAATTTCGACGTCGGCAACGTCATCGCCGTTGTCCGGATCGTTCTGCCCTGCGCCAGCGATGAGATCGGCAAGAACTGGTTCTCCTTCCCTTCCGTCTTGTTGCTCGTACGGGACGTACCATCCCCACTTGCTGATGGTTTCGAAGCTGTCCAGGGTGTTGTCCGTTGGCTCCGTGTCACGTTTCAACGCCCACGCGGTTTCGCCTCTCACATCGCCGTTGCCGTTTTCGGCACAGTCCACATCGGCGTGGATCACGATTTCGTCGTCGAAGACATCGAGGAGCTCGTCGCCCGCTTCGAGCCCCTTCGTGTTCGTCTTGATCCCAATGCAGACACAATTCCCGAGTGCGATCCGGTATTGGTTCTCAGCTCCGACGATCGATCGACCATCGTCCTCAGCGATGTAGAAGTCGACGCGTCGCTCTCCATCGTCATCGTCTACCCGAGGCCAGTCATCGTCATCACCGATCCAGATGCAGATCTCCTCTTTCCCCTGGTTGCAGATCTGGAAGACGTTGTCGAACCAGGTCCTCGAGTCCGAGTTGATTCCCTCCCCGAGTGGCGAGTCGTCTACTTCCTCGGAGTTCCCCTCAATCGTCGGGTTATCCGGGTTCATCAGGATCTCGAGGTGGCCGTGGTCGTCGGGCCAGGCGTAACTCGAGTTGGGCGTCTCCGAGCCGTCGATACTGCACTTGTCCAGTCCGAGGTACGCGTCCGGATCCTCCGCGACAGCGACCGAGACGTTCCGTTGCGATTCCACTCGGCTAAACGCGCCAGTCCCGAGGAGTGCGCTCCCCCCGAGTGAGGCGCTGCCGACCCCCATCAGAAATTTTCGTCGTTCCATGGTATCCCCCCACGATAGCTCGTGGCGTGATTGATCCTCGTCATCCCGGGGGATATGGATTCACTCGTTGTCAGCCAGCCAACCTCACCGTGTCCGTGTACAATCTTCCTTTGTTCGTCTCGGGCCCGCACGGAGATCCGGTTTCGCGATCACGGCGGGCAGTTCCGCCCGTGGCTGCCCCCCTTCTCGGACGGCCGGTTCACGGCTACTGGCCGCTCAACGCGTGATTGAGTTGCGGTACCGTCTGTATAGATATAGGCTAGGCGTGCCTTCCTCGAGACACCGAGGGGGAAGGGTATGAACCAGAACGGTTGGCACCTCGAGACCGAGGCCACCAATTGCCGAACGACGCCCGTAGCGTTGTGGAACCAACAGCGGACAGCAGGTGGTTGGTCGTGATCGTCTGCTCGCACTGTGAGAGCTCACAGTTTCTCCACATCACCGAAAGCACCATTGAATTCGACGACGGTGAGATGCGCACGCTCGAGGAATCCTATCACTGCACGAACTGTGATGGGACGGGCATCTACTGGTACTTTTTCCAGCGGGAGTGTGTCAGTGGCTCCGTCGAACTGACCGACGAGCGCCCACGGATGATCGAGCAGTGATGGGGTGCGGTTCGAGCGCGCCCCGGCGGCACGGCGTTACAAAAGTATTTTCTATCGGACCGAGTTGTACGAATCGTAAGACGGAGTGGTGCTGGTAAACAGCCCCCCTCCTTGATATAAAATTTCTGAACTGTACGCCATGGTAATGTTCGGGATTGTATTCATCACCTTGGTTTAGATCGAGTTATTCTGACCGTTTCGGCCATCCGAAGATGCATCCTATCTGTTTTCGAACGATCCTCTCGAAAAAATGCTAACGCAATTCAGTCAGTCGTCACTGAACACGTTGTCGCAATGAGCCAGGTCAGTGAACTGATTGGACCCAACGATATCGTCGTCCTCCAAGATTTGCTGGGCCGAGCCCGTTTCTGGGAAGAGTTCGTACCAGTCGCCAGTACCAGCGTCCGTACCGTACAACTGGGGTCCGCCGAACTGGTTTACGCCGTAGGCGATTTGTTTGTTCTCGAACTCCGCGTCAACCTCGCCAGTGAGATCGGTTGCCTCGTCGGCTTCCAGGTCGATCTTGAAGAAGCCACTCGGCTGCCAGGAACTGACGTAGACGACATCTTCATCGCGGTTGATCGCAATATCACCCAGCTCGACCGTCTGTGGTAGTTCGATGTCCGTGCCCTCGACATCCACGTCGCTGTCTTCGTTACCGACGTCGTCGATCGTTGCGCGCTTCAGTTCATCGTCGCCGTCGAGGATGTAATAATAGGCGCCGTTGTAGGCGAACGCAGCGCCCGAGATTTCTGCACCGTCCCGATCGTCGAAGTTCTCATACTCCGTGATGGAGTCTCCGTCATCGTCTCCAAGGTCAACCGTATACAGCGATCCGCTTTCTGGCGTCGGACTCGAGAAGTACAGCAAGTCGTTCTCCGGATCGAACGCCAGTCCGTTCGGTTTGTTCTCATCGCCGGGGTCGCGAACGTCATCAGTCAACGCTGCTGCTTTCGCAACCTCAGTCACCCCGTCGTTGCCGACGGTAATTGCCCTGATGGCCTGGTCTTCGTCGGTCGTGAGATCGATGCCGTAGATCTCACACGTTTCCGTCGCGAGGTCAGGATCACAGTTTCCGCCGACGTCGGCGACGATCTTCAGCTCTTCGCCGCCTCCGAGATCTTGGAGCAGGTTCTCAGGACCGTCATCCTCGGCACTAATGCCAAACGTCCGGGTCTGGAGGCCGACGCACACGGACTCACCCACATCAAGGGGCATCGCGTTCGGTCCGTCGATGTCGATCTCCTCGGGCGAGAAGATGTTCCCACCGTCCGCGTTGGGGATGTTCGAACCCTGCTCTTCACGTGATTCTCCTTCGTAGAAGACCACCGACTGTTCGGGGAGCGGGAGTCCTGCGTCCTCGACCTTCTGGGAGTCCTCCCGGCCTAACGCTACCGGATCGTACCGGAGATCGACACAGATGGCCTCTTTGCCCTGATTGGTTATCTGGAAGACGTTGTCGAAGGACGAGACAGAGTTCGAGTTGACGCCGAAACCGTCGTTTCCAGAGTCGCCCATTTCGATTTCGAGGTGGCCGTAGCCGTCACGTTCGACGAAACTCGAGTTCGGTGTCTCCTCGTCGTCGATGGCACACTTGTCCAGTCCGAGGTACGCGTTGTGGTCTTCGGCGACCTGGACGGTTACGGACCGGTCTGACTCGACCCGCGAGAAGGCGCCCGATCCGAGAAGCGCGCTCCCGCCGGCTGCTGCCGCACCCGTGCCAAGTATGAATTTCCTTCGTTTCATAGCTGATTACCGTGTATTTTCCTCGTGGTAATCAGGCTGGTTCGTCGGGGAGATCCACGTCCGCCGTGATCGTGACGGTCTCGTCGATGATGGTATCCTCTTCGGTCGCGTCGACTTTTTCCCCGCCGAGGTCAAGCTTACCGCCGGTGTCCACGACGAGGCCGACCTCTTCGCACTCACCGACTGCGACTTCGAACGCGCCCTCTTGATCGTGCGCGAGCGGCTCAGCACCGCCGAATCCTTCGCTTCCCTGGGCCTCACCAGTGTAGAACGCAGCGACTGCACCGCCTTCATCACCGAGCGGCGTGGGCTCGAAGTACACCCCAGCATCTTCTTTGCCCTGGTTACAGATTTCGAGGAGGTTGTCGAAGAACGTCAGCGAGTTCGAGTTGACGCCGTAACCGTCGTTCCCGGAGTCGCCGATGGCAATCTCGACGTGTCCGTAGTCGTCCTCCTCGACGTAGTTGTCCCCGTTCTCGGAGCTGCCGGGCCCGAGCCCAAGGTATGCGTCCGAGTCCGTAGCGACCTCGATCGTCACGTCGCGATGCGATTCAACACGGCTGAACGCGCCCGTACCGAGGAGCGCGCTGCCGCCGATTGCTGTTCCACCAACGCCGACTAGGAAGTTGCGTCGTTTCATTGTCTTGCTCCGAGACACGGCTTCGCTTCGTCCGTGTCCCTTGCTCGAGGCGTTGATTGCAACCCCCGTATGTATTCACAAATTGTCCATTTCGACACGATAGCATCCGAAGATTGCCCATTCTACGCTTGGATTGGGCTGCAAACGAGTGACGACAATCGGAAGTTGGGTGGAAGTGTCCGCAGGATGTACACGGTCTACGCGACCCTGTACCGGTACACACCGACGTTGCACCTCCCGGTCGGGAAGGCCGAATCGGAACAACGATGACCAGAAACCGCAAGCAGGCTATCGGTTCGCGACAGGCTTTGGTCTCGAGTGGGAGATTCGATCGCCGACGCGGGTCGGTGGCTGCACTGGGGACAGTGACGATGGGTAGAGCGGCGGTGGTTGGAGAGCGATGACAGGGGTGGGTCCCACCGTGTCGATCCCAGTGATTCAGGGCGGTGGGGGTCAAAAGTCTGATACCAGAACGCCCACTCGAGACGCATCGCCTCGAGATCGAACGGAATTAGCCGGTTTCCTCGGCTTCCCCGTCGGTCGTGTCAACCGCCTCGGCGCTCGAATCGGCGTCGTCACTCGAGAGCTGGCTGTCCTCGGGACGTCCGTCACCGTCGCTGGCTTCCGCTGTCTTCTCATCGACGGCGGCTGACTGCTCGCCGAACGTAACCTCGCCTCGAGTCGAGTCCTCGCTGTCCCCCCGCTCGAAGAACGGGCGATCGCCGGCATCGTCGGAGTGGGACGAATCGTCACCGACCAGCACGCCGGCTTCGACGACCTCGCCCGCATCGTTCGAGGGGACCGCTCGAGACTCGCGCTCGAGGTCGTCATCGGCTGCAGTGCTCGAGGTCACCGACTCGAGGGAGTCCCCACCGAGGGTAGGGTCTACCGGCTCGTAGACGTGATACACGTCCCCCTCGACGACGTAGTACGCACCCGTCTCGCGGTCCTCGATCACCCGCCGATCGGAGTCGATGGCGACGTCGACCAGCCCCTCGAGGTCGGCGACCTCGATGCGGGGTCCCTCGAGGTCGGCTTCCGTGACCCGACCGACGCTGATCCAGTCGTCGAACTCCTCGCGCTGACTGGCTGCCTCGAGCAGTCGGCGTTCGTCGTCGGTGACGGTGAGCACGCCGGCGTATCGTCCGTAGCCGAGCGTCGCAGTCCCGACCAGACCGAACACCACCAGCGCGAGCGGTCCGTACGATCGGAGCGGTCCGTACTCCTCTTCGACCTCGACCGTTTCCGTGAACGTTCGCTCCGCCACGTCTTCCGTGTCCGTCTCGACCGTGTACGTCGAGTCACTCACCTCGAGGTCGTATGCTCCGGTGTGTCTGTTCGAGACCCCTTCGTCGTTGACCGTCCCGGTAACCGTCGTTTCGACGATGACGATGGTCTCGGTGGTTCCCGGGCTGGCTCCGAGCCCGCGTTCGATCGACTCGATTCGGGGTTCGATGTCGCTGACGTTGACATCGAACGCGACGTCAAAGTCCTCGCCCGGTTGCAGTCCCTCGACTGAATCCGACTGGAGGGATTCTCGCTCGGTCCAGTAGGCGTTGCCGTCGTCGTCGACCGACTGCAACACCAGAAAGACATCGACCTCGACGTCGACCTCACCATTGGGAGCGTCGTAGGCGTACGCGTAGGTCCCATTGAGATCGGGTGACACCTGGGTGTAGTACAACCCCTCATTGTGCAGCGTCTCTCCCACGGGAAAGACCGGGTTTGCCCGTTGAACCTCGGCCCCGTGGCTGAGCGTCGGTTCCTCCGTCCAGGTTCCAGTCGGCTCTGAATCCTCGACGGTGGCCGGTGCCACGTGAGGTTCGTACGCCAGCCAGCCCCCCACGGCGACCATCGCAATGCATAGCCCCATGACGAGCAGCAATCGCCGGTTGAGCAACCGGCGCAGTCGAATCCGCCGTCGGTCGTCGTCGGTCAGGTCGTCGGATGAGTGTGTGCGTGTCATGTGTCTGATTAGTCGAAGAATCCACCCGTTCGGGATCGGGATCGACCACGAAGTCGGATGCGATCGCTCGTTCCACTGAACAGCCGCCAGAAGACGACCAGTGGGGTCGCGACCACGGCGTTGACGGCGAGGTACGGAACCCACGGGTGAATCGTGTACAGCGTGTCGATCACCGTCGACGGAAGAACCTGCAGATAGCGGTACTCGGTCATCGATTCGACGTGATAGCCGGTGTCGTCGTCGGCGTGAAGCGTCACCGTCGAGTTGACCGTCTCGTTGGGCGACAGTCGGTGCTGTCCGGTCTCCGTTTCGACGCCATCGCTCCGGGGCTCGAGATAGGAAACCGTCGGGACGAACCCGCCGTTGTGGACGGCATACTCGAACTCGTCAGTCTCTCCGACCGGGATAATCGTGGGATCGGCAGACCCGTCGCCTTCGGTGCTGACAATGCCGTAGCTCTCGGTTCCCGCGGGCATGATCATGGCCGCAGTTGCCCCCGCACACAGGAGGAGAACACACGCGATCAAGAGATGTCGTGAATCGATAACGCCGGACCGACCCCGTGAGCGCGCTTTCGACTCTGAACGGTGTCGCTCGTCCTGGCCCGCCAAGAGGCTGGCCCCGAACAGTACCACGCCGCCACCGAAAAGCAGGTAGGTCAGTTCGGTCGAGCCGAGTCGTTGCCAGCCGAAGATGCCGGCTATGGTTCCCGAGATCCACTGGGTGGCGCTCTCGACAGCCATGACTCCCGTTCCCAGATGCGGGATACGGACGACCTCACCGTTGACCGCCAGCGCCACGGCCAGAATCTGCCCGTCCGTCACGGGTGGTTCGTTGTGGCTCTGATCCGTGACCGGATTGTTATCCCCTTGCGTGATATATCCGTTGTCCTGGGTGCCGACGACGCGATGGGTCGTCGGTTCACCGCCGTGGAGCTGCTCGGCTTCGAAGGTGACCACGTCGCCGCGTTCGACGTCGCCGGAGATGGCGGCTGGAACGGCGACGAATCCGTCACCAGCCTCGAGAGTTGGCTCCATGCTCCCCGTCTCCACGTACGCGAATAACACGGGTTGACCGAGCACGAAGCCCAGCCCAAGCGATACGACTAACACGACCAGCACGAGTGCCACGGCGTATTCTGTGAACCTTCTGAAGCTCATCGTCCCCCCCTTGTTTGGCGATTCGGTCCGGACCGTCTCGGGCAGCCGGTGTTCGTCGCTCCGGTACCCGTTCCCGGTCCGTGACTGTCCCCCCGGCAGACGCGGTATCGTACGTATAGTTTCCGTGACGTAATCCGGTCTCTCACTTAAGCATAGTCACGTTGTACCCCTGCTTTTGATCGGTCACGCGAGAAAGAGCCCTTCACCCGTGGGGGTAATCCTGGGTTTCCATCAGTTCGATGGTCGACTCGAGGATCCGCTCACCCTCTTCGACAGCCGTTTAAGTTACGTGATTGATGAGTTTACCGCCGATCTACTCCCTCTGGGGGGCAGGACGTCGACAAACGCGAAGGCTGCATCGAGGGCGGTGGCCTGGTAAGTGCTGTAACGGATGGCCGCTTCGCTCACCTCTCACCCATCGGTAGGAGCGATGAAATGGTTGATTGAACGGTGCGAGTTAGAGCTGGAACAATGCCTGCGGGTTCAGGGGGTGAGAACGGTCCGGTTGCTCAGCGATCCCCATCGATACACACAGACCGTGAGAACCGAATCGAGATCCATGGGTGGTGGCTCGTTCACCCGAACAGGCGCTCGAGCACGAGCCGCTGGACGAGTCCCGGGCGTTGCTGGTCGGCCGGCTGAACCATGATCGCGGTGACGTCGACGGCATCGACGAGGCGATCACCGGGACGGCCGAGGAGAACTCCACTCAGCCCCCGGTTTTCGGTTCCGGTCACCACCAGGTCAGCCGACTCCGCGAAGCGAACCAGCCCTGCCACTCGATCATCCGTCTCGATGATTCGTGAGTTGACTGGCACCGTCAGGAGCCGAGTCAATTCGGCGTGGTACTCCTCGATCGTGGCCCGCCGGGCATCGGTGACGTCGGCAGGCACCGCCTGGAGGAGACTCAGTTCAGCCCCCGTTTCCTCAGCGATCGCGTCGGCGACGAGCAATTTCAACGGGTCGTACGCCCCACGCGTGGCCACGACAGCAATTTCGTCTGCGCCCTCGAAGCCGCGATCCTCGACGAGAACGACACCACAGTGTGCGTGTCGAAGCACGTAACTCGTGATGCCGGTGGGCAACCGATCGTTCAACTCCTCGCGTCGGCGTTCGAGAACGATCAAGTCTTGGCCCTCGTAGGAGGCGTATTCGACGATGGCTTCGGGCGTCGACTCGCTCGTGATTTCCCGGTAGGTAATCTGAGTCTGTGCTGGTGTGTCGGTGAGTTGTCCACCACTCGTCCGGAGGGAGCCATCCCCATCGTGGTCGCCGGATGGATCGTCTGCCTCCCCGCTGGCCCCTCGATCGGTCACTGGCCGTGCGCTTCCGGTGGCCCACGGAGCACTCGAGGCCGTCTCGAGCCAGGCCGGCCGCTCAGCGTCAGTGACCGTCGGCCCGCTGTCAGTGAACGCTCGGTGGGGCCGCTCGGTGAAGCGAGCCACCGTCACCGAGCCACCGCCGAGCTGGGTGAGGTCGCTGGCGATGCGGAGGAGGTCCGCCCGTGCCGACTCGCTCGTCGAGGGCGTCAGCGAGACGAGGACTTCCTGCCGCCGTCCCGCCGAGAACAGTTCGCGCGTGCGCTCGAGGGCGGCCTCACTGACGCTCTGACGGACACCGGTTCGGGCCGCACCCTCGCGGTCGACCCGCGGCCGAACGTAGAGAGCGTACCAGGCGAGCGAGCCCGCGACGATCACCAGCGAACCGAGGAAGGGCACGAGTCCCATCTGCGTCAGGACCAGCAGTCCTCCACCGATACCGATCAACTGGAGCCATGGGTACCACGGCGCGATGAATTCGGGGTGGTACTCCTCGATAGCTCCCTCACGGAAGCCGATGATGGCGATGTTGAGCAGGATGAAGACCAGGATCTGGAACGCACTGCCGAACTGCGCGATTCGCTGGACGGGAAAGACCGACACGAGCACGACCATTACCGCGCCGGTGAGTGCAATGGCGTTGACTGGCGTCGCGAACCGCTCGCTGACGTCCTCGAGGCTCGCGGGCACCAGTCCATCGCGGGCCATCGCAAAGGGGAACCGCGAGGCAGCCAGGAGTCCAGCGTTGGCCGTCGACGCCAGCGCGAGCAGCGCTGCGAGGACGATGGCGATCACGCCGGCCTGGCCGAAGACGACGTCGGCCGCGGCGGCGATCGGGGCGGTGTCCTCGCCTGCCTCGGGAACGAAGCCCGCACCCGGCTCGAGGTCGGCGACGCCGATGGCGACCCAGACGACGGCGACGTAGAGGGCGGTAGTGAAAAGCAGGGAGCCGACCATCGCCAGCGGGAGGTTCCGCCCGGGGTTCTCGACCTCCTCGGCGACGGCGGTCACCTTCGTGACCCCAGCGTAGGAGACGAAGACAACGCCGATCGCCGCCAGCAAGCCATCGCTCGTGGGATCGAAACTCCCTGCCGTCTGGGCCCCGCTGAAGGTCGAACTCGAGAGGCCGCCACCGACGAACAGGGCCATCACGAGCAACATGACCCCGACGATGAGAAACTGCATGCGGCCGGATCCCTCGGCGCTCACGATGTTCACGGTGGTGAAGAAGATGGCCAGGCCGATGGCGAACGGAACGATCCAGTCGGCGAGTTCGGGCGCCAACACCACGAGGTAGGGAACCCCTCCGACGAGCGCGAGCGAACTCTTGAGCGAGAGCATGAGCCAGGTCCCGATACCGGCGATCGTTCCCAGCACCGGCCCCATCCCACGCTCGACGTAGATGTAAGCCCCGCCGTCTTCGGGCATCGCCGTCGCCATCTCAGCAGCACTGATCGCAGCCGGCAAGACGAGGAGGCCAGCTATGAAGAAGGCGAGGACGGCTGCCGGGCCCGCGGAGTCGTAGGCGATCGCCGGCAGGATGAAAATGCCGCTGCCGACCATCGCCCCGACAGCGAGGGCCGTCGTCGAAAACAATCCAAGGTCACGTTTGAGTCCAGTTGGCACAGAGTCACACACCGATCGGACGTCGATGGTCCGTATCGATCGGTCGTAAGGGTCGACGATGTTAGACCCTTAGGCCTAACAGTGCGGGGTGACCGGTGTGGAGTGATTGGCGGCCGACAGTACCTCCCGCATTCTTTATGCCGATCAGCGTCGTACGTTGGTCGACCGATGGCTGGCGACCGTGACATCCGCGACACAGTGCTCTCCGGAGATACCTACGAGCGCGCGAGACTCTCGACCCGTCAGCTCTTTCCGATATCACTTTCCTGGCGAGTTCGGGCCTGTATCCTCACCCTCCTCGTGACGGCGCTCGTCGCCCCCGCAACGCACGCACGTCGCGATCTGATCCAGTCGCTCGAGGGTGAGGCCGTGGCCGCTGGCGCACTCGAGCCGGCCTTCGCCCTCATCGCGCTCGCGGGCGCGCTCGTGACGTTCATTGTTGGCCTCTCTCTCGTCCGACTGCAGTACGTGGTGGCGACCAGACCGCTGACCCTCGAGGAGGCAAAGCGCCTCCTGTGGATCGAGGACGCGGCCACCGTGCTTGCGATCTCACCCGGCATCTCGTTCGTCTGGATCGGCGTAGTGCTGTCCGTACTGGGGTTGCTCGCTCCGGCGCTCGTCGTGGAACTGTACACCCAGGGCGTTCGGATTTATATGACAGGGTCGGGCGTGGCTGCCGTCGATGTCCGGTACACCTCGATGATCGGAGTCGTATTGGCCGCCCTCCTGACGAGTTTCTGGTGGCAGGTCTGCGGGACGGTTGCTGCGAGACAGGGCAGCCCCGAGGCGCAATAACTACGACGACCCCGGCCAATCGTCGCCCATGGAGGAGTACATTTACTGGTTCGTCGAACAGGAGCGATTCTATCGACTGATGCTCGTCGCGATGGGGTTGTTCGGAGCCACGATCGCCGTCACGGGAGCCGTCACCGCAAACGCCGTCTTGTTGGGCCTGGGCGTGGTCTGGGTCCTGGGGGGTGGGGCGCTCGTCGTCATGCTCGCGAACCGCGACCCTGGAACGACATAACACCGTATCCGAGAGGGGAAGATCCGGAATAAATCACCGATTTAGGCCCCCTATGGGCCAATCGACCATACCTGTATGGACAACCCTTTAAGTCAATCTATGCATACTATCCAGTTAGGCATGTCACCAGCAAATGCCCTTGCGTTCGGCATACAACGAATCGCCCTCGAGAACGGGCTCACACAGGCTGAGCTCTTCGAGTACGTGTTCGACGACACCGTACTCGCACTCTCGTTCGTACTGAACATCGCCCTCGCGGGCGTCACCATCCTAGGGATCGCCTACCTCGGGCGGAACCTGACCGACCCCCGAGCGACGATGATCGCCATCTCGCTGATGCTCATTTCGGTGGTCTCGATCTCGAGCTATACGGGGCTCACGTCGGGGCTAACGTTGAGTGTCATCGAGATGCCCAGTGGACACCCCGCCGAAGGGACCACCACGGGCGGTGAAGACGGCGTCCTGACAATGTGGGGCCGCTACCTCACCTGGACGTTCTCGACGCCGTTCATCCTCATCGCACTGGGAATGATCGCTGGCTCGAACTGGACGAAGATCCTCACCACCGTCGCGTTCACCATCGCAATGTGTGTCACCGGCCTGGCGGCCGCGCTGACCACCTCGAGCCTGGTCATGCGCTGGTGGTGGTTCGTGATCAGTTCGATCTTCTTCCTCGTGATCGTCTACGTCATCCTCGTCGACTGGACGGCCGAGGCACAACAGACAGGAACTGGAGACCTCTTCAGTACGCTGAAGCTGCTCACCGTGGTCGGCTGGTTCGGTTACCCGATCCTCTGGGCACTCGGTGTTGAAGGGTTCGCCGTCCTCGACGTGGCTATCACCTCGTGGGGCTACAGCGTCCTCGACATCATTACCAAGTACATCGTGACCTTCGTCGCGATGTTCTACGTGGTCGAGGAACCCGACGCGATCACCGGCGGCGCGGACTACGGCTCGAGCCTCCCCGGGTTCACGCCGGCTGACGACTGAGAGCAACTGGTGTCATTGCAACCGGTGGATCACCAACCTGACACGGTGATCACCGGGACGCGGCCACGAGGTCGCCGATACCGAGACGTTCGACACCGAACACTCATCAGCCGCTACCTCGATCGGTCGCTGACCGTTCGAACGATGCCGAGCAGGCGACCGCGGGACGCATCGGCTGGCGGCTTGCGTGTGGCGTAAGCGGTTGCAAATACGGGCTGGGCGCTGCCTCGTGCGGGCCCTGGCCCGAATGCGTTCGATAAGTACCCAAACGTCGTACCTGCACGTCTACGAACCACCCCACCGAAACCCTGACACACCACTGACCCAATGACCCCACCGCTCACGTACTTGCAGGTGCATCTGCTGTTCATCGTCCCACCCATCCTCGTCCTCGGGTGGCTGGCGTACACCCGTGAGCGTACGTGGTGGGGCCCCAGACCCCTCTCGGGGCTGGCCATCATGATCGTTCTCGCCGTGGTCTACACCACGCCGTGGACGAACCACCTCATCCCCGCTGACGTCTGGTGGTACGGTGAGGGCGCAGTGATCGCCAGGATCTGGTACACGCCAATCGAGGAGTACCTGTTTTTCATCCTGCAGCCGATACTGACGGCGTTCTGGCTGTTCCAGATACCCCGCATCGACGATCTGTCGCTCCGGATCCCGCGCCATCACCGACTCGTCGGTGGGCTGGCTGGCCTCGCCATCGGGGCGGTCGGCTGGTACCTGACGCGGGGAACCTCGACGTACTACCTGGGGTGGCTCCTGGCATGGGCCGGACCGATCCTCGCGATCCAGTGGAGCTTCGGGCTCACGTACCTCTGGCAGCTGCGACGCCACTGGCTCGTCGCCGTCGGCGTGCCGACGCTGTACCTCTGGGCCGTCGACTGGTTCGCGATCAGTCTCGGTGTCTGGGTCATATCGGACACCAAGACCGTCGGCATCGGCCTGTTCGGACTCCCCCTCGAGGAGGCGCTGTTTTTCCTCGTGACGAACATCTTCCTCGTTCAGGGGATCGTCCTCTACCTGTGGCTCCTCGACCGGGCTCACGAGGTGCCGAGCCTGGCGGCGGTGATCGACCGGTCACCCGACCCCGATGGCCGCTGACCTGCCAGGGGATCGGGAGTCACACCACCGTGGCGTGGCCACACCTATCTCCGTGACCGCACGGAATCGAACCCGACGCTGGGCCAGACAGGGAGCCATCACGACCGTCCTCGCCGGCGTCCTGCTCTCGACGCTCACCGTGTTACTGGCGCTCCCGACGTGGCTCCAGTTCCTGCCGTTTGCGATCAGCGTCGTCGTCCTGGGGCTCCCACACGGCGCGGTCGATCACCTCGTCATCCCCAGAGCCCACGGTGAACGCCCCAACCTCCGGTCGATGCTCGCCGTTGGCCTCCTGTACCTGATAGTCGGTGGCGCCTACACCGTGGTCTGGCTCCTCGCCCCGGCGTTGGCCTTCGCGGGGTTCATCCTCGTGACCGCCCTGCACTGGGGACAGGGGGACGTCTACGCCCTTCGCGTCATCGAGGGAGCGACCCACCTCGAGGGCGGCCTGAATCGCCTGGGCACCCTCGCCGTTCGTGGGGCAATCCCGATGCTCGTCCCACTCGTGGCCTATCCCGCCGAGTACGAGCGCGTCGCCGCGGCGATCGTCGGCCTGGTCGACCCGGACGCCATGGCGACGCTCGAGCCGGCGTTCACCACGGGTGGCCGACTCGCGGTCGCCGTTGGCCTCGGAACGGTGATACTCGTCACCCTGGCGCTGGGGTTCGTTCGTGCGGGCGGCGATCGAGGGTCGTGGCTCGTCGACGCCGGCGAGACAGTCGGCCTCGTGGCCTACTTCGTGCTCGTGCCACCAATTCTCGCCATCGGCATCTACTTCTGTTTCTGGCACTCCTTGCGCCACGTCCTCCGGACGATGCTGCTCGACCCGATCACCCGCGGGGCGCTCGAGAGCGGCCACGGCCGCGGTGCCTGGCGGCGGTTCGCCCGGGACGCGGCACCGCTGACGCTTGGGGGCGTGGCCGTGATCGGGTTGCTCGCCCTCGCACTCCCGCGGGCACCGGGCAGCCTCGAGGAGACGCTGGGGCTGTACCTGATCGCCATCGCCGTGATGACGCTGCCACACGTGGTCGTGGTGTCGATACTCGATCGGATCGAGGGCGTCTGGTCGTGATCGGCGCAGGTCACCGAGTGCCCGACCAGAGCCGCCTCGAGATCGCCATCGCGACCCGCGTCGGCAACACCCTCGCGAGGTGGTATCGGAGTCGGTTCCGCCAGCCTGGGACCACCACTCGCTCGCCAGCCATCGCGCCCGCGTAAGCCGCCCGCGCGACGGTCTCGGGAGCCATCAACGCGTCCGAACCGTCCGTAAACGCCGATTCGTCCATCCCACCCCGGTTCATGAACCCCGTGTCCGTCTCCCCGGGGCAGAGCGTGGTCACGGAGATACCGGTTCCCTCGAGTTCGGCCGCCAGGGCGAGTGAGAACGAGTAGACGTAGGCCTTCGTGCCACTGTAGACCGCCGCCGTCGGTACCGGAACCACGCCCGCAAGCGACGCCGTGTGGACGACGATACCCCGCTCGCGCTCGAGCATGCCCGCCAGGAGGCCATCGCTGAGTCGCGTCAGTGCCTCGACGTTCAGGCGAATCATCTCCCGCTCGGCCCCACCGTCGGTGGTCGAGAACGGGCCGTACACGGGGACACCGGCGTTGTTGACCAGGATCTCGAGCGGGGCCTCGAGCTCCGCTAGTGCCGTCTCGATGTCGTCGACGGCACCGGGGGTCGTGAGGTCGATCGCGAGTTGCAGGCTCACCGTCCCGGCCGCGAGGGTGTCGATCTCGTCGGTGACCGCCTCGAGCCCCGCCTCGTCCACGTCGACGAGCACGAGGTCGTGTCCGTGGCGAGCGAACTCGTGGGCCAGGGCGCGACCGATCCCGCTCGCCGCGCCGGTGACGAGAGTGAGTCCCCCCTCGAGCGGGGCGCGGTCGTCCACGTCCGACTCGGCGACGAGGGGGATCGGTCGTCGAACGCGCCTGTACACCCGGGACACCAGCTCACCTCGACCGTCCATACCGGCCCCTCTCGAGGATACCACCTAAACCCATTGCCCGCCGTCGCCGCGACGGCACGCCATCGCGGAGTGAGGGGCAGTCGCGAGTGGCGATCCACCGCGGCCACCGCAGCCGTCGCGGGCACCACGGCCATCGCGCCCATCGCAGGGACCGCGGACATTTCGGGCACCGCAACCGTCGGCTTTAGGCCCATCGACAACGCCTCCTCGAGTATGACACCGAGCCAGGAGACGACGTTCGAGGTGATTCCGGCGGTCGACGTGCAGGACGGGCAGGTCGTCCAACTCGTGCAAGGGCAACGGGGGACGGAGAAGACCTATGGCGACCCGGTCGAGGCCGCGACGCGGTGGATCGAGGCCGGAGCCCGGAGTCTCCACCTCGTCGATCTCGACGGTGCGTTCGAGGGCGAGCGCCGAAACGCCGAGGCGATCGATGCCGTGCTCGAGACGGTCGACGTTCCGACACAACTCGGGGGCGGCATTCGAACGGCCGAGGGGGCGAACGCGTTGCTCGAGCGTGGGCTCGATCGGGTTATTCTCGGCACGGCCGCCGTCGAGAGCCCCGAGATCGTGGCCGAGATTAGCGACCAGTACCCCGGTTCGGTCGTCGTCAGCCTGGATGCGAAAGACGGCGAAGTGGTCGTCGAGGGCTGGACCGAGAGCGCGGGGATCACGCCGGTCGAGGCGGCAGCCCGATACGAGGAACTGGGTGCTGGCGCGATTCTGTTCACGAACGTCGACGTCGAGGGGCAACTCGAGGGGGTCCGGGCCGACCCCGTTCGGGAACTCGTGGCAGCGACCGACGTGCCGGTGATCGCCAGCGGTGGTGTCGCGAGCCTCGAGGACGTGGCTACTCTTCGGGAGGCCGGAGCGGCCGCCGTGGTCGTGGGGAGTGCCCTCTACGAGGGGGCGTTCTCCCTGTCGGCGGCCCAGCGGGTGGCCGACGGCGCGTCGCCGGGGTGACGTCGTGGGTGGCGATATCGGAGAACACGTGTGGGCTGGCGGCGGTCATCCTGCAGCCTCACGGTCGAATCAGTATCGGTTGTACCCGTGGCCGACGTAGAGCGCGAGGACGTTGACGAACACGAGCCCGAGGAAGGTCAGTGCTGCCGTCGCACTCGCCAGACCGTGGATCAGGAGGGGGATGTAGACGAACGGGAGCGCTATGGCGAGCCAGAAACTGGCGAACTGTGCGGACGGCCGAATCATTGCCAGCGCCTGACGGACCGTTCGCCGAACTGGTGCGACCTGCTCGGCGTTCGGGGTCGCACTCGAGTCGGTCGTCGGTGGGGAGGGCTGTGACATTGGCAATGATCACTTCGGCTTTATCTGTACATTCACTGGATACCTCATATACCCACTCGAATATTGACGTGTTTTCGTCGGGTTTCACGATTCGGCCGCGGTTATGGGTCGTTTTACAAGTGCCTTAGAATTACTTAGACGTTTCACAGAGGTCTCTCAGGTGCTCATCCCGAGTCAGGTGGCAAGGACGATGACGATGGCCACGACCGGTGCCGTGAGCGCAATCGCCTTGTACTGGCACCCGCATTGCTGTCACATGAGCGACCGAACCGCGACGGTCTCGAGGGAGACGGCCGAGACCACCATTGACTGCCGACTGGTCGTCGACGGCACCGGGGCGAGCGATGTCGACACCGGCATCGGGTTTTTCGATCACATGTGCACCGCGTTCGCGAGCCACGGGCTGTTCGATCTCGAACTCACCTGTGACGGCGACTTGCACGTCGACGACCACCACACAGTCGAGGACGTCGCCATCGTCCTCGGGCAGGCGTTCGACGAGGCTCTCGGCGATCGGTCGGGGATCGTCCGCTACGCCGACCGGCGGGTCCCTCTCGACGAGGCGGTGGCCGACGTGGTGGTCGACGTGAGCGGTCGCCCCCGCTTCTATTTCGAGGGTGCGTTCTCACAGGCGACCATCGGCGAGTTCACCAGCGACATGGCGCGTCACTTCGCGGAGTCCCTGGCGATGCATGCCGGCCTGACGCTCCACCTCGCGGTCGACGGCGAGAACGCCCACCACGAGGTCGAGGCGCTGTTCAAGGCGCTGGCACGGGCGCTCGACGATGCGACGCGGATCGACGAGCGTCGGGAGGGAACGCCGAGTACGAAGGGCACGTTATAGATAGCTGCCACACCGTCCCGATCACGGACGACGCAACTGGTTGCCGTCCTCGCGCAGTTTGCCCTGCGAGATGGCGTGGTCGATGACCGCTTCGACCTCGGGGGCCTCGAGATCGTACGCGCCAGCAGCGAGCCCCTCGACGTCCGAGCGAGCCATCGGGAGCTCACGGTTGCGCAGAAGCCGCAACACCTTGCCGTAGGCGGCAGGTGGCTGTGATCGGTCGTCAGTCGCGGCCGCCGCCTCGGGTGGAGCCTGCGCCGCGCTGCCGTCTTCGTCCCCGTCGGCGTCGGTTTCGGACGCTCTCACCGGTCCCGGATCCGCGTCCTCGCCACCATCGTTGGCGGCATCATCACCAGCCTCATCGCCAGCCCCCGCCTCCTCGAGCCTGTCGTCTCCCACCTCGCCCTCGAGTGACACTCCCGTTGCCATCCGATCCTGGCCTCGGCCAGGCTCGATCGTGATTGCACCGGCTGACTCGTCGACATCGGCTTCGCGACCCTCCGTCGACGCGGCAGACAGCGATGCATCCGTCGAGTCCCCACCCTCGAGCAGTCGGCCGAGAAACGGCTCGAGCAGCGTCTCCAGGCGTGCATGGCAGGCCTCACAGACCACGACCCGTCGCTGTTCGGTTTCGGTCGGCTCGAGTGCCGGGGGCACGACTTCGACGGTGCCGATGGCCTCGCGATCGCAGAAGTCACAGGTTCGAACGACGCGCATGCTCAGAGGTGGGTGGGCCAGGATCAAAAGCCTGCGTCAGACGCGCCTCTAGTAGCCACTGAACGTCATTGCACACCTGATCGCCAGACGAGTCGGCGATCAGTGTGTAAATCGTTCAGTTGTTACTCTACTGAAACGGCCCCCCACAGTGGGCTTTCGGCACCGCGTTGCGCACCGTCACCAGCGGATCGACCACCTGACTGATCTCGAGGCCCCCGACCAGACTCGAGAGCATGTAGGCCTCGGTCCCGCTCAGGTCGTGTTCGTTCCGCAGGAGGGCAATGGCATCCCGGTTGGCGAGTTCGCAGGCTTCCTCGAGGGTCTCGGCACTCGCGAGGGGTTTCCAGGCATCGGCGGTCTCGACCAGCGGTCGCTCGAGGGTAAAATCGGGCTGCTCGATGACCTCGACGGTGAGGTCGATCTCGGTGGCGATCTCCGAGCCGGTACCACACATCTCGCCGTCGGCCATCGCGGCCTTGCAGTCGCCCATCGCCAGCAGGCCACCCGGCTGAAAGACCGGGAAATAAACCGTGTTCCCGGCGGTGATGTCGGTCGTGTCGAGGTTGCCCCCGTGGTCGTGGGGAACCAGCGTGCTGTACCCCGGCTCGTCGTCACGCGTGGCGACGCCGATGGTGCCGATACAGGGGTCGATCGCGACGTCGATGTCACCGAACGTGATGGTGCCGGCGTCACCGTCGACCGGCGTCATCCGCGACCGCGGTGCCTCGATGTCATCGTGTCCGTCGAGGAGGCCGAAGCCGTCGACGGTGACGACCCGTCCGGCGTCTTCGACGAGACGAATCGCCTCGATATCGACGGCCAGGACGTCACCGGGTTCGGCACCCTCGACGGCGATCGGGCCGGTCGCCGCGTTGACCTCATCGGGGATCGACTCGAGGCGATCCGAATCGGACCTGATCGCGCCCTCGAGGCTGTCGAGGGTTTCGACGGTCAGCGACTCGCCGGAGTCGACGGTGACGGCCGGCTCGAGCGTCGGCGTGAATTCGTACAGTTTGCCGTCCTCGGGAGTTATGGGCTGGCGTGACATGTGCCCTGGTACCACAGGGACACTCCTGAGTGTGGGGGTTCCGGCACCCTGGGCGATCGCGTCGGTAGCGCAGCGATGGTGGCCTCAGAACGGCCAGATGCCGAAGACGAGGACGAACGAGACGAGCAATCCTCCACAGGCCGCGACGGTGACACCGAAGGCGAGTTTCGACCACTCGAGGACCGACTTGCCGTCCAATGGGCCGAAGGGGACCATGTTGAACGCGGCCAGAAAGAGGTTGATCAGGACTCCCATGTGCCCGATCTGGACGACGATGGCGGGTGCCGAGAGGGACTGGCCGACGACCAGCACCGGGAAGAACAGGCCGGCGAGGCCGATGTTCGTGACGGGGCCGGCAACCGAGATGAGGCCGTTCTCACGCGCCGTGATTCGCCCTCGGTGATACACCGCCCCCGGTGCGGCGAACAGAAATCCGATGAGGGCGCTCATGATGGCCAGAAACAGCATCTGGTAGTCCGCACGGAACTCGGCTATCTGGCCAAACCGGATGGCGACGACCTTGTGGGCGAGTTCGTGACAGAGGAAGGCGACGCCGACGGTGACCAAACTCAGCCCCGTCATGGCGGCGAAGCCGGCCGGCGTCCCGAACCCCCGGTGGACCGGCTCGAGCAGGAGGGCGAAGGCGACACTCAGGACGACCCAGGCGATGGCGAGATCGAGCAGTTCCTTGTCGCTAAACGTCAGTGGTGATCGGGTGGCGTAGCTCATGTCAGGATGTCTCGGATCAACTCGAGGCTGTTTCTCGCGCCCGCGAGCAACTCGTTCATCAGGGCGTCGACGCTGCCGAGTTCGCCCCCAGCGAGCCACGGCAGGACGAAGAAGACGAACAGACCGCTGGCGATCATGCTGCCGACGTTGGTGAGCGCAACGATCATGATGAGGCGGAACAGCGGGACGTCGAACATCTCCTCTACGGCCTCGTTGACCGGTTTCGAGGTGTCGCCGGCGATCTCGTTGAGCCGGCCGATGTCGGTGACGTTCACGGGGCGATAGCGGAGTTCGACGTAGCCCGCGAACCAACCGGGGGCGAGCAGCGGATTGATGCTGGTCAGCCAGGCCACCGCGCCACCGACACCGGCGCTCACCCAGCGAGCACCCGCGAGTCGGGCGAGGCTGAAGGCGAAGACGCCGTTGATCGCGACCCAGGCGAGAAAGAGCTGGAGCAAGAAGACGTCCCGAACACCGGCCATGAGCAGGAGGCCAAAGAAGGCGACAAAGCCGATCATCATCAGGTAGCCAAACAGCTTAGCGATCGAGAACCGTCGCCCGGACGCCGTCCCGGTGATGGACTCCATGGGCGGCAGGTCCTCGGGGGTAGCGAGGAAGCGTTCGATGCCGGCTTTGTGGCCCGCGCCGACGACGGCCACGACGTCGTAGCCCTGACTTCGCAGGACGTGAAGTTTGTGGGCGATGTAGGCGTCGCGCTCGTCGATGAGGGCATTCGCCCCCTGGGGGCTGAACCGGCGGAACTCCTCCATCATGGCGGCGACCACGTCGCCGTCGGTCATCTCCTCGATGTCGATGGTCTCGACGTCCGCCATGTCCGCAGTCATCGCGTCGAGGACGAGCCCGAGGATCGCCCCGAGGACGGCCCCGATCCCGAGGCCGGCGAGTCCGCCCACGCTGGCCCGGAGGGTGAGCGCACCGGTGCTCTCGAAGCGAGCACTCGAGAGCGGTCCGACGAAGCTCTCGGTGGCGACGACAGCCACCATCCCGATGACCCCGAGCACCGCACCGGTGAGGACACGAACGGTCGACCCGCTCAGCAGTCCGCCCGTGTAGGCGCTGGCGTTCCCGAGTGAGGGCAAAAAGAGCAGGCCGACGAACAGGCCGCCGATCGCGCCCATGCCGAGGGCACCCGCGTACATGACGAGGCCTGGATCGGTGATCCCCAGGGCGAGGGGGCCCTCGAGGCCGAACCAGGGGCCGATGACGGCCCCGAATGCCACCCCCAGCAAGAGGCCGGCGACCGCGCCGAGGGCGACCGAGACGGTCCGGGGGTCGGTGATTCCCAGGGCGAGGCCGCCGATCATCTTGACCTTCTCGCCGAGGGAGAGTCTGGCCCAGAAGCGCTGGATCGTGACCTGGATGTCACGGTCGACGAGCGCGAGGCCGTGGCCGTTTCGTTCGGCGGCCTCGATGGCGGCTTTCATGTCCGCGCCGGGTTCGACGTCGAACTGTTCGCCCAGTTTCGACTGGACGTACGACAGCATCCAGTAAGCGAGAAACTGGAAGACGGTGTTGCCGCTCAGGAGATCCTTCGCTTCGATGTCGTCGGGGGTGCCTCCCTGCATCTGGCGGAAGCGCCCCTCGTCGAGTTCGACGGCGACCACGTCTGGGTCCTCACGGTCGATGGTCTCGTGGACCTCGTCGACGCTGGCCTGGGAGACGTGAGCCGTTCCGAGGACGTGCACGGAGCCGCGACCCGCCGGATCCGCCGCGGGTGACTCCGGCATGGTCGCGTCACCTGCATCACTCATTGTCGGGAGCAATCGCCGACGGCTTTTACCAGTATCGAAGCGCGTCACGTCGTGCCAACGCGCGTCGAGTTGCTGGCATGAGGACGGCGAACCCAAGCGACGACCGGAGGCTCGGACGACACGAGCGTGGGGCAAGCGGCGTCCTAGCGGCGGTCACCACGACGTGTGAGCACGTGTCGAAGGGCCCGCAACTGCCAACACTGATTGCCTGCGTCCGTGAACCACCGGGCATGCCCGACGTGCTCGAGACACTGATCGAAAACAGAGAGATGGTCCAACCGACACACGCGAACAACCTCGAGACGGCCCACGGGGGGAACGTGATGCTCTGGATGGACGAGATCGGCGCGATGAGCGCGATGCGGTTTTCGGGGGAAACCTGCGTCACCGCCCGGGTCGATCGGATGAATTTCGAGCGCCCGATCGAGGTTGGCGACGTGGCATTCATCTCGGCGTACGTCTACGACACTGGCCGAACGAGCGTGAAGGTGCGTATTCGAACCTACCGGGAGGACCTGCGGACGCGCTCGCGGGAAAAGACGACGGAGTCGGTGTTCACCTTCGTCGCGATCGACGATGATCGGACGCCCACCACGGTTCCGGCCCTCACGACCAGCACCGAGGAGGGGGAGGCGTTGCGCCAGTCGGCACTCGAGTACGAGACGAACGGGCGCTGACCGACTGCGGGGCTACGACGACTCGGCCGGGAATCGAATCGTCTCACTCGCCGGATCGATCTCGACGCGACCACCGATCGGAATCGGCACGGTTGGGTAGGTATGCCCGAACTCGAGGCCCTGTACGAACGGGGCGTCCGGATTGTACTCGGCGAGGACCTCGCGAACGCCCTGTCGCTGGCGATGGCGATACCGCTCGCGCTCCTGGGCGGGGCGGTCCTCAAGGTGGGATCTGGCCGCCGGTCGGCCGACCAGCACGCCCGCGAATCGCTCGAGGAGGCCGCGTTCCCCGAGTGCCCGCAGAACGCCGGCGACCCACGACGGATCGGGGAGTTCCTCGGAGGTCTCGATGGCGAGGACGGCCCCCTCGAGTCGATCCTCGTCGGGCAGCCACCGCTCGGCGAGAAAGGCCTGGTCGAGGATCTCGAGACAGCCCCCCCAGAGCCGTCCCGAGACGGACTGCTGGCTTCCGGACCAGTGCCAGCCGGAACTCTCCTCGCGTTCGCGAGGGGTCTCGAGGGACGCGGGGTCGGTCCAGTCGCCAGCCTCGTCGGTGAACCGATCAGCGGGCTCGAGCGTCCCGATCGAGTCCCCGAAGAACGCCCGTTCAGTGTAGCTGACGGTGTGCTCGAACATCGTGTCGTCCATGGCGAGTTCGGTCATGACCGAGGGGCCGTAGAAGGAGACGATCCCACGATTCCAGAGCGCGAGCGCGAGGTGGGTGTTGTCGCTGTAGCCGTAGAATCTGGTTGGGTTCCCCGCGAGGACGTCCATGTCGAGCTGTTCGAGGATGCGCACCTGGTCGTTGCCGCCGATGACGGTGATGACACCCGCGATGTCGGGATCCGCGAAGGCGTCCATTACGTCCTGTGCACGGGCTCCGGGATTCGCGTACAACTCGTCGGCGTCCATGGCCGTCGTGGGGAACTCGACAGGCTCGAGGTCGAAGACGTTACGCAGGCGCTCGAGCCCCAGTTCGTAGACGTGTGGGAACTCGAGGGCGGAATTCGAGGCCGGCGCGACGACCGCGATCCGGTCGCCGCGCTGGAGAGGTGGGGGTATAGTGAACGTAGTGTCGTCGGGCATGGCGGTCGGTTCGAACGGGCCGTAATTAACTGCTGGGACGGTTTGTGGTGTGGTGACATACTCACACTCGCTGTGGTCGCAGTGCCAGGACGGTAACTGGGGGCCTCGAGCGTCGAGCCAACGTAGGCAGGGCGTGGCTTCAGGTATCCGGGCCCTGATCCTGAGGTATGACGATCTGGGTACTCGGGGACCAGCTCTCCCGGACGCACGGTCCGCTCGCGGACGTGGATCCGGAGACGGATCGGGTCCTCATGATCGAGGCCACCGCGTTCGCCGACCGCCACCCCTACCACGCTCAAAAGCTGGCGCTCGTGTTCGCGGCGATGCGCCACGTTCGAGACGAGTTGCGCGAGGAGGGGATCACCGTCGACTACCAACGAGCAGAAACCTTCGGCGAGGGACTCGACAGCCACTTCGAGCACCACCCGGGGGACGCCCTCACCGTCGTCGAGCCCGCGAGCTACGGCGCAGGCGAGCGCCTCGAGGCCATGGTCGATGACCGTGGCGGGAGCCTCGAGTGCGTCCCGGACCCGACGTTTCTGTGTTCGCCCGAGGGCTTCGACGAGTGGCTTGACAGCGACGGCGACGCCCCGACGGACGTCGGCGACGTCCGCCACGAGGATTTCTACCGGTGGATGCGACGCCGGACGGGGTATCTGATGAACGGCGACGAACCGGTGGGTGAGGCGTGGAACTTCGACGACGAGAACCGGGCGTTTCCCCGGCCCGAGTACGACTTTCCAGAGCCGCCGGCGTTCGAGCCCGACGAACTGACGCGGGAGACGCTCGCGTGGGTCGAAGACGAATTCGACGCGTGGGGTAACCTCGAGCCGTTCGAGTGGCCCGTCACCCGCACCCAGGCGCTGGCGGCCCGCGACGACTTCATCGAGCAACGACTGCCCGAGTTCGGGCCCTACCAGGACGCCATCGTGGGGCGATCCTGGGCGGGCAACCACGCGTTGCTCTCGCCGGCGCTCAACCTCGGGTTGCTCCATCCCACGGAACTGATCGAGCCGGCGATCACGGCCTATCAGGATGGCCACGCTCCCCTCCCGAGCGTCGAGGGATTCGTGAGACAAATCCTGGGCTGGCGGGAGTTCGTCCGCCAGATCTACCGACGGCGAATGCCCGCGATGGCCGAGGCGAATCAGCTCGAGGCAACCCGTGACCTGCCGCCGCTTTACTGGGACGGCAACACCGAGATGGCGTGTCTCGAGACGGTCGTCGACCGGGTGCGGAGGCGGGGTTATAGCCACCACATCGAGCGGCTGATGGTCCTCTCGAACTTCGGCCTGCTCTACGGGGTCGACCCCGCGGCGCTCAACCACTGGTTTCACGCCACCTACGTCGACGCCTACCACTGGGTGACGACCCCGAACGTCGTCGGGATGGGCGTCTTCGGGAGTGACGCCCTCGCGACGAAGCCCTACGCCGCGAGCGCGAACTATCTCGATCGGATGAGCGACTGCTGTGGAGACTGCCGGTTCGACCCCGACGAGACGACGGGCGAGGACGCCTGCCCCTTCAACGCGCTGTACTGGGACTTCCTCGAGCGCAACGCCGACAGGCTCCAGTCGAACCACCGGATGGGACTAGTGTATCACCACCTCGAGAACAAAGCCGACGACGAGCGGGCGAGCATTCGGGAGCGAGCGACGGCGGTTCGCGAACGGGTCGCCGATGGCGAACTCTGAACTCGCTCACTCGAGAACGCCAGCGAGCCCCGCGAGCGAGTCGAGGACGTAGGTGGGCTCGTATTCGGCCGCGGCCACATCGTCACGATCCATGACGCCCGTGGTCACGAGGGCGGTGTCCATACCGGCGCGTCGGCCGAGTTCGACGTCGGTGTTCAGGCGGTCGCCGATCATCAGTGTTCGCTCCGGTGGGACCGCCAGCCGCTCGAGGGCGGCCTCGGCGGCAATTTGTGAGGGTTTGCCCAGCATGGCGTCGACCTCGCGACCGGCCATCGCCTCGAGCGAGCCGATCACGGCCCCGGAGCCGGGGCTCATTCCGGATCCGGTGGGGATGATGACGTCCGGATCGGTCCCATAGAACGCCTCGGCGGCCTGGAGGGCCGGGATGGCCGCCTCGAGGGCCGCGTAGGTGAGGTCGCGGTCGATGGAGCCGAGGACGACGGCCGCGCTCGTGGGTTCGTCGGTGAGTGTGAGCCCGGCGTCCTCGAGGATGGCCCGGAGGCGGGGTTCGCCGACGACGTAGATTGGGTCCGTGGGATGTTCGTCCGCGAGGTACGCGGCGCTGACGGTGGCGGAGGTGAGGACGTTCTCGGGGTCGACTGTGAGGTCGTGGGCCGCCAACCGTTCCCGGTAGTGGGCCGCCCCGCGCGTGGGATTGTTCGAGAAGAGGAGTCGCTTGCAGCCGGCGTCGTCGATCGCTCGAATCCCGTCCGGGGCCCCCGCGAGCAACTGCTCGCCCCGGACGATGGTGCCGTCGACGTCGAGGATGACCGCGTCGTAGTTCATATTCAACCAGGGGGTCTCGAGGGGGTTGAGCGTTCGGGAGCGTGCGGGGATGACCGGTTGCTCGAGCGGACGATCGGTGTGCTCGCCTATCGCTCGCTCGCATGGTCGTCACACCATCTGCGATGGCACTCTCACTAATCCACCGCCGAAGGAACTCTCATCGAACCGCCACCGATGGCACCTTCACCAACCCACCGCCGATGGCACCCGCACCAGACCACCGCGTCGGGTGGGACTGAAAGGGGCTTTCAGCGTGGTGGCTACCGATCCGGACTCCCTTCTATCCACCACTGCACTCACGACACCACCCCCATACACCACTGCACTCACGACACCACCCCCATACACCACTGCACTCACGACACCACCCACCCAGCCCTGGAAACCAACGACACACGCGACGCGTCCTCAATTCTTATCCTCGAGCCACTCCTACCCCTCCCCATGACACTCGAGGTCGAGCCCCCCGAACCGCCGGAACTCACGTACGTCGATCCGAACGAATACGAGGACGCGACCATTTCGGGCGACACGGACGACATCGATTACCGCCGGGAGGAACTGCAGGAGTTCCTCGAGGACGGGGCCTGGGAGGAGGCCTTCGAGCGCTGGAAGGGGGACAGCGACCTCGAGGCCCAGGCGTTCGAGATCGCGACGGACCTCGGCCTATTCGCCGAGTTCGACTTCTTTTGGGACGATTTTGCAGACCGCGTGGGCTATCACGCCCCCGGGATACCCGAGGACTGGCAAGCCCGCGAGTACCATCCGGGCTTGCAGTCCTGGGGGACCGTCTCCTCGATCAACGCCGAACTCACCGAGTTCGGGCAACTGGTCTGTGAGATTCTCAAGGACGACTACATCACCTGGGAGGCCGAGTACGAACCGCCGGAGGATTTACCGGACTTCTAGGCTCGAGTCGGCGACAAGCCGTTTCCCGTGACTGCGGTAGTTGGAGTCACTACACGTTCTGTAGCCTTGGTCTCCTCTAGCACTTCGGTTTCTGTATCATTGGCTACCCACCAAACTTCGGTTTCTGTAGTATCGAGCGATCTACCGATGGATCTCGCTGGGATTGGGGCCTTCTCGCATGGATCCGACTCGAGAATCTCGACGATTAGACTCGAGACCCTACCCAAACGAAACGACTCGAGACCCTACCCCCGCCGATCGGACTCGAGGTCGATATCCGCGGCCTCGAGCAACTCGGCGACCTCCTCGCGTTTCTCCTGGTGGTCGGCCAGGAACTCCCGCATGAGCTGGGCGGCCTGCTCCTTGCAATCGCCACAGAGGCGCTCGCCGCCGACACACTCGTCGTAGACCAATTTGGCGAACTCGTCGTCGTCACCCGCCAGGAGGTAGGCGTACAGCTCGTAGACGGGACACTCGTCGGCTTTCCCCCCGAGTTCACGCTGTTTCTCGGCGGTTTCCCGCCCACCGGTCGTGGCGGACTTCACCTTGTCGTACCCTACCGCTGGGTCGTCGAGCAACGAGATGTGACTCGCCGGAATCGACGAGGACATCTTGCCACCCGTGAGCCCCGTCATGAACCGGTGATAGATCGACGACGGCAGGCGAAAGCCGTAGCCACCGTACTCGAGTTCGACCTCCCGAGCCAGGTCCTCGGCTGCGACGCGGTCCAGGTCGAAGGCGTCGACGTGTTCGTCGAAGACCCGCTTTTCGCCCTCGACGGCCTCGATCAGTCCCTCGAACGCCTCCGCGGTCGCTCGTCGGTTCAGGAACCGAGTTCGGGGCCGCAGCGGCTCCATGCCGGCATTCTCGAGTCTCGAGATAGCGGACTCGAGGGTTCTTTGCTCGGGTCCCGCAGTATCCTCGGTCCCGCCCTCGAGCGCCGCCAGCCCCTCGACGCCGGTCTCGGCGAGCCACTCGGCGGCCTCGATACAGCGCGGCGTCGTCGGCTCCTCGGCGTACGTCTCCCGCGCGTGATAGGCAGCTCGGACCACCTCGAGTTCCGCCGCGGTCGCCTCGAAGCTCGCGTAGGCCGTCGTCACGCCGAAAAACCGCATCCGAGAGGCCAGGTCCCGCGCCAGGCGAACGTGGGGATCCTGGTCGGGGCCGACGGGGATCACCGTCGGTTTGGGCGTCTCGAGCTGGGGGTAGCAGATGTCGGCCATCTGGGTGACGACCGACTGCATGTGGGAGACGTCGGTCTCGCCGTCGAAGCCGTAAATCGCCTGCAGTTCCGAGTAGTTGGCCTCGCTCCCGAGTTCGAACGCCAGATCCTGGACCGCCCGGTTGGTCGACTGCCGGTAGAGGGTGCCCGCCTCGGGGTCGAATCCGAGGGCCAGCAGCGAGAGCAGGTAGTTTTCGGCGTGCTCGTCGATCTCGTCCCAGGAGAGTCCCCGCGCCGAGTGGGCCTCGAGGTCTGCGATCAGTGCGTAGGCGTCCCCGCCACGTTCCTGGTGCCAGATGATCTCGTCGAAGACGAGCTTGTGACCGATGTGTGGGTCCCCGGTGGGCATGAACCCCGAGAGGACGGCGAACGGATCGTCGTCCTGCATCGCCTCGACGACGTCCCGGTACTCGCGGTGGCCGAAGATGACCCCACGGCGCATCAGATAGTGGGGATGGGGAACCTCGTCCAAGAGCGCCTCGAAGGACTCGATGCCGAACTCCTCGAACAGCTTCCGGTAGTCGGAGACCGTCGAGGAACCCCAGGGATCGAGGGCGACCTCGTCGGCTCCAGCAGTCCCGCCATCCGTTCGCGGTTCCTCGAGTCGGTCTCGGTCTCCGGTCATTACTCCGGGTTGGTCCCCGGCCGCGCAAAAACCTTCGCTTCCTGTGTCAGGCGTTCGCGTGGACGTTCAGGCGTACTCACAGCCTACGGATCTCCACCGCGATCGACCTGGGCCGGTTCACCAGGAGACCGCACATCGGTCAAGAACTCGAGTCGAAGGCCACCTCCGGAACCGTCGGTCGCCTCGACGCGCCACTCGAAGGCGGTCACGATTTCCCGGACGATCGCCAGTCCCAGCCCTGTGCCGTCCTCGTCTCCCGACTGTCCGTATTCGAAGATCCGTTCGCGGTCCGCCGCAGGGACGCCTGGACCGTCGTCTTCGATGGCGAATCCACGATCGGTCGCCTCGACGGATACGGCCACGGCAGGGCCGGCGTGGGTGACCGCGTTCGCGAACACGTTCTCGAGCAGTTCACGCAGTGGCCCGGGTGCGACCTTCACCGACGGCGACCCGGGATCGACTTCGAGGGTCGCCGAGTTCGTGTCGACGGTATCCCAGGCCGCCTTCGCCGCCATCCCCACGGAGACCCACTCGAACTCCGCCGCTTCGAGGTCCGCCCGAACGAGCGTCAACACGTCGCCGATGAGGTCGTCCATCCGCTCGAGGCTTCCCTCGACGGTCTCGAGACGGTCGTCTTCGTACTCCTCGCGGAGCAACGCGACGGTGCCGCTGGCGACCGAAAGCGGGTTCCGAAGGTCGTGTGAGAGGACCGCCGCGAACGCCTCGAGGCGCTCGTTCGCTCGCTCGAGGGCCTGCTCGCGTTCGGTTCGCTCGAGGGCGGCCGTCGCGTTTTCCGCGAGGATGCTCACGAACTGGTAATCCGAGACGCTCAGCGACCCCGACTCCGGGGTGACGATACCGAGCGTGCCGTAGGTTCCCAGGGGCACGATCAACCCCGACTTCATCGGGTGGCCGGGGTCGTCGAGCACCTCGCTTTCACCGATGTCCCGAAAGTCGATCTCCTCGTGGTCGCCGAGTGCGTTCTCGAGATGCTCGTCGAACGCAACCGGTTGCCCGCGCTGGTAGGCGATCCCGGACAGGGACTCCTCGAACGGGATCCGCTCGGGGATGGCTCCGCGCTGGCGACGCTCGTCAGTCGTCGCAACGATCTCGAAGTGCGTACCGCCGTCCCCGAGTTCGAACACCGTCGTATAGGGCCACCCGAGAACGTTGGTCGCGACCTCGACGCAGCGCTCGGCGATGGCCTCGGGCGTCTCCTCCCGGTGTAACACGGGCGTCGTTCGCTGGAGGGCCTCGAGGATTCGCTCGCGCCGCCGTTGGGCGAGCAGCGAGTCGACGTGTTCGACGAGCGCGTCCGTCGACGAGGCCCGAAACGTCGGTGGGCAATACGGTCGCTCGCCGGACCCGGCCGGCCACGGGTCGACGCTGTCGGTGACGTACTGGACCACCGAGCAGAACGCACGTCGGTTCCGGAGGTACGCCGTGAGCCGTTCGTCGTGCGCGGCGTTCGTCGGCGCGATCACGAGGCACTCCACGCGACGCTCCCCGTCCGCGGCCATCTCGAGGCAGTCCTCGACCGTCGGCCGGTGGTGTACACGCGCTGGGAGGCGCTCTTCGAGGACGCGTGCCAGGTCCGACGTCCCATCGCCGCCGACGAGGACGGTCGCCACTTCCTGGGCGGGGGTTGCCATTGACGAAGCATTCTGCCACAGCGACATATAGGTTGTCGCACCCGTGGGTTGCCTGGAGGCCCGCCCACGACGACTCCCGGGTCAGGGCGTCAACCGCTCGAGGCTGACCCACTCGACGACGCCGTCGTCGACGAGGCCGAACACCATCGTCTTGCGCACCCCGTGGGCCAGTCTGACGTCGAGGGACAGATCACGTGGTTCGAAGACGTGGTCGGCGGGCAACACCCGGACCAGCCGTTCGGAGTGCGCCAGGTCGTCGACGTTCGTGACGGCGTCGTAGGTCCGGAAGTCCGCCCCGAACTTGTATCCGGTCTTGGGGACCACGCCCGCCGCACGGAGGTGGGCGTAGACGGCAAAACGGCGGTCGAACCGATCGCCCTCGACAGCACGCCCTCTCGCGTGCACCGTCTCGGGATCGAGGTCGATCGCGCCGGCCTCAGCGAGGTGGGCCGCCTCCACCAGCGAACACTGCAGGGTCGGCTCGTCGTACTCCCGACCCTCGAGTGGCTGGCCGTAGAACGTCCGCTCGTAGAGCGATACCGGCGGATCCCAGCAGATGACCCGATCCTCGAGGAGATCCGCCTCGAGGCCCGACGGGAGTTCGCTCGCGCTGGTGCCGTCGAAGGTGGGTCGACGTCGTTCGAAGTACGTGATCTCGCTTTCCTCATCGACTACGGCGAGCGCGTTCGTGACTCCGTCCGGATCGTCGCTGGAACGGGTGGCGCCATCCTCGAGCAGCGCCGTTGCCGGCAGGTCCGTCCGTTCGCCGACGACGCGGAGGCCGTACTGGATCTCGCCATCGGCCGGACCCTTGCCGCGGGGAAAGACGACGAGGTCGGCGGCGTGCGGGGGATCGGCCACCCATGGTTCGCGAGCCGGCGCGAGGTAGAATCCCCGCGACCGGAGATCCGCGTAGACCAGAAAGCGGATCCCGAAGTCGGGACTCGGTGTGGGTTCCCGGGAGAGGAACGCCCGAAAGCCGCGAACTGCGCCGCCAGCGGGTTCGTCGACGACTCCCGAGAGATCCTCCCGAAAGAGGAGGTGGGCGGCCTCGACCGGCGCGAGCGCGATCTCGTTGCCCTCGAGCGGATAGCCGTAGCCGCGTGCGTCGTGAAACCGCTGGCGGGCGTCCCCCGCCACGCGGACGACCTCGCCGTCGAACCGACCCTCGAGTGTCATGGTCGATGGTCCGTGGGTGGACACAAAGCGCCTGCGGAATCGTGTGGTCGTGGCGCGTTCGTAGTGACGGGCACAGAGTACCAACTCGCACAGCCCTCACGACGAGGGCCCTACAGTCGACGGGGTTGAGTCCACTGCGTCGTCTTCCCCGCCCGAGACCCTGACTCGATCACAGGTGGCGTCGAGACACCGCCTGCCAGTGGCGGTTTCGAACGTGGGAAGTCCGCAGGCACATTCGCCGTCCACCACGCCGGTTGGGATGACGAACCCGGTATCGCAGTCGGGGTAGTGCTCACAGCCAGCGATGAGACCGCCCCGACGGAGCACCAGCAGGTCACCCTCGCAGTTCGGACACTCCCACTCACGATCGAAGGCCTCCGTGACGGCGTCGTCGAGCGATTCACAGCCCCGATCGAGACAGACGTGGAAGGCCAGGCCCCGCTCGACGCGCATCCGGGGGAGACCACACTCACAGCGGTCGTCGCGAATGGTCGCGTCCCGCGGGATCGCGTATCTGTCGCCGCAATCGACGCAGTGGACGCCGTTCGAGCGAACGAGCACGCCGGTACACTCCTCGTTCGGGCACTCGCCGACGGGCACGCCGGCGCTCGAGGCCGAATAGCTGGCGAAGCCGTCCTGGTCGTGGGCAGCCACCCGCAGGGTCTGGGTCCCCTTGTTCGCGACCAGCGTGAAGTCACCGTCTTGCTCACTCGAGACGCTGTCGGCCCGGGTGAGCCAGGCGACGGGCTGGTAGCCGTCGACGTCGTGGACGAGGACGGTGTTGTCGGGCTTGATCACCGTCGTCACGCGCCCCCTGTACTCGCTGCGATCGGTGCCGTCGGCGATGACCGTGCAGTCCCCGGCGAGGACCCGAATCGTGTCGTCGACCATGGACCGTCTGGTCCCGTCCTGATATATAAACTCTCGAGGAGCCCCAGTCGTCTCGACACTCGACATCGCGGGCATCGCCGGCATCTCGAGTCCCTCGCGCCTTGAGAACCGCACGGGGTGTTTTTCACCCCAATCGGTATAGGGGCTGGGTATGAGCGAGCCGATCGACGCCGACTGGCTTCACCTCGCCGACGATGAGTCCGTCGTCTGGCACAGTCGGCCCCACCCCATCGCGATTGGCTGGCGACTCCCCCTCGGATTCTTCCTGCTGGTCGTCGGCCTCGGACTGCTGGCAATCACCGCGACGAACGGCAACCAGCTGGTGATCGCCGCCGGCTTCGTCTTCGGCACCGTCGGGCTCGGCGTCCTCCTCGTGGGGTACATCCTCTGGACGAACACGCGCTACGTGTTGACCTCGAGCCAGCTCTACTTGAAGCGGGGGATCATTTCGCGAGACGTCACGCAATTTCGCCTCGATCGCATCCAGAACACGACCCTCGAGCAGGGCTACCTCGGTCGCGTGCTCGGCTATGGCGAACTGACGGTCTACACCGCTGGATCGTCCGATCCGGAACTCGCCTTCGAGTGGGTTCCCCGACCGGAGCGGGCCGCCCGACGGCTCAGCAACCAACTCGACGGCACCGACGCCGAGGCGATGTAGCTGATTACAGGCGGTAAGCCCCCTTCCTCAAGGAGCCGCCAACGGCGGCGAGTAGGCAGGGGTAGTTCACAAGCGATGGATCCGCGTGAACGATTTCGGCGAACGGACCGGGGTGGGGCCCACCCGAGCCGGAAGGAAACGCCTTTGACCGGCCACTCCCCGTCTCCGAGTGATGGAGGTCGCCGAGGTTCTGCCCGAGTTTGCTGACGCCTTCGCCTTCGAGTCGTTCAATCGCATGCAACGGGAGGCCCTGCCCGCGCTGCTCGAGCGCGAGGACAACGTCGTCGCGAGCGCGCCGACGGCCTCTGGAAAGACGGCCCTGGCCGAACTGGCGATCTGTGACGCGCTGGCCGACGGGGGCACGGCGCTCTTTATCGCCCCATTGCGCGCGCTGACCAACGAGAAGGAGGCCGACTGGGACCGCTTCGAGGAGCTGGGCTACTCGGTGTACGTCGTCACGGGCGAACGCGACCTCAACCCGCGGCGGGCCGCCCGCGCCGACATCCTCGTGATGACGCCGGAGAAACTCGACTCCGCCACCCGCAAGCACGATTCCCCCCGGTACACGTTCGTCACCGACGTCGACGTCTGCATCATCGACGAGGTCCACCTGCTGGACGCCGAACGGCGTGGCTCGGTCCTCGAGGTGACGGTCTCCCGGCTGCGTCGACTCTGTGACCCCCGCGTCGTGGCACTCTCCGCCACGATGCCGAACGTCGCGGACGTGGCGGCGTGGCTCGACGCCCCACCCGAGTGTACCTTCGAGTTCGGCGACGAGTACCGCCCCGTCGACCTCAACGCCGGGGTCAAGACCTACACCCACGGTGAGAACACCTTCGCAGACAAATATCGACGGCTCTACCGGGCGCTGGACCTGGCCGAGCCCCACCTTCGGGAGGACGGCCAGGCGCTCGTGTTCGTCGCCTCGAGACAGGACACCGTCCGTGCAGCCGAGAAGGCTCGCGACGAGATCGCCGAACGCGACATCGAGATGGGGGCTCGCGGCGACTACGATTTTCATACCGAAACGAAGCAACTCGAGAACGACACCCTCCGAAATTCGGCCCTCGACGGTGTCGCCTTCCACCACGCCGGGCTCTCGAAGAACGACAAGGACCGCATCGAGGAGTGGTTCAAAGAGGGCCAAATCGAACTGCTCTTTTCGACCTCGACGCTGGCCTGGGGGGTCAACCTGCCTGCCCGCTGTGTCGTGATCCGGGACACGAAATACCACGACCCGCTCGAGGGCGAGGTCGACATGAGTCCACTCGACGTGCTCCAGATGCTGGGGCGGGCGGGGCGGCCGGGGTACGACGACGTGGGCTACGGTTGGGTCGTCTGTGACGGTGCCGAGGCGGACAAGTACCGACGCCTGCTCCGGGATGGCAAGGAGATCGAGTCCCGGCTAGCGGAGAGCCTGCCCACGCACCTCAACGCCGAGATCGCGATGGGGACGATCGACGACCTCGAGGACGTGATGGATTGGCTCGAGACGACGTTCTACTACGAGCGGGGGCAATCACGCCCCGAGGAGTACGGCTTTCATCAACTCCGCCGCCGGGTCCGCGATTGCCTCGAGGAACTCGTGGCGAAGGGGTTCGTCGAGACCGGCGACGACCTCTCGGTCGACCCGACGCCACGGGGCGTTCTCGCCTCGACGTACTACCTCAGGCTCGAGACGGCCGCTGGCTTCGCTGACCTGTGTGACCGGGCGGTGGATACGGGCGGAGCTGAACCCGAAGATGGAGGCAACGACGAGTCGAAGGGAGCCCCGAGCGGGTCGACAGCCCTCGAGGCCGCCGATATACTCGAGGTTGTCGCGACAGCCACGGAGTTCGATTCGGTCTCCGCTCGCCAGTCCGAACGGGAGGCCATCCGCTCGGTCCTCGTCGGTCGGGAACCCGGCGACCTCGATGCCGGCCAGCGAAAGGTGCTGGCGATCCTCCACGGCGCGGCCACCGGCACCATCCCACCCGACCTCAGGAGCGACGCCTGGGTCATCAAGCGCAACGCGCTTCGCCTGCTGTCGGCACTGCGTGCGTTTCTCGAGCGGTTCGCGAGTCCACACGACGCCAATCTCGCCCGCCGCCTCGAGGCCCGGATCGAAAACGGCGTGACCGACGACGCCGTCGGCCTCACGGCCATCGACGGCGTCGGCCCCGGGCGGGCAAGCAAACTCGCCGCGGAGGGGCTGGCGACCCCCAGTGACGTCGTCGAGGCGGGCGTCGAGGGGCTGGTCGAGGCCGGACTCGGCGAACACATCGCCGAGCGCGTCTACGAGGGGGCGCAGACGCTCCCCGCCATCGACCTCGAGTGGGGCGCGTTCCCCGACTCGATCGCGACCGGTGACAACGCAGTTCAGGAGGTGCGGATCCGCAACCTCGCCAGCCCGACCAGTGTTGGCATCCGCGTGACCGTCAACGGGATCGAGATGACCCAGACGAGTACCTATTTGCGTGACACCGAGACCGTTCCCATCGGCGTCTTCGGGGCCAATGCGGACGAACTCGAGTACACCGTCAGCGTGGCCTTTCCCGAGGAGCCACTGCTGCCGGTCGAGGCGTCACGAACGGTCGACGTGCGCTAGGGCTCAGGACTCGTCCTCGAGGCGGTCGTGTCTCGCGTCGATTTCGTCGAGGATATCCAGCGTTTTCCTGATCGAGGCACGCACGGCGTCGCTTCGATTGACGAACTTCCCGTCGTCGCCGACGTGCTCGTCGAGGTCGTCGAGCAGCTCCTGGGGGATCTCGACGCTGATCTTTGGCATGGAGAGAGCAAGCCACGGCAGTCCCTTTATTAATTCGGTCGAGACGCCCGTCCTGACCGGCAGGCAAAGAGGACGCGCCGGACGACCGACGGACGGAGCAGTGACGTCGGTGGGTTCTCGAGTCGAACGACCCGATAGTACTCGTTTCGCAGCGTGCCGTCCGTCTGTGCCGCTTGAACCAGTCGCGACACGTATCGGTTGAAGAGGTCCGTCCCGCGGGGGTTGTTCCCCTCGGTCTGTGGAAACGCGAAGTCGCTCCCGACGGTGAGGTCCCAGACGTCGTCGACGACGTTGCCCGCCCGGTCGTAGAACTCGAGGGGGAGGGAGTGGCCGCCGGGATCTGCGAGCGCGAAGCCGTCAGCACGGGCGAGCGTGTGGTGAAGCTGGAGCGCCTCGAGCGCGGCGACGGACATCCCCTGTCCGTAGATGGGGTTGAAACTCGCGATGGCGTCACCCGTCACGATCAATCCATGGGGCACTCGCTCGAGTGCCTCGTAGCGATGGCGACGGTTCGACGGGAACGGATGGTGGGCAATGCCGTCGGAGACCCATCGCCGCCGCTCGAGCAATCGGTGCAAATCGGGCAGCGCCAGACTGTCGGCATACGCGAGAAAGCCCGCCTCGTCGGTCGGTGGACGCTCGCCGTGAACGCCGAACAGCGTCACCAGCCATCGGTCCCGCTCGATCGGGACGGCCGCTCCCCCTCGTGGATCTGTCGGGGAGGGTGCCACGAGCCACGTTCGGAGGTCGTCTGTCGGCCGCTCGATGGCGACCGTGCTGTAGGTGACGTCGATGTCGATCTCCGTCACCGGCGGTGACTCGAAGCCACGTCGATCGAGCCACCGCGGCGTGTTGGAGGTTCGCCCGGTAGCGTCGACGACCAGTTCCGCCGTGATGAGCTCCGCCGCGCCACCCTCAGCTCGCACCGTGAGTCCGTTCACGGCCATCCTCGACTCGTCCAGTCGGTAGTCGCTGAACTGACACTCGTCTCGAATCGACACCCCGTCGACGCTGGCGAGTCGCGACCGGACGACGCCCTCGAACAGCGGCCGACTCGCACAGTAGAGTGGCAACCGCTCGGGGCCCTCCGCGAGGGTGCCACCGTTCTCGTAATGGATGAGATCCGTCGACGCATCCACGAGAACACCCCCCGAACCGAGCAATTCGCGTCCGAAGTTCGGAAACAGATCCGCGAGCGTGGTCCGCCCGGCCTCGAGCAGCAGGTGAACGTGGTGTCCCTGCGGGACGCCGCGTCGGGGTGTCGGCCCGTCCGGGAGCGGGTCACGCTCGATGACCGTCACCCGCTCGAACGCATCGGCGAGGACCCTGGCCGTCACCATCCCGGCCACACTCGCCCCGATCACGACGGCGTGCTCACCCACGGTTTCAACCTCTTCGCTGTCGTATCGAGGGATCGTCGACAGTGTCACGACAACACGTGACGCAGACGTTCCGATATAGATTCCGCTCCGTAGCTGGCCGTCTCCGTCGTCGAGCAGGGGCACAGAATGTACCCGTGCTCGGTCCTCAATCCGCCGGTTCCGGCTCCGGCTCGGGACCCGGATCGCTCGAGCCACCACCACCGCCGAAGAACCGACCGCCACCCGTGAGCAAGTAGAGGACCCCGAGTCCGAGCAGGTAGGTGATCGCGAGCGGCAGGGCGACCAGAATCATCGTCAGGATGCCCCGCGGACTGGCGAAGGCTGCGAAGGCGAAGATACCCACGACCACGGGTCGCCAGCGTGCCAGCATGGTTCGGTAGTTGAGGATGCCACCGACGTGGAACATCGCCATGGTGACAATGATGTTGAAGAGCAGGCCGATGCCGACCGTCGTGAAGATCACGAGCCAGAAGAAGCTCTTGATCCGGTAGGAGACGACCACCTGGTTAGCGATGGCGTCGGCCACCAGATACGAGATGACCGCCGGCGCGATCCAGAAGAAGCCGAGGTAGGTCCCGACGGCAAAGCCGAGGGCGAGGACGCCACCCCAGACGAGGAAGACCCGCTCGTCGCCCCGAACGAGACCGCGTTCCCGAGCGGCGGGCCAGGCGTAGTAGAGCAACAGCGGGAGGACGGCGACGATGCCACCCAGGACGCTCACCTTCACGGCGAAGATCAGCACCTCCACCGGGTGGAGCGCGATCACGATGTCCGTGTGCTCGAGGAGATCCGCGGCAGCCATCCCCGGTTCGGCGTCGTTCTCGACGGCGATGGTGTCGAGGACGTCCTGGGGAACGCGTTCGAGGAAGAGCACGAGCGTGTCTCCAACCCCACCCTGGTAGAGCCAGAAGAACGTCCCGGCCATGACGAGCATGAACAGGCCGACGAGGCGGAACATCTTCGAGGTGAGGCTGTTGAAAATGAAGGCGATGTCGTAGGCGTAGCCACCGATGTCCTCCTCGGTGGTTTCGTCCTCGGTGAACGGATCGAGGATGCCGGCGGCGGTCCCGGTGAGGAGGCCACCCTCCTCTCCGTCGCCCTCGGTTGCGGTGGCCTCGCTGCTCGCCCCGTCGGTTGCACCGGCGGCCGTGGCCTCGTCGTCGGCAGCCTCGGCCTCGGCCTCAGCGTTCAGGGTGTCGAACCGGTCCAGAATCGCCTCGGCTTTGGCCTTGTCGTCGTCGTACATCGCCTCCCGAGCCTCCTCGAGAGCCTCGTCCTCGCTCATCTTGAGGAATACCTGGGGCGGAGCCTGCCAGATGGCATCGGCATCCAGCACCTGCAGGTCGATCTCGGAGGGATCGGTAGCGGTTCGCAGTGCCGACTCCCGAGGGTAGACGGGGCGCTGGAGCACCGTGAGCGTGTAGAGGGCCAGAACGACGAGAGCGACTATCAGGGCAATCGACAGCCCCGAGGCGACTGCGCCCGCCACGCCGTACTCCGCCGGCAGCGTCTCGAGCAGGGAGGTGCCGTCGGGGCGGGCCCAGGCCGGCAGCGCGGGGTAGAGTTCATTCTCGAGGTACTCGAACCCGCCGTAGCTGATCGCGGCCGAGAGGAGGCCGGCGAGCGCGAGGACGGAGAGCCCGAACTGGAGGAGTCGCCGTTTCACGAGGGCGGCCCCGCCGTCGAGTTCGGCCGCGCCTCGGCGACGGATGTTGGTGACGAGCTTGGCGAGGCCCAGACTGAACACGTAGAGGACGACCATCGGCGTCGCCCACATGACGAGCGTGAACGGGTCTGGTGGGGAAAAGAGCGCGCCGAAGACCGTGATGCCGACGATTGCGTGACGCCACTTCTCACGGAACGTCTCGTAGGGGATGATCTCGGTGTAGGAGAGCGCGCTCATAAAAAGCGGCAACTGAGCCGCGAGGCCAAACGAGAGGGTCAACAGGGCGATGAACTCGGTAAACTCGGTGATGCCGAAACTGGGCTTGATGCCCATGGTGACGGCGTTGCCGGCCAGGAAGTCGAAGGCGTAGGGGAAGAAGATGGCGTAGGCGTAAAACAGCCCGGTCCAGAAGAGGACGATCGAGAGCAGGCTAAACAGGACCAGATAGGTTTTCGAGAGCGGGACGACGCTCTGGACGCCGCGTTCGCGGAGTTTTTCGCGGGAGAGATAGAGCAAGAACGGAACGGCGATCAGGATGCCGACGATCATCCCGATCTTTGCCTGGAGGAGGATCACCTCGAACGGGGTGCGGGTGATAATGTCGGTCTGGTCGGCGACGTGGCCGGCCATTTCCGCCTTCGCCGTCGCCTCGAGGAAGTCCCAGATCCAGATCCGGAGGGCGTAGAACGAGCCCATAAATCCGACGACGAAGACGATAAAGACCTTCTGGAGGTTGGCCTGTGCGCTCGAGAACATCGCGCCCAGGGTGTCCCGACCGGCGTTGATCGTCCGGGCGGTGTCCTCGTCGATAGCGCTCATTGGGTGACAGAGGGTAGCTTTGATTCAGTTATCAACCTTTCGAGTCAATCACTTGCTGGTATGCGGTAGATAGTGGTTACCTGAACTGCAGGCACGACACGTAAGAAAAAGGCCTATAACCAGCGGCCTATCTATATCCCGATAGATGCCGGAGGAGCCGGAGTCGGGTGCCGACCGTGAGGAGGGTGTGGAGCCACAGGACTCGAGTGGCTCCCGAGCGGACACCGAACCCGAGGCGGCGCCTCCAGAGACGACAGCCGATGCGTCTGCGGAGGACGAACCGGCGACGACCGAGGACGATGCAGCGAAGGGGAGAAACACGGACACGACGGTGAGCGACGCCGGTGAGGAGGAAACGGTCGAATCTGGTGAGCGTGACGTCGAGGAGGCAGATACCGACGAGGCCGATGCCGAAAAGACGGGGGCTGACGACGACGATGGCGACGACGCTGATGACGACGAGGGTGATGACGGGGACACCGACGGTGACTCGGACGACGGGGATCTCGAGAACACCGAGTACGCGGCCAACGAAGAGGCAGACACGGACGACGAAGACCCACCTGCCAAGCACGCGGACACGGCCGAGACGGAAACCGACGGCCTCAGGAAAACGGACGACAGCGGGACACCTGCTGCCGAATCGTTCGAGGAGGTCCCGCTCGAGGACCGGCCCACGCTCGGCCCGGTGGCTCCCCGCGAGCGCGATGGTGACCCCGATTGCGGCCGTGGCTCACGGTCGGCCCCTGGGGAGGACACCGACCTCGACAGTGCTGAGGAGGATAGCGATCCCGGAGGTTCCAGCGAGGAGAGCGACCTCGAGGGCGAGACTGTCGACGCGGCCGATGACGGCGCCGACGATGAGGACGCCGAGACCCAGGCCGTTGACGACGGGGGTGGTGATGCGGGTTCGGAGGACGAAGAAGACGAACCGGACGAGAGCGACGACACAGACGAAACGGACGACGACGACATAGACGAAACGGACGACGACGACACCGCCACACCCGAAGCCAAAACCGACGGCCACGGCCACCCGGACTCGAGCACTGACCGCCAGGAGCCGACGTATCCAAACCCCGACGAGGACATCGGCGGCATCTCGACGCCGCCGGATGACGAGGAAATGCCGCTGGCCGATCACATCGAGGAAATGGTCATGCGACTGGCCGTCGTCGTCCTCTTTGGCTCGGCCGCAACCGCCATCGCCCTGCTGTGGTCTTCCCAGGGGATCACCCTCATCTGGGACAACGTCTTCCCGGCGGGCGTCGAACAACCGCCCCACGTCTACCACCCGCTCGAGCTGTGGCTGACGCGGATCAAGGTCGCGGCACTGGCAGGGATCATGGTAGCAATACCGCTGCTCGTCTACCAGTGTTATTTGTTCATGCGCCCTGGGCTGTACCCACACGAGCGCAAGTACTACCTCGCGGCGGTGCCGACGAGCGTCGTCCTCGCGGGTGTCGGCATGCTGTTTTCGTTCGTCGTCGTGCTCCCAATCCTCTTCGAATACTTCACGTTCTACTCCGAGGGGAGTGCCGACATCGCCTACGCCCTCGGTGAGACGTTCAACCTGATCATCACGCTGACCGGGTTCATGGCGATCGTCTTCCAGATCCCGCTTTTCGTCATCCTCGCGGTGTTGATGGGCGTCACGACCCGGACCTGGCTCACGGAGAAGCGCCTGTACTTCTGGGCGGCCTTCTTCGGGCTCTCGTTCATGTTCACCATCGATCCGACGCTGATGGCCCCCATCATCGTGGGAATCGTCATGATCCTCCTGTTCGAGGGAACCCTGCTCCTGCTCAAGTGGGCGGGCCAGGAGTGAGCGCACACTCCCGCCGGAGTACCGAAGGCGACAGCCGTCGGAGACGACGCACTCCCGTCTGCTCGGGAACGGTTATATTCCAGGAACGGCGACCATGGGACAGTGACGTCGTGAATGATTCCTGCCAACGTTCCGATGTCGATCGGGATGGGGACCACCACCCGTTCACTCGAGTGGGCCTCGGGTGATCCGACGTGAGCGACCGAGAACGGGTTCCAACGACGTGCATGCGCTGTGCCGTCGGCTGTGGATTCCTGCAGCGAGGCGACGAGTCGGGCCGGGGACTCGACGACGTTCGCGGCGACCCGTCCCATCCGACGACCCGCGGGGCAGCCTGCAAGCGTGGGATTCGCGAGACGGCCGACCCCGACGGGACGCGACTCAAACGGCCGCTGGTCCGCCGTAAGGGCGACCTCGTGGCGACGACGTGGCCGAACGCCCTCGAGCGAGCCACGGCGGGGATCGAGGCCGCCCTCGAGCGAAGCCCCGATGCAGTCGCAGTCCTGGGCAGTGGCCAGCAGACGAACGAGGCAACCTACGCCCTGGGGAAACTCGCCCGCGGTGGGTTCGGGACGCGCCACTACGATGCGAACACGACCCTGTGTATGGCCAGTGCGGTGACCGCCCAGTACGACGCCTTCGGCAGCGATGGGCCGCCCCCGACGTACGACGATATCCCGAACGCTGACACCCACCTCGTCTGGGGGGCGAACCCGGCCGTTTCCCATCCCGTCCTCTTCCGGTGGATCACCGCGAGCGCTACCGCCGATGGCAGCCAGTTGCTCGTCGTCGATCCCGTCGAAAGCGAGACCGTCGATCACGCGGATGTCCACGTCGCGCCAGACCCAGGCGGTGATCTCGCGCTCGCTCGAGCCATCCTCGCCCGCATCGTCGAGCGCGACGAACACGACGAGGCGTTCATCGCGAGCCACACCACGGGGTTCGACGCCCTGCTCGAGGAACTCCCCGATCCCGCCGCAGCCGCAGCCCGGGCCGGCGTCTCCCACGCGGCCGTCGACCGGCTCGCCGACGGCTTTCGGGACCGCGCGCTGGTGTACTGGGGGATGGGCGTCAACCAGTCGGTCGCCGGCACGGCCACCGCGGGGGCGTTGATCGACTGCTGTCTGGCGACCGGAACGCTCGGGCCCGGTTCCGGCCCGTTCTCGCTGACTGGCCAGGCGAACTCGATGGGCGCCCGCGTCTGTTCGGCCAAGGGGACCTGGCCCGGACAGCGGCCGTTCGCGGACCCGAGCCACCGCAAAGCCGTCGCCGAGGTCTGGGGCGTCCCGCCCTCGCGGCTCCCCGCGGTGACAGGGCCTGGTCCCGTTGGCATCGTCGAGGCCATCGACGACGCGGTCGAGGCCGTCTACGCCGTCGCGACGAACCCGGCTGCCGGACTGCCGGACGCCACTCGCGTTCGCGACCGCCTCGAGGACGCGTTTCTGGTCGTCCAGGACGCCTTCCACAGCGAAACGGTCGAACGGGCGGACGTGGTGCTCCCGGCCGCAACCTGGGGCGAATCCGAGGGGACGGCGATGAACATGGAGCGGACGATTTCGCGGGTTCGGGCGGCGACCGACACACCCCACGGGGTGAAGACCGACCTCGAGATAATCGGGGAACTCGCGACCCGAGTCGTCCCTGGGCTCTTCGAGGAGCCGCCGACGCCCGAGGCCGTCTTCGAGGAGATCGCCGCACTCACCGCGGGCACCTCCGCCGATTGCTCGGGAGTGAGCTACGATCGACTCGAGGCCGAACTCGCAGTCCGGTGGCCCGCACCCACCCCCGACGACGCCGGTGGCTACCGATACCACGAGGGTGACCCGGACGGTGAGAACGACGCCGGCGGGCCGGCCGGAGACGGTACTGGTGGGGCCAGCTCCTGGTCGTTTCCCACGCCGTCGGGGCGAGCCCGATTCTCGGACGCGATGCCGAGAGCGCTCCCGGAACCAACCGACGACCGATTCCCGCTGACGTTGACGACCGCTCGTCTGGCGGAATCGTACAACACCGGCGTCCGGGCCCGCAATGACGACCTCGTGGCCCGAGTTCACCCCAGGACGGCGACACGCACGCTGGATTCGACACCGCCGTCAGCCCTCGAGGGCCGTTCCGAATCGATGGGGACACCGAGCGTGCGGATCCGGTCCCGACGGGGGGCCGTGACGGCAATGCTCGATCGGGATTCGCGCGTTCCCGAGGGGGTGGTCTGGCTCCCGGTCCACCACCCCGCGACGAACGAGTTGACCGTCCCGGCAGTCGATCCACGCTCGAGAGAACCCCACTACAAGCAGTGTGCCGTGACTCTCGAGTGGGGGCCGTGACGGCGTGAGCCGGCCATCAGAGCGGGACGAACTCGAGGGCTAGGTACCCGAGGACGCCGGCGTAAATCGGAATCGTCAGGTTGTCGTCGAGAATGAAGTCCCCGAGTTGTACCTTGATGCCGTCGGCGATGGTGGCTCCGATTGCCGCGGCGACGGCGACCTGTGGAGCCTCGAGGAAGAACGGCAGCGCCAACAGGGTCGAGACGACCAACATCGTGGCCAGCGTCTTCGGGTGTTTCACGCGCTTGAGCGTGTTGTCCGAAACCAAGCCGCTGAGCGGGTCGCCGATCGCCAGCATCAGCATGCCCGCGAGTGCCAGCGGTTCGGGAAAGACCAGGACGGCGAACGTCATACTGACCATGTAGTAACCGTAGCCGGCGAACTGGTCGGCCTCGTACTCCCGCGTGAGCTTATCGTAGATCCACCACTCGAGCCCAACCTGCAGGCGCAGGACCTCGAGGGCGATGGCTCCGAGGGCCAACACGATCATCAGGGCCTGAAACCGAGCCCAGGTGAGCCCCAGGTCGAAATGAGCAGCGAGGAGATAGAGGGCGACGAGGCCGGCCCCGCTGGCGTGGACCAGTCGTCGCTTGAGTTCGTCAGCCATGTGCCGGCTGTTGGGAGGGGGGATATTCAGTTCATCGATGTGTCGTCCCCAGCGACGATTGCGCGAACACGTCGGCGCTCGTCGTTCGAGCGGTTCATACGGATTAGTGTCGTCTCTTCCCGGTGAGTGCCGAACCCGGGCTAGCACTCACGGGTAAACAGTGACACTAAACCGTATCACCCACTCGAACAGTCCACTGCATCTGCGGAGTTGGGCGTAAACGAATAAAAACCCTCAGCTTACTCGATAAACGCTATAAACGAAGTAAATAACGTTAAACAGACAGTCAACTCAAGCGAACTGCCGGCCGGGTTTATATGTTGGACCCGATCAGGGATGGATACAGATGCACACCAGAACACTCGTCGCGGTCGCCCTGGCCGTGGCAATGATCGGTGTGGCCTTCGCGCCCCTCGGCGCGGTCGCGGCGTCCGAGGATGACGAGGCCGACACGGGTCTCGAGATCGAGGTCGACCAACACGAGGCGGTCGACGTCACCGTCACGGACAACGAGAGTGCGGTCGCGAACGCGACGCTCAACGTCTCGGTGGCCGAGAACGACACCTACGCGGAAGCGGGTAGCTACGAGACCGACGAGAACGGCACCGTCACCCTCGAGTCGCCGAACGAGACGGTCAACACGACGTTCACCGCCACGGCGGACAACGAGTCGGTGAGCGAGACGGTCACGCTCGAAGGGACTGAAGACGAGGCACCGAGCGACGACGCGTCCTTCGGCGATCTCGTCTCCTCGTTCGTTCACGAGCAGCAAGCCGAGAACGAGACCGGGATCGGCGTCGCCGTCGCGGATTTCGTCGTGAGCAACAACCCGGGTAACGCCCCCGATCACGCTGGCCCACCGGACCACGCCGGGCCGTCCAACGACAGTGAGCAGGGTCCACCGGGGCACGCCAACGCGAGTGACGACGCCGGTGAGGATGTCGCCGACAACGCGAGCGACGAGAACGTAAGCGACGGCAACGTGAGCGATGACGAGCAAGGCCCACCGGGCCACGCCAACGCGAGTGACGGCGAGGACGACGAGCAGGGTCCACCCGGCCAGTCGGCCAGCGAGGACGGTGAAGACGATGCGTCGGCAACTGACGAGGAGAGCGACGAGGACACCGAGGAGTAATCCCCCACGACCAGGCTGGTCGCCAACCCGCGACCGGCCCGTCCATCGACGACCGTCTCGAGTCTCCCAGGACGCTGTCAGAGGCACGCCACCCCGCTCGAGTCGGTCAATCCCTTCTGCGTTCGCCACCGACACACAGCTGCTCGGTCTGGCGGTCCCTCGCTGTACTTTTAGTATTCGAAGTCCAAAACTACGGCGTCGATATCGAATTACTTTGAGTATCGAAGTTATCCTCGTCTCCCGATTTCGACTCGAACCCCCGAAACAGGGCCGACCACCCGCCTTCGGTAGGGTTTTGATCGTGCCTTCCATCTAGCCGGTCATGACCACGTATCCGCCGATCAGCGAGCAGCTATCGGCAGCCGATCTCGAGTCGGCCCGCGAGGAGGGCCGACGCAAGATGGAGTGGGCCGCCCAGCACATGCCGATCATGGCCGCCATCCGCGGGGAGTTCGAGGCCGAGCGCCCGCTCGAGGGCGACCGCATCGCGATGGCGATGCACGTCGAGGCGAAGACCGCGATCCTGGTCGAGGTGCTCGCCGACGGCGGCGCAGAGGTCGCCATCACCGGCTGTAATCCACTGTCGACTCACGACGACGTCAGTGCGGCCCTCGACACCCACGAGAACATCACGAGCTACGCCCGCCGTGGCGTCGACGACGAGGCGTACTACGAGGCGATCCACGCGACCCTCGACCTCGAGCCGACGATCACCGTCGACGACGGGATGGACCTCGTGGCGGCGATCCACGAGGACTACCCGGAACTGATCGACGGCATCGTCGGCGGGGCCGAGGAGACGACCACGGGCGTCCACCGCTTGCGCGCGATGGACGACGACGACGCCCTCGAGTACCCGGTGTTCGCGGTCAACGACACGCCGATGAAACGCCTGTTCGACAACGTCCACGGCACCGGTGAGTCCTCGCTCGCGTCCATCGCGATGACCACGAACCTCTCGTGGGCCAGCAAGAACGTCGTCGTCGCCGGCTTCGGCTACTGTGGCAAGGGCGTCGCTCGCAAAGCGGCGGGACAGAACGCGAACGTCATCGTCACCGAGGTGGAACCCCGACGCGCGCTCGAGGCGCACATGGAGGGCTACGACGTCATGCCGATGGCCGAGGCAGCCGTCAGGGGCGACGTCTTCATCACGACGACGGGCAACCGCGACGTCATCGTCGAGGAGCATTTCGAGGTCATGCAGGACGGTGTCTTGCTCGCCAACGCCGGCCACTTCGACATCGAGATCGATCTCGATGGCCTCGAGGAGCTGGCCGTCGACACCTACGAGGCCCGCGACGGCGTCCAGGCCTACGAACTCGAGGACGGCCGTCGGCTGAACGTGATCGCCGAGGGCCGGTTAGTGAATCTCGCAGCACCGATCTCGCTTGGCCACCCCGTCGAGGTCATGGACCAGAGCTTCGGTGTCCAGGCTGCCTGTGTGCGGGAGTTGGTCGACAACGGTGATGCCTACGACGCCGGCGTCCACGACGTTCCGGACGACCTCGACCGGGAGATCGCCGAGATCAAACTCGAGGCCGAGGGCGTCACCTTCGACGATCTCACGGAGACCCAACACGAGTACATGGGCTCGTGGGATCACGGGACGTAGCGACGTTCCAACGCGACCCTGATGACGTCCGCCGATTGGTGTCGGGTACGTTCGCCGATAGTAACAATTGAAACGAGTTACACACCCTCACTGCGAGTCGACTCAGAACCGGTGATAGACCGGTTGTGAGCCGTGGTATCGTGAGGGTGTGTGGGACCAGGACCGGGGTCGCTTCGCCGGCTGCGGACAGCCCGCCCACTGTTCTCCGACACGCTCGGCAACTGGAACGGGAATCGACGCTCGGTGATCCCTGGGGTGGTGTACTGCTATTGGGCGGCCCGCCCGCGCCGGGTTCGGCACTCGCCTGGACCTGGCGATACCACTGCCCATCAGTCGTGGGTGGCTGCTGCCGGCTCGAGCACGAACGCCTGCCGACGCTCGTCCAGCTGTCGGACGGTCACCTCGACCACGACGGGTGCATCCGCCGACCGGATCGGACAGGTGCCCCGCCAGTGCCACCCCTCCCGGGCCGCCGGAATCGCCGTGTGCTCGAGTTGGTCGACGGTCGCCGAACCGAACCACCGACGCCAGGGTGTTCCCTGAACCTCGGCGGGCGAGCGGCCGACGTGGACGGCAAAGCGGTCGTTCGCGGTGACGATCCGGTCACCCTCGATGACCGCCACGCCCGCATCGACGCTCTCGAGGGCGGCGCGGAGGCGGCGATTGGCCTGCCGAGTGCGTCCACAGGCGACCACCTGTCGAACCTCGCCGGCACAGGCGAGCCGTTCGGCCTCGTCTATCGCCTCGAGATCCGCGACCTGGACGAGACCGGCGAGTGGATCGCTCGCCAGCGCCTCGAGCAGTTCGTGGTCGGGGCTCGGTCCACAGTACACAATCGGGAGCGCGTGTTCACCCTCGAGTCCCCCACGGAGGGTGAGCCAGCGGGGCCCGCATCGTGCGTCCGCCGTGTTCTCCGCATCCTCCGGGGCGCCGATCACCAGCAAACAGTCAGCGTCCATCGGCGCGTCATCGGTCGTGTCGAGGGTAGCCGGGACGGTCACCCCGCTGATCTCCAGGCCCGTTTGGTCCTCGAGGGCGCTGGCGACGGCCGTCGCGGTCGCTCGCGGACCCAGGACGCGGACGTTGATAGGTTTCGCACGATCCACGTCGACAGCAGCGGTCTCGTTCCGGTCCCAGGGGCCTCCGTCGCTATCGGTGGACCACAGCGGCATGTGCGGAATTCATCGTGGCGGGAGGGCGTTCCATCGCGATCATACGCGCGGCTGTAGGTCCTCGACGACGACCGTGCCGTCGCTTTCGACGGTCACCGACTGGCCGTCGTATTCGAACGTGACCGCACAGGGCGTCTCAGGCTGGAACAGGTTGTCGAGGGCTTCGGGGTTGATCGCATCGAAAAGCGGGACCTCGAGGTCCAGCGGATCGACGTCTCGGGCATCGGCGATGGCGTTGATGACCCGCATACTCATCGGTTGGCTCGAGTGGTTGAGCGTTGTTCTGGGCATTATCAATGTGGTCTAGCGGACCGAGTGACAAGCGACTACCCATTTTATGTATACCCTCGTGGAAATGCGGGCGTTATATGTGTAGCGTCGGGCCGAGAACGGCCGTACTGGGGTCGGGCCACTGGTGGGGAGAGCCGAGAGCGGCCGACACCGTTCGGTGGTCGTCCGCCCGATGAAACGGACAGCGAGTATCCATGAACGGGATCCAACACAGCACCGGACTGGCTGGATGCAGGGGCTGGGGAGTGCTCATTGCACCCCTCATCCTGAGTTTCGGACCGTCAAACAGTGGTGGTGGCTCGTGTGAGTGTAATGGGCAGAGTGACGATGGTGACGACGGCCGCGAGGGCGACCGTGACGACAGGGAGGGGCGCAACGATGACAGCGACGACCGCCGCGAGGGTGACGAACCGAGACACGGGCAACACCAACCGGGTGACGGCGCGGCAATCGACGAGACTTCCCTCGACGAGGTCCTCGAGGCCCTCGCGGTGCTCGGCGACGGCGGCACCGACGTGACCACCGGTGACGATCGGGACGAGGAACTCGCTCGGTTGACCGAACGGGTCGACGAGTTGGCGGCGGCACTGGCCACCCATGAGTCGGCCCTCGAGGGGACGCGTTCGCTCACGAGCGCGGTCGTCGATTCGATCGACGACGTGTTCGTCCTGCTCGAACCGGACGGCACACTCAGACGCTGGAACGACCGGCTTCTGGCGAACACGACATACGATCGAGAGACCATCGAATCCATGGACGCCCTCGGTTTCTTCCCCGAAGACGAGCGCGAACGAGTCGAGCGGGCCATCGAACGCGCGCTCGAGACCGGACACGAACAGCTGTCGATCGAAGCACGCTCCACCGATGGCGAGCGCATCCCCTACGAGTTCGCCCTCTCGAGTGTCGAGACGAACGGGGACCCCTTGATCGCAGCCATCGGCCGGAACACGACCGAACGAGACCGCCACCGCCGGGAACTACAGGAGCGCGAGCGCCAGCTCTCGACGCTCATGAACAACATTCCGGGGATGGTCTACCGGTGTGTGAACCACCCCGACTGGCCAATGGAGTTCGTCAGCAATGGCGCTCGCGAGCTCACCGGCTACCGACCCGAAGAGCTAGTCGACGGGGACGTCGTCTGGTCCGAGGACGTCATCGCGACCGACAACGAGAGGCTCTGGGCGGCGGTCCAGCGCCAACTCGAGGCCGGCGAGCCGTTTCAGGTGACCTATCCGATCCGCACCGAGGGTGGCGAGCAACGCTGGTGCAAGGAGCAGGGCCGGGGCGTTTACGACGAGGATGGCACCCTCGAGGCACTCGAGGGCGTCATCATCGACGTCACCGACCGCGTCGAGAGCGAGCGTGCACTCGAGCGAACCCGTGACTTCCTCCAGCAGACGCAACGGCTGGCGACGGTCGGCGGGTGGGAACTCGACAGCCGGGAGGACCTCCCGCCGGAAGTCGTGCTCACGACAGAGGCACGACGCATTCTCGGCATCGATGAGCACGACCCCCTTCACCTCGAGGCTGCACTCGAGCTGTTTCACCCCGAGGACAGACCGCGGCTGCGCGAGGCGGTCGAGTCGGCCACCGACCACGGTATGGCCTACGACCTCGAGGCGCGGTTGGACCGTCCAGACGGCGACCAGCGATGGGTCCGCACCATCGGCGATCCCGTCGAGACCGACGACGAGGTCGTCGCCGTGCGGGGATCGATCCAGGACATCACCGAGCGCAAGACTCGCGAACAGGCCCTGGAGTCACTGCACGAGGCGACGCGAAACCTGCTGCAGGTGACCGAGCGGGGGGAGGCAGCCACACTCGTGGCCGAAACTGCCGAACGGGTCCTTGGCGTCGCCGGAGCCTCTGTCTACGCACTCGAGGCGTCGACGAACGCCCTCGTCGCGCTGTCCCAAACCGAGGGGTTTCCGTCGACCTGCGACCCAGACGTTCCGGTGCGCCCAGGCGACGATTCCGTCCTCTGGCAGACGTTTCTCGACGGGGCCCCGACCGTCTTCGACGGGCAAACGGTGGCGGCTGGCTCGCCGGTCTTCGGGCCGACGATCGAGGCGGGGATGATCGTCCCGATCGGCGATCACGGCGTCTTCGTCGTCGCGAACGACCGGCCGCTCTCGAACCACCATCGCCAACTGGCGGAGACGATGGTGGCGAGCCTCGAGGCGGCGTTCGACCGCCTCGAGAGTGAGGCCGACCTCCGGGAGCGCGACCGTGAACTCGCCACGCAGAACCGTCGGCTCACCCGCCAGATCCGCATCAACGACGTCATCAGGCGTATCGACCAGTCCCTCGTCACCGCCAGAAGCCGCACGGAAGTCGAGGAGGCGGTCTGTACGCGCCTGGCCGAGAGCGATCTCGTTACCTTCGCCTGGATCGGGAGCCTCGAGACCGGCACCGATCGCGTGGTGGCGCGGGTCTGGGCGGGCGACGGGGAGGGCTACCTCGATGCGGTGTCGCTCGAGGTGGCTGTCGACTGGCCCGAACCGGCCGCGAAAACCGCCAGGGAAGGGGCGCCGACCGTGGTCGAGAGCGTGGCCTCGACCCTGGATCGGGCCGAATGGCGTCGGCGCGCGCTGGGGTACGATTTCGGCTCCTGTCTGGCCGTCCCGATCGCCATCGATGCCTACACCTATGGCGTCCTCGCCGTCTACGCGGCGGAGCCCTCCACCTTCGGCGACCTCGAGCAGACGGTCTTCGCCGAACTCGGGGGGAGTATCGCCAACGCCATCACGGCCGTCGAGACGCGCGCTGCGCTCCAGTCGGATGCCCACCTCGAGATCGACCTCCATATCGAGGGTGAGGACCTGTTTACGCGCCTCGTCGACGCCGTGGGTGGCGACTGTACGGTCAGCTACGAGGGGCTGGGAGGGCAGGTCGGTGATGACGTTCAACTGTTCGTCGAGGTCTCGGGGGCGTCTGCCGCTGACGTCGAGGCGGCCATGGATGGGATGGTGGCGGTGACGGCGTTCCAACGGCTCGGGAAGCGGGCAGACGGTGCGGACGACGACGGCCGCGGTGCGGGTGACGGTGAAGATACAGCCCCCTCGACGAAAGGGACCGTGGAGACGGCGACGCCCGGCGAGGGGCAACCGCTCCACTACGAGTGTAAGGTCAGCGGACCGCTGCTCGCGACGCGCCTGCTCCGTCACGGGGCCAACCCCCAGTCGATCAGGGCAACCGGATCGGGACTCGAGGCGACCGTCGACCTCCCGACGACCGCGAACGTCCGCGAATTCGTCGAGGTCCTGGCCGACCACTACGACACCGTGGAACTACGCGGGCGTCGCCACGTCGACCGGCAAATGCACACCCGGTCCGGTTTCGTGACTGACCTGTTCGATCACCTCACCGATCGGCAACGCGAGGTGTTGCGGGTGGCGTACTACGCCGGGTTCTTCGAGTGGCCCCGCGAGAGCACGGGCCAGGAGGTCGCGGCGATGCTCGGGGTGAGTCAGCCGACGGTCAACCGTCACCTTCGGTTGGCCCAGGGACGCCTCCTGGCGGAGCTGTTCGAGGCCAGCGGTACCGGCGGCCCGACCGACCTCGAGTCGGTCGATGAGTGAGTTACGGGTCTCGAGGGCGAGTTGACCGGGGCGTCGGGACCCTCGAGGCCGTGGTGGTCACGGCGCTGGAGGTGCGTCGAGGTCACGCGGTGTGATCAAAGGGAACGCCCAAGGCGAACGGGGCCGAACATAGGGGTATGAGCACGTTCGATCGATCCGACGGCTACGGCCGCGCCCTCCTCGTCGCCGTCGGGTTGACCCTCCTCGGCATCATCGCCCAGCAACTGTCGGCGACGCCAGCACTGCTCGTCGAACCGGCGCTGGCAACCGACCCGACCGAAGCCTCTCGAGGGATGCGGACGGTCTTCATGGCGCTCAACTTCGTGGGCTTTTTCATCGCCGGTGCGGTCTACCTCTGGTGGACCGACCGGGGCCTGGCGTACATCGACGTCAGCGTCCCCGACCTTCGTGGGTGGGCCATCGCCGTCGGCGCGTTCATCGCGGCTTACGGCGCGGTGTTGCTGACCAACGTCGTCGCCGGCTTCCTCGACATCGACCAGGCCCAGAGCAACGTCCTCGGGATCATCGGCAGCGATCCGACGATGGTGCTCATCATGATCGCCATCGTCTTCCTGTTCAACGCCCCGGCCGAGGAGTTCCTCTTCCGTGGCATCATCCAGAAGCGCCTCTACGACGCGTTCACGAAATTCGGGGCCGTCCTCGTGACGAGCGCCATCTTCACGCTGATCCACTTCCCGGTGTACTACTTCACGGCTCCGACGACGCTCGCGGGAATCTCGGTCGTCATGATCGGCCTGTTCATCGGTTCGATCATCTTCGGATACTCCTTCGTCGCGACCGACAATCTCGTCGTTCCCACCCTCGCCCACGCGCTGTTCAACGCGATCCAGTTTAGCCTGCTCTACCTCGTGCTCGTCTACGGTGACGAAGAGGACATCGACGCCGTCGCCGGGACCCTCCTCGAGATCCTGCCGGCGCTGGGTGTGTGACCGCGAGCGAGGGTCCTCACTGTACCTACCGGTCCTGGACGCCAGTTACGTGCGTCTGTTCGTGATCCGGGAACATCGAACCGATGGCCGCCTCGCCGTCGGCCTCGGCGATCAACGCCCGCAGTTCGGCCTCGTAATCGGCCCGCGTGATCTCCGCACTCGGCCCGACTGTCACGTCGAGCGTCGACGCGACCAGGCGGTCGACCGCCTGTCGGCCGAACCCCGAGAGTGGGGCGATGTAATCGACGTCGTGTCGATCCTCCAGGCTCTGCGCCTGGGCCCGCGAGACCGTCGGCACCCGATCATCACGCCGAGTGCCGTCGGCGATGGCGTCGAACCCCTCCTCGGCGAGGGATTCGAGGGCGTGCTGGTGGACCCGTTGGATCCCGTTGCGCGGAAAGCCATCGGCGCGAATCGTCTCGGCGGCCCCAGCGGCCACATCCGGATCGAGCTCCAGGCGCTCGAACTCGAAGTCGAGTGCCCCGGCGGTGTCCCTGGCGTACGTCCAGTCGTCGGTAATGCCGAACGTGGCCGTCATCAACGTCACGTCGTAGAACCGCTCGAGCAGGAGGGCAGCGAGCGTCGAGTCTTTCCCCCCGCTGTAGAGCAGCCCCAGGGAGAGCTGATCGGCCGACGGCTGCAGGTGGTTCTCCCCCATCCTATTATCGGCGTTGGATGTCGAAGCTCTGCTTTTCGGGCTTGAGTTCCTTGAGCAACTGCTGCATCTGGTCGTCGTCGATCTTTCCCTGGAGGCGACCGCTCTGGGCCAGGGCGATCACCTGCCGTTCGACCTGTTCCCCGAACTGCTCTTTGCTCATCTTGACCGTGTTCAGGCGCTTTCGTGCCTCGTCGGTGAGATACTGGCGCAAGATTGCCTTGCGCTGGGCTTCGGCCTGTTGCTGGGCGGCCTCCTGGGCCTCCGGATCGATCTGGCCCTGCCCCTGTCCTTGCCCCTGGGCCTGGGCTCGGTCCTGCAGCTGCTCCATTTTTTTCTGGCGCAGTTTCTCGAGGTCCTCGTCGGAATTGCCACTCATAGATCCGTGTTGGCTGGCGACGGGGAAAATGATTACGGAGCAAATGGCGATCGGTGCTCGTCGAGTGACGCGTTCCCGGTAGCAGACCGAAGAGACACGGGCAACGACGGTGCAGGGACTCGGGGGACAACGAGCAGGGGCAAGAGCGTGCCGAAAACCGACCGGCCAAAAAGTTAGGCGTAGCGCTCGAGTTCCGGACGATCGAGATCAGCGAGGACCTCGCCGGCGGTCTCGTCGAGCAGGCTGCGTCCCTCGGCGGTGATGCGTCGCCCCTCGCCCTCGGCGGTCTCGACGAGGTCGAGGTCCTCGAGTTGCTGGAGGATGGTGCGGATGAGGTTTCGCGACCCGTCGCTTCGCTTGTCCGGCGCGACACGGTAGCGGTTCGAACCGGGCTTGCCACCGCCGTACTCGGTGGCGAGGCGCTCGACACCGACGGGGCCGTCATCGGCGACCTTGCGCAGGAGGCTTGCGGCGCGGGTCGCCCAGAAGGCTTCTTGTTCGGGTGGCAGTTCGCGATCGACACCGGTCTTCGTGACCGATGCCCACTCCGGTTCCTCGAGGTCGTCGGCGAGGTCGTCGGCGAGGGCCTCGATCAGGTCCGCCGCCGGGACGTCGTACATCGTAGCCATTGGGGAGTGGTTCCCTCCCGCCGCATTTAAGGCCATCGTTGTCCAGTCGGCTGGAGCGTGGCGTTTCCGGGCGTTTTGCCAGGGATTGCCACGGGCTCGGGTAGGCGGCCGATCACGGTGATCTTCTGGGCCAGGCGCTCCCGGTCAATCACCCCTGATTAAAGATCCGACGCCCCGGCAGGGAGCCGGTCCATTTTTTCACCCCACCCGCCAAGGGAGGGTATGGACGAACGGGCCGCCCTCGCGATGCTCGCGGAGACCTTAGAGCACGTCGGCGACGACGCCGCAGTCGTCGACGGCCTCGTCATCACCACGGACATGCTCCACGAGCGGACCGATTTTCCCGTTGGGACGACCCGGTACACCGCCGGCTGGCGAAGCGTTGGGGCATCACTGTCGGACGTCGCCGCCATGGGGGCCGACGCACGGGCAGCCGTCGCCGCGTACGCAGCGCCCGACTTCGATTCCGAGGAACTCGGGGCGTTCGTCAGCGGTGCCCGCGACGTATGTCAGGCAGTCGGTGCCGACTACGTCGGCGGCGACCTGGACACTCACGAGGAGTTCACCGTGGCGACGACGGCCATCGGCGACGTCGACGACCCCGTCTGGCGCTCGGGGGCCACGCCGGGTAACCTGGTCTGTGTGACGGGAAGCCTCGGCCGAAGCGCCGCCGCCCTCGAGCGCTTCGCCGCTGGCGACCTCGAACGCGCGAACGCGCTCTTTCGATTCGAACCCCGGGTCGCAACCGGGCGGAGGTTGGCGCTCGAGGCCACCGCCATGATGGACTCGAGCGACGGCCTGGCCCGGTCGCTCCACCAGCTCGCCGAGGCTGCCGGGTGTGGCTTTGCGATCGATGCCGACGCCGTCCCGATCGATCCGGCCCTCGAGTCGGCCCTCGAGAACGGCGACCCAGCAATGGGCGAAACTGGCCCAGAGGCCACGACGAAAGACGGCGTCGATGACCCCCTCCTCGAGCGGGCGATCACCTTCGGCGAGGACTTCGAACTCGTCTGTGCGCTCCCGCCCCGCGCATTCGACGAGCTGGCGGCCGCCCTCGAGTGTCAACTCACGGTACTCGGTGACGTCCGGGAGGCCGATCACGGGGTGACGATCGACGGCGACCACCTCCCGGATCGGGGGTACACCCACGGCGGGTGAGCACCTGCTGTTCGACGAGTTGAGAGCCAGCAGTAGTCTGTCAGTTGATGATCTCGACGGGCGCCGGCATGAAACACAACAGCCCGAGGACGAACGTGATGGCCCCGAGGGCCCATCGCTTCCGGTCGAGTCGGTCGTCGTTGACTGGTACCGCCGGCCCAGCGGCGGCGAGCAGGGTCGCGAACAGTCCCCAGAAGATCCAGACGGAGACGGCCGTTCCGCTGTACCCGCCGACGTAATAGAGGGCGACTGCCAACCCGAAGAGCACGCCAGGGACGAGCGCGGCGATCGTCTCCTGGAGTCGGCCGGCCATCGCGCGGAGGATGTGCCCGCCGTCGAGTTGCCCGACAGGAATCAGGTTGAGGAACGTGACGAACATGCCGACCCACCCGCCGATGACCACCGGATTGACGTTCCGGGTCGGGTCGCCGGTGTACAGCGGTTGATTGACCGCGGCCGCGATCAGCTCGAGCATGGGCGGAAAGCCCAGGCGGATCTGGGTCGCGTCGGGATCGGTCGCCCCCTCGGGCACCGGGACCGGCGGCAAGTGGAGGCCGATCACGGTGACGCCGACCGTCGCGACGAGTCCAGCCAGGGGGCCGGCGACGCCGATATCGAAGAGTGCCTTGCGGTCGGGCATCTGGCCCTTCATCTTGATGACCGCCCCCATCGTCCCGATCAGGGTTGGCACCGGCAGGAAATACGGGAGGGAAGCGTCGACGCGATGGTACCGGCTGAGCACGTAGTGGCCCATCTCGTGGACGCCCAGGACGAACAGGATAGCCAGTGAGAACGGCCACGCGCGCCACATCGCGGTCGGTTCGGCGATCGGGTCGATGCCGTACCACATCGCCCCGGCGAAGAGCGTCGAGAGGACGGTAGCGGCGAACAGGAGGAGGTTCGTCCAGGGGATCCCGTCGATACCGAGGTCGATCGGTTCGGCGACGAGGACGTACTCGCCGCGGCGAACGGTGAGCTGAACGTCGTAGCCCGCCTCACGAAAGACGCTCCAGAGCTCCCGCATCGCGGATTCTGGGGCCCCCTGGGGCGTCCCGTAGTACAGGATCTGCTCGTCCTCGAGACGGATCTCGTAGACCGAAAAGGCCGACTGGATCGTCTCGAGGGGCGGCCCCTCGGGTGGGGCGTCGGGCGTCGCGGGATCCATCTGGCTGTCCGTTTGAACCGGTCGGGTATAAATCGACTGACGCTCGGTACTCGAGGGGCGGTTCCGCTGGGGAGCTCGAGGATCGAGTGGCGACCGCCAGAAGGGGCGGTCGCGTACATGGCACGTGAGCCGGCTGTCAGCGGGGCCGACAGCGGGTCACGACGTGGACGGGGTCGGTGTGTGCGACCGCGTCCGGGGTGTCACGGTGGGTAGGTGATCGGTGGTCGGAAGTCGATACGGGAAGTGAGCGATTCGTGGGATTCGGGGACCAATCCGGGGATCCGATGGCACGACTCGCTCAGGCCGGCGCGACGCGCCAGGTCGTCGCACTCGTGTACGACCACTTCTCGATCTCGAGGTCGGTGGCCGACTCCGAGAGCTTGACCATGAGCGCGCCGATCTCCTTGGGGGAGAGACCGACATCGTCGGCGATGAACTTCCCCTTGAAGTACATCTCGCCGTCGCTCGCCTTCTCGCGCAGGTACTGCTTCAGGCGGAGTTCTTTGCGGTCCGTGGAGGGTTGGGCTGTCGTGCTCATCGACAGAAACCCCTACTGACGGAAGGGTGTTATAAAGGGAGGTCGCTTGGCGCAGTTTCAGTTGTCTTCAGCCGTCTGGGGGGTTAGTAGCGTTTTACGTGAGTTCTATAGACGATTAACGACGGTGCGAGAACGCAGTAAAAATTTTAAAACTGCCGCTAACGTGTTATTGCCGAGTTCTCGAAACCGGTGACTTTCAGACTAT
>Ga0207421_10000255_pt1 | contig 67156 bp, 64 predicted proteins | sample SodLakKL_010_SED_4_FD_187542 | JGI IMG/M metagenome (GOLD analysis project Ga0207421, IMG submission 187542) | Alkaline sediment microbial communities from Lake Tanatar, Kulunda Steppe, Russia - 8KL_010_SED (SPAdes) (version 2) | ecosystem: Environmental > Aquatic > Non-marine Saline and...
CACGACGACGAGGGCGCCCACAGCCACGACGACGAGGCCGGCCACAGCCACGACGACGAGGCCGGCCACAGCCACGACGACGAGGCCGGCGTCGTCAACCCCCACGTGTGGACGAGCGTGCCGCTCGTCATCGAGCTCGCCGAGCATGCCGGAGCGGTCCTCGCCGAGCTCGACCCCGACGACGCCGAGGGCTACGTCGAGCGCACGACGGCCTACACCGCCGAGCTCGAGGCGCTCGACGCCGCGATCCGCGAGGCCGTCGACTCGCTCGACGAGGGGCGCCGCAAGCTCGTCGTCTACCACGACGCCTGGGCGTACTTCGGGGACGCCTACGGGGTCGAGGTCGTCGCGGCGGTGCAGCCCTCGGACTTCTCCGAGCCCTCCGCGGCCGACATCCGCGACCTCGTCGACCAGATCCGCGAGGAGGACGTCCCCGCGGTCTTCGGCAGCGAGGAGTTCGCCTCCGACGTCGTCGCGGTCATCGCCGAGGAGACCGACGCGCGCTACGTCGGCGACCTCGCCGACGACCAACTCCCGGGCGAGCCCGGCGAGGAGGTCCACAGCTACGTCGGCATGATGGCGACGAACGTGGGCAGGATCGTCGAGGCGCTCGGCGGCGACGCCGCCCCGCTCGACGGGTTCCGCTGAGTCCGGGCCGCGCCGGCCACACGCCGGCGGGCCCCGCCCAGGGAGGTCCGCATGCTCATCCTCGCCACCGCCTCGGCCACCGCCGCCGAGAGCCTCACGTCCACGCTCGAGGCGCCGCGCACCGTCGAGGTCGACGGGCTCATCGGGCAGCGCGGCCTCATCGGCGGCGTCGACGTCGCGGTGCACGACGTGGGCGTCGGGCGGGCTGCGGCGGCCTTCGCGCTGTCGCGGCTGCTGCGCCGCCCTCCCGAGGCGGTGCTGCTGCTGAGCGTCGGCCCGGCGCTGCCCGGCAGCGGTCTCGCCGAGGGCGACCTCGCCGTGGCCAGCGCCGAGACCTACGCCGACCTCGGCGTGGAGGGCCGCGACGGTCTGCGCGACCTCGCCTCGCTCGGGGTGCGCCTGGCCCCCGGCGCACCGGGGCAGACCTTCCTCGCCGACCCGCGCCTCACCGACGCGCTCACCGACGCGGCGACCCGGACGGGACCGTTCCTCACCGCCGAGACGCTCGCGACCGACGAGGACACCGCGACCGCGCGCACCGCGCGCTGGGGACCGGCGCTGGCCGAGACCCGCGAGGGTGCGGCGGTCGCCCACGCCTGCCTGCTGGAGTCGGTGCCCTTCGCCCACCTCCGGGCGATCGTCGGGCCCTTCGGGCAGCCGCCCGTCGACCGAGCCATGCCGGCGCGCGCCCTCGAGACGACCGCGAGCGCGGCGCCGGGGATCGCCACGGCGCTCGCGCACCCGTTCTCATGAGCGACGAGCCGCTCGCAGCCCTGCGGGCCGAGGCCGATGCCGTCGCCGCCCTGCTCGCCGAGGTCGCCGACGACGACTGGGCGCGCACCGTGCACGGCGGCTGGCGCCTCGACGCGCTCGCGGGCCACCTCGCCGCCGTGCTCACCGCGGTGGCGGCACCGGCTGCAGACGAGCCGCCCCGCGCCGATCTCGACCGCCACGACCTCGTCGCCGCCGCGCCCGCGCTGTCCGGCTCGGGTCCCGCCCCGCCGGCGCCACGCGAGCCCGCCAGGGTCGTGGCCGAGGCGCGTCGGGACCTCGACGCGCTCGACGGTGACGCAGCGGTGGCCAGCCCGCTCGGCACCGTGACGCGGGGCGAGCGCGCGGCGGCGGCGACCCTGCCTCTCGTCATCGGCCACCTCGACGCGGCCGCGGCGCTCGATCGTCCGCCCGTGGCCACCCCTGCCGCGGGCAGGATCGCCGCACGGATCTGCGAGGCGCTGCTCGAGGGGCCACGCCCGCGGGCGATGGGCCGCGCCCGGCTGCTGAGGGCCGCCACCGGGCGCCTCAGCGTCGCCGACGCGCGCTTCCCGCTGCTGGGCTGAGCGCGCGCGACCGCGACGGTCGCGCGGCCCACCCAGGCGGTCCTGCTACGCCGCGAGCTTGGCCGCGACGCCGTGGAAGTGGCGCCCGTAGGCGCCGGCGAAGGCGATCTCCTCGTCGGACAGCCCCGGCTTCGAGCCGTCCTGCGGCGCGAAGTGCGTCGGTCCGTAGGGCCCGCCCCCGGTGCGGGTGCTCTGGCTCTCGGGGATCGCATAGCCGGCGGGGACGATGACCATGCCGTGGTGGAAGGCGAACGTCGACATCCCGAGGAGCGTCGACTCGTGCCCACCGTGGATCGTCGCCGCCCCGGTGAAGAAGCCCGCCGCCTTGCCGACGAGCTTGCCCTCGGCCCACAGCGCACCGGTCTGGTCGAGGAAGTTCTGCAGCTGCGCGACCGTCGAGCCGTAGCGCGTCGGCCCGCCGATGAGCAGCCCGTCGAAGCTCGGGAGCTCATCGACGCTCGCGGTCTCGGCGTCGGCCTGCCGGTCGATGATCGGCTGCAGCCCCTGGGCGTCGACGACCTCCTGGGGCAGCGTCTCGGGGGCGCGGCGCAGCGCGACCTCGCCGCCCGCGTCGGCCACACCCTTGGCGAGGGCCTGGGCGAGGTCGTAGGTCTGGCCGTACATGGAGTAGTAGAGGATGCCGATGCGGGCCACGGTGGGACTCCTTGGGGTCGGGACTACCTCATTCGGCCCCTACCGATGCCCACCGCGGACCGCGCCGACACCTCGGGCGCGCCCCGCTCCCCGCTAGCCGTGACGGCTGCGCTCAGCCGAGCAGCACGTCGCCGCCGGGGTCGGCGACGGTGACGCCGGCCTCCTCGAGGTAGGCACGACCCGCGGCGAGTCGGTCGTCGTCGCCGGAGACCTCGAGGATGATCCAGCCGACCTCGAGGTCGATGTCGGCGCGGCGCAGGTTGATGACGAGGTCGTGGTCGGAGACGAGCCGGGAGACGACCGGCTCGGCGATGAGGTGGCCGGGGAAGGTGAGGTGCCAGCGCTCGATGGCCACGCGCCTACGCTCCGCCGGCCACCGCCGGGATGATCGACACCGTCGTGCCCTCCTCGACCGGCGTCGACAGCCCCTCCTGGAAGCGGACGTCCTCGTCGTCGACGAAGACGTTGACGAAGCGCCGCAGCTCGCCGCTCTCGTCGAGCAGGCGCTCGCCGATGCCGGGATGCTGGGCCTCGAGCTCGTCGATGACGTTCTTGAGCGTGCCCCCCTCGACCTCGACGGTCGCGGCACCGCCGGTGGCGTTGCGAAGCGGGGTGGGGATGCGCACGGTCGGCACGATGGTGCTCCTCTCGGGTCGGCTCACTGCGCGGAGATCGCGGCAGCGAAGTCGTCGTAGCCAGCGTCGATGGTATGCGTCGGGCCGACGACGTCGGCCACGGCGTCAAGGGTTTTCAGTCCGATCCCGCTGATGACCGCGACGACGCGCTCGGTGGGGTCGACGCGCCCGGTGGCGACGAGGCGGCGCAGGCTCGCCACGGTGACCCCGCCGGCGGTCTCGGCGAAGAGCCCCTCGGTCGAGGCGAGCAGTCGCATGCCCTCGACGACCTCGGCGTCGCTGACGTCCTCCATCCAGCCGCCGGTGCGTCGCACCGCGTCGATGGCGTAGAAGCCGTCGGCGGGGTTGCCGATCGCGAGGCTCTTGGCCACCGTCGAAGGCTTGACGGGGCGCACGAAGCCCGTGCCGTCCTTCATCGCCGTGGCGATCGGCGCGCAGCCGCTGGCCTGGGCGCCGGAGACCCGCCAGGGGCGCTCCTCGACGAGGCCGAGGCGGGTGAGCTCGTCGAAGGCCTTGTCGATCTTCACGAGCATCGAGCCCGAGGCCATCGGCGCGACGACGTGGTCGGGCAGCGTCCAGTCGAGCTGCTCGGCGATCTCGAAGCCGATCGTCTTCGAGCCCTCGGCGTAGAACGGGCGGAGGTTGACGTTGACGAACGCCCAGCGGTGCTCGGAGGCGATCTCGCCGCAGAGGCGGTTGACGTCGTCGTAGGTGCCCTTCACGGCGATGAGCGTCGGGCCGTAGACCGCGCTCGCGAGCACCTTGCCCTGCTCGAGGTCGGCGGGCACGAAGACGTAGGCGTCCATGCCCGCGTGGGCGGCGTGCGCGGCCACGGAGTTCGCGAGGTTGCCGGTCGAGGCGCAGGCGGCGGTGTCGAAGCCGAGCCTGCGCGCGACGGTCAGCGCGACGGAGACGACGCGGTCCTTGAAGGAGAACGACGGGTTGACGGTGTCGTTCTTGAGCCAGAGGTCGTCGAGGCCGAGCGCGGCCCCCAGGCGCGGGGCCGGCACGAGCGGGGTGAGGCCCGCACCGAGGTCGACGCGGTCCTCGGCGGCCGTGCCGGGCAGCGCGGGCAGGAGGTCGGCGTAGCGCCACAGGCTCGGCGGCCCCGCGGCGATCGAGGCACGGCTGACCGCGGCGGCCATCGCCTCGTAGTCGTAGACGACCTCGAGCGGGCCGAAGCACAGCTCGCAGACGTGGACCGGGCCGATCTCGGCGGGGCGCGCGCACTCGCGGCAGCGCAGCCCCTGGACGAAGCTCACCCTCGTTCCCTCCTCGGTGCCGTGGCGGGGGACGAGGGCACGACCCTCGATGAGGGCGGCCATCTTCCCCCTGCGGGGCCGGACGTCGCACCTGCGCACGGTGGCGTGGTTGCGGCGGTGTCGTCGGGCCGGGTCCCTCGACCGCTCGCGATGGCGTCGCGCGTACGGTGACAGGTCGGATGGCGCTGCGCAAGCACCCGCCTGGCCCTGCGCCCGCCGGGAGGGCATGCTCGGGGCCATGACCTCGATGCCCGCCTTCCTCGACGCCGCGGCCCGCCACCTCGCCGGTCGCCCACCGGTGCGCGTGCTCTACACCGACCTCGACGGCACGCTGCTGGGGCCCGGCGGTGCCCTCCTGCGCGCCCCCGACGGCCAGCCCTCCGCCCGCGCGGCCAAGGCGCTCGCCGACGCCGCCGCGGAGGGGCTCACCGTCGTGCCGGTCAGCGGGCGCCAGCGCCGCCAGCTCGAGCAGGACGCCCGGCTCATGGGCCTCGGCGACGCGATCGCCGAGGCCGGCACCGCGGTGGTGACCGACGGCGAGCTCCACTACACGTGGGGCGCGTGCCCACCCGACCTCGCCGAGACCCCCCACGACGCCCTGCGCGGGGCGGGGGCCCTCGAGGTCCTGCTCGCGCGCTTCGAGGGCGACGTGCGCCTCTACGAGCCCTGGTGGAGGGGCCGTGAGGGCACGATCCTCCTCCACGGCGTCCTCGACGTCGAGGCGGCCAACGCCGCGCTCGCCGAGGCCGGGGTGGGCTGGGCCGAGGTCATCGACAACGGGGCGACGGAGGGCTGGCCGGGCCGCGCGGTGCGGGCCTACCACGTCCTGCCGCGCGGGGTCGGCAAGGCCCAGGCGGTCGCCGAGGACCTCGCCCGCCGCGGACTCGACGCCGACGCCGCCGCGGCGATCGGCGACTCACCCGAGGACGCGAGGATGGCGGGCGTCGTCGGGACGTACTTCACCGTGGCCAACGGCGGGGACGCCGCTGCCGGACTCCTCACCCCGAGCGCGATGGGCCATGGCTTCGCCGAGGCGGTCACCGTGCTGCTCGCCCACGCCGAGGAGAGCGACTAGACGGTCGAGGGCCGGCGCGGCGGGCGCGGCGCGGCGGGTCGTCACCCGCGCCGGGCGTGGCGCTCAGCGCCGCGCACCGGGTGCGCTGCTGGCAGAGTCCCCGGTGGTCGAGGGCGCAGGCTCGGCAGTCTCGCGGCGCTCGGCGGTGCCCGGCTCCCGACGGTGCGCAGCACGCTCGGCGCGCTCGGCGCGGCGACGGGCCCGACGGCCGCGTGGGCGCCGGGGCGGCAGCGGCTCCTCCTCGCCGGCCCACGGCACGCGGGTGCGCCAGAGGTGGCCGAGCAGGACGTTCGCGCCGGCCACGAGCGGGACGGCCACGAGCAGGCCGAAGATGCCGTAGAGCGTCCCCGCAACGAGGAGCGCGAGGAGGACGACGAGGGGATGCAGGCGCACGGTCTTGCCCATGACGAGCGGCGAGACGATCTGGTTGTCACCCTGCTGGACGATCGTCATGACGATGACGACGAGGATCGCGAGACCGGTCCCGTCGGTGAAGAGCGCGACGAGCACGCCGAGCGCCCCGGCGATGAATGGGCCGATGAACGGCACGAGGTTCGTGATCCCCGCGACGACGCCGAGGACGAGCCAGAACGGCAGCCCGATGATCGCGAGGCCGATCGAGGTGGCGACGCCGACGTAGGTCGCGACGATGAGCTGGCCGCGGATGAACCCGCCAACGACCGCGGAGAGGCGCCGGCCGACGCTCAGGAACTCCTCGCGGTGCTGCGGGGGGATCGCCCGGTAGGCCCAGGCCTGCACCCGCGGGAGGTCCCAGAGGAGGTAGGCGGCGATGAAGGGCCCGGCGACGAAGGCGAGTCCGACGGTGAAGAGCCCCGCGGCGAAGCCGCTGAGACCCCCGAGGACGCTGAGGACCGCGCCACGGGCCTCGGCGTCGGCGAGGAAGTCCTGCACCTGCTCGGTGGCCAGGGCCGGGTCGAAGCGACCGCCGATCTCGATGCCGACGCCGAGGCCGGCGAGCCAGGAGTTGACCTGGTCGATCGTCTCGGCCCAGAGCTCGGGCGCGACCTCGGCGAAGCTCGCGACCTGCTCACCCAGCGGGGGACCGAGCAGCGCACCGACGCCGAAGATCGCGCCGAAGAACAGTGCGAAGGCGATGAGCGTGCCGAGCAGACGGGGGATCCCGAGCCGGCGGAACCCCGACACGACGGGATTGAGGATGTAGACGAGGAGGACCGCCACGAGCACCGGCGGGATGAGCACCGCGAAGGGCCGGGCGAGGACGTAGAACGCGACCGCCCCGAGCACGAGGAGGCCGACGGCGAGCCACACGCGGTAGGTGACCCGCTGCAATCGCGACAGCTCGGGCGCGCTCATCGCTGTGATGGTACTCGCGCGCTGCGCCGCGGCCTCGGGTCCACCACGGCGGGTCGAGCGGGACCGCCGTCCCACGTCCCTGCCGGGGCCGGGCGCGGGCAACTCGCCCCACGAGCCCGTGGGTGACACCGTGACCTGCGACCTCCTAGGCTGCGGGTCAGGCCGGGATAGCTCAGCTGGCAGAGCAGCCGCCTTGTAAGCGGCAGGTCAGGGGTTCGAATCCCCTTCCCGGCTCTCCGGCCGCTACGCCGCGGCCTGGGGCTCGACCACGGCCTCGGGCTCCACCGCGGCCTCGGGCTCGACCACAGCCTCGGGCTCGCGGGGCTCGGCGAGTCCCTCGGCGGCGAGCTGGGCGGTGGCCCAGGCCCCGAGGCTGCGGGCACGGCACGCAGCGAGCGCCTCGATGAGCCGCCAGGACTCAGGCGGCTTGCCGAACGGCGCACTGCACGCACGGACCTCAGCGAGCAGCGCCGCGCGCAGGCTGTCCTCGCTGGCAGCCGCGAGCTCGGACGCGAAGCGCGCGCGCTCACGGTGGACGAAGCCCTCAACGATGGCGGTCATGCTACGAGTATGGGCTCGGGGGGTCGGGCCCAACCATCGCGGGGGCATGGCCATCCGGGCATGCGACCCCGAGGGCCCCGCCGACGTGGGCCCCCGCCTCCCGCACCGCACGGTGCAGGGCAGCCGCCTGGGCCGCTCACACCGCAGCGATGCGCCGACGTAGCGCCTCGAGCCCACCGATGGCGACGAGCAGCGCGATCGCGCCGACGAGCTGGGCGGTCGCGGTGCCGGTGCGCGCGTCGGCCCCGGCGTCGAGCACGAGACGGTAGCTCGCGCTCGTCTGCGCCCCCTCGGGCGCGCCGACGACGAGCGCGTCCTGCTCCGCGCGCCGCTCGAGCGCGCGCAGGGTCGCGAGGTCGAGCGAGGTCGCCTCGCTCGCGTCCTGCGCCTGCACGATCAGCGGTGCGACGCCATCCTCGCGCAGGCTCCGCGCTCCACCGGTGAGTTCCTCACCGCCCTCGGCCGCCCCGTCGAGGCCGCCGGCGAGCTCACGGGTCCCGCCGGTGGCCTCGAACAGTCCCCCAGCGAGATCGGCGCCGCCGTCGGCGAGCTCCTCGGTGCCGGCACCGAGCTCCTCGGCGCCCGCAGCGCTCTGCGTCGTGCCCTCGGCGACGCCGCTCGCGCCCTGCGCGAGCCCCTCGGCCCCTGCGGCGAGCTCACCGAGCGCGGCGTCGAGCTCGACGAGGCCGGCGGCGCCGCGGGCGATCTCGTCGACCGCCTCCTGCGCCCCGACGGAGAGCTCCTCGGCACCGCCGGCGACCTCGCCGACGCCGCCGGCGAGCCCCTCGATCGCCGCCGGCAGCTCGGCGAGCTGGCCGGGGCCGGCCTCGACCTCCGCGAGGCCCTCGGCGATCGTCGCGAGGCCGAGCGCGAGCTCGCCGAGCTGCCCGGCGGTGTCGTCGAGGACGGCGGCGATCCCCTCGCTGTTGGCCGCGACGCCCTGCTGCGCGCCTGCGAGGGCCTCCCGCGCCCCGCGCAGCACCGCGAGGGCGGCCTCGTCGGCACCGGCGGCCTCGAGCTCAGCGATCGTCGCGTCGAGCTCGGTCACTGCTGCGCCGAGCTCCGCGGCGAGGTCGTCGAGCCCGTCGGTCAGGCTCTCCTCGTCGGTGCCGGCGAGCGCGCCGCCGACGGCCTCGAGGGCGTCGGCGCTCTCCTCGAGCGCCTCGGTGGCCTCGGCGAGGGCGGAGAGGTCGAGCTCCTCGACGGCCTCGCCGACCTCGTCGGCGAGGAGCCGCGCGCCGGCCTCGAGCTCACGGGCCCCGGCCGCGAGCCCGTCGAGCGCGGGTGGGAGCTGCGCGAGCCCGCCGGTGAGCTCCTGAGGGTCGGGGATGTCCGCCTGCTCGTCGACCTCGGCGACGCCGGCGGCGTAGGCGGCGCTGCCGTCGGCAAGCTCGCGTGAGCCCCGGGCGAGCTCGGCGAGACCGTCCGCGAGCCCATCGACGCCCGCCCCGAGCTCTCCGATGCCGCTGGCGAGCCCCGAGGCCCCTTCGGCGGCCTCGCCGACGCCGCTCGCGAGCTCGCGCGCCCCCTCCTCGAGCTCCTCGAGACCGCCGGTGAGCTCGCCCAGGCCTGCGCGCAGGCCGACGATCCCCTCGGTGACCCCGGCGAGGCCGACGACGAGGAGCGCGTCGTCGAGCTGGCGGTCGTCGAGCAGGTCGGTGAGGTGGGCCAGCTCCGAGCCGGCGCCCCGGTGCAGCGGCGCCGCGTCGACGACGATCGTCGGCACGACCGCGCCATCGACGACGCCGCGGATCTCGACCTCGACCTCGCCGTCGGTCAACGGCTCGAGCAGGGTCCCCGACCAGGTCGCGAGCGTGCCCGCGCGTCCCTGCGGCGCCACGCTACCGTCGGCGACCTCGACCTCCGACCAGCTGTCATCGAGCTCGGCGGCGAGTCGGGCGGCGACCGGCACCGCGAGGTCGCGCTCGGCGATGATCGGACGCTCCTCGACGGTGTGCACGAGGCTCGTGGCCTCGGCGGTGAGGTTGCGGAGCTGCACGCGGACGACGGCCTCGCCGGAGGCCCCCGCGAGGTCTTCGGCGCTCACCGGACGGCCATCGAGCTCGTAGCGGGCGCGCAGCAGCAGCGGCAGGTCCTCGGTGTCGACCTCTGCGACGAGGTCGCGGCGCACGGGCTCGGTGAGGTCGAGGGTGAGGCGAACGCCGTCGCCGACGGGCCCGGGCTGGGCGAAGCCGTCGATGCGCCGCGCACCCTTCCCCGTCGGCAGCTCGAGGCTGACCTCGCCTTCTCCGACGACGTCGAGCGAGGTGCGCACCGTGGCGTCGCGCAGATCCCCGCCCGGGTCGAAGGTCGCCTCGAGGGCCTCGTGGACGCGCAGCGCGTCGACGCGGCCGTCGCCGTCCTCGGCAACGGCGGCGCTCGGAAGGAACGACGTCGTGAGCGCGAGCGCGACGAGCGCGGCGACGACGCCGCAGGTGCGCAGCCCCCTCGTCACGGGCCCACCCCCTCGTTGCCGCCCTCGGCGCCCGATGGCTGCGCGGCGTCGGCACGAGCATCGCCATCCGGTGGCTGCGCGGCGTCGGCGCGATCATCGCCATCCGGTGGCTGCGCGCCGTCGGCACGGTCAGCGACGCTCGGTGGCTGCGCGGCGTCGGCGCGGGCACTCAGCACCGCGCCGACGCCGGCGAGCAGAAGCCCGGTGGCGAGCCCGAGCGCCGCGTCGGCGACGTCGGCGAAGCGCGGGGCGGCCACGCCGACGGCCGCGTCGGGCCTGGCTGCGGCGAGCGCCCCGAGCCCTGCCAACCACGTCCACAGGGGCACCTTCCCCCTCGCGGCGGCGGCCAGGAGGGTGACGGCGAGGACGGCGAGTCCTGCGGCCAGCGCGTCGCCAACGGGCGTGGCCGGAAGGAGCCCCGCCCCGACGATCGCACTGCCCCAGCCGACGACGAGGCCGCCGACGAGGCCAAGCCCTCGCGTGGCGACGGTGCCCCCCGGGGCGAAGCCGACCGCGGCGCCGAGCAGCAGCGGCCACGAGCGCTCCACGGCGACGAGCGGCCCTCCCAGGGCGAGCAGCGCGACGGCGACGGCCACGGCACCGCCGACGGCGAGCGTGCGGCTCGTGCGGCTCCTGCGGGTCATGCCCCCGCCCCCTCGGTGTCGGGCACGGCCTCGTCGGCGGGCCCCGCGCCGACAGCGACCGCAGGCGCGCCCGCGGACGCGATCTCGGGGTCCTCGGAGGCCCCGTCCGGCGTCGCGCCGTCGCGCTTGCGGTGATGGCGATCCCACACGACGAGCCCCGCGGCCTCGGCGAGCACCGCCGCGACGAGCGCGTAGAGGATCGTCACCGACGTCACGCCACCGAACTGGCGGATCGGCTCGAGTCCGCTGAAGACGAGGACCCCGAAGCCCGACGCCGTGGTGACCGCCGAGCCGACCAGGGCGGCCCCGGTATGACGGATCGTCTCGCCGGCGACCTGCTCGGGCGTGCCCCCGCGCTCGCGCTGCTCGAGGTAGCGGTTCGTGAGGTGGATGCCGTAGGGCACGCCGATGCCGACGGCGATCGAGGCCACGGTGGCGGTGAGGGCGTTGAACGCGAGCCCCGCCACACGCATCGACCCGAGGATGAGCGGGACGGCGAGGATCGGCGGGATCATCGTGACGACGCCGAGCATCGGGCGCCGCGCGGTCACGCCGTAGTACACCCCGAGGAGGAGCAGCGCGGCGCCGAGGCTGATGACGATCGCCCCGATCTGGGCGTCGGCGAGCTCGTCGAGGGTCTCGATGATGACGAGCTGCTCGCTGGCCACCGCGGTCGTGGCGCCCGCGGCCTCGACGGCAGCCAACCGGTCGGTGAGCTCGGCGGCGAGGGCCTCGGCGCGCTGCTCGCCGGCCTGTGAGCCGATGATGAGGAGCCCGGACTGCCCGTCGTCGCCGAGCACCGCGTCGAGGTCGCCACCGGTGACCGCGCGCACCTCCTCGTAGATCGCCTCCACGTCGGCGTCGGCGGCGAAGCGGTCCCCGTCCCAGCCGAGCCCGCCGATGCGCTCGGCGGCGTCGAGGAGGTCGAGCGCGTCGTCAGGCAGCTCGTCGGTCGGCCAGCCGGCCCCCTCGAGTGCCACGCGGTCGATCTCGTCGGCGTCGAGCGCGGCGAGCCCGGCGATCGCGTCGTCGCTCACGCCGTCGGGTCCCTCGTCCTCGAGCTGCTCGACGGCGCCCTCACGCACCGCCGCGGCGAGCTCGGCGCCTGGCAGCGCCGACAGCAGCGCCTCGACGGCGGAGATGCCCTCGGGCAGGCGTCGCTCGAGCGCGTCGAGGTCGCCGTCGCCGAGCGGGATGCCATCGGCGGCGGCGTCGTCGAGGAAGGCCGCGGGCAGGTCCTCGACGGTGAGGGTCTCGGGCAGCGGGAGATCCTCCGCGGCGTCGTCGGGGTCGTCGAGCAGGGCGAACTGCGCCGAGAGCTGGAGGCGCACCGCCTCCACGGTGCGCTCGAGGCCGGCGACGACCGTCGGTGGGGACTGCACCTCGGCCTCGTCGTCGGCGGTGACGACGTCGTCGACCTCGCCGAGGTCGTCGGTGACCTCGAGGATCTCGTTGAGCAACCCGGGATCGGTGAGGTCGCCCTCGACGAGGACGAAGGTCTGCTCGGAGACGTCGCCGCCGAAGAGGAGGTCCATGCGGTCGAGCAGTGCCGCGGCGTTGGAGTGCTCGGGGATGAACTCCTCCTGGCTGAAGCTCGTGTCGAGGTCGGTGGCCGCCCAGCCACCGATCCCGGCCAGCGCGGCGAAGGCGGCGAGCACGGCCCAGGGGGCGCGGGCGGGCAGCGCGGCGACCCGGGCCATGAAGCCCGCGGGCGCCTCCTCGGCTGAGTGCCCCTCGGTGACGTGGGGCAGGGGCGGACGGCGCCGCCGGTCGATGAGGTTGCGGGCCGAGGGGATGAGCAGCCCCATGACGACGAACGCCGAGGCGATGCCGGCGGCGGCGAAGGCCCCGAAGTCCGCGATCGGCGGCAGGGGCGTGGCGAGGTTGGAGAGGAAGCCGATGACCGTCGTGACCGTGGCGAGCAGCAGTGCGACCCCGACGGTGCGCACCGCCGTGGCCGCGGCGAGAGGCGCGTCGGACCCCGCCGTGCGCTCCTCGCGGTAGCGGGCGTTGAGGTGGACGCTGTAGTCGATGCCGAGCCCGACGAGCAGCACCGGAACGGCCACGGCGATCTGGTTGAAGGGCCCGGTGAGGCCGAGCATCTCGGGGCCGAGCAGGACCGCGAGGCCGTTCATCCAGACGATCGTGAGCACGAGGCCCACGACGCCGAAGGCCACGTCGGCGAAGGAGCGGAAGAGCACCGAGAGGATGAGGATGATGAGGGCGAACGACAGCCCCATGAGCAGGGGCAGGTCGTCGAGGAGGCCCTCCTCGATGTCGACGGTGAGGATCGCGAGGCTGAAGGGCTCGACGTCGAACCATCCCGTCTCGCGCTCGGCGAGCGCGTCCTGCAGGGCAGCGCTCGCCTCGGTGGCCTGCCCCTCCTCGAGGTCGGCTGCGAGCTGGAGGACGACGAGCCCACCGCGGGCCTCGGCCTCGTCGAGATCGGCGTCGTCGGAGACGAGACCCTCGAGCTGGCCAGCGCCCTGGCCCTCGACGGTCGACTGCACGACCGAGGCGGCAAGCGGGTCACTGAGGTCGGCGAGCTCGACGCCGAGCTGGGCGACCTGCGGCAGGATCGGCGTCGCGTAGGACACGACCGCCGGCGAGCGGTCGGTGCCCTCGCGCAGCGCGGCGTCGACCTCGCCGACATCGCCGGCGAGCTCGACGAGGTCGTCGGCGAGGCGCAAGCCGTCGGCGGAGAGCACGTTGCCGCCCTGCCCGGCGTCGACGATGATCTGGATCGAGCCGCCGCGCGCGCCGAACTCGTCCTCGATGCGGTCGAAGACCTCGGTGAGCTCCGACTCGGCCGAGAACTCCGTGATGTCGGTCTCGACCTCCTGCTGCAGGCCGAGCAGGCCGAGCACGGCGGTGGCCGCGGCGAGCGCAGCGAGCACGAGCGCAGGCCGCCGGGACACCGCGCGGGCCATGAGCTCGAGGAGCCGCTGCACCGTCCCCGCCTACCGCTCGGCCTCGAGCGCGGCGCGCGCGAACGCGACGAGCTCGGGCTCGACGACGTCGAGGCTGAGGGGCTCGTCGCGCAACAGGCGGGACCCGACGACGGCCTCGACCTGGCCGATGAGCGCGGCCGCGGCGATGCGCGGATCACAGCGGCGCAGCTCACCGCGGTCGACGCCCTCGGCGATGCGGGCCGCGAGGGGGCCGACGACGTCCTGCTCGAGGCGGGCCGCGAGACGACCGGGCTCCTCGGGCAGGGCCCAGAGCTCGGTGACGAGCAGCCGCACGAGCCCGGCGTGCTCGGCGAAGTAGTGGATCGCCGCGGCGACGACGTCCTCCACCGCGGCGCCAGCGTCGATCGTCCCGGTCACCGCCCCGGCGAGGCCGTCGACGCCGTCGAGCACGAGAGCCTCGAGCAGCGCCTCGCGGGAGCGGAAGTGGTAGTAGAGCGTCGCACGGGAGACCCCCGCCGCGGCGGCGACGTCCTCCATGCGCGCCGACCGCACCCCCTGCTCGGCGAAGACGCGCAACGCGGCGTCGAGCAGCGCCCGGGCCGTCGCATCGGCAGAGGTGGCGGTCGTCGACATGACCCCCAACCTACGCCGCTCCTGACACCGTGTCAGGACACGACGTCAGGAGAGGTGCGCGATCGGGGGTCACGCGGCGAGGGCGGCACAGACGAAGGGCCCCTGCGGCGGGAAGCAGGGGCCCTCGTCGAGCGGAGTGGATGGTCAAGTATGCGATCTCTGAGGCATCCGGTCAAGGATGTTCTCGATGGAGGACGCGTCGAGCGCACGGGCCACAGCAGCGCGGCTCGCGTGGGGCGGGCGGCACGGCGGACGAGGCAGGACTAGTCCGATCGGGCCATCCGCGAACCCCCCTCACGGAGGGCCGATCGCCAGGGGAAACACCCCGAAGGGGCGATGGCGCCGCTCGCTACGCTCAGTGATCATGCGGTGACATCGCGGGCCACCGTGGTCGTGCGCAGCGGCCAACGCCGGCGATGCCGCGCCTCCCTGCCCCGGCGGGATGGGCAGGGAGGCCCGTCGCCGACGGCAGCGCCCACCGCTGCCCGGCGCTCCACCTCGCCCGGGCTCTGCCCGGTCGCGATGATGGCGGCATGCGCCGCGTGACCGCCCTCGCCCTCGCGACGCTCGCGCTCGCAGCCACGGCCGGCTGCGCGACGTCCGCCGAGCGCGCCGAGCCCGAGGCTCCACCGGCCGCCGCGACGCCGGTCGAGACCGACCAGCCGAGCCGCGGTGGCCCCGACGAGCCCGACCCCACGGCCGCGCCGGGGTCCTCGGCGCCCCCGGCGAGCGCGACGCCCGAGCGCGATGGGGACACGAAGGCCTTCGGGCCACCGACGCTGCTCGGCCGCTTCGACGCCACGGAGGTCCCTGGCGCCTCCGGCCTCGCCGCGAGCGCGCGCAATCCGGGGTGGCGCTACCTCCTCGACGACCGCCCCGGCACCGACGCCGTCTGGCTCCTCGATGGGCAGGCGCGGCTGCACGGGCCGCTGCGCATCGCCGGCCTCGACGCCGTCGACACCGAGTCGCTCGAGGTCGCGCCCTGCGGGGCCGACGATGCACGCTCCTGCCTCTACGTCGGCGACATCGGCGACAACCTCCGCTCCCGCGAGCACGTCGAGGTCCACCGCGTCGTCGAGCCCGACCTCGACGGGCCGCTGCCCACCGGTCCCCTGCCCGCCGAGACCGCGCGACTGGCCTACCCCGACCGCCCGCACGACGCCGAGGCGCTGCTCGTCGACGCTGGCGGCCGGCCCTTCCTCGTGACGAAGGCCCCGTTCGACGCCGAGCGGGGCGAGACCGGCCCGACGCGGCTCTACGCCGCGTCGGGCTTCGCCGACGGGGTCCTCGAGGAGGTCGGCCAGCTCACCCTGCCGGCGCCGCAGCGCCGCGTGCTCGGCCCCGTCGTGGGCGACGTCGTGACCGGGGGGTCGGTGGCGGGCGACGGCCGGGTGCTGCTGCGCACCTATGACCACGTCGTGCTGCTGACCCCGCCGGAACCCGGCGCGGGTCTCGCGACGCTGCCGACGTGGGCGGCCGAGGAGGTGCCCGGGCCACTGCTGCCGCAGGCCGAGGCGGTGGCCTGGGACGCCGACGGGTGTGGCTACGCCCTCGTCAGCGAGCGCGTCGGCGACCTGTGGCACGTGCGCTGCGTCACGGGATGACGAGCTCCTCACCAACCTGCAGCAGGTCGGGGTCGTCGATGTCGTTGGCCTCGATGAGGTCGTCGAGCTCGACGTCGAGCTCCTCGGCGATGCCGAGCAGCGTGTCGCCCGACTGCACCTCGTAGGTCCCCTCGCCCTCGCCGTCCTCCTCGGGCTCCTCGGTGGGCTCGGGCTCCTCGGTGGGCTCGGGCTCCTCGGTGGGCTCCGGCTCCTCGGTGGGCTCGGGATCGAGGAGGTCGGCGCCCAGGTCCTCGTCCTCGTCCTCGCCACCACAGGCGGCGAGCAGGCCCGCGAGCGCGAGCGCGACGATCGTGCGTCCTCCGCGCATGGTCTCCTCCAGTTCGGGACCCCATGAAAGCACGCGTCGGGCTCGCGTGGGCGCAGGCTCCACCACGCGGGCCGCACGCGCCACCCCTGCCCGCCCGTGTCGAGTACGGTGCAGCGTCCGCGACAGGAGCCACGATGCCGCACGAGACCTCCACCGCACCCCGCCCGGCCGCCGATCCCGTCGGCGAGCACGACGCCCCGAGGATCGCGAGCCTCATCCCGGCGGGCACCGACCTCGTCGCTGCGCTCGGCCTCGAGGCGCACCTCGTCGGCGTCTCCCACGCCTGCGACCACCCCGCGGCCGAGGGCAGGCCCGTGCTCACCGCGAGCACTCTGCCCTCCGCGTCGCAGCAGGCCGGCGTCGTGCCCCCGGACCAGATCGACCGGGAGGTCGTCGACGCCGTGCTGAGCGGCACCGCGCTCTACCGCACCGACGCCGAGGGGCTCGACCGGCTCTCCCCCGACGTCGTCATCGGCCAGGAGGTCTGCGACGTCTGCGCCGTCGACAGCCGTGACGTCGTCGCCGCACTGCCGGCCGGCGCGGAGCTCGTCACGCTCAAGGCGACCTCGGTGGCGAGCCTCGGCGAGGACCTCCGCGTGCTCGGCAGGGCGCTCGGCCGCGAGCGCGAGGCTGAAGAGGTCAGCGCGCGCATCGCCGCCCGCCACGAGCGTGTGGCCGAGCGCGTCGCCGGGCGGCCACGGCCGACGGTGCTCACCCTCGAGTGGAGCGACCCGCCGTTCATCGGCGGGCACTGGGTGCCCGAGCTCGTCGACATCGCCGGGGGCACGCATCCCCTCATCGGGCCCGGCGAGCCCTCGGCGCGCTCGGACTGGGACGTCATCGCCGCGTGCGACCCCGACGTCATCGTCGCGATGCCCTGCGGCTACGGGCTCGAGGCCACGATCGCCGAGAGTCGCGAGCTGCTCGCGCGACCCGAGGTCGCGGACCTGCGTGCGGTCCGCGAGGGCCGCTGGTGGGCCACCGACGCCACGGCGCTCTTCAGCCGGGCCACCCCGGCGATGGCGCGCGCCGCGGAGGTGCTTGCGGGCATCCTCCACGACGGATCCCTGCCCGCGCCCGAGCCCCACGAGGCGGTCCGCGTCACCGGCTCGTGAGGACCGACCAACGACAGGTGTCGGAGGCTCACACGGTGGAAGGCTAACGGGAACTAACGAACCGGGAGGAGCCCCCATGCCACACCGCTACCTGCTCTTGCTCGTTGCCGCCCTCGCCCTGCTCGTCGCTGCCTGCGCCGACGACGCCGCCGAGGAGGCCGAGGAGCCCGTCGAGGACGAGGCCGAGGAGACCGACGACGAGGCCGCCGAGGACGAGGACGAGGCCGCTGCCGACCTCATGGTGGCCGACAGCCCGCTCGGCGAGCACCTCGTCAGCGCCGACGGCCTCACCCTCTACCTCTTCACCGAGGACGAGCCCGGCGTCTCGAACTGCGTCGACGAGTGCGTTGCGGCGTGGCCGGTCCTCAGCCCCGCGGGCGAGGACGCCGTCGCCGGGGACGGGGTCGACGAGGGCCTGCTCGGCACCATCGAGCGTGAGGACGGCGCCACCCAGGTCACCTACGACGACTGGCCGCTCTACTTCTTCGCCGAGGACGGCGCAGCCGGCGACGTCGAGGGACAGGGCGTCAACGACGTCTGGTGGGTCGTCGACCCCGCCGGTGAGCCGATCGAGGCACTGCCGGAGGACGACGAGGACGACGACGAGGACGACGGCGGCTACTAGGAGACGAGTCGGCTGGGGGCGGGTCGGGCGCCGACCCGCCCCTCGTCGTCGGCGGACGAACGCCGGCGCCAGCGTGGCCTCGGCGACGGGGGACCTGGACGCGGCACGCCAACGCGGGGACCTTCGTCCCTCTCGGCAAGGGACCTTCGGAGTCCACCTCGACGCGGACTCTGGGGGAGCCTCCCAACCGACAATAAGCGCTCGTTCACACGCGTAAGCGCCGTTTCGTATGACGACGGCGCAGCATACGCGGTGGAGGGAGCGCGGGTGACGCGCGGCGAGCGTCACCGTCGGACGAGGAGGAGCCCCGCATGGCGACGACGGTCGAGAGCACCACGACAGCGGCACCGCAGCGGCGCAGCGGCGAGGAGACGGCGGTCCTGGCCTCGCGCGTGGCGCTGGGGGTGCTGACGGCCACCTTCGCGGTGCTGCTCGCCGCGGACGCGGTGCCCCCGCTCGAGGTCCAGATGCTGCTCTACCTCGTCGGGATGGTCGCGCTGAACCTCCCCCACGGGGGCTTCGAGCACTTCACCAACGTGCGCCGGCGCGGCCTGCCCTTCGGTGGACGCTACATCGCCCTGTACCTCGGCTTCGTGGCAGCCTTCACCGGGCTCTTCTTCGTGGCTCCGGTGCTGGGACTGGGCCTGGCCTTCGCCACCGCCATGGCCAAGAGCGGGCACGGCGACCTGCGGGTGATGGACGCGCTGACCGGCACCAGCCACCTGCGCACCCGCTCCCAGCGGGCGCTGGCGGCACTGGTGCGCGGTGCGCCGGTCATGGTCGTGCCGATGGTGGCCTGGCCGGAGACCTTCCAGCAGTTCGGCGCGGTCATGGTGCGCATCTTCGACCCGGCGGCGGTGAGCCGCCTCGACCTCGGCATGGCGCTCGGCCCGCCGGTGCTGGGCAGCCTGCTGGCGGTGGCGGTGGTCGTCCATGTGCTGCTGGGCTACCGCGCGGAGGGTGCGAGCACCGCCTGGCGCCGCGACGTCGGCGAGCTCGCGCTGCTGCTCGCGTTCTTCGCGGTCGTGCCGGTGGTCGTGGCGATCGGCCTGTACTTCCCGCTGTGGTACTCGCTGCGACAGTCGGCGCGCAGCGCGGTCGCCGAGCGGGCGCTGGGCGAGCCCGCCGAGTCCGAGGGGATGACGCTGCCGCTGGCCTTCGGCGTGCTCATCGTCGGGGCACTGGCCACCGCGCTGGTCGCAGCCCTGCTGTGGGCGGTGGCACCCGACCCGCTGGGCGGCGCGTCGCTGCTGCCCGGGGTCGTGGCCTTCTACACGATCTTCGTGAGCATCATCGCGATGCCCCACGTCGTCGTCGGCGAGTGGCTGGACCCGACCCGCGGCATCTGGTTCGTCCCCTGATCCGGGCGCGGCGGGCCGGCCGCCGGCCCGCCCGAGGGCCGTGCGCAGCGCCCCGCGGCTCACTACGCTGCCACGATGAGCCCCACACCCTGGTGGCGCGACGCCGTCATCTACCAGATCTACCCCCGCTCGTTCTGCGACGACTCCGGCGACGGCGTCGGCGACCTCGCGGGGATCATCCGCAACCTCGACCACCTCGCCTGGCTCGGCGTCGATGCGCTCTGGCTCTCACCGATCTACCGCTCCCCGATGGCCGACTTCGGCTACGACGTCGCCGACCACTGCGACGTCGACCCGCTCTTCGGCGACCTCGCGCTCGCCGACCAGCTCATCGAGGAGGCCCACGCGCGCGGGATCCGGGTCCTTCTCGACTTCGTGCCGAACCACACGAGCGCCGAGCACCCGTGGTTCGTCGCCGCACGCTCGAGCGTCGACGACCCCCACCGCGACTGGTACGTCTGGCGCGATCCCGCCGCCGACGGCGGGCCACCGAACGCCTGGGTCGCCGCCTTCGACCGCGACGCGCCGGCCTGGACCCTCGACGCCGAGAGCGGGCAGTACTACCTCCACCTCTTCCTGCCGGAGCAGCCCGACCTCGACTGGAACCACCCCGCCGTCGAGCTCGCCCAGCACGACGTCCTGCGCTTCTGGCTCGAGCGCGGCGTCGACGGCTTCCGGGCCGACGTCGTCCACCTCATCGGCAAGGACCCCGCGCTGCCCGACGACCCCCGCGACCACGCGCGCGAGTCCCGCGTCGGCTTCCACTTCGAGCCCGACCGGCTCCTGCCGCTGCTGCGCGGGCTGCGGCGCACCGTCGACGCCTACGACCACACCGACACCGCCCTGCCCGGCGAGCGCATGATCGTCGGCGAGGTCAACCTCGCCGACGACGAGCAGATCGTCGCCTGCTACGACGAGGGACGGGGGCTGCACCTCGCGTTCAACTTCGCCCTCCTGCGCTCGCCGTTCGACGCCGACGTCTGGCGCCGCACGATCGCCGACCTCCACGCCGTCTACGACCCCGTCGACGCCTGGCCGACGTGGGTGCTGTCGAACCACGACGAGCCGCGCCACCGCACCCGCTACGGCGGCCGGGAGTCACGGGCGCGCGTCGCGGCGACGCTGCTGCTCACCCTGCGGGGCACGCCCTTCCTCTACGCCGGCGAGGAGCTCGGGCTCGAGGACGCCCCGGTCGACGCCGACGAGGCCCTCGACCCCGGCGGGCGTGACGGGTGCCGGGCCCCGATCCCCTGGCAGCCCGGAGGCCGGCGCGGCTGGGCGGGGATCCCCTGGCTGCCGTGGCCACCCGACCCCGACGACCGCAGCGTCGCGGTGGAGCGCGACGACCGGGACTCGGTGCTGTGGCTCTACCGCCGGCTCCTCGAGGCGCGCCGGGCGAGCCCGGCGCTGCGCCGCGGCAGCCTCCGGCTGCTCGACGCCCCGAGCGGGGTGCTCGCCTACGAGCGCGCCTGCGAGGAGGACCGGCGCGTCGTCGTGCTGTCGACCGCCGCCGAGCCGGTGACCCTGCCGCTCGAGGGCGCCTGGCGCCTCGAGGTCGCCAGCGACGGCCGCGGCCGGGGCATGCCCTTCGACGGGCTCATCGAGCCCGAGCGCGCCCTGCTCCTCGTCCCCGCCGCCGACGCCTAGCCGGGCCCGCCCGCGAGCAGCGCCCGGGCGAGCCCGCTCGCCGTCGTCGCGGCGTGGGCGCTCACGGCCGCGTGCGCCTGGAGCGTGCGGCCCTGGCTCGCCTGGTGGAGGTGGCGACAGAGGAACGGCGTGAGGTCGCTGCCGCTGACCTCCTCCCGGGCCGCGGCCGCGGTCGCGCTGCGCACGAGGCGCACGTGCAGCCGCGCGGGCACGGCGTCGTCGTCGGGCACGCCGACGACGAGCAGGAGCGCTGAGGGCGGCAGGCCGAGGTCCCTCGCGGCGAGGGCCACCCGCGCGGCCTCCCCGACGTCGGCGAGGCTGCGCGGCAGGGGGATCTCGGTCGGGCCGAGGTAGCTCGACGGCATGCGGTCGACGCCGACCCCGGCGACGGCGACCCCGAGGCTCTCGAGGCGCTCGAGGGTGGCGTGCGGCTCCATCGTCGGCAGGACCCCGCCGGCGACGACGATGACCCGGGCCCGGGCGAGGGCCACGAGGTCTGCGGACTCGTCCCACGACTCACGCGCGTCACGGCGCACGCCGCCGAACCCCGTCGCGGCGAGAACGCCGACGCCGAGCTGCGCCGCGAGGTGCGCCGAGGCGCCGACGCTCGTTCCCCCGGTCGCCCCCTCGGCGACGGCGAAGGGCAGGTCGCGGGTGGCGAGGACCTGCCCGCCGTCGGCGAGCCGCGCGAGGTCGTCGGCACCGAGCCCCACGCGGGCGAGGCCGTCGATGACCGCGATCGTCGCGGGCACCGCACCGGCGGCGCGCACCGCCGACTCGGCCTGCTCGGCGAGGACACGGTTTCGCGGGCGCGGCAGGCCAGTCGGCACGAGCCCGCTGTCGAGCGCGACGACCGGACGCCCCTCGGCGAGGGCCTCGGTGACCTCCTCGGCGACGTGCACGCGCATCGTGGTCACGCTACCGCACCCTGCGCCAGGAGCGACAGGGGTCCCCGGTTCTACCAGCGGTGGTGGACCTGCGGCGCGATGAGCTCGTCGTAGACGTAGCGCACCGCCTCGAGGGAGTCCTCGTCGAGGTCGCCCATGAGCGAGGCCGCGGCGTTCTCCCGCGCCTGGGCGGGGGTCCTGGCCCCCGGGATGACCGTCGAGACCTCGTCGTGGGCGAGGATCCACTTCAGGGCGAGCTGGGCGAGCGTCGCGCCGTCGGGCACGCGCTCGGCGAGCTGCTGGGCGGCGGCGACCCCAGTGGCGTAGTCGACGCCGGCGAAGGTCTCGCCGACGTCGAAGGCCGCCCCGTCGCGGTTGAACGCGCGGTGGTCGTCGGCGGCGAAGGCGCTCTGCTCGGTGAACTTGCCGCTGAGCAGCCCCGAGGCCAGCGGCACGCGCGAGATGACGCCGACGTCGCGCTCGGCGGCGCGGGCGAGGAAGTGCTCGGCGGGGCGCTGGCGGAAGGCGTTGAAGATGATCTGCACGCTGCCGAGCCCGTCGTACTCGATGGCCTTGAGCCCCTCCTCGACGCGCTCGACCGAGACGCCGTAGGCGGCGATGCTGCCGCGGGCGACGAGCTCGTCGAGGGCGGCGAAGACCTCGGGGTGGTAGTAGACGTCGGTCGGCGGGCAGTGCAGCTGCACGAGGTCGAGGCGGTCGACGTCGAGGTTCTCCCGGCTGCGGTCGACCCAGGCGAGCAGGCTCTCCGGGGTGTAGGAGGCGACCTCGAGGGGCGCGCGGCGGCCGCACTTCGTTGCGATGACGAGCTCCTCCTCGCGCTCGCGGCGCAGCTGGGCGAGGAGTCGCTCACTGTGACCATCGCCGTAGACGTCGGCGGTGTCGAAGAAGGTGACCCCGGCGTCGACCGCGGCGTTCAGCGCCGCGAGGCTCTCCGCGTCGTCGACGGGGCCCCAGTCCCCGCCGATGGCCCACGCTCCGAAGCCGACCTCGGAGACCTTGTAGCCGGTCTTGCCCAGTCGTCGGTAGCGCACAGTGATCGTGTCTCCCTCAGCTCGTCGTCCAACGGCAGCCTAGCCGTCGACACCGTCGGCGGCCCGCTCCTGCACCACGGGCGCCCGGGGCTCCAGGGTGGCACAGCGCCGGCGCGCAGGGGTCCGACATCGCCGCGCACGAACTCGTACGATCTGTCGACATACGTCGGCGGGCGCCGGCGTGAGGGGGTGGGGCACCGGCCGCGGAGCCGCCGCGGCGGGGCAGCGCCCCCACTACCGCAGCACACAACAGCGCGAGCCCCGGGCGGGAGGGGTCCCGGACCGCCGGCTCGTGCCCCATGACCCGAGCACCTCTGCCCGCGGGGCCGTCCGCATCGGGGCCGTCGCCGTGGACGTAACCGCCTCGCAACGCCGCAGGTCCACACTGCCAAGCACCACCGACCGGGGACGTCGCGCCACGGGAGGGCCGCAGCCCCCGGAGCGAACCGAGGAGAGCCCGCATGGTTGAGATCAACACCCCTATCATGACGACGTTCATCGTCTACCTCGTGGCGATGATCGGCGTCGGCCTCTACGTCTATCGGCGCACGCGCACGCTCGAGGACTTCGCGCTCGGTGGGCGCGACCTCAACGCCCCGACCGCGGCGCTGTCGGCGCAGGCCAGCGACATGTCCGGCTGGCTGCTGCTCGGCCTGCCGGGGGCGGTCTACGCCGCCGGCATCGGCGCGACGTGGATCGCGATCGGCCTCGCGATCGGCACGTACCTCAACTGGCTCATCGTCGCACCGCGACTGCGGGCCTACACCTCGCGGGCGAACAACGCCGTGAGCCTCTCGGCCTACCTCGAGGAGCGCTTCGAGGACCGAACCCGGTCATTGCGCGCGGTCTCGGCGATCGTCATCGTCGTGTTCTTCACCATCTACGTCGCCAGCGGCCTCGTCGCCGGCGGCATCCTCTTCGAGTCGACCTTCGGCGTCGACTACGCCACCTCGGTGACGATCGCGACGATCGTCATCGTGAGCTACGCCTTCCTCGGCGGCTTCCTCGCGGTGAGCCTCACCGACGCCGTGCAGGGCACCCTGATGTTCCTCGCCCTCCTGCTCCTGCCGATCGTCGCGATCCTCAGCGTCGGCGGCTGGGGCGCGCTCACCGGCGAGGTCACCGCGGCCTCCCCGGGACTGTGGAGCCTCGGCAGCGAGGCGGTCTTCGAGGACGGCACGTGGAGCCCGGGGGCGCCGCTCAGCGCGATCGCGGTGATCTCGCTCATGGCGTGGGGCCTCGGCTACTTCGGCCAGCCGCACATCCTCGCGCGGTTCATGGGCATCCGGCGGGTCAGCGACGTGCCGGTGGCCCGTCGCATCGGCACCGGCTGGGTCCTCTTCACCCTCGGCGGGGCGACGCTCGTCGGCCTCACCGGCATCGCCGCGCTCGACACCCCCCTCGACAACCCCGAGACGGTCTTCCTCGAGCTCATCCAGCAGCTCCTCAACCCGTGGGTCGGCGGGGTCCTGCTCGCCGCGGTGCTCGCGGCGATCATGTCGACCGCCGACAGCCAGCTCATCGTCTCCTCGACGGCGCTGACCGAGGACTTCTACCGCGCCTTCCTCAACAAGGAGGCGAGTCAGACCACCCTCGTGTGGGTCGGCCGCGCCACGGTCGTGGCCGTCGCGCTCATCGCCTACCTCATCGCCCTGCCCGGCGAGACCCCGGTGCTCGACATCGTCGCCTTCGCCTGGGCCGGCTTCGGGGCGGCGTTCGGGCCGGTCATCATCCTCTCGCTGTTCTGGCCGAGGATGACCGGGGCCGGCGCGATGGCCGGCGTCGTCGCCGGTGCGGCGACGGTCCTCGTCTGGGAGCAGGTGCCCGCGCTGGCCGGCACCGGCATCTACTCGATGCTGCCGGGCTGGGCCGCGGCGCTCATCAGCGCCTTCGTCGCCGGCAAGTACTTCGGCAAGACGCCCGAGCGCGACTGGTCGGGCGACTACGCCGAGGAGACCGACGACCGCGAGGCCCAGGAGCGCAAGGACAAGGCCGCGGGAGTGGCGTGAGCCCAGCCCACGGCCACCGCTCGTGACCTGACCCTGTGGGGGTGCCGCCGAGCGCGGCGCCCCCACACCCGTCCCCGTCGCCGCGACCACCCGGCCGAGAAAGGAGCGGCATGCTCACCGAGCTGCTCGTGCGGGCCTCCGACAGCCCCACCCTCGCCCGCCTCGTCACCCGCAACACCGTGTCCCGCAGGCTCGCGCAGCGCTTCATCGCCGGGGAGTCCGTCGAGGACGGCCTCGCCGCGGCTGCGGCCGCGGCGAGGGTCGGGCGCACCGCCACGCTCGACTACGTCGGTGAGAAGGTCACCGACGTCGCCGCGGCCGAGGAGGCCGCGGCCGTCTACCACGCCTGCCTCGACGGCATCGACGCCGGGGGCCTGCCCGCGGGGATCTCGGTCAAGCCGAGCCAGATGGCGGTGTCGACCGAGCCTGAGCGCTGCGCGGAGCTGCTCGCCGACATCGCGGTGGCGGCCAAGCGCATCGATGCCCACGTCACCATCGACATGGAGGACTCGGAGGTCACCGAGACCACCGTCGGCCTCGTCGAGCGCATGCAGGCCGAGGGGCACGCCAACGTCGGCTGCGCGGTGCAGTCCTACCTCCACCGCAACGACGACGACGTCGCCCGGCTCTCGGCGGTCGGCGCGAGCGTGAGGCTCTGCAAGGGCGCCTACGCCGAGCCGCCCCACCTCGCCTACCAGGACCAGCGCGAGGTCGACGCGAGCTACGCGCGGGCGTCGACCTTCCTCCTCCGGCATGGGACCTACCCGCGCTTCGCCACCCACGACGAGCGCCTCATCGGGATCATCCGCACCGAGGCGGCACGCCTGGGCCGCGGGCCGGAGGACTTCGAGTTCCAGATGCTCTACGGCGTGCGCGAGGAGCTGCAGGCCGAGCTCGTCGCCGCCGGCTACACCGTCCTCGTCTACATCCCCTTCGGCGACAACTGGTACGCCTACTTCATGCGCCGCCTCGCCGAGCGACCCGCCAACGTCGCGTTCTTCGCCCGGGCGTTGCGCGGCAGCTGAGCAGGCCGCAGGCTGCACCCCCACGACCCCACGACCCCACGACCCGCGCACCCCGACACCGCCGACCGAGGAGGACGCGCGATGACCGGATTCTCCGTCCCGCCCCCCGCCAACGAGCCCGTTCGCACCTACGCCCCTGGCAGTCCCGAGCGCGCCCGCCTCGCCGAGCGCCTCGCAGCGATGGCCAAGGAGCGCGTCGACGCGGCGATGCGCATCGGCGGCGCGGACGTCCGCAGCGGGCAGACCTTCGTCGCGCGCGCCCCGCACCGCCACGACCTCGAGCTCGCCGACGTCCATGCCGCGCGCCCCGAGGACGTCACCGCCGCGGTCGCCGCGGCCAAGGCCGCCCACCACGACTGGTCGCGCTGGACCCAGGCGCAGCGGGCCGCGGTCTTCCTGCGGGCCGCCGACCTCCTCGCCGGCCCGTACCGCGACACGATCAACGCCGCGACGATCCTCGGGCAGTCCAAGTCGGTGCACCAGGCCGAGATCGACGCCGCCTGCGAGCTCATCGACTTCCTGCGCTTCAACGTCGCCTACGCCGAGCAGCTGCACGGGATGCAGCCGTTCTCCCCCGACGGCGTGTGGAACCGCGTCGAGTACCGCCCGCTCGAGGGCTTCATCCTCGCGATCACCCCGTTCAACTTCACCGCGATCGCCGGCAACCTGCCGACCGCCCCGGCGATCCTCGGCAACACCGTCGTGTGGAAGCCCTCGGAGAAGCAGGCCCTCGCCGCGCACTACACGATGGAGGTCCTGCGCAAGGCCGGCCTGCCCGACGGGGTCATCAACCTCGTCCACGGCGACGGCGCGCTCGCCGCTGAGGTCGCCACCGCCGACCCCGACCTCGCCGGGCTGCACTTCACCGGCTCGGAGACCGTGCTGCGCAGCCTCGTGCGCACGATCGGCGAGCGCACCGACCGCTACCGGGGATTCCCCCGGGTCGTCGGGGAGTCCGGCGGCAAGGACTTCGTCGTCGCCCACCCCTCCGCCGACCCCGACGCCGTGGTCGTCGGCCTCGGGCGCGGGGCCTTCGAGTACCAGGGCCAGAAGTGCTCGGCGGCCAGCCGCGCCTACATCCCCCGCTCGCTGTGGCCCCGGGTGCGCGACGGCATCGCCGACCTCGCGGGCGAGGTCAAGGCCGCGACCGGTGACGTCGCCGACCTCTCGACGTTCGCCGGCGCGGTCATCGACGGCGGCGCGTTCGCCAAGCACCGCGACGCGATCGCGGCGGCGAAGGAGGCCTCCGTCGTCGAGGTGCTCGCCGGCGGGGGCACCGACGACCGCGAGGGCTGGTTCGTCGAGCCGACGGTCCTGCACACCGAGGACCCGCGCTACGACACGATGGAGCGCGAGCTCTTCGGGCCGATCCTCACCGTCTACGTCTACGACGACGCCGAGTGGGAGGACACCCTCGACCTCGTCGACGAGACCGGCCCCTACGCCCTGACCGGCGCGGTCTTCAGCGAGGACGCCGAGGCGGCCCACGAGGCCCTCGACCGGCTGCGCGACGCCGCCGGCAACGTCTACGTCAACGACAAGCCGACGGGCTCGGTGGTCGGACAGCAGCCCTTCGGCGGAGCCCGCGCCTCGGGCACGAACGACAAGGCCGGATCGCTGCTCAACATCGTGCGGTGGGCCAGCGCCCGCGCGATCAAGGAGACGTTCGTGCCGCCGACCGACTGGCGCTACCCGCACATGGGCTGAGCCCGCGCGGCGCCGCCGTCAGTCCGGGGGGCCCGACGGCGGCGGCGGCGCCTCGGGCCGCGCGGCCACCGCCGCGGCGAGCCGCGCGGCGGTGCGGCCCACCCCCCAGGCGCTGCAGCGCTGCGAGAGATGCGCGGCGCTCGGTCGCCTCCGGGACGCGGCGAGGTCGACGGGCAGGTCGCGGCGCGGGGTCATGAGCGCGACGTTGCGACGGAACACCGAGTCCTCCCCGGAGGCGAGGTCGTCGAGGAGGGCCTGGCCGACCTCGGGACCGAGGACGCTGCGGCAGCCGAGCGGGTCGGCCACGGCCTCGGCGACGCTCGGGTAGGCGGCGAGCAGCGCCGCGGCACGGCGGGGGCCGATGCCGTGGACGCCGGGGAGGTTGTCGGAGCGGTCGCCGCGCAGCGCGGCGAACTCGAGGTACTGCGCAGGGTCGACGCCGAGGTCGCGGCGCAGCCGCCCGGGGGTCATGCGCACCGGCGCCACCCCGCCCCCGCGCAGGGCGAGCACCGTCGTCGCTGCCGAGACGAGGCAGAGCGCGTCGCGGTCGGCGGTGGCGACGACCGCGCGGCCGCCTTCGGACTCGACCGCCGCCGCCGCGGAGGCGACGACGTCGTCGGCCTCCCAGCCCTCGGCGACGGCGACGGCGAGCCCGAGCTCGGCGGCGGCCTCGGGCAGGGTGAGCAGGAGCGCCTCGAGCTCGGGCGGCTTCTCGGCACGCTGGGCCTTGTAGGCGGGGTAGCGCTCGCGGCGGTGGGAGCGCTCCCGGCTGTCGAAGGCCACGAGCAGGCCCTCGGCGGGCGCGCGCTCGGCGACGCCCGCGAGCAGGGAGAGGAACCCGGCGACCGGCCCGCCGCCGGCGCCGGCGTGGAAGGCCCGGTGGGCGAGGCCGTCGCCGTCGACGGCGAGGAGGTCGGTCCGCGGCGGGGCCGTGGCGCCCGGCGGTGGGGACGGCGCGGCCTCGGGTGCCACCGGGCCCGCCGCGCCGGCGGTCGCGAAGGCCGAGGGCAGGAGGTCGTCGTCGAAGAGCGTCGGGCCGTCCACGCCCGCTAGCGTGCCGCATCCTCGGCCACGAGGCGAGGCCGCACCCCACGCCGTAGCCCCACCATCGTCGCGGCGAGCAGGGGCAGCGCCGCAGCGAGCAGGAAGAGCGGCCCGCTGCCGAGGGCGGGCAGGGCGGCGCCGACCGCGGACTGCCCGAGGCCGGCGCCGAGCATGATCGCCGCGAGGTAGAGGCTGAAGCCCTCCGCGTGGCGCCCGGGGGGCACGATGCGCTGCAGGCGGATCGTGCCGAGGGCGTTGAGCGGAGCGATCGGGGCGCCCGCGGCGAGGAGGAGCACGCCGAGCCCGACGGGACCGGCGGTCATGGCGATCGGCGCGACGAGCGCGGCGAGGGCGAGCAGCAGCCAGCCGGCGGGGCGGGCCTCACCGGTCAGCGCGTCGACGCGCAGGCTCGCGACGAGGCCGCCGAGGCCACTGCCGAGGGCGAGGAGGGCGAGCAGGGGCCCAGCGAGCGCGGGGTCGGCCCCGAAGCCCTCGACGTGCGCAGGCGTGAGCGCCTCGACCGCGCCGACGCCGACGGCGACGACGAAGACGAGGCCGAGGATGGGCGCCACCCCGGGGATCTGCCATGGCATGCCCGACGGCCGCGCCTCGGCCGGCGGCAGGGTCGGCAGCACGAGCGTGAGCAGCGCCGCGGCGATCGCCGAGGCCGCCATCGCCACGAGGACGCCCTCGGGGCCGACGAGCAGCGCGAGGATCCCCGCGAGCGCGGGCCCGGCGACGAAGGCGATCTCGGCCGCGACGGCCTCGACGGCGTTGGCCCTCGGCAGGTCCTCGCGGGCGACGACAGCGGGCAGCAGGGCACGGAAGCCGCCGGTGAGCGCAGCCATCGCGACGCCCTGCGCGAGCGCGAGTCCGAGGAGCGCCCCGAAGGGGGCGCCGCCGGCCGCGGCGGCCGCGATCGCGAGGAGGACCGTGGCGGTGAGCAGGGCGTCGCGCCGCAGCCCGCGCCCGAGCTCGGCCCGGTCGAGCATGCGGCCGCGCCACAACGCCGAGCCGCCCGCGGCGAGCATCGCCGCCCCGCTGAGCAGCGCGCCCGCTGCGACGCTGCCGCCGACCTGGCGGCCGAGCAGGACGAGCCCGAGCAGCGTCATCGTCGCCGGCAGGCGGGCGAGGAACGACGCGAGGGTCCAGCGCCGCCACGTCGGCTGCCGCAGCAGCGCGAGGAGCTCGCGACCTCCCTGGCCCACCGTGCCCTCCCCCCTGCCGGCGCCCCGCGACGGCGGAGCGGCTCCGCCGTCGCACCAGCGCTCCACGCTACTGCCCACGCGACCCCGAGCATGCCTACGCTGGGCCGCGCGGCGACGGATCGTCGCGCGCGAGGTCGGGAGGGCAGGCGTGGAGCTCACAGGCAAGGTCGCCGTCGTCACCGGCGCCTCGAGCGGCATCGGCGAGGCCACCGTCGCCGCGCTCGCCGGGCAGGGGATGCGGGTCATCGCCGTCGCACGCCGGCGCGAGCGCCTCGAGGCGCTCGCCGGGGCGCTGCCGGGGGTCACCGCCCATCCCGCGGACGTCACCGACGAGGCCGCCGTCGCCGCGCTCGCCGACCGCGTCCGCGCGCGCGAGCGCGCCTGTCACGTCCTCGTCGCCGCGGCCGGCGCGACGTTCGGCCGGCGCTTCCGAGGCCCCGATGACAGCGCCGCGGTCGCCCGCGCCATGGACCTCAACCTCGGCGGCACCGTGCGCTGCTTCGGCGCCTTCGCCGACCTGCTCGCTGCCTCCGCGCCCGCGCGGGCGATCGCCGTGGCCTCGGTCGCCGGCAAGCTCGCCGTCGGCACCTCACCGGCCTACGCCGCCTCGAAGTTCGCCACCGTCGGCTTCGTCGAGGGCATCGCGCCCGACTGGCGGCGCCGCGGCGTGGCGGTGTGCCAGGTCAACCCTGGGCTCGTCGTCACCGAGGGCTTCCCCCAGCAGCGCGTGCGGGCGTCGGCGCTCGGGCGCCGGCTCGTCGCCGGGCCCGACGACGTCGCGCGGGCGGTCGTCGAGGTCGCGCGCCGCGGCACGCCGGAGCGCACGGTGCCGCGCTGGTACCGCCCGCTCGTCGTCGGCCGCCACGTCGCCGCTCCGCTCTACCGCCTCGCCACGCGCTGGGCGTGAGTGGCCCTCAACGCTCGGCGCGCAGCACCTCGTCGAGCGCACCGAGGAGCATGGCCGCGGTGTAGGGCTTCGGCAGGTGGGCGTCGGCCTCGAGCGCGTCGTCGGCCTCGCCGAGCCGGCCGCTCGCCAGGACGACGGGCAGGGTCGAGCCGCGCGACCGCAGCCAGGCGATGAGCGAGGGCCCGTCGCAGCGGGGCATGACCGCGTCGACGATCGCGACGTCGACGTCCTCGCCGTGCTCGGCGAGGACCTCGATGGCCTCCTCACCGTCGGCGGCCTCGAGCACGCCGTAGCCCGAGGCGATGAGCATCTGGCGGGTGAGGTCGCGGATCGCCGCCTCGTCCTCGACGATGAGGGCGACCTCGCCGTGGCCGAGCGGCAGCCGGGACCGCTCCGGCTGCCGCGGCGCGGAGGGCGAGGCGCGCGGGGCGGGCAGGTGGACCTTGAACGTCGTGCCGCGGCCTAGGGCGGTGTCGACGTCGATGAACCCACCGTGGTTGCGGACGAGGACCTCCGCGGTCGACAGCCCGAGCCCGGTGCCGAGCCCCGGCGGCTTCGTCGTGAAGAACGGGTCGAAGAGGCGCGCGAGGTCACCATCGGCGATGCCCGTGCCGTCGTCGGCGACGTCGAAGCGGACGTAGTCGCCGGCGCCACCCCCACCGTGGAAGGTGACCGCGTCCTCCTCGAGGGTCACCCGCCGCGCCGACAGCCGCAGATGCCCGCCGCCGGGCATCGCGTCGCGGGCGTTGACGGCGAGGTTGAGCAGCACCTGGTGGAGCTGGGTCGCGTCGGCGTCGAGGTGCCGCGCGCCCGGCTCGACGACCGTCGTGCAGCGGATCCCACTCGGGAAGGTCTCGTGCACGATCCGCGCGACCTCCTCGAAGAGCGCGGCGACGTCGACCCCCTCGGTCCCGCGCTCGGAGCCGCGGGCGAACGACAGCACCTGCTGGACCATGTCGGCGCCGCGCAGCGCGCTGTCCTCGACGGTCCTGAGGAGCTCGAGGCGGCGCGGGTCGTGCTCCCCCTCGCGCAGGAGCCCGATCGAGGCGACGATCGGCGCGAGGACGTTGTTGAGGTCGTGGGCCATCCCCCCAGCGAGCGTGCCGATGCTCTCGAGGCGCTGGGCCTGCCGCAGCTGCTCCTCCATGCGCCGCCGCTCGGTGATGTCGCGGAAGTACACCGCGAGGCCCTCCTCGGAGGGGTAGGCGTTGACCTCGAACCACGTGTCGGTGGGCTCGTAGTAGTACGCCTCGAGCACGACGGTGACGCGCTCGGCCATCGCGCGGTGGTAGGCGAGGTGGAGCGGGGAGTCGACGGTCTCGGGGAAGGCCTCCCACACGCTGCGCCCGAGCAGCTCGGCGCGGTCGCGGCGCAGGAGCTGCTCGCCGCGGGCGTTGACGTAGGTGAACCGCCACGCGCCGTCGAGGACGTAGAAGGCGTCGGTCATGCTCTCGAGCGTCGTCGTGAGCCGTGCGGCGACCGCCTCGGCGGCGGCGTGCGCGGCCCTCACCTCCGAGGCGTCCTCGACGACGGTCACCGTCGCCGTGGCCGCGCCGTCGGCGTCGTGGACCCGCGAGGCCGACACGCGGGCGAAGACCGTCGCGCCGTCACGGTGGAGGTAGCGCTGCTCGAACTGCAGCGCCTCGACGTCGTCGCGGCGCAGCCGCTCATAGCGCGCGGCGACGGCGACCCGGTCGTCGGGGTGGGTCAACGCGAGGAGTCCGCCGGCCCGCACGTCGGCCTCGTCGTGGCCGACGAGATCGCAGAAGGCCGAGTTGGCCGAGACCGGCGTGCCGTCGCTCACGGTGACGACGATCCCGACGCTCGCGACGTCGTAGAGCTCACGGTACTGCGCCTCGCGACGCTCGAGGGCCCGGCGCTCGCGCACCGACGGGGTGACGTCGCGCACGACCGCGAGCAGGGCGGCCTCGCCGCCGGCCACCGGCGCGAGGGTGAGCTCGTAGGCGCGCTGCGACGTCGAGCCCTCGGCGAGGTCACAGACGAAGCGTCGGCGCTGCCCCGCGAGGGCGAGGGTGAGCTCGTGGCGCAGGCACAGGCCCGCGGTCAACGGCATGAGCGTGGCGAGGTGCTCACCGCTGAGGGCGGCCTCGTCGCGCTCGAGCGCCTCGGCCGCGGCGGGGTTCGCCGCGATCACGCGGCCGTCGGCGTCGAGGGCGAGGACCCCGTCGGGGTAGGCGTCGAAGAGCGCGCTCGTCGAGGCCGTCGGCGCCCAGCGTCCGGCGTCCGTGTCGTGGCTCGGGAGCACCATGGTGTCCGATCCCCGCTGACGACGTCCCCGCTCAGCGTCTCCCCGTCAGCGAACGGTGATTCCAATGACACTAAAGCGTGCAGAACGGCCGTCGTCAAGGGAGGGGCACCGGAGCCTCACGCAACCCTGACGTCACCGCGCGCGCAGCGGCGGCGTCAGGACGGGGGCGGGGACGCGGCATCGTCGTCGCCCCGCGCCGCCCTGAGGCGGCGGACGAGCAGGACGACCCCCCAGGCGATGAGCGCGACGGGCCACCAGCGGGCGAGCCAGGCGACGTCGCCGATCGCCTGGGCGAGCCCGATCGCGGCGAGGACGCCCCCGGGCACGAGCGGCCACCAGCCCCCGGGACGGCGGCCGGCGGAGAGCCGGTCGATGAGCGCGACGAGCGCGAACCCACCAGCGAGGCCGAGCAGGGGCGCGCCGGGGCGGCCGAGCACCGGCTCGACGACGAGGCCGACGCCGAGGCCGGTGACGATGCCGCCGGGCACGAGGAAGCCGTAGACGCGCGTGGCGGCGTAGACGACGAGCAGGGCCGCGCCGACGAGCGCGACGACGACCTCGCCGGGCGCACCGATCTGCAGGAGCAGGAGCAGCGTCGCGCCGATGACGACGAGCGCGATGCCGGGCACCTGCTCTCTGCGCACGGACGCCTCCGGGGTCGGGTCGGGCCATCCTCGCCGATGCGGCGGGACGTCGGCAACGACCGCTAGCCTGCCGCGGCAGCCCCGCCACCAACCGAGAGGCGCCCCCGTGGCCCAGGCCAACCTCACCCGCGACGAGGCGACCGAGCGCGCCGCGCTCGTCGCCGACGTCGCCTACGACGTCACCCTCGACCTCACCGGCGACGGCGCGACGTTCCCCGCGACGACGACGGTGCGCTTCCGCGCTCGCCCGGGCACGCGCACCTTCCTCGACTGCGAGGCCGCGGCGGTGCGCGCGCTCACCGTCAACGGCGAGACCCGGCCGGTCGAGGGCTACGACGGCACGCGCCTGTGGCTCGAGGACCTCGCCGCCGACAACGAGGTCGTCGTCGAGGCCGACGCCGCCTACCAGCGCTCCGGGGTCGGCCTGCACCGCTTCGTCGACCCCGTCGATGGGGCGACGTACCTCCACACGCAGTTCGAGCCCGCCGACGCCGCCCGGGTCTACGCCTGCTTCGACCAGCCCGACCTCAAGGCGCGCTTCGCCCTCACCGTCCACGCGCCGCCGGGGTGGACCGTCGTGAGCAACACGACCGTCGACGAGGCCCCCAGCGACGGGGTCTGGCGCTTCCCGCCGACGCTGCCGCTGTCGACGTACCTCACCGCCCTCGTCGCCGGCCCGCTCCACGAGGTCCGCGACGTCTGGCGCAGCGCCGACGGCGCCGAGGAGGTCCCGCTGGGGCTGTACTGCCGCGCCTCGCTCGCCCCCCACCTCGACGCCGAGGAGTTCCTCGCGGTCACCAAGGCCGGGCTCGACTACTTCCGCGAGGTCTTCGCCCACCCCTACCCGTTCGGCTCCTACGACCAGCTCCTCGTGCCGGAGTTCAACTGGGGGGCGATGGAGAACGCCGGCTGCGTGACCTTCAGCGAGCAGTACGTCTTCCGCTCGAGGGTGACCGAGGCGGCGCGGCAGAGCCGGGCCTCGACGATCCTCCACGAGATGGCCCACATGTGGTTCGGCGACCTCGTGACGATGCGCTGGTGGGACGACCTCTGGCTCAACGAGAGCTTCGCGACGTACATGGGCACCCGCGCCCTCGCCGAGGCCACGCGCTTCACCGACGCCTGGGCGAGCTTCTCGGCGGGCACGAAGGCCTGGGCGATCGCCCAGGACCAGCTGCCCTCGACCCACCCCATCGCCGCCGACATCGTCGACACCGAGGCCGTGCGCACGCACTTCGACGGCATCACCTATGCCAAGGGCGCCTCGGTGCTGAAGCAGCTCGTCGCCTGGGTCGGCGACGAGGCGTTCTTCGCCGGGCTGCGCGACTACTTCGCCGAGCACGCCTTCGCCAACGCCACCCTCGACGACTTCCTCGCCGCGCTCGAGGGGCCGTCGGGGCGCGACCTGCGCGACTGGTCGCAGCAGTGGCTCGAGACCTCCGGGGTGGCGACCCTGCGTCCGGAGACCGCCGACGAGGCCGCCGCGACGCTCGAGGGGATCGCGATCCGCCAGGAGACGACGCCGGAGCACCCGCTGCGGCGCGACCACCGCCTCGCGGTCGGCTGCTACCGCGACGACGGCCGGGCGATCGCGCGCACCGACCGCGTCGAGCTCGACGTGCGCGGGGAGCGCACCCCCGTCGACGAGCTCGAGGGCGCAGCGCGACCCGACCTCCTGCTCGTCAACGACGACGACCTCGCCTTCGCCAAGCTCCGCCTCGACAGCGCCTCGCTCGCGACCCTGCACGACGGCCTCGGCCGCCTCGGCGAGCCGCTCGCCCGGGCGCTGTGCTGGGGCGCGTGCTGGGACATGACCCGTGACGGCGAGCTGCCGGCACGCGACTTCGTCGACCTCGTCGCCACCCACGCCGCCGCGGAGTCCGACCTCGCCGTCCTCCAGGGGCTCACCGCAAGGGCGCGACAGGCGGCGAACCGCTTCGTCGCCCCGGCCGCCCGTCGCGGCGCCCTCGGCGCGCTCGCCTCGGCGTCGGCGCGCGCGCTCGCCGAGACCGAGGCCGGCTCCGACGCCCAGCTCGTCTGGGCGCGCACCCGCGCCGACGCCGCCGTCGACGACGCCGACCTCGGTTGGGCCGCGAGCCTGCTCGACGGCCTCGGCAGCGAGCCCGGCCTCGCCGTCGACACCGACCTGCGCTGGCACCTGCTCATCGCGCTCGCCGCTGCCGGCCGCGCCGACGACGCCGCGATCGCCGCCGAGGCCGAGCGCGACCCCACCGACATGGGCGCCCGCCGCGCGGCCACGGCCCGGGCCGCACGGCCCGCCGCCGAGGCCAAGGCCGCGGCGTGGACCACGCTCGTCGACGACGCCGAGGCCACGCTCGCCCTGCGGCGCGCGGTCGCCGCGGGCCTGTGGCAGCCAGGCCAGGACGCGCTGCTCGCCCCCTACGTCGAGCGCTTCGGGGGCGCCCTCGCCCGGGTCTGGGCCGAGCGCAACACCGAGGAGGCGATCAGCCTCACCGCGGGGCTCTACCCGCAGACGATCATCGACCGCCGCGTCGTCGTCGCCGCCGACGCCGTCCTCGAGGCGGGGACCCTGCCCGCCCCGGGGCTCCGCGTCGTCGCCGAGCAGCGCGACCACACCCTGCGGGCGCTCGCCGCCCGCGACACCGATGCCGCAGGAGGCCACCGACGATGACCCCCACCCACACCCTGCACGCTGCGCAGTCCCACGCCGGCTGGGACCGCGACCTGCCACCGGTGCTGACCGTCGCCCCCGGCGCGAGCATCGAGCTCGAGGCCCTCGACGCCTCGGGCGGGCAGCTCGACCCCTCGAGCGAGGCGTCGGCGCTGACCTCCCTCGACATGGGGGCGATCAACCCCACGACCGGCCCCGTCTTCGTCGAGGGCGCGCAGCCCGGCGATGCGCTGCGCATCCGCATCGAGGCGCTCACCCCCGTGCGCCCGTGGGGCTGGACCGCGCTCATCCCCGGCTTCGGCCTGCTCGCCGACGAGTTCCCCGAGCCCGCGCTGCAGCACTGGACCCTGCCCGAGCACGGCCCGATCGAGCTCGACGGCGTCGCCGCGATCCCCGCCCGGCCGTTCCCCGGCACCGTCGGCCTCGCCCCCGCCGAGCCCGGGCCCCACAGCGTCATCCCCCCGCGGCGGGTCGGTGGCAACCTCGACACCCGTGACCTCGCCGCGGGCAGCGTGCTCACCCTGCCGGTCGAGGTCGAGGGGGCGCTCTTGAGCATCGGCGACACCCACGCCGCCCAGGGCGACGGCGAGGTCTGCGGGACGGCGATCGAGGCGCCGATGCGGGTCGCCGTCACCGTCGGCCTCGAGGCCGGTGCGGCCCCGCGCTTCCCGACCTTCGAGACGACCGGTCCGCCCCGTGACACCGAGGTGCGCGACGGCGTGCTCGCCACCACCGGGGTCGGGCCCGACCTGCGGGAGGCCGCCCGTGATGCGGTGCGGGCGATGATCGAGCGGATCAGCGCCCGCACCGGCCTGCCGCCCGAGCGCGCGTACATGCTCGCGAGCGTGGCGGCGGACCTGCGGATCTCCGAGATCGTCGACCTGCCGAACGTCGTCGTCACCTGCGCGCTGCCCAAGGCCGTGCTCCTCGGCTGAGCCCCGCGCACCCGGGGACCTCCGTCCCGCGATCGTGGGCCACCGGCGGTTGCGGCCCGGGTCCTGGTGGGCTTGGCTTGGGGACCACGACGCGCCCGGCGGCGGGCGCGGGCGGTAGCGAGCCGACGACCGAAGGGGAGCGCATGTCGCGAGGTGGCAGCAGGACCGTGCCCGCGGGGGACCTCACGCATCTGCGAGCGGCGATCTTCGACCTCGACGGCGTCATCACCGACACCGCCGAGTACCACTACCTCGGGTGGAAGCGGCTCGCCGACGAGCAGGGCTGGCCCTTCGACCGCGAGGCCAACGAGCAGCTGCGTGGGGTCAGCCGCATGGACTCCCTCGAGCTCCTCCTCGACGGCCGTGAGGCCAGCGAGGAGCAGAAGCAGGCGTGGGCGGAGCGCAAGAACGCCTACTACGTCGAGTCGCTCGAGCAGGTCACCCCCGACGACCTCCTGCCGGGCGCGCTCGAGACCGTGCTGGCCTGCAAGGAGGAGGGCCTCGCCGTCGCGATCGGCTCGAGCTCGAGGAACGCCCGGCTCGTCCTCGAGCGCCTCGAGGTCACCGACCTCTTCGACGCGATCAGCGACGGCAACGCCGTCGAGCGCGCCAAGCCCGCCCCGGACCTCTTCCTCGACGCGGCCGAGCGCCTCGGGGTCGAGCCCTCGCGCTGCGTGGTCTTCGAGGACGCCGAGAGCGGTGTCGACGCCGCCCTCGCCGCCGGCATGACCGCCGTCGGCATCGGCCCGGCCGAGCGCGTCGGCCACGCCACGGTGCGCTTCGACACCGTCGCCGACGTCGACCTCGAGCCGCTGCTGCACCCCGACGGCCCACGCGACCAGCACCTGCAGAACAACCTCATCATCCAGTCGGGCTGGGAGATCCGCGAGCGCGTCCTCGAGCCGGGGCAGATCATCACGACCGGCTCGAACTACCTCATCGGCAACGGCTACCTCGGCTACCGCGGGACGTTCCCCGAGTGGACCGCCGACGAGTACGTCGGCTGCATCGTCAGCGACACCTACGACTGCGCCGACGGGACGTGGAAGGAGCTCTGCAACGCGCCGAACGCGCTCTACGGCCGCTGGAGCGTCGACGGCGACGCCGTCGAGATGCACCCCCATGAGCTCGAGGGCGTCGCCGGCTACGAGCGCGAGCTCAACGTGCGCTACGGCCTGCACCGCCGCTCGTGGAGTCGGCGGGGACCGGGCACGAACGTCGTCCACCTCTTCGACGAGCGCTTCGCGTCGTATGACGATCTCCACGTCGTGCCGCAGCGGCAGGTCGTCTGGGCCGAGGAGCCCGTCGAGCTCACCCTCGTGACCGGCATCGACGGCCAGGTGTGGAACCTCAACGGCGACCACTTCGCCTCCTGCGAGCCAAGCGCCGACGGCGACGAGCTGCTCATGGAGGCCGTCACCGTCGAGGAGGGCCTCGACCTCGTCGTCGCCCAGGCGCTCACCGTCGCCGGCGCCGAGCCGGTCGCGACGCGCTCGTGGACCGAGCACCGGCGGACGCTGCGCGAGCTCACCTTCCGGCTCGAGGCCGGCGAGGAGCTCGTCGTCGAGACGACGATGGCCGTGCGCTCCTCCAACGACGGCCCCGACCCCCGCGGCGGCGCCCTCGAGAGCGCCCGGGCGGTCGCCGAGAAGGGGTACCTGCGGGCGAAGGCCGAGCACGTCGTGCACTGGGACCGCCGTTGGCGCGGCCTCGACATCCGCATCGACGGCGACCTCGCCGCGCAGACCGTGCTGCGCTACAACCTCTACCAGGCGACGATCGCCACGCCGACCCACACCGACCACCTGCCGATCGGCGCACGCGGGCTCTCCTGCCAGGCCTACCAGGGCGGGGCGTTCTGGGACCAGGAGATCTTCAACCTGCCGATGTGGCTCTACACCGAGCCCGAGCAGGCGCGCGCGATCCTCGCCTACCGCCACCGCACCATCGCCGGGGCGCGCCGCAAGGCCCAGAGCCTGGGCTACGAGGGGGCCTTCTACGCCTGGGTCTCGGGGCTGACCGGCGACGAGCTCTGCCCGAGCTACTTCTTCGAGGACGTCCTCAGCGGCCGGCCCATCCGCAACCACTTCAACGACTGGCAGATCCACGTCTCACCCGACATCGCCCACGCGATCTGGCAGTACGAGCGCGCGACCGGGGACTGGCGCTTCATCGAGGAGCATGGCGCGGAGACGCTCTTCGAGATCGCACGCTTCTGCGTCTCGCGCGTGCACCTCAACCCCGTCAGGGGCCACTACGAGGTCATCCGTGTCCTCGGCCCCGACGAGTACCACGAGAACGTCGACAACAACGCGTTCACGAACTACCAGATCCACACCGCGCTCGACCGGGCGATCACCGTCTACGAGCGCCTCGCGATCCGGTCGCCCGAGCGCCTCTCCGAGCTCGTCGCCGAGCTCGACCTCGACGATGAGGAGATCACCCGCTGGCGTGACGTGCGCGAGCGCATCTTCCTGCCGGCCGCCGACCCCGAGACCGGCCTCGTCGCGCAGTTCGACGGCTACTTCGACCTCGAGGACACGACCCCTGCGGTCCTGCGGGAGCGGCTCATCGACCCCGGGGAGTACTGGGGCTGGCCCAACGGCGTGGCCGTCGAGACCCAGGTGCTCAAGCAGGCCGACGTGCTGCAGCTCCTGCTCATGCACTGGGACCGCTTCACCCGCGAGGAGATCGCCGCGAACTACGACTACTACGAGCCGCGCACCCAGCACGGCTCGAGCCTCTCACCGTCGACGTACTCGATCGTCGCCAACCGCATCGGCCGCCACCGCGAGGCCCACCGGATGTTCATGGTGAGCTGCGGCACCGACCTCTTCACCCGCGAGTCGAAGGTCTCCGGCGGGACGTTCATCGGCGGGATCCGCACCGCCGCGTGCGGCGCGGCGTGGCAGATCGTCACCCGTGGCTTCGCCGGCCTGAGGGTCAAGGAGGACGGCCTCGAGCTCGACCCCGCCACCCCGGAGCACTGGCGCCGGCTCGCCTTCGGCCTGCAGTGGCACGACCGTTGGCTCGACGTCGACATCCGCGGCGACGAGCTGCGCCTTCGCGCCGCCGCCGACAACCCCGGTGCGCTGCCGCTCACGGTCTGGGGTCGGAGCCTACGGCTGGCCCCAGGCGACGAGGAGGTCCTCAGCCGCTGAGCGCCGACCCGGCGTCGCCCCCGCTGGGAGCGTCGCCGGGCTCGCACTCGCCACGGTAGAGGGCCCATTCCTCGCACTCCGAGCCATCGTCGAAGACGCAGATCCCGGACTCGGAGCCATCCGGGGCGGCTCGGAGCTCGAGCGTGCCGCCCTCGTCCTCGCAGTGGACCGAGGCGGGGTTGGCGACCTCAGACTCGCCGTCGTCGGCGCAGCCTGCGAGGAGCAGCACGCCAGCGAGCAGCAGCGCGCGCCTCGGCGGCGCGGCCGGACCACTCCCGCGGGTGGCCCGAGGAAGGCTCGGTCCGGCCGTCCACCGACTACTGGGCATCCTCGTACTTGAAGGAGACCTTGACCTTCGCGCGGTAGGCGACGACGCCGTCGTCGTCGAGCACCATGTCGAGCTCGGAGACCTCCGCGACGCGCAGGTTGCGCAGCGACTGCCCGGCGCGCTCGACCGCCGCCTTCGCGGCGGCCTCCCACGACTCGTTGCTCGTGCCGACGAGCTCGATGACCTTGTAGACGCTCTCTGCCATGGCCGGCTCCTCTCTCGCGGTTCGAGGCGTGGCCTACCCGCGCGACGCCCGCCCGACGCATGCCGACGGCACCCACCGCTGGACCTTGTTGCAGCGGACCTGCCTTGGCGGCCCCCGAGAGTGCAAAGAATTATTTGCAAAGGTCTGTTTGCATAGGTAGCCTCGACCCATGGACGACCCCGCGACCCTCGATGCCACAGGGCTCAAGGCCCTCGCCCATCCCCTGCGGATCACGATCCTCGAGCGCCTACGCGTCGACGGCCCAGCGACCGCGAGCAGCCTCGCCCGCGAGCTCGGCGAGTCGAGCGGTGCGACGAGCTACCATCTCCGCGCGCTCGCGCGTGCGGGGCTCGTCGTCGAGGACCACCGACGCGGCACCGGCCGGGAGCGCTGGTGGCAGCCAGCCGCAGACCGCGTGGACATCCGCCACGATGCCGCTGGCGACGACGTGGAGGCCAGCGCCGCCCGTGACTGGATCGTCGACGAGGTCACCCGGCGACGCATCGCATGGATCGAGCGTTGGCAGCGCGACCGCGACGAGCTCGCTCCCGCCTGGCGGGACGCCTCGGTCGCAGCCGACGCCTTCCTGCGACTCAGGCCACAGGAGCTGCAAGCCTTGGCCGAGGAGCTCTTCGCCGTCGTCGAGCGCTACAGGGCACGGCCCACCTCCGATGGTGAGCTCGTCCGGCTCATCCTCCACGCGCTGCCCCAACCCGCCGAGCGGGAGGTCACCGACGATGCTGCATCCTGAGATCCTGACGGCGATGGCTGCGGCGCGACGGGCCGAGGACCTCATCGACGCCGGCCGCCGCCACACCCACCCCGTCCTCCCGCGACCTGGCCCGCTTGCCCGGGCCGGGGCGGTCGCCGGTCTCGCGCTCATGCGCGCCGGGGAGGCCCTGCTGCGCCGGGCCTCCAGCGATCACCCGGAGACGCGTCGCACCCCCACCGCGCGAGCGCCCCAGGGCACCTGAGGCCTGGCGCGCAGCCCAGCGGTCAGCGTGCTAGGACGTCCACGCCTGACACAGCGCTATGACGCGCGCGAGCGCCTCGTCGACCGCGGCGGCCGTGGCCTCGGAGAGCTCGGTGCCGAGGCCGAGGTCGTGGGCGGGGATGTGGACGACCCAGGCCGCCGTCGCGGGGCCGTCGAGCGAGGCGGCGAGGTCGAGCAGGCCCCGCGGGTCGACGTGGTGGGTCATCGGGCCCTGCCCGTCGCCGGGCTCGAGGGCGACGACGTCGACGACCTCACGGGTGACCGTCGCGTCGACGAAGACGACGGTCCGCCCGGAGAGGTCCTCGGCCAGCTCGGGCGTGAGCTGGTGCAGCGGACGCGCCTCCACGCCGGGCAGGGCGCGCTCGGCGAGCGCCTCGGCGACGATCCGACCCGCGGCGTCGTCGCGCCGCAGCTCGCTGCCGTAGCCGAGCACGAGCACCGGCGGCCGTTCGCGCGCGCGACCGCCGCCGCGGCTCCCGGGCGGGGCACCGCCCCGGGGGCCCACGCCGTCGCGACGACTCACTCCACCTCGGGCGGGTCGCGGCGCACCTCGCCGAGCACCTCACCGTCCGGGCTGTGCAGCTCGACGACCATCGGCATCTGCCCGATGGCGTGGGTCGAGCAGGACAGGCACGGGTCGTAGGCCCGGATGCCCGCCTCGATGCGGTTGAGCACGCCGTCGGGCAGCTCGGGGCCGTCGACGTACTCCTTCGCGATCTGGGTGATCGTGCGGTTCATCGCGAGGTTGTTGTTGCCCGTCGCGATGACGAGGTTGACCCCGGTGATGATCCCGTCGTCGTCGACCTCGTAGTCGTGGAAGAGCGTGCCACGCGGCGCCTCCGACGCCCCCACCCCGCGGCGGCGGTTGACCCCGCCCTCCGCTCGGATGTGGTAGTCGGTGAGCATCGGGTCGTCGAGCAGGTCGGCGATGCGCTCGGTGCAGGCGAGCACCTCGATGAGGCGCGCGTAGTGGTAGTGGAACGACGACGTCGCCACCCGCCCGCCGGTGCGCTCGCGGAACGTCGCGAGCGCCTCGTCGGCCTTCGGCGTGCCCATGCGCTCGCTGATGTTGAGGCGGGCCAGCGGACCGACACGGTAGATGCCGTCCATCGCCACACCGCCCTCGCCGACGTAGGGCTTGTAGTACGGCGACTTGAGGTAGCTGTCGACGTTGGCGGCCTCGCCGAGGTACTCGCGGTAGGCCGCCGGCGAGAGCTGGTCGGCGACCATCGCGCCCTCGGCGTCGATGATGCGCAGCCCGCCGCTGTAGTGCTCCCACGTGCCGTCGGGCTGGCAGTGCCCGAGGAACAGGCTCGGGAAGTCGCCGAAGCTGTCGATCTCCCGGCCGAAGCGGTCGAGGATCGCGGTGAACTCCTCGAGGGTCTGCACCGCGGCGTCGTGCGCCTCGTCGAGCATGCCGCGGATCGTCTCGACGTCCTCGGACGTCATCTGCTGGCCGGCCCCGCCGGCGACGACCCACGGACCGTGGATGCGCCGACCGGTGACGACCTCGAGGATCTCCTGGCCGAACTTGCGCAGGCGGATGCCGCGCCGCGCGAGCTCGGGCTCGGTGGCGACGAGACCGAAGACGTTGCGCTGCGCCGGGTCGGAGTCCATGCCGAGCATGAGGTCGGGCGCGGAGAGGTGGAAGAAGCTCAGCGCGTGGGACTGGATGATCTGCCCCATGTTCGCGAGCCGGCGCTGGCGGTCGGCGGCCTCGGGGATGCGCACCGCGAGGATCTCGTCGCCGGCCTTCGCCGAGGCGAGCAGGTGGCTGACCGGGCAGATGCCGCAGGTGCGCGCGGTCAGCGCGGGCATCTCGTGGTACGGGCGTCCAACGCAGAAGTCCTCGAAGCCACGGAACTCGGTGACGTGGAAGCGCGCGTCGGAGACCCCACCGTCGTCGTCGAGGTGCAGCGTGATCTTCGCATGCCCCTCGATGCGGGTGACCGGGTCGATGACGTGGACGTTATGCAACGGAGAGCCTCCTTGTGGGTGCGGGCGCGGGCTAGCCGAAGCGCGCTTCGTCGGGGAACAGCCACTCCGTGGCCTTGGGCACCGGCTCGCCGTCGATGAGGGCCTGCGCGAGCGCGGTGATGGTGGTCTTGATGCGCTCGGCCGACGGTGGGCACCCAGGCATGTAGGCGTCGATGGGGATGAGCTCGTGGAGCGGCTCGGCCATCGGCAGCAGCGCCGGCACGACCTCGCTCGGCAGCTGCCCGTCGAGGTCGGGGTGCTCGACGTAGACCCGCTGCAGCATCGGCTCGGGCTCGCCGAGGAGGTTGCGCAGCGCGGTGACGTTGCCCGTGACCGCGCAGTCGCCGAAGGAGACGACGACGCGGGTGTTCTCCCGCAGCGCGAAGGCGAGCTCGCGGTTGTCCTCGTTGGTCACCGCGCCCTCGACGAGGGTGATGTCGACGTCGGGGGGGAACGCCTTCGTATCGGTCAGCGGACCGAAGACGAGGTCGGCCATGCCGGCGAGGTCGACGAGGAACTCGTCGAGGTCGAGGAAGGACATGTGGCAGCCGGAGCAGCCGCCGAGCCACGCCGTGGCGATCCGCAGCTTGCCGTTGCCGGCACCGTTTCCGTTGCTCACCGGGCCTCCTGTCGCTCGTACCACTTGCCCTCGTCGCGCGCGGTCTTGAGGAAGTCGATGACCGCGGGGTCATGGCGCATCTCGCCGACGGCGCGGCCCTTGAAGGCCAGCGCCCCGGTCGGGCAGACGAGCACGCACTTGCCGCACCACGTGCACGACGGCGACTCGCCCCAGGGCTTGCTGAGCTCGGCGACGATCATCGAGTCGCTGCCGCGACCGCCGACGTCCCAGACGTGCGCACCCTCGATCTCGTTGCAGACCCGCACGCAGCGGGTGCAGAGCACGCAGCGCTCGCGGTCGAGCACGTACTTGGGGTGCGAGGCGTCGACGCTGGCATCCGGGTGCTGCAGGTCGTAGTGGATGTGGTCGACATCGGTCTCGGCGGCGAGGTCCTGCAGCTCGCAGTCGCCGTTGGAGACGCACACCGCGCAGATGTGGTTGCCCTCGGCGAAGAGCATCTCGACGATCCGCCGACGGTGGTTGTGCAGCTCCCAGTTCGTCGTCGTGACCGCCATCTCGGCGACGACCGGCGTCGCGCAGGACAGCCGGTAGCGGGGGTCGTCCTCGACCTCGACGAGGCAGAGCCGGCAGCCGCCCCAGACCGAGAGGCCCTCGAGGTAGCACAGGCGGGGGATGCGCACGCCGATGCGCGTGGCCACGTCGAGGATCGTCTCGCCCTCGTAGGCCATCGCCTCCTGCCCGTCGATGGTGACGGGGATGCTCGGCCGGCCGTTTCCGCGGCTCATCGGCTACCTCCCTTGGTGGTCACGGCGGGGTCGGGCGCCTGCGGGCGCGGCGGCACGCTCGGCGCCGTGCCGTTGTAGGAGACGTCGGGCACGAGGAGGTCGAGGTACTCGTGCCGGAAGTGGTCGAGGGTCGACACCACCGGGTTCGGCGCGCTCTGGCCGAGCCCACAGAGGCTCGTCTGGCGGACGGTGCGGCAGAGGCTCTCGAGGTGCTGGAGGTCACGCCTGCGCCCGACCCCCTCGCAGATGCGGTCGAGCAGGGCGTGCATCTGCACCGTGCCGGTGCGGCAGGGGGCGCACTTGCCGCAGGACTCTTCGCGGCAGAACTCCATGTAGAAGCGCGCGACGTCGGGCATGCGCATCGAGTCGTCCATGACGACGAGCCCACCCGAGCCCATCATCGACCCGAGCTTGCGCAGGCTCTCGTAGTCGACGGGCGAGTCGAGCAGCGAGGCCGGCAGGCATCCGCCCGACGGGCCGCCGCTCTGGGCGGCCTTGAAGACGCCGTCGTTGGGGATGCCGCCGCCGATGTCGAAGACGATCTCGCGCAGCGTGATGCCCATCGGCACCTCGATGAGCCCGGTGTTGACGAGCGAGCCGGCGAGCGCGAAGACCTTCGTGCCCTTGCTCTGCGCCGTGCCGACCTCGCCGAACCACTCCGCGCCGTTGGCGACGATCGCCGGGACGTTGGCGAGCGTCTCGACGTTGTTGATCATCGTCGGCTGGCCCCACAGCCCCTTCTCGGTCGGGTAGGGCGGCCGCAGCGACGGGGTCCCGCGCCGGCCCTCGATCGAGGCCATGAGCGCGGTCTCCTCGCCGCAGACGAAGGCGCCGGCGCCGATGCGGACCTCGAGCTGGAGGTCGAAGTCCGAGCCGAGGATGTTGCGGCCGAGCAGGCCCTGGCGGCGGGCGACGCGGATCGCGCGCTCGAGGCGCTCGACCGCGGTGGGGTACTCCGCCCGGACGTAGATGTAGCCGTGGCTCGCCCCGGTGGCGTACGCCGCGATGATCATGCCCTCGATGACCCGGTGCGGGTCGTCCTCCATGATCGTGCGGTCCATGTACGCGCCCGGGTCGCCCTCGTCGCCGTTGGCGATGAGGTACTTCGGGCTGCCCTCGGCGCGGCGGAGCATGTCCCACTTCTTCGCGGTGGGGTAGCCCGCCCCGCCACGTCCGCGCAGCCCGCTGTCATCGATGATCTCGATGACCTCCTCGGGCGCGAGGTCGTTGAGCGCGCCGGCGAGCGCCTGGTAGCCGCCCTCGGCGACGTAGTCCTCGATGCGCTCGGGGTCGATGCGCCCGGCGTTGCCGAGGACGATCTTGCGCTGGCGGCTGAAGAACGGCTGGTCCTCGTCGAGGACGTGCTCGTCGATGAGCTTCCGCACGACGACGTGCTCGCGGATGATGCGCGTCGCGATGTCGGGGGTGACCTGGGCGTACATCGTCGGCTCGGCGCCGCGGGGCTCGACGCGCACGAGCGGCCCGGAGCTGCACATGCCCATGCACCCGGTCGGCACGACCTGGACGTCGGAGTTGACGTCCTCCCGCTCGGCGGCCTGGTCGAGGGCCTGGCGCACCGGGCCGGCACCCGCCGAGAGGCACGCCGTGGAGCTGCAGGCCTTCACACGGGTGGTGTAGCGGCTGCGCATCTCCAGCTCGGAGTGCGCGACGTCGTGGAGATCGATCTGCTTGGCCATCAGGTGCTCGCCTCCGTTGGCTCCTTGGCGAGGACCTCGCCGACGTGGGCGAGCGTGCTCTCTGCGGTCTGGTGGCTCGTGACGACGCCGTCGACGACGACGACCGGGGCCAGGCCGCACGACCCCACGCAGCGGGCCGTCGAGACGGTGAGCTCGCCGTCCTCGGTCGTCTGCCCCGAGCGCACGTCGTGGGCCGCCTCGAGCTGCTGGACGATCTCCTCGGCGCCCTTGACGAAGCACGCCGTGCCCATGCACACCGTCGCGGAGTGCCGCCCCGGCGCGGTGAAGCTGAAGAGGTGGTAGAAGGTCGCCACCCCGTAGACCCGGCTCGGTGGGAGCTTCAGCTGACGCGCGAGGTAGATGAGGATGTCCTCGGAGAGGTGCCCGAAGAGATCCTGTGCGACGTGGAGGACCTCGATGAGCTGGTCCTGCTGGTAGCGCGCCTTGCGCAGCGTCTTGTCGAGCAGGGCGAAGCGCTCGTCCCCTGAGGGGTGGCCCTCGCCCTGCGCTGCGCGTTCCGCCGTCCGTGCCTCAGCCATGCGCGACCCCTCGTGATCGGCGCAGCGTCATCGAGCCCCGCACCACTCCGGGCGCCGGGGCCGAGCCGTTGCACTCCTGTCGGTGACCGATGACGCGCAAGCCTGCCCTGTCCCTGGGACGAGCGGAAGCGATGGAAGTCACGACTCGTTCGGGACCCTCGGACCCCGCCCGACCCACCCCTTGGCCCTGTGGCCGGCCGAGCCGAGGCTGCATCGTGACCGTGGTGCCAGAGCCCGCGCCAGGCGCACCCACGCCGCCGCGCCCCCCATGCGACGGCGTCGACGACAGGAGAGACCCACCCATGTGCCTCGGGATCCCCGGCCGCATCATCGAGCACGTCGACCCCGACAACGCCATCGCCAAAGCCGACGTCGGCGGGGTGCGCCGCAACATCAGCGTCCAACTGCTCGAGGCCGACGGCCTCAGCCCCGAGGTCGGCGACTGGGTGCTCATCCACGTCGGCTTCGCGATGGCCGCGATCGACGAGCAGGAGGCCGCGGAGTCCTTCCGCCGGCTCGCCCAGCTCGGACAGGTCTACGAGGACGAGCTCGCCGAGCTCGCCGAGAGCGACATCGAATGAGCGCCGGGGCGAGCGCCGGGCAGACCCCGCCGCGAGCCGAGCCGTCGCCGCCGGGCGCCGGCCTCGGCCTGCCGGTGGTCGACGCCGTCGGCGCCCCCGCCGAGGCGGGCCCGGCGTGCATCACCTGCGGCGACGAGGCCGTCGAGGTCACCGTGCTCGCCCTCGAGGACGGCGACCTCGCGCTCGTCGACACCGGCGCGGGCCGCGAGCGCGTCAGCGTGATGCTCGTCGAGGTCCACGTCGGCGACCGCATCCTCGTCCACGCGGGCGAGGCGATCGGGAAGGTGCAGGGATGAAGTACGTCGACGAGTACCGCTCACCGGAGATCGCCGCGCAGCTCTCCGCCGAGATCGCCGCCCTGGCCGACGGCGGGCACCACAAGATCATGGAGATCTGCGGGGGCCACACCCACACGATCTACCGCCACGGCATCGAGGACCACCTGCCCGACGGCATCGAGCTCGTCCACGGCCCCGGCTGCCCGGTGTGCGTCATGCCGATGGGCCGCATCGACGACGCCATCGCCATCGCCGAGCAGCCCGACGTCATCATGACGAGCTTCGGCGACATGCTCCGCGTGCCCGGGGGGCGCGGGTCCTTCCTCGACGCCAAGGCCGCCGGCTGCGACATCCGCATGGTCTACTCCCCCCTCGACGCCCTCAAGGTCGCCCGCAACAACCCCGACAAGCGCGTCGTCTTCACCGCCATCGGCTTCGAGACGACCGCGCCGTCGACCGCGGCGACGCTGCTGCGCGCCGCCGCCGAGGGCCTCGAGAACTTCGCGGTGTTCTGCAACCACGTCCTCGTCTGCCCCGCGGTGCAGGCCATCCTCGACGCCCCGGGCCAGGACCTCGACGGCTTCCTCGGCCCCGGGCACGTCTCGACGGTCATCGGCGCCGCGCCCTACGAGTTCGTCGCGCGCGACTACGGCAAGCCCCTCGTCGTCAGCGGCTTCGAGCCACTCGACATCCTCGAGTCGATCTACCGGCTGCTGCAGCAGCGCGTCGAGGGCCGCGCCGAGGTCGAGAACCAGTACACCCGCGTCGTGCCCTGGGAGGGCAACACGCGCGCCCTCGAGGTCATCGACCGCACGATGGTCCCGCGCGACGCCTTCGAGTGGCGCGGCCTCGGCACGATCCCCGACTCCGCCCTCGGGCTGCGCGAGGAGTTCGCCGCCTTCGACGCCGAGCGGCTCTTCGACCTGCCCGGCGCGGTCGTCGAGGACCCCCGGGAGTGCCAGTGCGACGAGGTCCTCACCGGCCAGATCAAGCCCTGGGAGTGCGGGGTGTTCGGCACCGCGTGCACCCCGGAGACCCCGATCGGCACCTGCATGGTCTCGAGTGAGGGCGCGTGCGCGGCCTACTACCAGTACGGGCGGTTCAACCGGGCCGCCGCGACCGCGGGGGCCGGCGCGTGAGCGCCGCGCAGCCCGAGGAGGGCACCGGGCAGCGCAGCGCCGCCGAGCGCGAGCAGGAGGTCCTCGACCGCGCCGAGCGCGCCCGGCGGCGGGCGCCGAAGGTCCGCGAGGAGCGCATCACCCTCGCCCACGGCGCCGGCGGGCGCTCCTCGCACGCCCTCACCGAGGCGGTCTTCCTCGCGGCCTTCAGCAACCCCGCCCTCGACGCGCTCGAGGACCAGGCCCTGCTGGCCGTCGGGGGTGAGCGCCTCGCCTTCACGACCGACTCCTTCGTCGTGAGCCCGCTGTTCTTCCCCGGCGGCTCGATCGGCGACCTCGCGGTCAACGGCACGGTCAACGACCTCGCGGTCTCCGGCGCCGAGCCCCGGTTCCTCTCGGCGGGCTTCATCATCGAGGAGGGCCTGGCCGTCGCCGATCTCGAGCGCATCGTCGCCGACATGCGCGCGGCAGCGGCCGCGGCCGGCGTGACGATCGTCACCGGCGACACGAAGGTCGTCGAGCGCGGCAAGGGCGACGGCTGCTACATCAACACCTCGGGGGTCGGCGTGCTGTCGCGGCCCGTCGAGCTCGGGGCGCGCTTCGCCCGGCCCGGCGACGCGGTGCTCGTCTCGGGGCCGATCGGCGAGCACGGCATCACGATCCTGCTCTCGCGCGGCGACCTCGACATCGAGTCCGACATCGAGAGCGACACCGCGCCGCTGCACGAGCTCACCGCCGCGGTGCTCGACGCCGCCGACGGGGTGCGCTGCATGCGCGACGCGACGCGGGGCGGGGTCGCCACGGTGCTCAACGAGATCGCCGGGGCCGCCGACGTCGGCATCCACCTCACCGAGGGCGCGCTGCCGCTGCGGCCCGACGTCGTCGGCGCCTGCGAGGTCCTCGGCATCGACCCCCTCTACGTCGCCTGCGAGGGCCGCATGGTCGTCGTCGTCGACGGCGCGCAGGCCGATGCCGCGCTCGCGGCGCTGCAGGCCCTGCCCGCGGGGGTACAGGCCTCCCGCATCGGCACGGTCGCCGCCGACCCCGCCGGCATGGTCCTGCTCGAGACGACCTTCGGCGGCAACCGCGTCGTCGACGTCCTCGTCGGCGACCCGCTGCCGCGCATCTGCTGAGCGGGCCTCAGCCGAGCATCCCCGCACGGTCACGCGCCGCGGCGACCGCGGCCTGCCCGAGGCTGATGCCCCCATCGTTGGCGGGCACGCGCTCGTGGACGAGGACGCCGAAGCCCTGCTCGGCGAGGCCGTCGACGACGGCGCCCAGCAGGCGGAGGTTCTGGAAGACCCCGCCGGAGAGCGCGACGGTGGACAGGCCCGTGCGCTCGCGCAGCGCGACGCAGGCCGCGACGGTGCCGGCAGCGAGGCCGTCGTGGAAGCGCGCGGCGACCTCCCCGACGCTCGCGCCACGGGTGAGGTCGTCGACGACGGCGCGGACGAGGGCGCCGCCGTCGAGTCGCAGCGGCGGACCGTCGAGCAGCGGCAGCGGGTAGGCCCCGCGGCCGCCGGGGTCGGCGGCCTGCTCGAGCTCGATGGCCGCCTGCCCCTCGTAGGTGATGACGTCGCGCACCCCGGCGAGCGCGGCGACGGCGTCGAAGAGCCGCCCGACGCTCGAGGTCGCCGGCGCCTGCACACCGCGGCGCGCGAGCGCGGTGACCGCCCCCCAGCGCTCGGCGTGGCGCTCGGCGACCGCCAGCGGGGGCGGGGCGCCGTCGTAGGCGGCCTCGGCCCAGGCCGCGGCCATGCGCCAGGGCTCGCGGATCGCCGCCTCCCCGCCCGGCAGCGCGACGGTCGCGAGGTGGCCGACGCGCTCGAAGCCGGTGAGGTCGGCAGCGAGGAGCTCCCCACCCCAGATCGTCCCATCGCTGCCGAGGCCGAGGCCGTCGTAGGCCACGCCGAGCACCGGGCCGGCCTCGCCGGCGTCGGCGAGGCAGGAGGCGATGTGGGCGTGGTGGTGCTGCACCCCGGTGAGGGCCACCCCCTCGAGGTCGACGGCGTGCTTCGTCGAGAGGTACTCGGGATGCAGGTCGTGGGCGACGACGACGGGGTCGACGTCGAAGAGCCGTGAGAGGTGGCCCACGCCCTCGGTGAACGAGCGCAGCGTCTCGTAGTTCTCGAGGTCGCCGATGTGGGGGGAGACGAAGGCGTGGCGGTCGCGGGCGAGGCAGAACGTGTGCTTGAGCTCCGCGCCGCAGGCGAGGACGTGCCGCGGCGCCGCCGGCGAGAGCGGCACGGGCTGGGGCGCGTAGCCGCGCGCGCGCCGGACGAGGAGCTCCCCGCCGCGCCAGGCGCGGGTCACCGCATCGTCGACGCGCATGTGGATCGGCCGGTCATGGGTGAGCAAGCCGTCCGCGATGGGGGCGAGGCGCTCGGCGGCCTCGTCGTCGCGGTAGGCGATCGGCTCGTCGGAGCGGTTGCCGCTCGTGAGGACGAACGGACCGGGCAGCGCCTCGGCGAGGAGATGGTGCAGCGGGGTGTAGGGCAGCATGACGCCGAGCTCGCGACTGCCCGGCGCCACCGACGGGGCGACCGGGGCGTCGGGCCGGCGCGCCAGGAGCACGATCGGCCGACGCGGGCCGGCGAGCAGCGCCGCGGCGGTGTCGTCGACCTCGCCGAGGGCGCGGGCGGCGTCGAGGTCGGCGGCCATGAGGGCGAAGGGCCGCTCCTCGCGGTGCTTGCGGGCGCGCAGGGCCGCGACCGCGGCCTCGTCGGCTGCGAGCACCGCGAGGTGGTAGCCGCCGATTCCCTTGATCGCGAGGACCTCGCCGCGGACGAGGCGGGCCGCGGCCTCGGCGACGACGGCGTCATCGCCGGCGCCAGGCTGCGCCTGCCCGCCCGGCGCGCTCAGGCGCAGCCGCGGACCGCAGGCCGGGCAGCAGGTCGGCTGGGCGTGGAAGCGCCGGTCGGCGGGGTCGTGGTACTCCGCGGCGCACGCGGCGCAGAGGTCGAAGCCCGCCATCGTCGTGTTCGGCCGGTCGTAGGGCACGTCGGTGACGATGCTGTAGCGCGGCCCGCAGTTCGTGCAGTTGAGGAAGGGATAGCGGTAGCGACGGTCGCCCGGGTCGAAGAGCTCGGCGAGGCAGGCCCCGCACGTCGCGGTGTCGGGTGAGACGAGCGTGCGCCGCGTCGCTGCCGACGGGCTCTCGACGATCGCGAAGCCCCCACCGCCGCGCGGCGAGACGCCCTCGACCTCGACGGCCTCGACGACGGCGAGCGGCGGCGGCCCCTCGCGCAGCGCGACGAGGGCCGACTCGACCGCGGCTGCAGCGCCCTCGAGCTCGGCGAAGACCCCGTCGGCGTCGTTGCCGACGAAGCCGGCGAGGCCGCGCTCGACGGCGAGGCCGTAGACGAACGGCCGGAAGCCCACGCCCTGGACGACGCCGCGCACCCGCAGGCGCACGCGCACGACCTCCCCGCGCTGCGCGGCGGTCTCGGCGGGGGGCACGCGGGCCTCCTCCTCGCTGGGGGCACGGATCGACCCGCGCAGCGTAGCGAGGGGCCATCGGCGTCGCGCCGCAGGACCTTCGGCACGAGACGACCTCCCACGCTCGGGAGAGGATCCGCAACAGCGCGTCACCGGAGGTCGTCATGGCGCTCGCAGCGGAGACCGCCCGCGTACTCGACCTCGAGGGGCTCGAAGCCCTCGTGGAGGCGCTCCATGCCCGCGACTACGAGGTCATCGGGCCGCGGGTCCGCGACGGGGTCATCTCCCTCGCGCCGCTGTCCTCCGCCGCGGACCTGCCGATCGGCTGGAGCGACGACCAGCGCCCCGGTCACTACCGCCTCGTCGAGCGCGGCGACGACGCCCGCTTCGGCTACGCCGTCGGCCCCGACGCGCCGAAGCGCTGGCTGCTGCCACCGCACTCGGAGGTCTTCGAGGCCGAGGGCGACGGCACCGGCTTCACGCTGCGCCCCGCCGAGCCACCGAGCCGGCGCTTCGCCTTCCTCGGCGTGCGGCCCTGCGAGCTCGCCGGCATCGCCGTGCAGGACCGCGTCTTCATCCGCGACGACCTGCGCGACGTCACCTACGCGAGCCGCCGCGAGGACATCCTCACCATCGCCGTGCACTGTGGCGAGCCCGCCGGCACGTGCTTCTGCGCCTCGGTCGGCACCGGCCCGCGGGCCGAGGACGGCTTCGACCTCGCCCTCACCGAGCTGGTCGGCGAGGACCACCGCTTCGTCGTCGAGGTCGGCTCGGAGCAGGGCCGTGAGCTCCTCGCCGCCGTCCCGACCGAGCCCGCCGCGGAGGGCGACCTCACCGTCGCGGCGGCGGTCACCGACGACGCCAGCCGGCGCATGGGCCGCGACCTCGACACCGAGGGCCTGCGCGAGGACCTCCTCGGCGCCCTCGGCTCCTCGCGCTACCGCGACGTCGCGCGGCGCTGCCTCGCCTGCGGCAACTGCACGTTCGTCTGCCCGACCTGCTTCTGCACCGGCCTCGTCGACCGCAACGCCCTCGACGGCAGCCACACCGCCCGCGAGCGCACGTGGAACTCGTGCTTCACCATCGGCTTCTCCTACATCCACGGCGGCGGCATCCGCGAGTCGGTGTCCTCGCGCTACCGCCAGTGGCTCACCCACAAGCTCGCGACGTGGCAGGACCAGTTCGACGTCCTCGGCTGCGTCGGCTGCGGGCGCTGCATCACGTGGTGCCCCGTCGGCATCGACATCACCGAGGAGGCGCGGGCGATCCGCGCGACCGCCGTGCCGGGAGGAGGCGCGCGATGACCACCGAGCTGACGCGGCACCCGTTCTTCGCGGGGCTGCGCGAGGAGGAGATCAACCGGCTCGCCCCCTGTGAGCTCGGCGTGAGCTACGACCCCGACACGCTCATCTTCGAGACCGGTGGCGAGGCCGACTGCTGCTACCTCATCAACCGCGGCAACGTCGCCCTGGAGGTCGTCGCGCCGGCCGGTCCGCCGCTCGTCGTCGAGACGATCGACGACGGCGGGCTGCTCGGGTGGTCCTGGCTCATCCCGCCCCACCGCTGGCAGTTCGACGCCCGGGCGGTGAGCCACGTCGAGGCCACCCGCATCGGCGCGGAGTGCCTGCGCGCGGCGATGGCCCACGACCCCTCACTCGCCGCCGAGGTCACCCGCCGGCTCGCGGAGGTCATCGCCCGGCGGCTGCACCACACCCGCCTGCAGCTCCTCGACCTCTACGGACAGCGCTCATGAGCGCCCCGACGCTGTCCCCGCGCCCGACGACGACCGGACCGGTCGACGAGCGGCTCCTGCCGGTCCCCCACCGCGTCGTCGACGTCCGCCGCGACACCGCCGACACGATGACGATCGGCCTCGAGCCGATCCACGGCATGCCGCCGCCGTTCGAGCCCGGCCAGGTCGACATGCTCTACGCCTTCGGCACCGGCGAGGTGCCGATCTCGATCTCGAGCTCGACGCAGGTCGCCGACCGCCGCGAGTACACGATCCGCCGCGTCGGCGCGGTGACCACGGCGCTGACGAACGTCGAGCGTGGCGACCGCATCGGCGTGCGCGGGCCCTTCGGCGTGCCGTGGCCGGTCGAGGCCGCCCGCGGTGGCGACGTCGTCGTCATCGCCGGCGGCATCGGGCTCGCCCCCCTGCGCGCGGCGATCCTCCACGTGCTCGAGCACCGCCAGGCCTACGGGCAGCTGAGCCTGCTCTACGGCGCGCGCACCGCCGGGGACATCCTCTACCGCGAGGAGCTCGAGACGTGGCGCTCGCGCCTCGACGTCGACATCGACGTCACGATCGACGCCGCCGGCAGCGGCTGGCACGGCAACGTCGGCGTCGTGACCCGCCTCGTGCCCCGCGCCCGCTTCGACGAGCAGCGCGCGACCGCCCTCCTCTGCGGCCCGGAGGTCATGATGCGCTACGGCGCCCAGGCCCTCCTCGACCGCGGCATCGCGCCCGAGCGGATCTTCGTCTCCGCCGAGCGCAACATGCTCTGCGGGATCGGCACCTGCGGGCACTGCCAGCTCGGCCCCTACTTCCTCTGCCACGACGGCCCGGTGCTGTCGTGGGACCGCGTCGGCCCGTACATGAGCGTGAGGGAGCTGTAGATGGCCAGCGCCCGCCCAGCCCTCGCGGTGTGGAAGTTCGCCTCCTGCGACGGCTGCCAACTCCAGGTCCTCAGCCTCGAGGAGCACCTCCTCGAGCTCGCCGAGGTCGTCGACGTGGCGTACTTCCTCGAGGCCTCGAGCGCCACCGCCGACGGCCCCTACGACGTCTCCCTCGTCGAGGGCTCGATCACCACCCCTGAGGACGAGGAGCGCATCGCCGAGGTGCGCGCCGCGAGCCGCACGCTCATCGCCATCGGGGCGTGCGCGACCGCTGGCGGCATCCAGGCACTGCGCAACTTCGCCGACGTCGACGCCTTCGCCGAGGCCGTCTACGCCCACCCCGAGTACCTCTCCACCCTCGAGGACTCCACGCCGATCTCCGAGCACGTCGAGGTCGAGTACGAGCTCCAGGGCTGCCCCATCGACCGGATGCAGGTCCTCGAGGTCGTCAGCGCCCTGCTGCAGGGACGCCGCCCGAACATCCCCACCCACAGCGTGTGCATGGAGTGCAAGATGGCCGGCCACACCTGCGTGATGGTCGCCCACGGCACCCCCTGCCTCGGGCCGGTGACCAACGCCGGCTGCGGGGCGCTGTGCCCGGGCTTCCACCGTGGCTGCTACGGCTGCTTCGGCCCCGCCGAGACGACGACGACCGGCTCGCTGGCCGCCTGGCTGCGCCACGAGATGGGCGTGAGCCAGCGTGACCTCGTCCGCTCCCTGCGCACGTACAACGCCGCTGCCGCCCCCTTCGCCGAGGAGAGTCGCCGCCATGACGCATCGCGTGCCTGAGGGCGCCCGCGACCTCTCCGTCGCCGCGCTCGCCCGCGTGGAGGGCGAGGGCGCGATGCGCATCCGCCTGCGCGACGGCGAGCTCGAGGAGGTCGCCTTCTCGATCTACGAGCCGCCGCGCTTCTTCGAGGGGCTGCTCGCCGGGCGTCGGATGGACGAGCCCGTCGACATCACCGCGCGGATCTGCGGGATCTGCCCGATCGCCTACCAGATCAGCGCCGCGCGGGCGATCGAGGCGGCCTGCGGGGTCACCATCGACGAGGGCCCGATCCGCGAGCTGCGCCGCCTCATCTACTGCGGCGAGTGGATCGAGAGCCACGCGCTGCACGTCTACCTCCTCCACGCGCCCGACTTCCTCGGCTACGACTCGGCGATCGCGCTGGCCAAGGACCATCAGGAGGTCGTCGAGCAGGGGCTCGCGCTGCGCAAGGCCGGCACCGAGCTCGTGCGCGTCATCGGCGGACGCGCGAGCCACCCCGTCAACCTCCGCCTCGGCGGCTTCTACCGTGCGCCGAGCCCGGCCGAGCTCGCCGGGGTCCGCCCCCTGCTCGAGGCCGCCCGCGAGCAGGCCCTGGCCACGGTGCGCCTCGTCGCGACCTTCGACTTCCCCGAGCTCGAGATCGACCACGCCTTCGTGAGCCTCAAGGAGGAGGGCCGCTACCCCATCGACGCCGGCCGGCTCGTGGCCTCCACCGGGCTCGACGCGCCGGTCGCGGCCTTCGACGAGCACATCGTCGAGGAGCACGTCGAGCGCTCGACGGCCCTGCACGCCCGGCTCTCCGGCCACGACGGCACGTTCATGGTCGGCCCGCTGGCCCGCTACGCCCTCGCCCGCGAGGACCTCTCCGCGGTCGCGCGCAGCGCCGCCGACGAGGTCGGGCTGCCCGCGGTCGTGACGAACCCCTACCAGAGCATCGTCGTCCGCGCCGTCGAGACCCTCGAGGCCGTCGAGGAGGCCCTCGCGATCATCGACGCCTACGACGAGCCCGACCGCCCCGCCGTCGACGTGCCCGCGCGGGCGGGCACCGGCTACGGCGCGAGCGAGGCGCCGCGGGGCATCCTCACCCATCGCTACACGATCGACGACGACGGCATCATCGTCGACGCGCGGATCGTCCCCCCGACCGCGCAGAACCAGCTCGCCGTCGAGGGCGACCTCACGAGCTTCATCGACGACCACCGCCACCTCGACGACGAGACGCTGCGCTGGCAGCTCGAGCAGGCCATCCGCAACTACGACCCGTGCATCTCCTGCGCGACGCACTTCCTCGACCTCACCGTCGAGCGGGAGTGAGCGTGCGCGTCGTCGGTGTCGGCAACACCTTGCGCGGCGACGACGGCGCCGGGGTGGTCACCGCAGACCGCCTCGCCGAGTTGCGGCCGGACCTCGACGTCGAGACCTGCGCAGGTGAGGTCGGCACCCTGCTCGACCTCCTCGACGGCGAGGAGCCCCTCGTCGTCATCGACGCGCTGCGCAGCGGCGGGCCCGCCGGCCGGGTCCGGCGCTTCCCCGACGGCGCCCTGCCGCCGCGGCGGGAGGCCGGCGGCACCCACGACGCCGGGCTCGGCGAGGCGCTCGAGCTCGCCGCGAGCCTCGGACGCCGGCCGCCGAGCCTCACGGTCATCGGCATCGAGGGGGCGCGCTACGACCTCGGCGTCGCGTCGCTGAGCCCGGAGGTCGCCCGGGCCTGCGAGACGCTCGCCCGTGAGCTCGCCGGCGAGCTCACGGGGGCGAGCACCGGCGGCCTCAGCGCGACGGCGGAGTGAGCGCCACGCCGAGCACCGCACGGACCGCCTCGACCTGGAGGTCGAGGGGCAGCGACGGGCGCGCGCCGTCGAGCGCCTGCGCGGGCAGGCACGGCAGGTGGACGAACCCGGCCCGCAGCCCGGGGCGCCCCGTCGCCGCGAGGTGGCACAGGCGGTAGAAGACGTGGTTGCAGAGGTGGGCACCGGCGCTGCGTGAGCGGCGCGCGGGGATCCCCTGCGCGGCGAGCGCGGCCTCGAGGCCACGGGCGGGCAGCCCCGTGCGGTAGGCCAGCGGCGCGCCGTCGACGATCGGCTCGTCGACCGGACGCGACCCGGCCTCGTCGGGATCCTCGGGGCCGTCGAGGTTGACGGCGATCTCCTCGATCGTCACCGCGCTCGTGCCGGCGGCCTGGCCGAGGGCGACGACGACGTCGGGCGCGGCCTCCTCGACCGCGGCGGCGAGCACCTCCCAGGCGTCGGCGAAGCGCACCGGCAGCGTGACGGTGGCGACGTCGGCGGCGCCGACGCGCGGCGGCAGGACGCCGAGGACCTCACCGGAGGGGTTGAGGCGCTCGCCGCCGAAGGGCTCGAAACCGGACACGAGTGCGCGCATCGGCGGTGAGCCTAGCCGCGTCGGCCGCCCGCGTCGCGCTAGCCTCGGGGTCGATGCCGCCCGTCGCCACCCCGTCCCTCCGCCGTCGCCTCGCCAGCGGATGAACGTCGAGGCCAGCGAGGTCGTCCGCGCCGACGCCGCCGCGGTCTTCGCCCTCGCCACCGACCCCGCGCGCATGGCCGAGTGGCAGGCCGGTGTCGCCGACGTCGCCGTCGTCGACGACGCCCCGCAGGCGGGGGTGGGCAGCCGGCTCTCGGGCACCCGCGCCTACGGCGGCATGCGCCTGCCGTTCACCTTCGAGGTCACCGCATGGCAGCCGCCGCGGCGCTACGCGTTCGCGAGCGTCGAGGGGCCGGTGCGCATGCGCGGCGAGCAGCGCGTCGAGCCACGGCCGGAGGGCTGCGAGGTGACGCTGTCGCTCGAGGTGCGCCTGCCGGGGCTCGGCCTGCTCGGTGCCGCCGACCCCGTGCGCGCGAGGGTGCGCTCGGCCCTGGCCGAGGACCTCACGGCCCTGCGCCGCCTCGCCGAGACGGGCGCCTGAGCCCTGCCCGACGCCGCGGCAGACCCTAGGGTTGGCGGCAGGGAGGTGCGCTTGCCGTGGACGTCGCCGCCGGGCTCATCGCCGGCACGGGGTGGGCCTCCGGGCTCAACCTCTACCTCGTCACCGTCGCGCTCGGCCTCGCCGCGCGCGGCGGCGTCGAGGGTGTGCCCGCGGTGCTCGGCCACCCCGCGGTCCTCGCCGTGGCGGTCGTGCTCCTGCTCGTCGAGTTCGTCGCCGACAAGGTCGCCTGGCTCGACTCGGCCTGGGACGCCGTCCACACCGTCGTCCGCCCCGCCGGCGGAGCGCTGCTCGGCTCGCTGCTCAGCGGCGGCGAGCTGCGGGCGGCGGCCGCCGCCGGGGCGCTCGCGCTGCTCGCCCACGCCGGCAAGGCCGGGCTGCGCGCCCTCGCCAACCTCTCCCCCGAGCCCTTCAGCAACGTCGCGCTGAGCGTCGCCGAGGACGGCCTCGCCGGGGTGACCGTCGTCCTCGCGCTCTTCGCGCCCGTCCTCGCGCTCGCGCTCGTCGCCATCCTGCTCGTCGGCAGCGCCGTCGTCGTCACGCGGCTCGCGCGGCGACGGCGGCAACGCAGGGCCCGCGACGCTCCGACCCCGGGCCGCTAGCCTGCCGCCATGCCCACGCTCCACGTCCTGCGCCACGCCAAGAGCGACCGCAGCGCGCCGCTGCCCGACCACGACCGGCCCCTCGCGCCGCGCGGCCTCGCGGCGGCGCCGCGCATCGGCGACGCGCTCGAGGCGGCGGGCGGCACCGCCCTCGCGCTGTCGTCGACCGCGACGCGGGCGGCGCAGACGACCGACCTCGTCGTCGCGCGCCTCTCCCACCCGCCGGAGGTGCGCTACGAGGCCGCCCTCTACCACGCCGGGCCCGGCGAGCTCCTCGAGCGCCTGCGGCGGCTCGACGAGGCCGCGCCGTCGGTGCTCCTCGTCGGTCACAACCCGTCGCTGGCCTCGCTCGTGCTCACCCTCGCCGACGACGACGTCGCCGGACGGCTCGGCAAGTTCCCGACCGCGGCGCTCGCGACGCTCGAGCTCGCCGGCCCGTGGTCGGCGCTACGGCCGGGCGGCGCGCGCCTCACGGCCTACGTGACGCCGCGCGACCTCGACTAGCGGTCGCGCACGAGCGGCACGAACCGCACCGGCACGAGCGTGCGTCGGTCGGCGAGCCGACCCCCGCGGGCACGCCAGACCTCGACGACCTGCCCGCCGCGCCCGCCGACGGGCACGACGAGGCGTCCGCCCTCGACGAGTGAGGCAACCCAGGCATCAGGGATCGCCGGCGTCGCCGCGGAGACGACGATGGCGTCGAAGGGCGCGGCGTCGGGCACGCCCTCGTGGCCATCGCCGACCTCGACGCGCGCCTCGCAGCCGACCGCCGCGAGGTTCGCGCGGGCGGCCTCGGCGAGTCTGGCGTGGCGCTCGACGCTCACGACCTCGCCGGCGAGCTGGCACAGCAGGGCGGTCTGGTAGCCGAAGCCCGTGCCGATCTCGAGGACGCGGTCGTCCGCTCCGACCTCCGCGGCCTCGACCATCTGCGCGATGAGCGAGGGCTGGGAGGTCGTCTGCCCGTCGCCGATCGGCAACGGCTCGTCGCGGTCGGCCTCGTCGACGAGGTGGGCGGGCACGAAGTCGCGCCGGTCGACCGTCCGCAGCGCCGCGATGACGCGCTCGTCGCGCACCCCGCGGGCCGCGGCGATCTCGGCGAGCGAGCGCTTGCGCACGGAACTCACCTCCCTAGAGGCGTTCTGCCCGCTGCGCGGCCTCGAGACACCCCCACGGGCGCCACCGACACGCGCGAGGGGCCGCGACGATGCCGTCACGGCCCCTCGACGCGCGGGTCGCGCGCTCCTTGCGCTACTTCTCCGACGTGCTCGGGCGCACGACGAGCACGGGCGCCTTGGCGTGGCGGGCGACCTGCTCGGAGACCGAGCCGAGCTTGAGCCCGGCGAAGCCTCCGCGGCCGCGCGAGCCGACGACGACGAGGTCGGCGTCGCTCGAGCGCTCGATGAGCGCCCGCGAGGCGCGCTTGTCGGCGATGACGTTCCACTCGACATGCACGTCGGAGAGGTCGACGGCCAGCTCCTCGAGCCACTTGCCGAGCTGGTCGTTGGCCCTCTCGCGCGCCTTCTCGACGTCCTTCGTCGTCTCGCCCCGGTCGGGGGCGACCGGGAAGGCCGCCCGCGGCTCCGGCGGCGGGAAGGCGTAGACGACCTCGAGGGTGCCGTCGCGCCACCTCGCCTCCTCCGCCGCACGCTCGAGGGCCTCCACCGAGGCCGGTGAGGCATCGACTCCTACGAGGATTCTCGCCATGGGTTCTCTCGTCCCTCCGCTAACTCGTCGTCTCGTCGTCGGTCTCGCCGAGGCGCTCGGCCGCGGCGGTCAGTTCAGGGTCCTCCACCCCTTCGCCGTACTCATCGTCGCCGTTGGTCACAAGCGGCTGCTCGGGGAGGTCCTTGAGCGACACGCCCTTGCGCTCGGCACGCAGGCCCTTCCACAGCCCCGCGACGACGAAGAGCAGCACGACCGTGAACGGCAGGCCCGTGGCCACCGCCCCGGCCTGCAGGGCGTTGAGGGCGAGGTCGCCACCGGCGTAGAGGAGGATCGCGGCGACGACGCCCTCGCTGACCGCCCAGAAGACCCGCGTGGGCACCGGCGGGTTGGGGTTGCCGCCGGTCGAGAGGATGTCGATGACGAAGGAGCCCGAGTCCGAGCTCGTGACGAAGAAGAAGACGATGACGAGGATCGCGACGACCGCGGTGACGTTGAACAGCGGGAAGTTCTCGAGCATCGCGAACATCGCGACCGCCTCGCCGCCCTCCTCCATGGCACCGAAGATGTCGCCGATGCCGCGGGACTGCAGGCTGATCGCGGTGTTGCCCATGACGGTGAACCACAGGAACGACACGAGGGTCGGCACGAGCAGGACGCCGAGGACGAACTCGCGGATCGTGCGGCCGCGCGAGATGCGGGCGATGAACATCCCGACGAAGGGCGCCCAGGAGATCCACCAGGCCCAGTAGAAGAGCGTCCACGCGCCGAGGAAGCCCTCGAGGTCCTCGTCGGCGTAGGTACCGCTCGCGAAGATGAGCCGGAAGAAGTTCTGGAAGTAGTTGCCGAGGTTCTCGAAGTACCCCGAGATGAGCATGATCGTCGGGCCCATGACGGCGACGAAGGCCAGGAGCAGCCCGGCGAGCAGGAGGTTGGCCTGTGACAGCCGTCGGATGCCCTTGTCGAGGCCGGTCACGACCGAGACCGTCGCCGCGGCGGTGATGACGCCGATGATGATCATCTGAACGGTGATCGACTGCTCGATGCCGAAGACGTACCCGAGGCCGGCGTTGACCTGCATCGCCCCGAGGCCGAGCGAGACCGCGACGCCGACGAGGGTGCCGAGCACCGCGAGGATGTCGACGAAGTTGCCGATCGGTCCGTAGATCCGGTCGCCGATGAGGGGGTAGAACGCCGAGCGCACCGTCAGCGGCAGGTTGTGCCGGAAGCCGAAGTACGCGAGCGAGAGCGCGAGCACCGCGTACATCGCCCAGGGGCCGATGCCCCAGTGGTGGTAGGTCCACACCATCGCGTCGGCGGCGGCGGCGACGGTCTCGGGGTCCTCCACCGGCGGCGCCATGTAGTGCCACATGGGCTCGGCGACACCCCAGAAGAGCAGGCCGATGCCCATCCCGGCGCTGAAGAGCATCGCGAACCATGTCGCGTAGGAGTACTCCGGCCTCGAGTCGTCGGGGCCGAGGCGCACCTTCGCGTTGCGGCCCAGGACGAGCGTGAGGCAGAACACGATGAAGACCGCGATGGCCGTGATGAACAGCCAACCGAAGTTGTCGGTGATGAAGCCCAGGACCTCACCGAGCACCTCGTTCGCGGTCTCGGTCGCGACCGCGCCCCAGGTCACGAAGGCGATGATGAGCGCCGCGGAGACCCCGAAGACGACCGGGTGGATCTGCTGCAGGACCGACTGCTTCTCGCTCGACGCTTGCTGCTCCGTCGTTGCCATCAGGCGTCCTCTCTGGTTGTGCGGGGTCACACCACGACGCCCCGGAGGGTGGAGTGGCCCCGTGCGTCCACAGGCGACGCGCCGAGGTCAAGGCGCGCGACATGGTCCGCCGGACAGGATGATTCGACAGACGACCCTACCGAAGGATCACCGTCACGCAAGGAGGCGGTGGCCATGCGGCACCTCGGAGGCCCTGATCACCGCGTGGGGCTGGGGCTGTGGCGCGATGCGCGTTGAGCGCACAAGATCGGTCCTCAGGACGCTGCCGGCCCGGCTCAGGCGGCGTCGCGATGCTCGGCGAAGAACGCGGCCTCCTGGCGCCCCAGCGCGGTCGCCGCAGGCGCGCCCTCGCTGAGCTCGGCCATGATGCGGTGCCAGTTCGCCGTCGGCTCGAAGCGCGCGAGCAGGGAGTTGACGCCGAACGTGATGCGGTTGAGCAGGAGGTACTCCGCCGGCATCGCCAACTGCTGCAGCGTCGTGCGGTAGGGGCTGTCGGCGCTCGAGCTCGCGGCGACGACACGCCGGGCGTACTCCGGGGTGTAGGTGTAGGGCGCGTCGTCGATCATCGGCTCGCGCAGGAGCTGGAACCAGGCGAGGGCGACGTCGAGGTCGGCGGCGGAGTCCTCGGGCATGAGCCCGGCGGTGCGCATCGTGCGGCCGAGCTCAGTGGGGTCCTCGGCGGCCACGGCCCGGTGCACCGCCTGCAGCCGGTCGCGGGCCTCGCGGCTGAAGGCCTTCGACGACCCGTAGTCGAGGAAGGCGACGCTGCCGTCGTCACAGAAGACGAAGTTGCCGGGGTGGGGGTCGGAGTTGAAGATCCGGAAGCGGTAGAGCGAGCCGAAGACGAAGCGGAAGATGATCTCGCCGTAGCGGTCCCGCTCCTCCCGGCTCGCCGAGGCCCGCATCTCGGAGAAGCGCCGGCCGGCGGCGTACTCGCTCACGAGCACACGTGGGCGGGCGAGCTCGTCGATGACGCGCGGCACGCGGATGAACGGGTGCCCGGCGTAGCGCTCGGCGAAGGCCCGCTGGTAGCGGGCCTCCTCCTGGTAGTCGAGCTCGGCGAGCACCCGTGTGCGCAGCTCCTCGAGGAGCTCGCGGGCGTCGACCTCGGGGGCGACGAGGCGGGCGAGACGGGCCAGCCCGTCGACGTTGGCGAGGTCGGCCTCGACGGCCTCGGCGACGCCGGGATGCTGGACCTTGACGACGACCTCGGTGCCGTCGTGGAGCGCGGCGCGGTGGACCTGGCCGATGGAGGCCACGGCGAAGGGCTCGCGGTCCCAGCGGGCGAAGACCTCCTCGGGCGGCGCGCCGTACTCCTCGGCGACCGTCGCCTCGATCGTTGCGGTGTCACTCGGCGGGGCGGCGTCGGCGAGGGCCGCGAGCCGCTGCTGGTAGACCTCGCTCATCTCGACGTTGAGGTCGACGTCGACGTAGCTCAGCAGCTGGCCGAGCTTCATCGCCGCGCCCTTCATCGACCCGAGGTGCTCGAGGACGGCCTCGGCGACGTCGGCGTGGGCCGACGCCGCAGCCTCGGCATCCCCACGCCGGTCTGCCCGACGCGCCGACCAGAGCTTCGAGCCCGCCCGCGCCGAGAGCGAGGCGAGTCGGGCGGTGCGGGCGGCGCGGCCGCCGAGGGTGGTGCTCATGCCGGTCTCTTCCTCTGACGCTCCCGCGGACACGCTCACGTGCGAACCACTGCTAAGTGTGTGTCCCAGGGGCCGCGCTCAAACCGCGGTGCGGTCCGGGCGCGGCCACGGCGCCGCCCGTATCCCCTCGCCGGCAGGGTCCCGGCGACTACGGCAGCAGGAGGACCTTGCCGGTCGTCGCCCGCGCCTCGAGGCGACGGTGCGCCTCGGCGGCGTCCTCGAGCGGGTGGGTCTCCCCCACCCGCACATCGAGGTCGCCGGAGGCGACGGCGTCGAAGAGCTCGCCGGCCCGCCAGACCAGCTCCTCGCGGCTGGCGATGTGGTGGGCGAGGTTGGGGCGGGTGAGGAAGAGCGACCCGCCCTGATTGAGCCGCTGGGGGTCGACGGGGGGCACTGCGCCGCTCGACTGCCCGTAGAGCACGAGCATGCCGCGGGGCACGAGCGAGGCGAGGGAGGCCTCGAAGGTCGCCTGGCCGACGGAGTCGTAGACGACGTCGACCCCGCGACCCTCGGTGAGGCGGGCGACCTCCTCGGCGACGTCGGCCTCGTCGTAGCGGATGGCCTCCGCGGCGCCGGCACCCTGCGCGAGCTCGGCCTTGGCCGCGGTCGACACCGTCGCGAGCACGGTCGCGCCGCGGGCGACGGCGAGCTGGGTGAGCAGCAGCCCGACCCCGCCCGCGCCGGCGTGGACGAGCGCGACGTGACCTGGGGCCAGCGGGAACGTCGAGGCGCTGAGGTAGTGCGCGGTGAGGCCTTGGAGCATGAGCGCCGCGGCGGTCTCGAGCGCGACGCCCTCGGGCACCGCGACGAGCCGCTCGGCGGCGACGACCTGCTGCTCGGCGTAGGCCCCTGGGGCGAAGCCGTGCGCGACGCGATCGCCCACCGCGAGCCCGTCGACGCCCTCGCCGAGGGCCTCGACGGTGCCCGCGGCCTCCATGCCCGGCACGAACGGCACCGCGAGGGGGTAGGCCCCGGTGCGGTGGTAGACGTCGATGAAGTTCACGCCCGCGGCAGCGACGCGCAGCCGGACCTCGCCCGGTCCGGGCTCGGGCGTGGGGACCTCGGCAGGCACCAGGGCCTCGGGTCCTCCGGGTTCGCGGACCTCGATCGCGCGCATCCTGCCCTCCTCGGGACGACTCGGGTCCCGGCACCGCCGGGTGAGACCGCGTAGCGTACCGGGAACCCTCGCCGAGGCGGCAGGAACGAGCGCGTACGAGGAGGGGTGGGCCATGGTGACCCTCGCTGATGGGACCTGGCAGGTCGGGGAGGCCGGCAGCGTGACCTTCCACGTCGAGGACGGTGCCCTGCGCCTCGACGCGGTCGACCCGACGACGGGATGGACCCCGACGGTCGTCGCCGAGGAGGGCGACCGTGTGGAGGTCGCCCTGCGCCGTGGCCGGGAGCAGCGCGCCCTCGAGGCGCGCTACGACGGCGCGACGCTGCGCATCGGGGTCGAGCACGACGACGACGACGCCGACCCGGGGCGCTTCAGCGTCGGCAGCGCCGGCGAGGTCGAGGTGGCCGTCGACGGCGGGGAGCTGCGGCTCGTCGAGGTGGCGACGAACCCCGGCTGGACGATGGACATCGACACCGACCGGGGCCGCACCGTCGACGTCGGCTTCCGCCGCGACGAGATGCTCTGGGACTTCGAGGCCGAGCTCGCCGCCTCCGGCCGGCTCGCGATCGAGACCGAGCTCGCGCTCGAGGGTCCCTACCCCGGGCGGCGGTGAACGCTCACGGGCCCGCGCCCTCGTGGGGCTCGAGCCCGGCGGGATGCTCGACGACGATCTGCGCGACCCCGTCGCGCGAGCCGATCGTGCCCGCCGCGCAGACGACCTCGCCTTCGAGCGCGGCGAGGTCGAGGTCGATCGCCTCGCGCACGTCGGCGTAGACGACGACGTCGAAGCGCGGCTCGTCGGGATACGGCGCCCCGAGGTTGAGGAACGTCGGCTCGCCGCCGACGTCCTCGGCGGTGTCGACGGCCGCGACCGGTCCGGCGACCGCGCCGCGGGCGCCGACGTGCTCGGCGGCCTCCTGCCACGCCAGCGGGTCCTCGCAGGTGGCCACGGCGTCGTCGGGGGCGATGCCGCCGCCGACGCGGCTGAGTCCGAAGCTCACGACGAGGAGGATGCCGAAGGTGACCCCGGCGATGTTGCGCCAGCGCTCCCGGCGGGCCTCCGCCTCGTCCTTGGCCATACCTCCACGGTACGACGCGCGGCGGGCAGGGTAGGTGAGGCCCGGAGCCCACCAAGGTAGGTGAGGACCGGAGCCCACCAAGGCAGGTGAGGCCCGGAGCCCACCAAGGTAGGTGAGGACCGGAGCCCACC